>Ga0214921_10000213_pt1 | contig 115201 bp, 174 predicted proteins | sample LL1505_MetaG_FD_177992 | JGI IMG/M metagenome (GOLD analysis project Ga0214921, IMG submission 177992) | Freshwater microbial communities from Lake Lanier, Atlanta, Georgia, United States - LL-1505 | ecosystem: Environmental > Aquatic > Freshwater > Lake | place: USA: Georgia | collected... | reverse complement strand
ATCTAAAGAATCAGAGTGGTTCTGGGAAGCACACCAGACCATGAGTGATGGAAAGATTTGGTGCGTAAATGCCAAAAGATCCTAAAGTTATGAGTATGGACTGGCGTAGCCTTGGCTATTGGCCTGTATGGAAAGATGGAAAGAAAGTATGGGTGCCTAAAGATAAGGTGGAGGATTCAAATGGCTAGAACTATTATCTGTCCTGTCTGTAAGAAAGAATGGGACTTTAGAGTAGGTTTTGCCCACGATAGCCTATACAGGCATATGAAGGCAGATCACCGATAGTGCCCGTGTAGGGCATGGAAAGGTTTATTACTTCTATTTTGCGGCGAAACTTAAAGAATATTATAATTAAATTATTTCTTCGCCATCAGTAAATGCTGCAATTCCTGGCCTTAAACCTAAAAATGCCAACTTTAATGCTTTTGTTGCAATATCTTTTTCTTCTCTTGTAATTGCATTTTTGCGAAGTTCGTTAGCAGCAAGTTGTTCTGCATTATATTGTGGATTTGTTCCAAGATATGCTAACTTTAATGCTTGTCTAGCAGCAAATTTTTCGTCGTTTGTAATTGCATTTTTGTATAGTTCGTTTGCAGCCAATATTTCTGGTGTGTACTCTGGAATTATCATACTACTATTATAGCAAAATGTTTGACTCTTAGGTTGACTTTGAGTAATGGCTCTGATACAATAGTATAATGATAACATTAACTTTGATATTGATTACTTGGTATGCTACAAAGGCATATTATACAAAAAACTTTAAAATCTCAATTCCTACTTCAGATCCTGATATGGCACATGCTAAATGTTCAAACTGTTCTCAAATCATATATACTCATATAAGCAACTTAAGAAATCCATTTTATTGTTTGAACTGTAAGTAATGCCTATAGTCCTATGCTTTGATTGTGGAGGAACCTTTGAGGTATCCTATGAAACAGCAAACCCTACTAAGCAATGTCCAAAATGCCAGGGCATTAAGACTCCTTTATAGCCTTGTTGACCATACGAATTAAACCTTTACGAGTTATCTTAGATGCATCAAAGGTTTCAGTATAACCTCCTTGTGGCATTTGTTCTTTATTTAAAAAGTGTCCGTGTTTGTCTCTTAGTGTTTTTAGTATTTTAGATTCTACAGATCTTGCTTTTTCCCCTTGAAAAAAATGCCAATAAGATACAAGCAACCAACCTTTAGTTCTGTGTTTTGCAAATCTTTGCCCAGATATATCTGATATGCCTATCTTTACTGCATTGTGTATTGGGCTATAAAGTATGTAAAGTATGGCTTCATTCATGATTCTATTATACTTTATTTCCTATGGTGTATAATAATTATATGCCATACATAGTTAATAATCAGTCCGTAGGTCATCACCCAAATGAGATTAAAAGAGCACCATCTTATATTGAGTTTTTTGAAAAAATTGGAAACTCTAAAGAAAATATAGTAGTTGTATCAAACTTTCTTTCAGATAAAGAAATTGATTATTTGATGAGCCATGTAGATGAAAAAAGAATGGTAAGTTTTGTTTCTCAAAAAGACAATGAAGGTAATCCTACATCGTGGATACACAACTACGAAGGAATTATAGATAAATACAATATATTTAAAAAAATATTAGATGAAATTAAAAAATCATACAATTATCAAAATATAAAGCCAAAGTATACTAGCCTTAATATAGCAAGATGGGATGCTGGAACTAAGTTGTCTTTACATGTTGATGATCTTGGATATTTAACAGAAAATCATATTCCAGCGCTTGTTTATTTAAATGATGATTATGAAGGAGGACACTTAAGTTTTCCAACTCATAATTTAAATATTAAACCAAAAAGGGGTGATCTTATAATTTTCCCTGGCAATATGCATTACCCGCATGAAGTAAAAGAGGTTGTATCTGGCACAAGATATACTCTTTCAGTTTGGTTTACAATACCAGATATGCTATAATCATTATATGATGGATGGTAGTGATAATTTTACTGGTGCCCGTAAAGACACCTATTGGGTAAATGGTCAAATTATTGGATTAAACCCTGAAAATATTGAAAGAGATCAGGCATACTCTAACTTTTATAGTAAAATTGGTGATTCTAAAAATAATATAAAAATAATTAATAATTTTTTAAATAAAAGAGAAATTCAACTTTTAATGAGTGGCATACCTAATGCTAAATTTTCAACCTTTGTTGCTCAAAAAGATGACAAAGGCGAAGCGCTGGTTTCACTAAATCGTTATTATATGAAAGATATTTTTAAAACTATAGATAAAGTAAAAAAAGAAGTTATTAAAGCATATGAAATTGAAAATATTAAGGCTGTGGAAGAAAGAGGAATAAGTATTGTTAGATGGGATAAAGGATCATACCTTACCCTGCATGCCGATGACCTTGGATATGTGCCACACAACAATATTGCAGTTTTAATATATCTTAATGATGATTATGAGGGGGGAGAAATCAATTTTCCAACACATGACTTATGCATTAAACCCGAAGTGGGTTCTTTGTTAATTTTTCCAGGAAGCCTCAACTATCCGCATGAAGTAAAAGAAGTTTTATCTGGAACCAGGTATACCGTTGCTTTATGGTTTTCAATAGTATAGTGTATAATTGAATAATGACAAACAATGCTTCAGGGAAAAACCAAAAGAAAAGAAAACTTTTAGATGGATCTGAAGTAAATGATTATGATTCCCCAATTGATTTAATTTTACACACAAAAGCACCAGCCAAATGGAAACTAATTGACCTTGAAACAGGTCAAGAGTATCTTGGATCAGATATATCTCATGAAACATTTGGAGAAATTTTGCGTGAAAAAGTATCTAAGTCTAAAATAGGTTCATGGTTTAAAACTAAAGGAAGAGCAGTTAATAATGGAAAACACTAATAAGCCTATAACTTTTCACTGGATGTGGAGAAGGCACTGGCAAATAAATGATAGCACTGAACACCTAGATCTCAATGGGATTATGGCTATGGCAAAAGAGTTAGACGGTGCAAATGTAAAATCTGTTTTGCTTCCATATGGTCCAGGTGGCATTGATTTTTCTTTAGTTATAAAAGAAGCATTAGAAGAAACAAATCAATTAATAATGACTATTGCTTTACCATCATACGGAACAAGTCCAGATTATGCTGCTAAAATTGTTGATACCTTAAATCGATTTGCACCTGGAAGAATTGGCGTGAACCTTGTTGCTGGAAGATGGGGGGACGAAGGAAATGGTCCTTCTGAAAAATTAGTCTTAGATCACTACATGCATGATTCAAGTTTGATTGATACTTTAGAAAAAAGAGTAGCAATATCTGCAGTTTGGATGGACAATTTTATAAATTTAATGAAAACTCATCAATACAAAACTCATATGGCAGTTGTTGGTTCTTCAGATACAACAATTGGTATAGCAAATAAGCATTGTGAATATATATATGTAGATGATAATTTAGTGTTTAGGGAACAGTTTAAAAAAATTGATCTAAGTCGTGTTAAACCAATCATGATCATTGATCCACTTATTATTAATAGTCCCGAAGATGAACAAAATGTTAGGTATGATAAAAATGCTGCTCCAAGAAAACAACACCATCATGTAAAAGGAACAAAGCAACAAGTCATAGATCAAATAAAGCACATGTCAAGACAACTTAACATATATGATTTTATGATTCACACAGATCAAGAAGATATTAGTCAGTTATTAAAACTAGTAAGGGAGTTTAATTAATATGGAGATATCAGAATTAACTAAAGAAAATTTTAACAATATTGGCAGCAATCCCAATAACATCAAGGTTATAAGCAATCACTTAAGTATGTATGAGTGTGACAAAATTATTGGATTAATCAAAAAAACAGAAACAAGTAATAATAGGTTATTGCAGTCCGACTCTTTTAATAATCCAATATTGTCTTTGTTATATTACGACTCACTTCATCGTGCAGAGACCTATATTCCAACAATTCACTCTATTGTAGAAAAAGAATATAGTGTTAGCCTAAAACCAAGGCATTCTCGCTTTGCTCAATGGCAACATGTAAATAGCAGAACAATATCAATAGATGATTTAGGTCATAAAGACTCAAATCACATGGCTGGATGGGTTTACTTAAACGATAATTATGATGGCGGAGACCTATCCTTTATCAATCAAGGAGTATCATTTAAGCCCAAAACTGGTGATCTAGTTATGTTTCCTGGAAATGTTCATTATATTTATGATATTGCTCCCGCAAATGGATCAAGGTACATAATGCCTGTCTGGTTTGATTTTATTTAATGATATAATTGTTATATGGAAAAAAGTAAATGTTTCTTTTGTAAAAATGACGCAACTCATTTTGATATTGTAGTAAATTGTGGGAAATATATTGTTGCTGATGTATGCTTTTTTCACTTATCTATGAGTTTAGTATCATGAAAAATTTGCCCTACCTTTTGACATTTCCTAGAAGTGGTTCTCATTATTTTGACGAAATCATTTATAAAAAGATAGGAATTCATATTGAAAAATCTCACTTTGTATCTGAACTTTTTGATGAAAACAATCAAAAAAAAAGAAAAATAATCACAATAGTTAGAAATCCAATAGACACTCTTGTATCGTATAGAGCAAGCGAATTAAGAAAATATATTCCACCTGAGTCTGCTCAAAAGACTAGGACTAGGGAAGCCATTTCAGAATATATACTTTTCAATAATTTTTTGTATCAGTATGCAGACTATGTTATAGATTTTAATGATCTTGTAACATATCCTGATTCTATTGCTAAAAAAATTATAAGCCTGCTAGAAATAAATGAAGAAGATTATAAGTTTTTTGATAGAGGTAACTATTGGTATGAAAAAGAATATCTTCCATCAAGCAAAGTTTTGCCATCTTATAGTGCAAATCTTTTAGATGGTTTTGATCTTGGTTTATGTAATTTCTATTACAATAAAGTTTTAGAAAAAAAGATTGCGCTATAATTAATTATGACAACCCTTACAAGAAATATTTTAAATTTTTATAAAGAAAATGAATCAAATACTTTATATTTAAAAAAAATGTTTACAAACACAGACAACTTAGGATATTATCAGCCATTTGCACAAAATGCTATTGACTCCAAATGGAATGAAAAAGATCCCTATATTGGAACAATTGATGAAATTAATACATACAATATTAATGAATTTGGTTTTCGTGGAAAGGCTTACAAAGATTCTGAAATAATTGTATCTGGTTGCTCTATAACTTTTGGTATAGGTGTACCAGAATCAGGCAGATGGGGGAGTCTTCTAAGTAATAAAATCAATAAAAATATTATGAATTTAGGAAGTCCTGGTGCTTCTGTAGAAAGTATGTCTGCTAACATTATTCAATACTGCCTAAATAATAAAATGCCAAAAGAAATTTTTTGTTTATTCCCAGATTTTTTTAGAAAAATGGTTGTGGCAGATAAAGAATTTTATAAAACAAAAGGAAATAAATGGGCAGAAAAACTAAATAATTTATCATATACTTTTTCTAATCCAAAAGTTAGCGTTTTAGATAGCGATTCTATTTTTATGGAAATTGAAGACCAAAAATATATAGAAGACTCAGTTTCTCCACATCAATTAATTTTAAACTCTGTAAACGCAATTTATGTTTTAGAATCATTTTGTTTATCAAATAATATAAATTTAAACTGGACAACATGGGACTTAGCAAGTGCTTTGGTTATGGAAAACTTAGTCAAACTTAAAGACTTTAAATTAAAAAACTATACACCATTTTTTCCACCTAAAACAAAAACTCAAATAAACACTTTTATATCAGATTCTTGTAAATCAGATCACAACTCTGATTTTAAAGATAATATTTGCTGGACTGTTGGATCTGATTACTCAATAGTAGACAGCAAAAAAATGGTAACTGGTCGTGCTCATCCAGGAATTCATTTTCACGAGCATATGGCAGATTTTTTTTATAATCTATCAAAACAAAACAATGAATAATATAATAAAGATTGAAAAAACCAACATTATTCCATTACGATGGATAGGAAATTTTCTTGGTGAATACGCTGGGAATCATTTAGTTAAGGCTATTAATCTGGATGAAGATAATAATTTAGGCTTTAAGTTTAAGTACCACGCAAAATGCTGGAAGTATCTTAATAAACCTTATACATGGTGGGGCACATACTACGAACTTGATATTAAAGGAATGATAGATGACCTAGATGGTGCAGGTTGGGACGACTATGATGAGTTTGGTAAGGCTTATTGGGATTTTGAGTAAATGACACAAAAAAGACATATAAAAAATATTAAAAGAAAATCAAATAAAAAAAATTTGTCTAAATTTGAAAGACAGCAGCAAAAAATAAGAAATAAAATTATTAATGATGGGTTGTTGGCTATTCAAACAAATCTTCTAAACAATCAGGACAAAAAAACTCAGGCAAATCTGTTGAATAAATAGTTCCCCCATATGCCGAAGACTGGTCCCATTGATTTTTAATAAAATCACTATTTAAATATCCATAATAATATGGTTTTTTATTTTCATGTATGCATTCCATTTATATATCATAGCACAGGTATGGTATGATTGACTTATGACTAAAAACTCTTATTCTTGTCCAGAATGCAAAACCGTTATTACTATTGAGACATCCGTACATGACCTTCCAGAAGCCATTGTGTGCCCCTGTGACGCCGTTATGCCACTACATGTAGGATAGTTTATGTGGTCCTGGATTCTAGCCGTTATAGGCGTTTCAGGCATATTCCTTGTTGGTCGCAAGACCATATGGGGATGGCTTATACTTTGTGCAAATGAATGCCTTTGGATATTATATGCTCTTGCAACAGATCAGTACGGCTTTATTGCAATGGCTATTGCTTATGCTGCTGTGTATATTAAATCTTTTCTTCATTGGAAAAGAGATTTGTCTTGAATCCAATAATCATTGCTTATCCTAGATCTGGCAAAAGTTATTTACAATCTATGCTCACACTTGCTTTTTCTAACATGTTTTATTATTCTCATTTAAATAAGCCAGGAGAAAAAGAAAAACTAAAAAATTATGATCATATAATTAGTTTAGTAAGAAATCCTGTTGACTCTATATCATCTATTGTTGCTATGCAAATGGAGTTTAATGAGAGTTTAATTATAGAAGATTTAATTAAAATTAGAATAGAAGAGTATTGCGATTTTTATTCTTTTATTTTAAAAAATTCAAATAACTTTATTAATTTTAACGATATTGTGGCAAACACTGAAGAAGTTATATTGTATGTATCAAGACTGACTGGTTATGAGGTTAAAAACAATAATCTTAAAGACATAGTTTTAGACGATCCAAAACAAAAATTTTTAAAAAGTTCTAAAAAATCTAAGTATTACAATGAAGTAAGAGTTATTGTTTCTAGTTTAGACCTTTCAGAATGCAATGATTTATACAGTATGGCTTTAAAGAAATGTGTAATATTAAATGACGTATAAGCAGTTATTTGTTAGAAGTTATGCTAGATCTGCCAGTAATTTTATAGTTAATAATGTTGCTGTGATAAACCCAAAAATGATTATACATAAGAGTCCTTGGTGGAAAATAGACAAAGAAGTAGAAAACTCTGTGGTTATTTCTGTTCTAAGAAACCCAAAAGATGTAATTGTATCCGACATCGCTATGGGGTTGCAAGATAAAAAATATTCTAAAGAAGATTTAGAACAAATAGATCACTCCAAATCTATTGAAGATTTTAAAAAATATATGTTGTTGATGGTTGACAATATTGAAAACATAGTGCCTTTTACATTTGAGCAAATAACTGAAAATCCTAAAAAAAGTTTTAGTATATTTTTAAATTATTGTGGATATAAAGAAGATTTTATATTTCCTGATGTAAAAGTAGAAAAAATGCTTAGATTCAATTATGCTCAAAACAAAAATATGTATGTATTTCCAACATCAAAAGATTTGAGTTCCTATGATATTTTATACAATAGCATTAGTGGTTTAGATGAATTAATAAATATATATGAAGAATCTCGTTATGCTATATATAAAAGACAACTTGACTTTTAGCATTTACTTCAGTATAATTATTATATAGACTGGAGGTAATTATGGTACATGCATTATTTTTAATACCTGCATTTTTAGCAGGATGGATTGTTTGTTATATTCAAATGACATATGGAGTAGATCAAAATGAAGATTGATATTGATGATATTGAGCAAGAAGTAAAAGATGCAATCATTAAAGACTATATGTTTAAGTATTATCATTGGACAGTTGGAATTGGTGCTTTTTTGTTAGGTACATTTTTTGGATTACTAATTAAATAATATCTAGCACCAGTAGCCAAGTCGGTTAAGGCATCAGTCTTATATACTGAAGATCGTAGGTTCAAGTCCTACCTGGTGTACAATGGGCCTAAAGCATTAAAGTGATGCTCAGGACTTTTAATCCTGAGAAGAAGGAGCATTACCTTCTAGGCCTACTAAACCTCTGTAGTTCAGTGGACAGAACGATGGACTTCTAAGCCATGCGTCGCAAGTTCGATTCTTGCCAGGGGTACAAAGCGAGTGTTGCATAATGGTAGTGCACCATCCTTCCAAGTTGGTTGTGCCAGTTCGATTCTGGTCACTCGCTCCAAGTCCCCATGGTCTAGAGGCCTAGGACTCCACCCTTTCACGGTGGCAACACGGGTTCGAATCCCGTTGGGGATACTAGTTCCAGATCGTCCAATGGCAGGACAACGCCCTTTGAAGGCGTGAATCATAGTTCGAGTCTATGTCTGGAAGCAATTAGGCTTTAGTTGATGGCTTATGCTTTGGTAAATATGGTTCTATTTTAGATTTAATTCGACCATCTTTATATAGTCTAACAATCCAACCATCTTTAATTTGCATTGGATTAAATGCGTGTGATTTCTTTTTTGGCATTACCTAAATAACCTATCTACTTGTGTTTGTTTTGTATAATCTTTTGCTGAAAACAATATTGATTCTGTTTTTTCTACTGGTATACAGTTTGGTACTGGTTTTCCATCTGCTCCTGGTTTCATTCCTCTTTGAACATAACCTTCCCAGCATGGATCTGCTTTTCCAATTGATGAATCATACATAGCCATTTGAGTTTCTGCATCTAATCCCCCGCTACATTCAGGGCAAGATGAGCAAGGAATGTTTTGTTCCATGCACATTTCGCATTCACACTTTTGATAAGTGTTAGTTGGCATTATTGGATTTTCTGGCATTGGTGCATCTGCTTTCGTTTCCATAGACTCTGCAATTGGATTAGCACAAACAGGACAGTCTGGACAATCCACATTCATTTCTTTACAAGTCATGCAATCGCACCCTTGATATGTTGATGGTGCAACCACTTCTGCAGTAATTGATTTACCAAACGCAGAACCAGCCCAAATACTTACACCAGGCTTATTATGTATTCCAGGTCCTGCAGGTCTTGATTGATTTAAACTATATTGTGGCTTCTTCATGCCAACAGATGGATTAATATTTGATGAAGGGTTTGCTGGTGTTGGATCAGTTACGATTGCATTGTAAGAAACATCCATTGGTGTATCAGACATTAGTCCATACCTACTTCTTTGGTGGCTGCAGTGAGCATCCAGTGCCATTTCTGGTGCATGTCCATACGCTCTGCAAAGAAGTTTGCAAGTGCATGTTGTCTATTTTTTGTAGCAAGTTCAACTGCATCAACTAATTTTGTTAAAACCATATCGTTTGCCATAAGCAAATCTTTAGACATTTCTACTGGATCAGAACTTATATCTGGCTCGCCAACTTCATTTAGTTGAATAAACCTTGATAGTTTAAATGGTGCATAAGTATCTAGTTTACGTAAGAACTCTGCATATGAGTCTGTTGCTTGTTCGTAGTCTGCATATATATCCCCAAAAAATTCATGAAACTGAGGAAAATCATCTCCCTCTACATTCCAGTGATACCCATGAGACTTAAGTTTAAGGGTAATGTTATCTGCCAGTAGGACTTTTAACAGGTTTATTAATTCTTCCATCTAATGATTATACCATGCGGTTTAGACTGCTATACGCCTATATTATAGGGTGTCAATGGTATACTTGTCTGTATGATAAATAAAAAATGGTCCACTGGTAAAGAAATAATGGAGCCTATTGGGTATGACGAAAAAAATGTATACGATGACGACCAAATCGAACGAGCAATACCTATATCTCAAAATCAGTTAAACGGTGCAAAACTATTTAATTCAAAATATGAATATGCAAAAACATTAAATAAAAATGTATCGTACTTAGAAATAGGTGTTGCTTATGGGGAAAGTGCTCAAATGTTTATAGACACAACAGAGGCCAAAAGTGCAGATCTTATGGATTTATATGATAATGCTGCTGGAGTTAGACATCCAGGAGGCCTTGCTCCAAAAGATAGTTCAATGACACATGAAGAATACATAAAAAATAAATTCTCTTATCATCCTGATATAACTATAATAAAAGGCGATGCAAGAAATATTTTCTTTACCTTAGATAAGAAATATGACCTTATTCTTTTTGATGCAATATCAGGAAGGCTTATGATAAGAAATGCATTAAAACATTGTAATCAAATAGTTAATGTTAATGGAGTTGTAGGGTTTACTTCTTACATAAATTATGATGCTATTCATTACGACATGTCTGTAGGAATATATCAAAGCGTAAACGAGTTTTTACATTTTAACAAAAACTGGTCTGTTGACGGTATTGTATTAAATGAACTTGGATTTCATGAAGTATATATAAAAAGAAATTCATAATAAATGAGCAGTTTATAGACGACTGCTCAGGTCTATTAGCCACGAAGGTTCGACTCCTGCTAACTCTCCACTCAAAGGAGCATCCGTTGCTAAAACTTTCTTAAGGTCTTATAGCGGAATGTTATCCATTATACTACTGAATTTCAATAGATTTTGGAAGTTTGTCTTCTGGGATCTGCTTTTCAAGTTTGATATCTAGGATACCGTCTTTAAATTCAGCCCCAACAACTTCAACAAACTCGGGAAGGGTGAAGATATCTGTAAATTTACGGGCTGCAATGCCTTTGTGTAGATACTCTGCTCCCTCTGGCAACTCAGCGTCCTGCTTCTCGCCCTTGATTGTAAGTTTGCGATTATCTAGCGATACTGAGACATCATCCTTAGAAAAGCCAGCCAAAGCAAATGAAAGAATATACTCTTTATCATTTAGTTTGATCTGATTATAAGGTGGATAGTTTGTTGTTGTTGTTACTTTTTGTAGATTTGAGAAGGTATTAAAAAATGGATCATTAAAAAGATCCAGTGCTGTTTTTACCATTTTATTCCCCTTTCAAGCGAATAAGTTAATTTACCCCCCTGTTGGGCAGGTATAAATATTATAGCATAGAAAAGCAGGCCTGTCAAATAAACAGACCTGCCAATCTAATGGTCTACTTCTTTGCTGCTGCCTTTTTAGCAGGAGTCTTCTTAGCAGTTTTCTTGACTACTTTAGCAGTCTTTACGGCTACCTCTACTTCTTCAGCAGATGGCAACTTGCCAAACGCTTTATCATTAGGGTTAACCGCTCTCAATGCAACGGGCACGATGGCTCCAAGCAATGAATAAGCAAGTGTTTTTGGATCTGTTACGCCAGAAGCGTAAAGAGCAATAGCAGCACCAAGAACTGATCTTCCGTATGATGCAAGCATTGCTTTTAGTTGTGTTGTATTCATATTATTCCTCCTAGGATATAATTCTTGTTATTAATGTAAAACCAATCCATAACCCAATAATTCCTGCGACTCCCGCAAAAACTGGTGGTGCTGGAACTGGCAATTTGAATGCAGCAAATACTACACCACATCCAAAACCTGTTATTATTGACATTATAATATCTTTCATTTTAATATTGAACAGTCCTAGCGGTTCCTTCTGTTTCATTTATATTTCCACGATAAGGAGTGCCTTCAATATTAAACCACAAAGGAGATGAGTATCTATCTGCACTATTTATTAACACTTCATGCAAATAATGCTCGTTGCTAGGGAATAAAATAAAACTATTAGCCTTTGGCTTAACTGTTAAATTATGCCATGGGAAATTTATTTCTCCTCCATCGTAGTTATCATTAATATAATAAATAACTGCAAAATCTCCAGCCGTGTCTACATGTTTGTTCATTAAATAATCTTTTTCAAATTTAACTAAGTGAACTTCTGATTTTTCAAAAACACGAAGTTTTACATTATGTTTATCTATACATTTTTGCCAAGCAATTCGAATAGCCTTGTCTAATATGTCAGAAATCTCCGAAGATAGTCCTTTTTCAGAATTAAAAAACTTCACACCCCAAGGCTGTTTTTGCCACCCCTCAACATTAACTACATAATCAAGCAATTTTTTGTGCTCTTCTTCTAGTAAAACATTTTCTACAACCTGTATGTTATCTATAGAATTTTCTGAGGTAATTTCAATCATTCTTTATTGTACCATTCTGCATTCTTGTTAAAAGAAGAACCAGTAAACTGAAACCACATTGACGAACTATATCTATTTCCACCTGTAATTGTTTTGACTTCATGCAAATAGTTTTCATTGCCAGGGAAAAATACTAAACTGTTTGGCTTTGGTTTAATATTTATATCAAGTTCTGAAAAATACAATTCGCCACCAGTAAACTCATCGTTAATATAATATATTGAAGCAATATGGTTTGATTCGGCGGAATCAGTATCTATATGTGGATGCAAAACAAGACCTTTTGCAAATTTAAATAATGCAATATTTTCTTTTTGAAAATAATTAATGTCTACTCCATAAGCCTCTGTAGCATTTTTGTGAACAATAGCAAATATTTTTTCTAGCATATTTAAAATATTAACTGGTAACTGATCCATACCAACAGAATAGCAATCCCAAGGCTCAAGAATCCACAACTCACGCTTATTTACGTAATCAAGCAAAGTTGCATGTTCTTCTTTAGATAGTACATCCTCTATAAACTTTATGTTTTCTGGAGATTTTCCTATTTTTTCAACATTTTTTAAATAGATGTCATCTTTTTTTGAAGGGTTAGTAATCATGTATCTATTCTACCATAGTCTTCTGGAAGTAGTTTCTTTAACTCTTCATATTCCCCAGTAATTTTTTTCATAGAGTAGTAGTTAGGTGCCATTGAACCAAGATCCCCATACTCTTTAAAATAATTAATCTCTGGCTCAATATCTTTAATAAATTTATTAAGCACAAATTGAACATTTTCTATATATTTAAACGCCCAGTCACGAGACTCTGAGATAAAACGAAGAAATCCTTCCGTATTTTCTATTAAACCAGGGTCATTTTCAAACTGATCTTTAATTTTTTGCTCTGTTAAAGCAACCCTAAGATTTAATTCTGCAACATAGTTTTTCATTATGATTATCTTTATACCAAGAAAACCAGACAAAGATGTTAAAAGGCTAATTAAAATTACTAAAAATATTGTTAAAATCATTTTTCTTTTCCAACTTTACTAAAAATTGCGCCTCTATCACATGTAAAAATTAAGTTAGCCATAGTTTTTTTCCGCCCATTCCCTAATTCCAGTTGATCCTAAAAATTTAGATCCTGAAAAAGCAAACCTCATACCAAAAGTATATCTAAAACCTTTTGAAACTTCAAGTACTGCGTGAAGGTAGTTTTCATTACCAGGGAACATAATCAAACTATTTGACTTAGGTTTAATTTTTAAATTATAGTCTGGAAATACAAGTTCTCCCCCATCGTATTCATCATTGATATAGTACATACAAACAATATGTTGATGTTTTTGAGAATCTGTATCCACATGTGGTTGCATTACATCTCCACTGCTCCATTTTGTTAAAAGATATTCGCCGATAAAATTATCGTCTACTTCTATATCATAATAATTTATACATTTTAATCTGCTAGTTTTAAATATTTTTTCTAAAAGTTTCATAATGTCTTTTGGAATTGAGTCTTTTGGAGTTCTTTCTGTAGTCCATGGCTCTTTAATCCAAGAAATCTGATCATTATTATTTACAAAGTTATATAATGATTGATGCTCTTCATTAGATAAAAAATTATCTACAACATATACATTTTTTGCAGAACTTCCCAATTTTGCAACATTGTTTATATAAACTTCATCTTTTTCTAAATCAATATGCTTTCTAAATTTTTCTATATCCATTATTCTTTTCCACCCTCTCTAACAAGAAGCACAATTGCTCCTGTATCTTCAAGCGCCTTTTTCACTCTTGCCATGTACTCTATTGCTTGTCTTTTGCCATCATCAGACAAAATCATAAACTGTTTTTCATTTGCTTTTACTGTTAAAAAATTCTCATTATCAACTATTTGCAAAGCAAAGCCTTTTGGTGAATAATGTGAAAGAGAGTGAAATGCTTTTTTATTTTGTTCAGTATACATTAATTTTCCATTGTCAAATGCTGCCAAGTGTTTGCCCAGTCAGATTTACTCTTGTGCTTGCTAAATTCTTTTGAAATAGATCCACCTTCTAAGTATACACCACCCCAAATGCCCCATTCTTTTTGTGAAATTCCAACAGCAAAGCATGTCTTGCTTACTGGGCATGTTGAGCATAGTTTATCTATTGCAGGTCGCAGAACCTCATCTTCTTCATATTTATCAAAAAATAAATTTGTATCATAATCTAAACATGCGGCATTGTCTTTCCAATGGTGTTTCATTTTTACCTCACAAATTTATCTGGTATATCCCACCCAGTTCTTGAAGGCTCAAATCTTTTTTGAATTTGCCACTTGCCATTGCGAAGTACACCATCTTTAGATGTTCTTGCTTTATCTGAAACATATGACTGTATAACAGTCCATCCATTCCAACTTAAAGAACTATTGCTTGATACAATCTTTTCCATTTTTTCTAATGATTTAATAATCATTTTTCCCCCTATTAGTATTTAAAAATTCCAACTTCAACTTTATGATCTTGTGCTTGATTAACTAGTTTTGAATTTCCTTCATTTGGTAAAGATAAATATGCAATATAATTAAAATCATTTACATTTTCAACAATCCATGATGGTGCTACTTTATAAAACTTAATCTTTTTCCCACGAGACTTCATTCCACGCTCAGAAAGGTTTGTAAACTCAGAGACCATGTCATTAATATTTCCAGGACCTGCTGAATAAATGTTAAACTCTTTATCTTCATCTTTTAGCATAGACATTGCTACACCCATGGAACGAAGAAAGACCTGGTAGTCGTTAAAACCACTAGTTCCCTGTACTCCCACTATCATTATCTAACCCTTCTCTTAATCTATCCATTATAAACAACATCTTATCTAATTGTACTCTATCTAAGCCCATTGTGTCAACTACAACTGCAGAGTCTTTGTCTATGTTTTGACCTATTGTTGGCGCTTTATAAAATTTATTATCTTTAATCCAATAAGCATATCCATCTAATATAATCACACGAAGATTTGTTCTTTCTTCATATACCCTAGACTGAGTTTTTTTTATTATAGGTTTAAAAAGATCTGGTGGAAGCAAAGGTTTTATCATTTCATGCAAAGAACTTTGAGAAAATTTATACCTTTGTTCTGTAGATCTTATTGTATCTAAATAAATATAATATTTAAATGTTATAAAAGTTACAATTAAAGTAATTAAGCAACCTAATAAAAAATCCATGATACTTTATTTTTTACCTAAAATAATTCTTATAATTTCTTTTAACGTATACTGTCTATCTTTATCAAGTTTTGCAACTTGTTTTGGATCAAGAGCCTTTTGCGTTATAGATATTTTAGGATTTTTATCTGTAACATCCATATCTAAAAATCCATTTTCCCAAAGTCCATAAACCTCGGTTGAAAAATATCTTGAAAACTCATTGTGTAGTTCTGGATTAACTGATTCAAGTTTGTGTGTAAAGTTATAAAGCATTTCTCCAGAATCTATATCTATTCCAGAAGCCTCAATTGCTCCAGATAAAATTAAATCTTCAAACATCTTTTCATCATCCATTTAATTTCCAAACCATAGTTGACGGACCTCTATCTATAAGTTTAAACATATGATCCTCATATTGATCACGAAGATCTTCATATAATTCTGGACTAACATGCTGTAGTTTTTCTGTAATTCTGTAAAGAATATGCCCATCATTGTCAAGACTATGCATTTCTACTGCACCTTGATTAACAAGATGCTCAATCATTGCATCAGTTTTAGGATTCATATTATTCTCCAGTTATAAAACTTAGTAGTTCTTCTTTTGTCTTTGCTCCAGTAAGTCTGGACATTTCTTCTCCATCTTTAATTAAAATAAAAGTAGGAATAGATTTTACACCAAAGTTGCTTGCTAATTCTATTTCTGAATCGGCGTCAACAACAATAAATTTAGCATCTGAGTATTCACGGTTTATTTCTTCAACAATTGGCTTTACCTTTTTGCAAGGATTGCACCATTCTGCAGTAAAATATAAAACATGTTTCACTTTCCAGACTTCTTTCTAGCCTTTGCAAGTGCTTCAAAGTCCTTAACCTTAGTATCTCCCAGGTATCCCCATGCATAACCATCGTTAATCATCATGTCATTAAGGGAAATGGTATTACCATCTACATATACCCAGCCCAAAATACGACCATACTTCTCAGATGAGTCCATCTTTTCAGTCTTAATTACAACAGACTTAGCATCCTTGAGATGCTTCTTTAGGTACTCCTTAGCCTCAAGACCAAGGGCCTTCTCAGCAAGATCCTTTGTGCGAGACTCAGGGGTATCAATACCAGCCAGTCTTACACGAGATGCAAATAGGATATCAAACCCTAAATCAATAAGAACATCAATGGTATCTCCATCTACGACATTCTCTACTTTTCTTACATAGTATTCATACATTATTTTCTCCCCCAACGAATTTTATCCCAAATTCTTTCGTGCCAATAGTAAATTCCAACCTTAACTATTGTTTCCCACATAGCAATTAGAGCAGATAGACTGCCCTTACCAGTAATTACATATGCAACTACAAATGATGACAGAGTGCCAAATACACGATAACTTAAAGATTTAACAAATGATCTTTGCCTAGTTACTTTCATCTTTATCCTTTTCTTTAAACATAGATGCTACAAATCTGTCTTCTGCATCTGCAATTCCTTTTGAAGATTTTTTAAATTGCAGAAAAATAAATTTAAATATTTTTAAAATTATCATTTAATAAACCTATTAGGAATAATATCAATTATTAAATGTATCCTATCCTCTTCTGAATGATTTGTCACTGCATGGATTTTGTTATTATTTATTTCCCAACATTCCCCTACACCTAAATGCATTGTTTCATCTCCTACAAAAAATATAACATCTTTATTTGTTTTTAACGGTATATGATGTCTTCTTGCTGCAGACAGGTATGGGGAATTATCTGAATGTGGCAAAACATTGTTATCTGAAAATAGTTTAACAATCATTGCTGCGCCACATTTGCCATTGTGATACTTTTCAAGATCTGCAACAATTGTATCTATTTCTGCAAGAAGTTGTGTATTTGTTGCAATTGGAAAAGATCTTAGTTCTTGGTTTGGTTCCCATTTATTGTCTAGTACACGAAGAAAGTATGTATTTGTATATTTATGTGTTTCATCAAACATCGACTGTCTTGATGTATTTAATGTCCACTCATTAGAAAAAGTCTCAATAATTTTATTAATATTAGACACATTGTAAGAGCCAATAAAATTAAAATTAAAACTTTCTTCTTTTTTTGTTATCATTTATCTATTATACCCCAAGTTGTCAAATTCCCAAAACCACTCCTCTTGAATTTGTTCTTTTTGATTATTGGTAAATATGTCACTATATATAATATGTTTGGGCCTATGAGCCTTTTCAAAAGTGTTAATAGTAATTGTAGGTAGTCCATGTATTGGTAAAAATTTATTTATTTCACTTTCTATACCATTTTCATACCTCAACAAATGATCTACAAGCACAGTGTTTCCATCAGAGTAAAGCATTTTTGTACTTCTCATGAAAGGCCCATATGTTAGTTTTCCTTTAAAGTAGTTGTCTACCATTTTTATTCTTTCATACTTCTTGATAGACTCCCACTGACTAGAAAGTTTTTTAATGTCTGGCCTAAAGAAAAAATCTGACAACACACACTCATAAGGGTTTCTTACAAAGACATAGGAAGTTACACCAGATAGATCAATCTTTGATGAAATACTAGAAAATGATTCATGATTCCTAAACTCTCCATAGTTTCTAGGCTGATGACTCATGTTTGGAGGATTAATCGTTGTAACAATGGCATTCTTTGGTAAAATTTTAGAAAGTTCTACCTCTAAGGATGTGCTTCCAACCTTCATGTTTTTAATTAATAAAAACTTGTGGTCTGACGAGTACAACACTAGATTCCTAGTTCTTTACGCTTTTCCGTTGCAGAAATAGCATGAATATCTGCCCCTAAATCTACTTGCTCAATCTTATATCCTACATCACGACCATATACAATATTTGTTATATTGGGTAGTCTTAGTACTAATGCACCATCCATAAAATCGTCCTTAGCAATGTAACCCTTTACTTGATCAAAGGTAAGCGGATCCTTTTCGCTTGTGTTGTATGTATTACGGACTCCAAGCAGTACCTGCTCTGTTCTCTTTCCCGCTTCTTTGTAGAGAGCATGGTGACCTTCGTGCCATGGCTGGTAGCGACCAAGCATTAGCGTTGTGGGTGCTGACCAATCATGTAGTCCAAACTCTTCAATAAGGATAGAAGACTTTTCATTTGGATCTATCGTGTGATTTAAAAATGACCAATCATACTCTGTAGGTGCTTCGAACATCTTGTTTGTATCTTCAAAACGACCTTCTTTAATTGTATCCATATAGACAAGAACATCTGGCTTTCCAAATGCTGCACGAGTTAATTCTGTAGGACAAACAAAGTCCACGATTACTGGAGCAACCCCCTGCTTAGAGATAAGGCGAGCCATCTCTCCCATGCGACGGGCCTGTTCAAGTCGATCCTCTGGTGTAAACCCCAGGTCTGAGTTTACCGTTGCACGAACCTCATCTGCATTGAGATGGATAGCGTTAATACGTTCTTTTAATGCCTTCGCTAATTCTGTTTTCCCAGAACCTGGAAGACCGATAATCTGAATAATCATTAGTAGTCCTTACCCTTTGACTTGTTTTCAACAAGTTTTTCTCGTTCATCAACAATGCTAATCATGAAAGACATCATGCTATTGTATCCATCTGGAATAGACATTATCTTATTGTAGTGATGACCACAAAACAAAAGGTCTCCACTAATTCCAGTAATTTTTACTAAAGCCTCAGCGTTGCATTTATCGCAACGATCCTGTGGAGATAGTTGCCACTCCTGCTTAACTTCGTCTTTAATCATTGTAAACATATTATACCTTCCAATTATTTGATGTATACTTAATTATATACTACTACAGCCAGTATGTCAAGGCTATACATACTTTAAGTTTAACGCTTCATTAGCAAGAGTAAATGTCATTCTATATCTTTCATCTATTATTTTATGAAAATCTTCATAAATAACTCCATTGCTACAATATCTATAATATTCTCTTCTAAAGTGAAAATTACAATAAAAAATACCTTCTGAAATATTGTTTTTATCTTTTATTGCTGTAAAATTTATCTTATTAGGAACAATGCCAGTCGGTATGACTTTTACAAGAGCATCAGCAGTGCACCCAAACCTTTTATCATATGAGTTAATTAATGAGCATTTGTGTCCTGATGTTTCTGTAGTTGTTACATCTTTTGCAAATGTTTCTTTTACTCTTTCTCTTTCATCAATAACAAACTCTTGAATGTTTTTCCAAGAAATATTAGGCTCTGAGTATCCATTTGTAGTCATATATATTTCATAATGATAATGATAATCACACAAAAACTTTTTACCGTGAATTCCTTCTATGTAAACGTATGCTGGGGCAACACAAGACACATTACCGTTCTCAGTTACTCCCTGTCTTTCTAATATTTCTTTAGACAGGTGCATTTTTGGATCAAACGATTGACAGATCTGTCCTTCTGGTATGCTTGTTATCATTTTTTCCTATTATCTGTGGAATAAAATCCACTGCCGTTAAAAACTGCTCCTACATTAGAATATACACGAACTAAAGGCGCATTGCAATTTTCACAATGATAGCCAGGGTCATTGTCTTTGATAGACCTTTCTTTAGTATACCTTTTTGCACACGGCATACAATCATATTCATATAAAGCCATTTACTTATTCCTTTTCTTTCCTTTAACTGTCCAATAAGGCAACTTAAGGTTTTCTCCACCCCATTCGTATCCCAAAACTTTAACTACAAACTTAATAATTTTAATACGCATAATCCAACTCCTCCTTTCATTTTTTTATTCTATATTCTATGTTTAGTATACACCTAATTGTTTTAGTGCTTGTTTGAAATAGGGCATGAAACCTTTTTCCATTAAAATTAATGGCTTTTCCAACAGTAGGTGTTGACCTTTTAATTATTTTCATATCTGATACGTCTTCTCCAAAAACTTTATCAAAGAATACGGTATCTCCATCTGTTGTATTTAAATAATATAGGAATACATTATGATCTAATATATGGTCTATATGTGGATAAGAGTGTTTTTCTTTTTCAGGACTATTTGTTGTAACAACAACCCTTGCCCTTAATACAGTATCAACATCAATATTATGTTTTTTACAAAAATAAGCAAATAAATCTTGATACTCATTATTTTCTAAATCACCAATAATTTGAAAGATTGGTTTTGAGTTTTTAGAGACAATAGTTGTAGGTGTTTTTTCTGGAATAAAAAAATTTTCTTGGTTATTTAAAAATGTTTTTATGTTAGAAAGTCTCCATTTAATAGATTTAGAATTAAAAATTTTTTCTGAAAAATCTTTTTGAATTGATTCTTCAATAAAGTCTTCAATAAAATCAAAAGTTTCACTCATAAACAATAACCTCTCATTTTTTATAAAAGATTAGTTTATCTTTTTTCCAAATTTTGACCATGCTCTTTCATGTAAAAAATAACCAATCATTTCGCATACTGTATAAATTAATGCAAATGATCCAGCGTATTCCCAGTGTGCTTCTCCAGTAATTGCTTTTTCAAAGAAATATATTAGTGTGCCAACAAATCCAATATGCACTGCTGGCCAAGTAATTGATTTATATAAACTTCTTTTGTTTGATTCCATCACTTAACCTTATTTAACAATGGAGCATCTTCTTCTCCAACATATACTGGACGACCCCAGCCAACTACAGCATTGATTAATTTCTTCTTGTTATTCTTTACATAACCACGAGTTTTTTCAACGCACATTCCTCCGTTGCGTTGATCTCCCTTTGCTGTTCCAGATGTGTTTCCTTCAATAACTTGGATAGTTCCATCGCCGTTATTCTTGATACATAAACCAACATGTGAAATACGATTTACTCCATCATCTGGAAAATCAAAATAAATCCAATCACCTGGAGTTGGATCATCATTACGAGCATCAGACCAACGGTTATTCTTTTTAAACCAATCAGATGCTGCGACTGTTGCTGCGCTTTTTGGATACTTTTTTGCATCAAGTCCTGCAGTAAATGCACACCAAGAAACAAATGATTGGCACCATGGAAGGAAATTTGCCCCTGTCCACTTACCATATTTTGTTTCATTATCTTTTGGACCTTCAATGGTTCCAATTTCTTTCTTTGCAACCTCGACGATTGCCTGTAGTGTTCCTTTTTCTGCCATTATTGGCCTCCTTTTGTATACAATCTATTATAGCACCTTACCTGCATATTTTGAAGTTATATTCTTTTTCCCATTCAATAATATCTGTTTCATCATTAAGCAATGGCTGGCCTTTAATGTTAAGACTTGTATTTAATAAAACTGGAACGCCAGTTTGAAGATAGAACTTGTTAATTGTTCTCCACAATCCACGATGCTGATCTCTGTTTACTGTTTGCACTCTAGATGTTCCATCAGCATGAACAACAGATGGTATTTTTTCTGGCTGTAAGCACTTTACTGTGTACTGCATATATGGTGATGTAAAGTCCATATCAAACCATTTAGATGCACACTCTTCCATAACAACTGGGGCAAATGGTCTAAACAACTCTCTTTGTTTAATTAGATTAACTTTATTTTTGATCAATGGGTCTCTTGGATCAGCAAGAATACTTCTATTACCCAATGCTCTTGGGCCATACTCTGCTCTTCCTGTTGCTACTGCCACTACTCCATTTTTTAGTATGCCGTCCACAATTTGCTGAACAGGGTACTCTCCTCCAAGATCATAGCCAAGATATGGAGTCTTCCAATCAAGATGCTTTCCGTATAGTGCTGCTGCTGCTCCCAAAGAACTGCCAGCATCACCAGGGTTTGGCATGATCCAAATCATATCAAATATATTCCAAAGTAATGTATTTGCTGATGAGTTGAGGGCACACCCTCCCATAAATACTAAGTTCTTTTTCCCAGTAATATGTTTTGCCATACGCATAAAATCATTTAGTCTTTGTTCATAAACAACTTGAACTGCTGCTGCAATATCAAACCTGTCCTGATCTGTAATCTCAATGCCCCAGTCACTAATTCCCTTATGAAAGTTATATTTTTGTCTGTCATATTTTGGAAAGTATTCGTCTACTTCTTTATAATATCTTGTCCAGTCCCCATAAGCAGCCATTCCCATCATAATATATTCTTCTTGGTTTGGCATCAGACCTATGAGTTGAGTAAATGCTGAATAAAACAATCCAAAACTAACAGGATAATTTTGCTTATATTTTAATTTAATTTTATCGCCTTCACCCACCCAAATTGTGGAGGTGTTATATTCACCAATTGCATCAAGAACTACAATCACTGCATCATTAAATGCACTTGTATAATACCCTGCTGCTGCGTGAGAATAGTGATGAGTAAAAGATTTTCTTGGAATCCCAGAAAGTTCAAACCTTGGCTTCCATTCTCCAGAACCACCCTTTAAAGCCAGCCTAGAGGCCTTTAGAAGAGGCTTTTCATAGTAGGCTATGTGATCTGGTGTACCATATTGTAAAGCATCTTTTATTAAACTATCATTCACATACCAGTCATTTTTTTGCTTGCTATATCTTTCGGCATGCCCCGCAAAAAGTATCTCTCCGTCTTTGATTAAAGATACAGAGGCGTCATGACTGGTTTCGTTTACTCCAAGTATTATCACAGTTTATCCTTAGTATATATATCTATCATTGTTGCCATTTTTTTTAATCTTTCTTAATATAAAATACGACTTAATTCTTTTTATTATTTTTTTCATTCTTCACCATTAGAGTCTCTTTTGTTTTCAAATGGTATGTTATGAAACCAGTTAGGAAGAGCATACCTTGGACCTTTATATACTGGATGGACCTCATGTACATACAAAAAATTTGATGGAAAGAACAATAGACTTCCAGCCTTTGGCTTAATTCTTACACCAGAATGCTTAAACTCTATATCCCCACCTATATAATCATCGTTTAAATAAACAAGGACTGATAAAACTCTGCTACTCATACCTTGATCTTGATGTGCTGGTAGGTGTCCAGCAGTATTATATTTTAACAAGTGCATGGTTTTTTCTCTAGATTTTATATTTCTTTCAGCAAATGGGTACAACTCTTTTGTATAGTGATCAAAAGTTTTATCTATTGCTCCAAATAATTGAGAAGAGATACTTGTTTGCTCATCTTTGTATAAATCAGAATCTGGAATATCAACTACTTGTGGTATAAATTTTTGCCAACAGAACATTAACTCTTTTTCTCCAGAATTGTATTTCCATTTTATCCAAGGCTCAACTAGTGTATTTGTATTTTCAATATTATTGTTATACTTTTCATCTAAAGACTCAATCTCTTCAATGAGTTTTTCTGGATTTTTAATAATATTTTTATAATAAACTAAGCCAAGATCTAAAATTTCATAATCCAACATGCGAGTGCTCCAATGCTTTCCAGTTTTCTTTATTAGGATGAAAATCAGGATCTGCGTTATTTGGCAAACTTGTGTGCATATATAAAGCGGTGTGTCTTATTCCAGAAGAAACAGTAGTTACCCCGTGAATATATTCAGAACCAGCACTTGGAAAAAATACAGCAGAATATTTTTTTGGTTTATACACTAAGTTTTGATTTGGAAAATAAAGTTCTCCTCCATCAAACTCATCATTTAAATAAATAATTGTACTAAACTCAATCCATGGCTCTGGTCCTTGTGCATCAATATGAAGTTCCCCCTTTGTGCCTGGAAGCCAGCAAGAACCAAATGCTTTAAAAACATATATAGGATTAATAAAAGAATTTAAATCTTTGTGTTTTGCGCTAGATAGGTATCCATATTTTTTTAAAATACTCATGACAATATTGTTATATGGAAAGGCAGTTCCGCCATATCTACTTTTATAATGCTCTGGGTATTGATTTATTTCACTTGGGTTTAACTGTTCAGAGATTAAGATGTTTGCATCTTTTTCGCTTATAAAATTATCAATAACCGTAATTCTGTTCATATTATCACCATATTATATTATACTACAGCACCCTTATACTATTGTATCCATTATGAAATTTTGTTGATGCTGAGACATCTATAGATGTTCTTGCATCATGATAAGGAACATCATCCACCTGATAATACATTTTAGGTATTTCTGAAACCTTTATGTTGTGAAAACTTTCAAATGTGTTATTTTTAAATGAATTGATGGTGTCAATCATTTTATTATATCCATGCATTTTTGAATACGGATAATATAGCATATCTATATTTTTTGAATCTACTGTATAAAAATCAGAATTCATGGAAAAAATTTTAATACCTCTGGCAACAGACAATATTGAGGCAAATAAATCTTGTCCGTAATATTTTAAAAATGATAACTGATTTAAAAATATTGAATCTTTTTGTTTTAAAAATAATAAGTTTGTGTCTATAAAGTTTGACTCAGAAATATTATCTATTTTTTCTTCATGAATATAAGTATGTGTTTTATCTATTTTAATTTTTTTTATTGAGTTACCAGATATTATTGTATTCGGCATTAATGATTCAATTAAAACGCTGTCCCAGTTTTTTGACAAAGATATGTTTGGTGACAACTCTAAAAAGTATTTAGCGCTTTGATCAAACAAAACATGTTTTCTATAATATGGAACCCCTTTTGTGTCATCCCACGATATGTATCTATAAAAAACATTGTCTCTTTTTTTAAAACTAATAGTTTTATCAGTAGTGCTTTGGTCAAAAATATGATATATTATTTTATTTTTATTGCTTTGTTTATTAACAATGTCAGTTATGTTTTCTATTAAAGATTTTACTTTATAAGAATAAATAAATACATTGATGGTGTTCATATTATAATGGGAAGTAGTGTTGTTCGTTTACTTCTCCTCGTAATGCTCTTAGTGGCATTACATCATAAGCAATAGTAATTCTTGATCCATCCCAGTCCCAGTCTGCCATCGCATGTGGGTGCCCCATTTCAGAAATTATAAGTCGATTGTCTAAATTTTTGTTTTCAAAAACATTTTCATCTTTGTTATCAATTTTGTACCATGTAGATGATGGTTCTGCTTTTACACAATAGTATCCATGGAAAAAGGGTGCCCATGGTCCACCATGATCATGCCAATCTAGTTTGCCCTTACCCTTATGTGTAATATTAAACCAACCCTGAATCATATATTTTTCTTTATCAAAGTCAATACCATAGTAGTCACATGCTTCTTTTACGGTTTCTCTAATGCCCACAAACAGGTTGTAAATTTCTTCATTGTAAAATTGAAAAACATTATATTCTTTCCATTTTACAGTTGAAAGACTACCGCTTTCAAGCCAAATCTCTCTTCCATTCTCGCCCAACTTGCTTACGCCTGGAACTTTTGCTTCTTCTATTTGCTTGTACTTTAATTCTAAAAAGTTAGCCAACTTGTCTAAATCATTGTCTAGATGTTTTTCAAAAAACTTATGTGGCTTGTCATATCTTTTTGGTATTGGACGCATTGCGTTTTGCATTTTATATCCTATCTCTCGTTAAAATAATTATACCATATACTAGTATTGCTTTTTTTGCCATGTTGTTTTTTTGTAGTGTCCAGTTATGTCTGTTCTTCTTTTTTCTTCTCTTTCTTTATTTTTCCAATATTTTTCATCAGACATATCTATATCTAATTCCCAGTTATCTCTTTTTATTGGTATCATTTGAAAAAGTGGTGTGCCCTTTGGAATAACCCCAGAAAATCCTCGCTTTAAAAAAAATGGCATAAATGCTGGAAGTCCCCAGATATCACTATCTACAATCGCTGAAGCATTGTAAAATGGAAGATCGTATCTATTAAGTGGATGGGTAAATAATAAAGAATATCCTGGCGGTGTTTCATAATACCAAGTCATCTTCCAACCAAACTGAACAGGATAACATTCTTTTGGAATAGGAACATCAACTTTTGGCCTTGTATCAATCAGGTGTTCATTGCTTTTCCAACTAATTATTGGTTTTTCTTCTTCTAAAATTTCAACAAATATATCCTCTGGTGCTGTGTGCATGTATCCAGAAATTATTGCATCTAGATATGGTGGACATAGTTTTGTTGATACATCAGAACCATCTTGTCCTCGATCATTTACTGGGTTTAAAAATCTAATATTTGTACTTGATGAATTTTTAAATCCAGATAAATCTTTGTACCAATCTGGTATAACTCTTGAAGATTCAACTGGTGGATTTTGATAAGATAAACTTTCTGTATTTTGCAAACTTGGAGAAAATTTTATTTTATTTTTTTTATTCACTTAGTATCCTTTTTATTATTTCTTTATCTTCAACGATTATATCATACATGGGTGTTTGAGCATCTATTATCCCAAAAAAATCACCATTGAAATTTTTTATGTGATCTCCAATATTCTTAATAGAAAAATGAACAAAACCTATATCCCAAATATCTTTATCTTTTTTTATTTCATTGAAAAAAATTTCTTTGCTATGTATGAAAAATGGAGAAGAATCAATTTGCTCTATTAAAAAACTTTTATTTAAATCAATTATCCATGGCGTGTAAAATTTATACAAGGCATCAAAGTTTGTTTTTAATACTTTTATGTCTAATTCAGATGGATAGAATTGTCGCTGCATCACCTTGTCTAAACAATAAAATCCATCTGACTTTTTCTCAAACCATATTTCTGCATGGGTTTTATATCTTAATCTTAGTTGATCATTTTCTTGAATTATTTCTGGTTTATTTGAAAATATTCTTGCATATTCGTTTGCTGGTTTTAATATTTTATTTTCAAAACCAACACTTAATAAACTTTTAGAGTTTTTCCATTTTGAGTGTTGTAGGATATTATCTTTGCACAACTCTTCAAATGTTTTTAGTTCAGAGTTTATCCAATATTTTGATCCAAGTCTTCCCTTGTTTAAAAAATTATTTGGATCCATAAAAACATTATACCAATCTATATATTTGCTGGCCCACCAGGTTTCGATCCTGGGACATCCGAATTAACAGTTCGGCACTCTACCAACTGAGTTATGGGCCACTACCCTCTTAGTTAGAGAGAATATTTACCTTTGTAGTACCTGTTGGAATTGATTTCCAGTTAGATGCTACGGCAACAGTTGCTGCAGAAGTAGTAAATTCTACAGATCCAAACCATGGAGCAACAGACTTCATGTATGAAGCCTTATCTGGATTGATAATTGTTGCAAGAATTTTTACGTTATTTTGATGATAGGCTGCAGATCCAGTTGATCCAATTGAAACAACATCATTAAGACATGCTGGATACTGCAATGGCTTTTTATTATCATTTCCTGCTGCTGCAAGAACTGGAATGCCTGAAGACTTTAGGGAAGCAACCAAAGACTTAATTGATGTATCCATGACTGTAACTGCTCCACCTTGTGCAGAAATCTTACACTCACCAACCTTGGCATTTGAATTTGTTAAATTATATGAAAATGATACTGCTGATACATTGTTTTTATTTAAATTAACCCATTCTAAAGCCTTAATGAAGTCTGAGCCATCTAGAGTTGTAATAGATACAACACCTTTATTGCTAACCAAAACTTCTTCTGTTTGAATAAGAACTAATGTTGCTGTTAAGTTTTGTTGACGAGCAATGTTTGCCATAACTGTACCATGGTTTGCAGGATCAGTTCCCATTCCTGGCTTTAGGATTGCTGTTTTTACGCAACCATCGGATGCAAGACACACAAACTCAATGCTTCCAGAAATTTTTGTCTTATCAAAATAACTGTCAATAATTACAATTCGTTCTCCAACCGCTGCTTGTGATTGCACTGGTGTGATTACTGAAAACAGTACTGCTACTAATGCTACGATCTTTTTCATTTTATTCCTTTTCATTTTTATGATATCATCAATCTGATGACATGACAACACGGGTCTCCGCCTTGGTCCCATTCATCGCTTTCTTCTTCACTCATGTACTCATATCCGCCATCATGAGTGTTGCAGTATGGTGGTGTAACCCATCCCCTGTCAATACCATTTGAAAGCCAGATGCCAAACTCTTGTTCTTCTAGTGATAAATCATCATGCGTGTGATTCATATATTAAGTATATCCTTAAAGACTGACAATGTCAACTGGACCCATGCATGATGGATTAAATTTAATAGCAGCATTTACCGCTTGCATGACTCTATTTCTTGCATTTTTTTGCTTGTCTGTTGCATATAAAACACCAAATGCATATTCTGCTCCAGATCCCATAGCAAGATATGGCAATGTATATTTAGATAAAGACATGTCTGCAGAACTATGTTCGTATATTTCTCCACGAACTGCAATAATCAAACCAAGATCTCCATCTTTAGATGTGTCTACCCAAAATTCATTATAAAACTCACGAAGTTCTTTCACAAACCTTGTTTGCATAAATCTATCTGTGTCTTTAATGTTGGGCGCGGTTGGTTTAAAGTTGTAACGGATTCTTTCTCCGTCCATTGCTCCCGCATATCCAATTAAATATGGACCTATTTTCCAAACTTTTGGTGCTTCAAGTGCTAAAATTGTTCCATCATCTGATGCGCCACGATCTCCAGCCATGTAAATTTTGTCTTCATGTTTTACTACGGCAATGCAGGTCATCGTAAAGCCCTTTCTAAATAGTTTATATTTAAGTATATCATCACTACGGGGAACTGTCAAGCAACCTTAAGAGTAATTATTTTGTTAATGATTTTAATTGTGGCAATGGGAAATAATGTTGTTCCCAAAATGAAGCATATTCTGGTTGCTTAAATTTTAAAAAATCTTTTTGTAATGAATATTTTAATGGTGCAACATCATAGGCAATTGTAATTCTTTGTCCTTCCCAATTCCAATCTGCCATGGCGTGTGGATAGCCAACTCTTGAAAGTATTGCACGATTATTTTTATTGTTGTTAATTTTTTCTACACCATCAATAAGGTAATGAGTTTTAGATGGTTCTGCACTAACAGAATAATAACCATGAAATGCTGTGGAACTAAGCATTCCCATTGGAACATGGTCATGCCAATCTAACTTTCCACCCTTGCTTGTATTATTTATATTAAACCAGGCCTGACAGACATATTTTTGTTCATTATAATCAATACCATAATATTCGCATGCTTCTATTGTCATATCAACTACCTCAGAGTATAGATCGTGTAAAAATGGGTAGTACATTTGAAAAGCATTATACTCTCTAGATTTAATTGTAGAAACAGAGTTTGACTCTAAAAATATTTCTTGTCTTGGCACATCTACATTTACTGGAGTTACACCACGCATTTCTCCCTTTTGGATTCTTTCATACTCAGTCTCTAAAATTTTAGTTATATCATCTAGATCTAAGTTTAAATCTCTATAAAAAAACTTATGCTCACGACCATGCAATTCTTGTACTTTTTTATTTTCTATTGCCATATATAAAACCTTTCATTTGTAATATAAGTATATCATTGATCTATTTGTATTAGCAAATCACTTATTTTCCATAAACCAATCTCTTTGTTTACTCCATCTTTTATTGAGATTATTGGATCTGGAAAACTATATGGTGGTTGCAAAAAATCTATCTTTGTGTCAGTAGATTTTGGAAAATTTGTTAACAGGATATACAAAGATTTACTATTAATTATTTTATTAATTATATTTAATATTGTTTTTGTATTGTAAAATGAAAGAACCCCTCTACATATAATCAGGTCTGACCTAGGTATGCTATCTGAAGTTATGTCAAAATGTATAAAGTTTATCGTATCACTTTCATATTTTTTGTTTGATTTAAAAACATCTAATACTATTTCTCCGCCAGTATAATTAATTCCTGAAATGTCAATATTTTTCATCCAGTTAAAATCTCCACAGCCTATATCAAAAATGCTTGATATTTCGTATTTTTTTAATATATCTGGAAGTGTATTTATTAAGTCTATTGCATTTTCTATTTTTGATCCAATGCCAGAAACAGTTTCTTCATCAGCATTTTTATTATTATTATATATATTTGTAAACTGCTGCTCAATAATTTTGTTCATATCTTCCCCTACTCAGAATAAGTATATCATCTAAGTAGGGGAAAATACTAATTAGCCTTTTTGTCTACTGTCTTAAACGCATCATTGATCTCTGCCAATGTGAGTTTTCCATCGTCCAAAAAAGCCCTTGCAAGTCTTTCAATGACTGTCGCTACGCCTAATAGTCCTGCTAAGAATACTGCCTGAACTGTGTCAATTCCTACAACTGCTCCAGCACCAAGTACTGATAGACCAGATGCTGCAAAGACTGCTACGATTCTCATCAAGATATTTGTGATTGCCTTTTGTGGGTGCTCTTTCTTAGGAGGCTCTACTACCTTTTTAGTTGCCATACTTAGTCCTCCTTTCTTAGCGGGATTGTAATAAGCCAGATTACTGTGGTTGCAAGTACTGCAAGTCCAACAATGTCTCTTGCTGATCCCGTCAAAGTTAGCCATGCGATAAAGAAGCCAAGGAGGGTGAATGCCTGTGCAATTAATTCCATTCCTGCGTCTTTAAACCATTTAATTAATCCCTTGAGCATTTTGCCTACCAGGTTGATGGCTTTATTGATTATTTTCATTTGTTCCTCCTTATCATTGCCCCTGCAATTTGTGATGCAATGACCACTGGGACAATTACTTCTTGTGCTTTTTCTCTCTGATCATCTGTCATGTCCATACCCAACTCAGAGAAATTGGATAGGAGTTCTAGTGGATCCACTGCAAAGACTGCTGCAAGTGGGTCTGCTAAAAATTCATCTGTTTGTACTTCTGTTACTGCATCTGCTAATGTAAATGGCATTGGAGTATCTCCTGCTTCTTCTGCTTTATCATTAAAAGCAACGAATGCAGCAGCAAGTGCTGGGTTAGATTTCATTTGATCTGCAACCTTTGCAACTTCTGATGCAGAAATACCAAGGTTTTCAGCGACTTGTGTTTTTGCTTCCTGTGTTAAAGCCTTTAATGTTTGACTAACTGCTGCAGTCTGCTCTACAGAAAGTTTAACTAATTTATTATCCTTGCTTGTAAGGTTTGCAATAACCCCAGATAGATCTTCTGCATTTCCTGTACCCTTTTGTGGGATAAGTGCTGCTAATGCTGCATCCTTGATTACTGGATCAATATTTTCTGCTGGCTTAAAGTCTGGTCTTGGAAGTGGTTTAGGTTCTGGGGAAGGCTCTACAGAAGGCTCTGGAGTAGGCTCTGGCTTTGGTTCAGGGTTTGGGGAAGGTGTAGGCTTAGGCTCTTCTGGTTTTGGCTTATCAGTAGGATCTGGCTTTGGCTTGTCTGTTGGTTCTGGTTTAGGTCCAGGCTCTGTAGGCTTTGGTCCTGGCTGTGTAGGCTTTGTTCCTGGTTCTTCTGTAGCGGTATTGTTAGTTGGCTTTGGTTCTGGCTTATCTGTTGGTGGTGGGGAAGGCTTTGGCTTTTCTGGTTCAACAGTTGGCTTTGGCTCTGGTGTAGGTTGATTTGCTGCAGCATTGGCTGCTGCTTGAGCAATTGCTCTTTGAATTTCTCTTTGTGATTGCTCATCATAGTAACGCCATGCGTCATCAATGGCACTATTAACATCAAGGATTGCGTTATTAAAATTAGATATAGCATTATTCTTTTCAGATAAAGCATCTTCTGTATCGTTAACAGCATTTTCATACGCAGATGTTTTATTAGTTAACTCTTGATTATATGAATTTAGTGTTGCAACTGCTTGATTATAAACATTTAGTTTGTCATTATATTCTTGCTGTGCTGCATTCTTTTTACTTAGTGCTGCTTGGTATTCTGCAGTCTGTGTTGCACTTGGTCCAGAACCAGAAGAAAATGTGTTTAAGTTACAACTAAAGTTTTGTCCCCATACTCTTGGATTTCCAGCATAGTCACAACCTGCTCCAGTCCATCCTCCAGGAATTCCCCATCCAAGATGATAGGATCCTGGTCCTCCACCGTTGTACCACCAAATCTCTACATCAAAAACTTTATCACTTGTTACATCGTATATAGGAGAATAAGCACTCCAAGTTGTTCCCTGCTCCCGCCAATTATTAATGGCAAGTTCCCCATCAATGTACATTCTAAAACCATCATCTGTATATCCTGCAAAGTATGCCTGTGTAAACCATGAAGGAACTGTTATCTGTCCAGTAAATTTAACAATGAAATTCTGATACCGATTTCCACAAACTGGCAGTTGCATATAGTTTGAATTCCATGTACCACTACATAGCAATTGATCTGTGGCTGCTTGCCCATTAACTCTAATCAGGCTATAAACATCATATCTTAAACCCTCTCCACCAGCACCATTTAAGGCTTGCTGGGCATTAGATAGATTAATGTTGGCTACCCCAAGGGCATCATAAGCATCATTCTTGTGTTCAAAGGCTAAGGCTACTGTTGCTGTCTGCCCATCTACATTAGACTGGGCAAGATCTTTTGCTTCCAATGCTAGGTATTCTGCGTCTACTGCATCATCATAATTTTTAATTGTTAGGTCTCTGACATCCCGTAGATTTTTAGCATACATAAACTTATTCTCTGCTATATCAATTAGGTTTATTAGACCATCTTTGTAGTCTAATTTATCTACTGCGCTATTGAGGTTTTCAATTTGTTTTGCTGCTACTGTTAAGGGATCGTCAGAGTGAGCATCTTGTGGGGATATTAGTAGCCATCCAAAAGCCAATATTGACGCTATTGTTATGCGTATTAATCTTTTAATTTACCTTTCCCCCTTAGAGACAAGATGTCTGCTAGGATGATTATACCATTTTATTCCACAAAAAAGGGGCTACCGTAATTGGTAACCCCTTTAATGTTGGACTAATTACTTAACTAAAGTAACCTTGGCCTTTGGATTCTTTGCATTCCACTGCTTAGCAAGTGCATTAAATGATGCCTTAAGATTTGCAATTGTAGCAGCATTATCTGCAGTCAACTTTGCAATCTGTGCATCTTTAGCAACTACAACTGCATCATGTGCAGTCTTTGCATCAGCAAGTGCCTTTGCAGAAGCAGCCTTTTCTGCTGCAAGAGCAGCATCTGAAGCAACCTTAGCAGCAGAAGCATCAGCGTTAGCCTTTACAACTGCAGCATCTGCGATTGCCTTTGCAGCAAGTGCTGCATCCTTAGCAGCAACTTGTGCAGCAAGTTCTGATACTAGATCACGAACTGCGATTTCTGCAAATGGTGCAAGGGCACGAGCAGGAAGTCCGACTACATCTGCAGATGTTGCATCTGTTGAAGTTGTTGGTGCAAATGTGATTAGTGAGCGTGTTCCAGTTGTTGGAAGTGTTGCCTTAAATGTAGCAACTCCAAAGTCTGAAAGTGTAGCACCAGTTGTTGCTGTTGCTGTATCTAGTGTTGCTGTTGAAGCGAATACTGTTGCAGTAATTGACTTACCAGAAACCTTGTTACCAAAAGTATCTGTTGCAGTTACTGTGATGTCTTGCTTTGTGCCAGCAGCGCCTGATGTTGGTGCAGAGACTGTAAGAGAGTTAATCTTACCAGCAGTTCCCTGTACATAGTATGTAAGAGTTGTTCCCTGGTTGTTGATTACAACTGTACCAATTGCTGTTGTCTTTGTGTAGACATAAAATGTTGCTGTTGTTCCTGTACCAGTTGCAACTGTCAAAGATGATGATCCTGATGTTGCTCCTACTGGTGCAGCAGATGTGTGTAGTGCAGACACGATTGTTGCATTTGTTGCTGAAACAGTTACGCTTGTTCCTACGTCAACTGTTGCAACGAACTTTAGTGCATCAGCAGCATCAACAGAGTTGTCTGCAGGGACTGGCAATGATGCAGGTGTAGCGATTGCTGATGCTGTAGTGTTTGCTACAGAGTCAAGCGATACAGCGACTGTCATTACAGCAGCACTTGCAGGTGTTGCTACGATTGTGCCCAAAGTCATGGCTGCAACCATGGCTAGTGCAATTTTCTTAAATGAATTCATTCATTTCTCTTTTCTTTATAGTAGATTAAATCTATCCAAATAATCTTTTACATCATCTGGCATAGGTTTATAGTGTATCACATTGTCTTGATTCATGTCAACTTTAGGTCTATCCCTAAAGGTATGGATCTCAATTTCTTGATCCATGTTTTTTGGAGTGTGTGATATTGCTCCAAAAATTGCACCACAAACCGCATCTGCCAAGTCTTTAGACTTTTTGCGGGGGTGGTCAACTCTGTCATTTTTCATAATCTTAAGTTCTGTAAGTTCTTCAAACAAAAGATCTATAGCAGGCATTGCAAGTCTTTCCTCATACACAAGCATAGCCATATCTTCATAGTGCTTTTTGGCAACAGAAACAGTTTCAGTTCTCATTCCAACCTGCTTTAGTTCATTCTGAATATCAAATGATTGCCAACGGTCAAAAGAAACCATCCCAATATTGAATCCAAGCCTTCTTAAGTTTTGAATCCATTGTTTAACTTCTGATAGGTTTACTGGACCTTCTACTTTTGGTTCCCAATAAGCAACTGCATCTACCACTACTACTGGTGCTACTTGCTGATAATCTTTGATTACCTGAATATTTACCCACTTATCAACATGTGCAATTGCAACAGCACACTTATCATGTTTTTGGGCTAGGTCAGCATGTATATAATAAATTTTTTCTGGATCTGGTTTAAATGTTTCATCAAACCTTCTAAAATTATCCAATGGGTTACGAAGTGTCATGCACGACCTAACCTTTTCAATTTGTTTAAAGAATGCATCAGAAGAATATGTTGGTACGCATGCAAATCTTTGCATAGCATCACCAAGATCTGTATAAAATGCTAACTTAAAGTCATCAATTTTTCTAGTAGGATTTACAACCCATGTTGGTCTTTTTAAAGCAAACACACCTGGGTACTTGTATGAAACGATTGTGTCTTCGTCCCAATTGATTTCAAGTGAGTTTCCCGTAGCATCTTCTGGAAGATCTGGATTCATAATAAAATTATGAGTGTAGTTTATAACTTCTTTTTCTGCAATTACATCATCATACTTTTGTGAAATAAAGTCTCCAGGATATCTAGGAAAAGAAAGAAGAGCAACCTTTCCAAGATCTGGAAAACGAGAATCTACTGATGCACGGAATGCCTTATAGATATTGTCTGCAGTCTTTCCTTGTTCGTTTCCAGTTGCTACCTCTTGTGCAAAACCAGATATTTCATCTAGAACAGCAAGAATAAGGTTTAAGCCTTCATGCGACTCACGCTCTGAATGACCAGAGTAAACCGTAATTGAATCATTAAACTCTATAGACTCAGCCTTTGCGTTATATTTTCCTGCAAACCATGGAGAATTTTCAATTTTTGTTTTAAAACCTTTAAAAAAAACATTCTTTGCTTGTTGAGCATTAATAGCCACATTGATAATATCAATAGCATCTCCATGTGGTTTTCCAAAATATCTTGCTGGTTCTTTAAGACATAGTAGTTTATAAACTATATATGCACAGGCTACCGTAGATGTAAAATCTTTTCCAGATCCCTTGCCAAGTTGTAAAATAATTTCATTTTTAGTGTATTTTTTATAATACCTAGTTCCTTCTGCTTCACCCAAGATATCAATAACATCTTCTAATTTATATATTTGACTCATTGCTTCTACAATGTCATACTGAATATCTGATAGTGGTGGCTGACCCAAATAATTTTCACCCTCAACAAATGCTTTAGCATTTACAGGCATCTCTCTAAAGTTATTGTCTTTAAGTACATCTAAAAATTCATCATACATCTGCAATTACCGTTATAACTTCATTTTCTTTTGATATATCAGAAAGCCTACGCATGATAAGGTCACGAACTTCTGGATGAGATGAAGCAATTTCACGAAGAATTCCAACCAAAACTTCTTGACGCTTTTCAATTTCAACCATTTCGTCAGCAAGTTCTTTATTTTCAAGAAGACCAGCCTTTTGAAGCATATCAATTCGCTTTGATTCAATATCCATAACAAGTTTAATTGCAGCAGTTTTTGCACTAAGATTATTAGTCATTGACGCTTCATCAATAACTTCATACGATTTGGATATTAGTAATCCGTAGTGTTGGTCTGCTCCAGCAAGTGCTTCTTTTGCTCTTGCTCTAATTGCAGCATTATTTGATGCGCTAACTTTCCACTCATCTATATACGCAACAACTCTTTGTCTTGGTATAGAAAGTTCTTTAGATATTTGTGTTGGATCATTGCCCTTTAGGTATTCTTCAACAACAAGATTTACTTGGTCTAAATGCTTAACAACATCATCTTCAGTTGACATACTTGCCCTCTAGTCTATTAATTTCATCTTTAATGTAAAAAATTGCTTTTTCTAAATCTTGAATAGTTTTTGCTTCATCTTTAAGACCTGCTCTCCAAAGATATTTAAATGCATTTCCAACATTAAAATTTCTATGTCTAGTAATCTCAATGCACTCAATGCCAGAGGGATCCGATGTATAATGCAATGGATTATTTACTTGGTCAACTGTTATATTTAACTTATTGCTCATTTTGTAACCTCAACATTTAATTGTTTGAAACACAACAAACATGTTGTATATGTTCTTTCTGTAAAAGGGCATGAAGAAATTGATGAATCTAAATGCTTGCAAGTCATCTGCTTAAATTTTAATTTTCCAAAATACATAAAATGTTTAATTTTATTCATCATCTTCCTCCCAATCAAATGCTTCTGGCAAACCCCTAAGAGTATATAGTGCATAGGAAATTCCCACTGCACTAGCAATAGTTATAACAGCAAATGTTTTTTGAATCTTATTCATCTTCTTGACTTCCTTAATCCAAATTTAGCAAGATACACATAGATAGTTTCTAGACTTACTCCGCATTCTTTTGCAATTTCTTCTGGAGTCTTTTTATCTATGAGATATCTCTTACGCATAAAAACTTCTGATGTATATAGTTTAGCAGCCATAATCCTATTTGTCAACCTCTGGAATTTTCCAATCTAAATCTTCTCTCTTAATTGGCTCATCATTTTTTATCCACATCATATGTTGGTATCCATCAATCTTGTCATACTCTGGATCATATTCTGTCCACTTTAAATTAATACCACTTTTTTTGCAATATTCAGTTGCTGTTTTTAATGATATTCCACCATACTTGCCATCTAACCTTCCAGAAAATAACATATTGAGTTTTAACATTGCCTTTCTTGAGTGCTCCCAGTGTTCTTTCTTTTTGTCATCTGCCCATGGTCTTGCAGTTCTATATCTGCTTTCTTTTTCTCCTGGATAAGATCTTGAAAGATGGTGATAATAAAATATTTTAGATGTTGCATACATTCTCCAACCACGACCCCAGGATTGCAAAGAAACATAGGGTTCTTCTCCATTAAAATTCATCTCTGGATCTAATGGAACTTCCTCCACATAAGATTTTTCTGCAAAACACCAAGTGAAATGAACCCAATAGTTTTCATGAACATCATCATCTTCGGGTGGAGCATGACCAATTGGAAACCAATAGCCTGGAATAAAATCTGATGGAGACTGAGACCTTGGATCGTAACCATTTATTGACGGATGATATAAGTTTGTTTTAACTTTATCTTTATATCTAATAGACCAGTCATTATTGTACTCAAAATCTGGACTGCAAAATGTTAAAATTGCTTTACCTGTTTCAGATTTTGCTTTTGCTTTTGCGTATTCCTGTAAACAAGTAACATCCCAGTCTTCCTCAAACCTCGTATGACCACAAATATATAATACATAATCGTAGTTAACAAAAATATTTTTTGTTGTTAAATTTCTTGCCCATAAAATTCCCCTATATTTAGAAAGATCATATTTCCTATATATTATTTGTTTCTTTGGAATAAAACTTAAATCTGAATAAAATTCTGGATAGTGTTCCTCTACTATAGAAAATATTAAATCTTCTTTATTTTTTGCTTTGTTGTAGCAATCTAAAACTGTTCCACGAAGATCTCCCTCTTTATAAGAAATTATTGATACTAATATCCTCATATTGCTTTGTCCCAATTTTTCATTGCCCAGTGACCAATTCCACAAGCATCTGCGACATCATTGTCGTTTATTGTTCTATCATACTGAATATTAATAAAATTTATTGTTCTTTGTTTTCTTAGTTCTCTTTCATATGCCTTAAGCCATGAATCTGACTTATCTGGATTTTGTGATCGAATATATAGTTTTTCATCTTTGGATATTTTTTTATTACCAATAAAATTTTGCCAAGTTATTGGAGCAACCCTACCTATTACCTTAGTGCCTGATTGTCCTGCAGCGCCAAGAATGGCTCCTTGAACTAATGCTAGATCCGCAGCAGTCTTAGGGCTATTCATAAATACTGTATGCTCAATAACTATCGCTTCAAACCCACCATAAATGTCAAGGAATGCCTTAACTTTTTGCCCAGCATCCATAACTTTTTCATAGGTATTACTACCTTCAAAATTAATCTTACCAACTGATTCTAAAGTTTTTTTATTAGTATTAAAGATAGCAAAAGCAAGATTATTAGTACTTGCATCAATAGAGCATATAATTTGTGGAATAATTTCAATACCCCATTTATTCTTTACCATTTGCAATTCCTTTAATCTGTTTAATAACTTTTGCCACCACCATTGGGTTTATGTTACATTCAGCACATAATGCATCATCATTATAAATTGATAGTTGTTTGTCACAAGACTTGCAACGCCTATCCTTACCTTTTCTTTTTTGTCTTCTTGAATGCATGTATCTTGCAGCAATTTTTTCTTTTGTTGCTGACTCTCTACATTCAGGAGAACAGTATATCTGGTAAGAGATTGCCGTTGAAAATTGATTGTCACACCAACTACAATGCTTCATCAGTCAAAGGCTCCAAGGAATTAATTTTAAGATCCCCAACCTCTGCTGCTGAACAAGCCTTTTGAATTGGACAATTTTTACAAATCTTTGAATTAGACCTATAGTTTTTCTTGGGCAAAGTTCTATCTATCCAAGCCTTTCTAACTGTCCGCATCCACTCAAAAGCCTGATCTACCCATTGACGGTAATGATCATTTACTTCTACTGGCAAAACTAATAGTTCGTGGTTATTTTTATTTTCATAAATTAATACTGCTTTTGCTTTCTTTAAAATCTTCATATAAATTAATAATTGAATTAGATGACCAGTCTTTGGTTTCATATGCGCTTTACGATATTCAAAACCCTCATTCATCATTGTTTTAATTTCGCCAAGCAAAGGTTCTCCTTGCCAGTTAAGCATTACGTCTCCATATCCAAAGATGGGAGGATCTGGATATGTAATCTTAAACTCAGAGTCGATAAGGAAATCTGGAACATTTCCCATAGCATCTTGAATTCTTTCATGAGATTTTGTACCAGCAGTCATATTTGCTGCTCCATAAGCATCTGCATTATCTTCAAATGTTTGACCATCAAAAGCAAGGTACCAATATCTAGGACATTCTCCATGACCATATGCGATAGTAGAAGGCGCAAATGTTTTCTTTTGAGTATGCTTATCAATGCGATTAACTGTATATCCAGTTTTAATTTTTTCAACCAAAGCATCAACTTCTAGTGGATGTGCGGGAAGTGTATCTTTTTTTATCATAATCTGTTGCAATAAACTTTTTGTCATTATTATTCCATTTCTATTCTATTAAGTATAGCATATATCAGCGTGTTATATATTTTAGAGCAGAAACAAGATTGTTGATTGATTCAGCAGCAGTGTAATAAAGATTTTTCTTTCCTCTGTCAGACTTGTCAACATTGGCCATCCAGGTTGCTTTAAAAGACATCTTTGCTGCAATTGCCTGAAGTCTAACAATCTCAACAGTTGCTACATTTAGCGGTATATCTGGTTTAATTATGATCTTGGCAATAAAGGTTAGTGCCTGAGTAAGTTCTTCATCTTCCATGTAGTCGGCAATTTCTGCTAAACCATTTACCATGTCTAGCGTTGTTACTTCTTTTTCCATTTTTTTTACTCCGTTGTTTTGGTGTTTTGTTTTATAATTTGCATTAATTTTTTTCTTTTTACAACAAGATCATTTTGTTTTTCATATTGCTGCCAGTATTCTACATACTCTGGAATTTGACCCCATTTTTCAAGTCTTGCTTCTCTTTCCTCTACTTTTCTTGCAAGATCATTTAAATTTTCAAAATCTTCTTTGTTTGAAAAGTGCATAGTTAAAACTTCTGTGCTATCTCCTTCTCTAAATAAAACTGGATTTCTCCAATGAACCTGACCTGCACCCCAAAATACAAGCAAGTCTCCGTACTCAAGATCAAATTTATCTTCTTCAATATGAATTGTCCAATCAAGGGTTTTATTTAATTGATAGTCTAATGTCAACTTAGAAAAATAATTATCTGAATCATAGTGTGGAGGAAGTTTTGGATTTGCATCTTTTGTTTCTGTGTGTTCTAGGTTATAACTTAAATAACTATTATGGTACATTTTTAATTCTTCTCCAGCAACTTCTGAAGCAAATCGTTCAAGTTTTTCCACTATATGATCTGGGTACATTACCTCAATTTGCATTCTTGACATCTTTGGCAGCATAAAGGGTCTATAAAAAGAATCTAATGACTCGTCTGTTTTTTGTCTTTCCACAATAGCAAGAATTTCAGAAATCTCTTCTTCTGTGAAGAACCCCTTTACAATGTGGGGGACAATCTTATTTTTTGGTGCGTATCCTGTATCCATAATACTATTATACCCTATCTGTTAATTGTTCTAATGTTTCTAGTTCTATTATTGCAAGCCTAACTTTTGAGTTACCCTCTCCTAGAACAACAATAATTGCTGGGTCTTTGCTATTTTTGATAGCATCTGTTGTTACTTTTGCCCAAACATCTTTATTTAATGTAAAAGATTTGCTGACTTCTTTAAAATCTACGACAAAGTTGTTCCAAGTGGCATCACCTTTTTGAGTATTACGACCAGAGTTCTTATGCTGCTTAGCACCTATTCTCTTTGACTCACTCTTCTCTGTCATTATTTTTCCTTTTTTGTTTTCCAAACTTAACAGTGCTTAGGTGTTTATCTTTACACATCCATGTTGCAGTCTTTGTTTCTGCATAAAGCCTTAATGATCTGACCTCAATCTTGCATTCATGGCAAACAAATTTACCATTATATACTGTATAACTAGGCATTCAATCTAGACTTGATTGATTCTTGCAAATCAAGATCCTCCCTAACACGATTAATAAATGCTTCTTTACCTTGAACTTTTGATCCATCAGGTAGTATGTACCAAGCACCAGTGCGTTCTACAATACCGTTTAATTCTGCGGTAGTAACCAAATCACCAATGGTATCAAGACCAATATCATCACCTCTAAAATAAAAATCATATTCACCAGACTGAAACCCTGGAGAGGTTTTTGAAAATTGCAGTTCCCAACGAATAGTTCTTCCAATTTTTTCTTCAATTAGTTTATCTCCTACTTGAATTTTTCCTTTAATCGCTTGATTGTCGGATTCGGAACTAAATAACTTAATGATGCAAGAAGAATAAAACTTAGTAGCCTGACCACCAGAAGGCTGCTGGCTAGTATACATAGCATTAATATTATTACGAGACTGGGAAATAAGAACAAGAAGAGTAGGCTTAACCTTGTTATTAGCATAATTAAGCATTTTCCATGCATTACTAAAGTCACGGGACTCTGCTCCAATCTGCTTAGTATTTTCTAATGCTTTCATTTCATCTGTATCTTTTTCAAAATAAATTGCTGGAAGCATTGATGTAATAGAGTCTACCACAATTAAGTCAACTCCAGCATTCATTAATCCAACACCAACATCAACCATATCGCTAATAGTTCTTGCTTGTGAGTAGATTAATTTTTCTGGATCTACCCCAAGAGTTCTAGCCCAATCTTCTGAGTATGACATTTCTGAATCAATCCATGCACACAACTTTCCTTCTGCTTGTGCTAGAGCAATCATCTGAAGGCACATGGAGGACTTTGCAGACGACTTTGAACCCCAAATAAGAACTTGTCTACCATAAGGAAGTCCACCACCTAAAGCACGATTTAAACCAAAACTGGGAGTTGGCTGATACTCATAATTAATACCAACACCACTTCCAAGTCTTTTCCTTAACTTTGGATCAAGTTGTGCTAATGCTTGCTCTATACTAACCGACATTTATATCCTCCAATATAACAGTTCCATCTTTTGTTTTTCCAAAACTAAATTTATACACATTACCCTCTTCAAGTTTCATATAGGCTTTTGCAAATGTTGTAGGAAATACAGTAACGGAATGTAAATCTCTTGAAGCATCTGCAAGTGTAAGAGATGCCATCTTCTTACCATTTTTAGTAATTCTTGGTTTAAATGATACAACAAACATGTCATCATCTTTATATGGCAACATCTTATAGTTTAAAAATTTAATCAATGCGCTATCAGCAGTCTTTATTGAATCAACAGGCACAGCAGATAAAATCCTATTATCATTAGCAAGAATGATATACGAAGTACCAGCCTCGATAGTTGTGTTTTCATCATCAAATACACCTATGCTTCCTGTTTTGTCTAGTAGTTCTACTCTTGACCAACCCTTTGCTCTTTTAATAGATTTTACCATACCCATTAAAATAAAAGAACCTTTTTCTTCATAGTCTTCTGTATCAGTTATAAATGCATGATAATGAGATGGAACTGTTATGTTAAATTCTGGTAGATTTAAATATTCGTAGATATTTTCTTTAATCTCTTGATCGTTTCTTGGATTGTCATTAAAAGTCGTTGCTCCGACAACTCGTAATGCTTGAAGAGCACGAGAGTTAACGCCATTTCCTTTTGTAAATGTAAACGCTTCAACTTCAGCATACGTAGAGAAAGGTCTAGAAGCAATATATCTTTCTGCAATCTTGTCGGAAATGTATTTAATACCAGTAAGACCAAACCTAATGCCCTTACCCTCAATTTTAAAATCAATATCGGAATCATTAATATGAGGTAATTTAATAACAATCCCCATTCTTTTTGCCTCAATAAGGTACTCAGTACGTGCATCTTTATCCTTTTCATTTTTTAATAGTGAATACATAAACTCTAGTGGATAGTGGTACTTTAACCATGCTGTCCAATATGATAGTGTTGAATATGCTACGGCGTGTGACTTGTTAAATGAATACCCTGCGTGAGCCTCAAAGTCGTGCCACAAATCTAGGGCTTGATTCGGCGAAATGTATTGAGAAGCCCCTTTAACGAACTGATCCTTAAAGATATCAAACTCTTTAGCATCTTTTTTCTTTCCAATGATCTTTCTAACTTTATCTGCTTCCGACATGGACATACCACCAAGTTGTACGCATGCTTGCATAACCTGTTCTTGGTAAAGAATACAACCATAGGTTTCCTCCGTAAATGATTTGATTACTTGATGCTTATAATCTGGATTTTGGCGACCATGCTTAATAGCAACATAGTCTTTACCGATAGTATTCATTGCACCTGGACGAACAAGTGCATTAGATGCAGCAAGTTCTGAAAGGTTTTTTACACCCATTTTAACTAAAAGATTTGTATATGGTGCTGCTTCACACTGAAACACACCCTTTGTGTATCCATCAGAAAGCATTTGATATACATTTGCATCGTCCATACTAATATTAAGAAGATCAATCTTTTTACCATCTCTTTCTTTAATGATGTCAAGGGTGTCCTTTAGCACTGAAAGAGTTTTTAATCCTAATGCATCAATTTTAATTAATCCAATTTTCTCTGCCTCTTCCATATCAACAGCAACAACAGGAATTCTTCCATCTTGGCCAGTAACAGATCTAGTTTCCATTGGAGCAAATCTAAAAATTGGTTCTTTGCTAGTTACAACACCAGCAGCATGAATGCCAGTACCTCTAATTCGACCACGCAGTTGTTCTCCATAAACTTCTACCTCTGGATATTTTTCACGAAACTCCCTTGTTGATTTTGAGTTGCAAAAATCATCCCATGTATCAACCAACTTTAATACTTTGTTTACATCTGGAAGTGGAATATTAAGAACTCGTGCAACATCTCTTACTACTCCTTTATCCTTAAATGATAAAAAAGTAGCAATAGATGCAACATGTCGATACTGTCTAACCAAATAATCTTTTACCTCTTCACGACGAGTGTCTTGGATATCAGTATCAATATCTGGAAAGTCGTTACGATCTGGGTTAATAAAACGGAAAAACAAAAGACCATGCTTTATTGGATCAATGTCTGTTATATTTAGTGCATAACACAACAATGAACCTGCAGCAGATCCACGGCCTGGTCCAACCATAATATCTTCTTTTTTAGCCCAGTTAATCATGCTTCTAACAACCAAAAAGTAAGGTGCAAACTTTTTATCTTTAATTACTTTTAGTTCTTCATCTAATCTATCTAGATATTCTTGTGAATCTACTCCTCGTTCTTTTAATCCAACAAGGGCTAATTCTTTAAGTTCTTTATCTGGGTTCTTGTATTGAACTGGTAAAAGATCTAATCCTTCTTGAATTCCATAATCCCCTACCTTATCAGCAATAGATAATGTATTAGAATAAATATCTGGGCGGTCAACACCTTGTGCTTCCATTGCAGCCTTCATTTCTTCATAAGAAAGAAGGTGAATATCAAACTTATTAAAAGTAATCTGACGGTCTTCTCCGTACAAATAATCAAGACGCTTCATCATGTCTGTGTGCTTTTTAGATTTTTCAAAAGTATGTTCTTTGTCAATCTTTACATGTGTATTCAAAAGAAGTTTAAACTCCTGTATTTCTTTTTGATCTGTTGAACTGTGATGACAGTCAGGAGTAACAACAACTTGAACACCAAACTCATCTGCTAAAGCAATTAATTGTTTATTAATTTCTGCAGGATTGTGAGGCATTACTTCAATGTAGTAGTCATCATTAAATACACGCTTAAACCATTCAATATGCTTTTTTGCAATAGCAAACTCATTGTTCTCAAGTGCTTTTACAAGTACGCTACTTGGACATGCTGATGTTACAATAATTCCTTCTGAATACTTTTTTAGTATCTCAAAATCAAACCTTGGTTTCTTGAAAAAACCCTCTGTCCATGCAATTTCATTAATTTTATTTAGATTCTCTAAACCAATTTGATTCTTGGCGAGAAGGACTATATGGTTATAAATTAAATCAAGATCGCCGTCTCTTTCCGACTTATCTCTTGTATCAAATCTATCCTGACACATATAGCCTTCTACACCAAGTATAGGCTTAATACCCTTTGCTTTTGCAATACGGTGCAGTTCCCTATGCCCAGATAAAGTACCGTGGTCAGTGATGGCAATTGCTGTCATCCCTAACTCAACTGCACGGTCAATGTATTCTTCTGGAGTAGCAATCCCGTCAAATAACGAGTAGTGAGTATGTACGTGTAAGCCTACGTAAGACATCTATTACCAGTCGATGTTGGTGCTGGTAACAGAAGGAGTATCAAACCCAAAGTAAAATGCTTCTTGCTCTGGGTAAGGAACCTCACGGACAACCTTTTCTAGGTTGAAATATTCAAAGCCATCCCAAGTGAATGGCTCTGTATCTGGCTTACTTGGAAGAAGTGTGTAGTTTGTTTCAGTTCCCTGACCATTGCGCTTTAACTTCCACTCAAGATTTGAAATGCTACCTGTGTCAAGTGCATATTCACGAATATTATTAAATGCAGATTGCTTTGAAATGCCTTGTGACCAAACAGCAATATAAGCATCTTCTGTTCCATCATTGATCAATACATTACAATAGAAGCGAAGTCGTGCTCTCCAACCTGATTTTGGTTCTTTCTTTGCCATCTCACAACCAAAGCAACGGCCCTCTGATTCCATTGTGCATGCAGCCTTGCGCTTATAGTCCTTTGGGTTTGTATGTTCTGCAACTACAACAGAAAGACCACGAGCCTCTGCATAGTGTGCTGAATCTTGATCTAGTTCTTCAACAAATCTAACCTTTGCTGATTGTCCATCGGCTAACTTTACCCAACGAACCTTTTGCCCTGTTCCTTCATACTTTGGTTTTTCGAGCAGGGCGTTGATATCTTTTAATCCCTTAATTACGCTCATATTATTCTCCTTTTTTTGTTAGTGTGTTTATATATTCTTTAATTGGAATACCTAAGTTTTTTGACTTATTTATTCTTTCTCTTATTATATTGTACCTTGTTACACCATCTTTGTCAAGTTGATCACTAAGCAGGCTTGAATCATAAAGTTCATTGCCAAAATAAACAGATGCCCAGTTGCTCCAACCAAAAATGGAACCTCGTTTTTCTATTAAACTATTTGAATAAAATTGATTTTTCATATCATCCATAAAAGAAATTAATATTTCTGGAATTTTATTTAAATGATTAAAGTCTTTCCAAAAAGGAGTATTTATTTTATTGGTTGTATAGTGTAAATATAAAAAAGCCTTTAAGTGTTCATTCCTATGCTCAATTAAATTATTATACTTATTTAAATCTACACTCTTTTTATCTTTTATGTATTCATCAAAATATTCTTTTAAAAATATTTCAATCATGGTTGTTGAATTTAAAAGTGATGTTGCTTCTAGTGGCTCAAAAAAACTTGCTGCGACTCCTACAGCCAAACAATTATTTACCCAAGGCTTTTTATAGTATCCAGCCTTGAATTTATAGTTTTTCATTACACGTATGTTATTGCCAAACTTATTTTTAATTTCATCTAATGCATCTTCATCATTAATGTATTTTGAGTCATAAATATAACCACAACCATACCTATGTTGCAAAGGTATCTTCCATGCCCAGCCATAATTCATTGCTATTGCTTCTGTATATGGAACTGGGTCTCCATCCATCTGGAAAGCAATGCCACTGTCACATGGCAAACTATCTGAAACATAGGTAAGTTCAGAATCAAAATGTTTTCCAATAAGCAGTCTAGAAAATCCAGAACAATCTATAACAAAGTCTAAATTTAAAATCTGTTTTTCTAAAATTAATTTTGTAATATTGCCACTATTATCTGATTCTGCATTCAAGAGTACATCGTCTATAACATCAATGCCTCTTATCTTAGCATGTTTTCTAAAAAAGTTAATCACTAGGGCTGCATCAATATGCCAAGCATATGCCGAATCTAAAACTTTATTTTCATAACTTAGTTCTGTTTGTAGGTTTACTTTATCTAAGTTTCCATCTAGCAATAGTGCATTAATAATTACAGGCACAAAGTCTTTATTAGCATTTAACTTAAAATCTCTATACGTATAATCCAAACTATCTTTGTTTTTTTGTTTCATAACATTATCTAAATATGTTACATAATCCATATCTACATATTGATAGAAAGGATGAAAATAATGTGGCTTGTTATTTGTCCAATTTGTAAATTTTATACCATTTTTAATAGTTGCGCCAGTTTCAGATATAAATTCATTCATTGGCAAATCTAAATATTTGATCATTGTTTCAAACTGAGGGGTTGTTGATTCCCCAACACCAATAATTCCAATTTTTGAACTATCAACTATTTTTATATTATAGTTTGGATATCTTTTTTTAAATGCTAACGCACTTATGTATCCAGCAGTCCCTCCCCCCAACACCACAATGTTCATAGTATTGCTCCAAAGTGTTTTAAAATTGCTAAAGTAGCAAGGATAGACCAACCAATATTAAATAAAATAATAGATGGCAAAGTTTTTATTGTTGAAGACCAAATAAGAGATAGGCTTGACGCTAGTGCAAAAATATAAAGCCACCAAATTTGTTTACCAAAAAGCAAACCTGGAAAAATAATAACTAACTTTGTAGCAAAAGCAAAAAATTCAACAGTATTTGGTTTATTCCAATATGTTTTATTTTTCATATTTTTTATAGGTAAAAACCATTGTGCTTTATTTTTCATTTTAACATGGCCACAATATCTTTAGTAAAATCGCTTTCTAATTTAATTATTGCAGAATCTTCCATGTCGCCAATGTCTTTATATTTACTGTCTAACTGTATTACAGACACACGAGACCCAAGTTTTTCAATTATTTTTGTTTTCATATTACCACCAGCCTCATCATTATCTGCAACTATAATTATATCATTAAAACATTTTTGCAATAATTCTATCTGTGTATTTGAAACATTAGATCCTAAAGTTGCAATTGCTGGAATACCCACCTGATCAAGCCTTATAGCATCAAAAGAAGATTCAACAACATAAACCTTGTTTGATGTTTTTACTCTGTGAAGATTAAACAATGTTTTTGATTTAGGCAAACCTGGAGTATTCTTAAACTCTTTACCCTCAATTGATCTGCCAACAAATCCGATTGGCATTCCATCTGGACTATGCACTGGAACGGTAACCATATCTTGTTTTTCAGAATAACCCAAAGAAAATTTTGACCAAGACTGGATGTTGATTTTTCTATAGTTAAAGTAATCTTTTGCTCTATCGGATGTTACTAAATTATTATACAAACGCTTTAATATTAATTCGTCATACGTAACAAAGTCTGGCTTAACAATAAAAGCCTTGTTAATATCTCTTTCTAGGTTGCCCTCAACCTCTTTGCTTTTTATAAATCTAATAGCCTCAAAATATGTTCGCCCAGACATATGCATAACAAACTCAATTAAATCAGCAATATGGTGGCAAGAAAAACAAAAAAACGTTCCATTGCTTTTATCTATTTCACCAGCAGGTGTTCTATTATTATTGTGGAATGGACAAAAAATTATATAATCGGAGTCTACCTCAGACTCAATAGTTACGCCTGTTCCTGTGAGAACTCTTTTGATCTGTTCTGTAGTGTAACTATTGGTCTTGCTCCGTCTATTCCTACTATCCATTCGCTTTTCTTTCTCCCTATGTGAACCCCGTATAATGTTAATTCAAACTCAAAATATTTCTTTCTTTCATTATAGTCTATCGTAAAATCTGGTTCTATGTCAAGCCTTGGTACATATCCAGATAGTCTCATTTCTGATTCTATCAACCTAATGTATTCATTTTTTAGTCTACCAAGTCTAGCCTCATCCTGAATGATGCCGTTAAGGTTAAACCTTTTTATAGTCTTATGGTGATAGTTTTCCATATCACATTATAACTACTTATCTTCAAAATCTTTATATCTATAATACCCTCTATCAAAGTCCACCTGGACAAGAAAGTCCCCCATAAATCCATTACGGTTTTTTCTAAAAGCACACTCAATAATATCGCTATTTGTAGCACGACCCAGTGCAATTACCCAGTCTGCATCATATGCAATCTGTCTTGACCAAGCAGTTTGTCCAAGTGTTGGGACACCACTAAGATCATTAACATCATCAGGAGTTGCAGATGAGATAGCAATAATAGGAACCTCTTCACCAATAGCCATAAGTTTGAGTTCTCGTGAAAGGTTTTTCATTCGTACTGTTTCATTGTCTGACTTTTGATTTGGAGCCATTAACTGTAGGTAATCAACAATAACAAAATCTGGTTTATATTGATCAATTTTTCCACGGAGAACCGATGGGTTTATTTCTCCACCTTGATCATTTGAGATAATATGAAACTCTGGTTTTCCTTGAAGATTTTTAGCATGCCACGACTTCAACATATCTAACTCAATCTCCCCATTAGATATCTTTCTATGTGACCAAAGACCCTCACCCATAATTGTAAAAACACGATTACGAACTTCTGTTTCTGACATCTCAAGTGAAATTACAAGGGGTGTCTTACCCTGTTTCCAGGCCTGTACAGCAAAGTATAAGGCCATCCATGACTTTCCTATACCTGGGTATGCTAAAAAGACTCCTAACTGCCCTGGCATAATTCCTGCTGGTAAGTAGTTATCAAAACCTGGTAAGTTAGTTTTAATTCCAACCTTGCCAAGTGCCTGTTGTTCTTTCATGTTTTCAAAATAGGCTATTGCAGACTCTAGGTCTGTAACATCAATATCACGAATAGCAGATGTATTCTTTTTTAATTCTGATGTTTTTGTAATTAGTTCGTCTAATGCTTTTGTACCCTGTCCTTGTTGAACTTCTCCTGCAGCATTTCTAAGAATATCTTTTAAACTATCATTTAGGTATTCTGTTTGAAGTTCTTCTAAGTGATGCTTTGTTGCTCCAACACCAGAGATTGGCTGAAAGTCACGAAACTTTTCAACAACAAGGTTTGTTGGTGGTACTGCAGAATTAGCCTCAAAATAATTTCTAATAAATGTCCATACGTCTGTATGGGTTCTTAAAAGATTATCGACATTTGCTTGAAGAAGAACATGAACCTGTTTATCATTTAGGACTGCTGAAATTAATTTTGCCTCTGTATCATTCACTCTTCAACCACTCCTTTGCCATTTGTCTACGCTCTGCTCTTTCTTTATCATCTTGTTGTTTATCTAGTCTTGCTTGTAATATTTTTTCTGTATTGTATGCAAAGTAATTCCAAGAGGGAGACTGAGCAACACTAAAGTAATAGTCAAGAACATCGTAGCAGGCTCCAATTCCATATGATTCAATAAGTGCATCGGAAGCCCATTGCTCCACATTAAGATTTAGTGATGGCTTTTGCTCATACTTTGCAGTATGTAACTTGCTGTAGCGTGAAAGCAAAGCCATTCGGTCTTTGCGTTCTGCCATTATGAATCAGATGCTTCTAACTGCGCTTCTTTAATCTTATCAGTTAGTTTGTCTTCAACAAACTTATATACACGCTCAAAAGCCTGCTCTGTATTTTCACCATCACGCTTGGAATCAATAACTCCAAGATCAAGTCTCAAAGACTGAAAATTTCCTAAATTGAGTGTATATCCTAGTGTTACGGATACCTTAGTTAAATCATTTTCCATTTTATACCCTTCGTTAAATAGACTCAGACCACACTGGAATGAATCGTCCATCTTCAGTTCTTACATATGTAAGTATACCGTCTCCCATACGCCTTGTCAACTCTTGCACACTTGGCGTCATGTCATTTGTTATTAAATTATCTTTTCTTGGTCTTCCAATATGGTACGTAGCAAGTATATCACGTATAGCCCTTACTTGTGATTCTGAATAGTATGATCTTACTTGAAATCCCCTTGCCCCTCCCTTTTGAGACCCAGTGGGAAAAGGAATGATTCCTCGTTTCATTAATGATGGCATATATTTTTTATGTCTATTCACAAGAGTAGCAGTTTCACCAACAGTATATGCTCTTTCTCTTTTTTTCTTAAAATCACCAATTAAGCAACTTTCAATTTGATCTTTTGTAATGTTATAAACAGACATTATCCCATTAGATCTATTTAGGTGATGAACTCTAACAAGGTCTCCATTAAGAAACCAAACTTTTTTATTACCTGGGATTACAGGGGCGAGATTGTAGCCTTCGCTCTGGATACTTCCTTTTTTAAGAGCCATCTTCCCTCCGATGAATTCTGTGGTGGATTAAAGAATCTTCTATTGCCACACATCATGCAGTAAGATTCTAGATGACCTGGGCTACTGTATTGTCTATCAAGAAACATTCTTCCTTTGCATTTGTCGCATCTTAGCATTAATTAGGAATTCCAACAACTATTAGATTGACTCCAACTGTTAGGTCACCAGTTTCATTAAAAATAACAACACCCTCAACCTTTGATGTCGTTACTGTTTTTAAAACTACTGAAACATTTTTACCTGCAGATGTATTTCCAATATTTACAGGTGTTGCTGTTGCAATCGGGGCATACTTAAAATCTGTTGCAAAATCATATGAGAATGCTACAGTATCTCCTTTTGTTTTTGCTGCACTGTTAACAACTTCTACATACCCACCCAAAATACGTGCTTCAGAAGCCTTCACACTTTGCTTGCCGACATTTGGAGTGTCTACTGTTACATACTTGTACAGTGCTGGGGTGATCTGCTCTGAAAGGCTATTAACTGCTTCTGCTAATGTAGAAATATAAGAAACATCTAGTGGTTGACCACGGTCAGGTACAGGAATTTTTGCCATAATCTATTATACCACTACAGAGGTTGCTGTTGTTTCAAACAGTGTGGCAAACACAAATCTACTTTTTGGAAATGTTGGAATCTGAACAGCAACTTTTACAGATGTTGACCCAACTGGCACTAGGGCAGAGTAGTTTGGAGATAAAACCTGACCAACAGATTTCCAATCTTGATTATCCCATTTAACATATACATCAAAAATACTTGTTGATCCAGTTGGTGGTGTCCAAACAACATTGATTATTTTTCCAGTAGTATCAACAGATATTGCATAATCTATTGGAGTTTGATTTTGTACACCAAGTTTATATTGTGCTGACCAGTGAGATGTTCTATTTTTATCTTCTGAAACAATTCTATATCTTACAGTATAGCCCTTTTCATTTCCACTAACTGATGGTAGTTTAGATTTTGGTATAACTACCTTTTTTATTTTTGAGTCTGCCACTACGCAACACCAACATTAAATCTAAACTCAATAAAATTTGATGTGTTTGCAGACTTAATAATTGGTCTTGCATTTGTATTCTTTACAACAGAATAACCTGTAAGACCATATAATGGATTTTGACTATATGTATTTTCTAATCTAATTGCATCAAGACAAACTAAAAAGTTTTCAGATGGCTCATCGTTTTGATCTAAAATGCATGCATGTATTTTTACAAGTTTCATAGATCCCCAAGAAAAAGCAGAAGTCTTTGTTAGTTCTTCTAATTTTTTAGATACAACAAAATATCTATTATCTGAAAAATCATAAACTGGATCATTATCAATATGAGAAATATCTACTTCAAATCTTGCATATTGTCCTACGCTGTAAGCATCATCTTCTGCAAACTCTACCATTAATCTAATCTTTTTGGGCTTGGTTCCATCTGTTCCATTTTTATTAATTACAGAAAATGCAAAACGAATTTCATCTTTTGGAGATTGCTTATTAAAATCTGGAGGCGTTCCATTAAGATGTATATGTGAAGAGTTCTTAATATTTTGTCCAGTACCCCATGTAGATACTAAATCAAGTTTACCGCTTGGTAGCAAATCAATTTTAGATGAGTCTCCAGACATGACAATAATATTATTTAAAAACCTACATCTTTCATTTCTGTTTAGTCTTTGTGTATTTGTAAAGACAACATTATCTGCATTTGTTTGAAAAACTTTTTTTGTTGTTGTAATTGTATTATTTCCACTGTCTTCATTTAACGGTGTAGTAATAGAATCAATTGCACCTGCTGCCGTGCTTGTATGATGTTCCCAATTTTCATTTTCTGTAAAAGAAAAAAGATTTCTGCTATCATAAGATCCAGCAGATGGATTTGATCCTGCAGAATAAATTCCAATTTCTGTTATTTCATACCTTTCTTCTGTAGGTAGTTCTGCTGTCAAAACAACTTTATTTATGCCATCCTCAGTTACAAAACCCCTTGATGTAATTGGAACACGAAACATCTCAAAATCAAGGGATGTCTGATCTGAGTAATCACCCAAACTTCCGCTAATAGCATTAGGACCACACCCTACAGCAACATAAGAAGCATAGGCTGGTGCCTGTCCAATAAGATATTTAGTGATTATTCCTTTGCCTGTTTTAGTTATCATTTTTTATACCGCCCCATATATTGTACCATTAAGTAGTTTGCCATCAATCAAAATTTGAACATCTACCTGTTCATCACTTTCAAGATTAATTACGTTTATCACAAGATCACCAGTTACTGGATCTAAATAAACAATCTCACCGTTTGGGCCAGTTCCCGATATTGGGATTGATTTTTCAAATTTAATAGGATAATTTTTAAAGAAGGTTGCAGATGTGTCTTGCAAGTTTAATATATTTTGTGGATTATATTGAATATAAAGATGACTAATATTTTTAATTGGCTGATAATATATTGACTGACCAGAAATTATATCATTTCTTGAAATTGTAATTAATTCTTGACCACCAATATTTTCAAAAATAAGATCTGTCATTATTTCAATAGGTACAACTTCATCTTTAAAGATAAATAAATCTGGTGTTGCAATTTTTACTCCATTAGAAGATGTGCTTGGAGTACTTGCTGCTTGATTTGCTACTGCATCTGTTGCCATTAAACTACCTCACTTAAAAATAATTGCATGCTTGGTCCATTTTTATCTTTTGAGTACTCAATATTGTATACAACATATCTAGAAGGTCCACCCTTTTTTATTTCATTTTCAGTATAGTCTACTGAAACTATATCTCCTAATTGAATCATTGGGTTAGCAAAAATCTTTACACCAATGGATCTTCTTGGTTTCATTATTTTTGAAATCATCCACTTCATTAGGTTGTTGGCATCATCTGTCGTTTGAACATATGGAACATTTAAACTAAATGCTTTATTTCCATAAGTCATTCTACTTAATTTTATATCTTCATAATCTTTTGCTATTTTAAATGGAGATGTAATAACGGTGGTTCCACTTACATCTGGATCTGATAAATCTGAATATTTAGAAAAATAATCATCTACCTTTAAAATATTTTGAGATTGTTGAGTAAAAGTAATACCCTGAATTCTTAAATAGTTTCCAGATGTTTCATCTAAACTAAGAGCAGTGTCTGTAGCATTAAATATTAAAAATTCTGCGCCATAAGAACCAGATCTAAAACCAGAAACAGTATAGCCTTTGAGCCTATTAAAAGTTGGAGATATTTTTGCATAAAGTGCAGGATATGCCTTATCGTATCGAATGTTAAATGCTGCTGCCTCTCTCATAATTGTTCCAAATTCTTCAAAGTATATATTGTACTTTGGCCCCTCCGAAGAAGATATTCCCGAAAGGTGAGTTCCTTGCACAATTCCACTCATAGCATATTTTCTAAATGAGTCGTTGGCATTAATTTCTTTTCCATCAAATATTGAATTTACTGGTGTGTCTAAAGCAAAAGTAGTGTTTTGAGAGTAATTATTTGTAAGTGCATAAACATTTTCAAACATAAGTCTAGAAGCCCCTCTTACAAAAAGAGCCATATTTTTGTATATAGGTAGTGGGTTTGTATCATCAACAGTCTTAATTAAAGTATTATTTATATATAAATAAAACCTTCTTGTCTTTCCTATATCTTGGTATTCAACTGAAAGATCGTATACCGTTGGATTTTCTTCAGCAGCAACCCTATATTGACCAACAAAATTTCCATCATCAACAATAATCTTTGACAGCCCTTCCCACAGTTTTACTGGTACAGCATTGCCATTGGCATCTTTTAAAAGTTTATAAAAGAAAACATTATTTACATTGCTTGTATCTGTTTTTTTTATGTCTGAAATACCAAGTGCTGCAATTTCAAAATAATAACCGATATTTGTATCTGGGTTAATCATAACTGCCATTCCACCAGATCCACCAGAAATGCTAATGCTTTTTTCTGGAGTCGTGCCTGGAATAATATAGTAGTTTGAACTGCCTATAGCACTTTGACCACGATCCATATTGTTTTCTATCTTTCCAATAATTCTAACCCTTGTTCCAAAATGCTTAAATTTATCTTCTAATGGTTTGTATACATAAGAAATAAAGTCTTTTGGTCTTGGAGAGGTTGTAAGTGCTGGACCGTTCATAACAAATGCTGATGATTGAATTGATCCAGATTGTGTGCTTTGCAGTCTATTCGTTACTGATTGATCAATATATGTTGAAGACAAAAAGTTTTTAATGATTCCATTTCTTGTTGCTTTTTGAGAAATAGAATTACTTGTTGGCTGTTCAGTTTCAGGTGGTGTGCCACTATTTATAAAAGTAGAAAGACCTGCTGCTGCAACTGATAGCCCTGTTTCTGGTTGTGGTAGTTCTGTTGCAATAGAACTAAATAGAACATCTCCAGTCATGGTGCAACCACGAAGATTTTCACTGTCTGTCCAATGTGTAGATAGTCCAGCATAATGATTTACAATAGATGTTCCAAACTGTCCTCGTCCATGTTTTGCAACGTCACCATTTTTAAATTTTAAAACACCATTTACTTCTTGATAATTTGGCTCTGAGTATATTCTTACAAGACCTGTTGGATAAATTTTTCCGTTAAATGGTATTTTTGAAAAATAAGTCTGATACTCCTGTACATCCGAAATCCAAACATTTCCAACACCAGCAACATTATACTCAACTGCATCAAATTTAATAACTTCTCCATTTGCATAAAAATACCCATTATATCTTGTCATCCAATACACTGACTCACCAAAGTCGATAGTATTATTTAAAATTTTATTGTTTGAAACATATGGCACCAAATTTGATAGATCAGAATTTAATGCAATAGCACCAAGAACATATGTTGACTGATTTCCAACTTGACCATTTACGGATTTTGTATTATCTGTTCCCGTAACTTCCCATAGCAATACTGGCTTATATATCCATGTTTTTTCATTATCAATTAATCCCGCCTGTTTTATGGAACCAACAGATCTTTGAATATATCTTGAAGTATAATTGATTGATCCATCATTATATACTTTTGAGTCTTGATTGCTTAATTCTATAATATTTGTTAGTTTATTATTTAATGGGTAATTTTCACGAACCCCTTGATCTTCAAAGTCTTTAGTTCCATAAAGTGTTATGCTTGTTGATCTCTCTGACTCTAAAGGCATAGTATAATTTTTACTCATCATTATAAAATTATTATATTCATCAAAGAACATTGCTGTTTGTGTTGATACAGCAAGGTCTTGTAATACTTGTGCAACTGTCATATCGGGTGGAATAAAAAAATAAGGAATTGTAACTTCAGATTCTCCGTTTACCCTTTTAAAAGAATAATTTGAAAAACCTACATAGTCAAGAAGAAGGGAGACTGCAGAACTTATAGATACATTTGTCATTAAAATTTGTGGAGCAGTAATAGACTCAAGATAAAAAAACATATCCCTTAAACTAAGTTCTACAGTTCTATCAGCATTTGATATTTTTGGAAAGTCTTCAGAATACAAAGTTTTTAATGGAACATAATAATCGTATCCATTTATATCTACAATCACTTCGTATAACTTAAACTGTATGTGCCTTGAGACATAGTTTTTAATTATACTATTAGAGTTATTTTGATTAAATGAATCATCGTAGTCAAAAAGTTTTATGCTTCCAGTTGAAGCAAGTAATTGTCCAACTGGTAAACCGCTTACTCCAAGATCTGATGCACTTTTATTTACAGAATACTGTAAAACTTTATCTGTTAAATTGACTGAAAGTCTTGGAGATATTTCAATCAAATCAAATGTTGCATCTGCTTTTGTCATTGAATCAACAACAACTCGAACACCACGAATATATTCAAACTCACGGTACTTTAATGAATTATCAGTGGTTGAATTATAATAGTCTGGGGATGTAAGGTCTGTGACAAAGTTTGTAAAACTATCAACAACATCTTCTGCTAATTGCCAAGTATATTCTGGAGAAAAAGTTTCATACATTGTTTTATTCCAAATATGAAATGTACCACGAGTATTGCTATTTGAAACAATTAAATAGGCATATCCATCTATATTTGTTTCTGGCAAAAGTGTTTCTGAAGAAAGCCTTTCTGCAAAAATAAAATTGCTTTTATATTTTTGTGGAATCTTTAGACCATACGATAGTTCTACATATCCATCTGAACCAATTATAGGTTTTCCGTTTGCTCTAAGTTCTCCTACAGCAAAAGATAAACCATCTACCCAGTTAGAACCTTTGAGCACCTGTATCTTCCATTTAAGTGGGGTTGATTTATTTGCATCTCCGTATAGTGGGTCTGGTATTGATTTTGAATTATAAACAATATTTCCAAGATCAACGCTTCCAATATGAGTTTGCATCTTCACAACAATTCTGTTTGCTGGAATTGTTTCTTTGTAAACAACAAATGGAACAGAGTCTTCAATTATTCTTTGTCCGTTAGATGTTTTATTTGCAATACCATATTCGCTGCCAGACTCAGTTCTAAAGGATGTCCAATATTTAAAAATGTCTTGCCTATCTGACATATAATATCTTGGTCTATCAGCCATTTGCATATTGGCATGGTGCAAGAATAATCCACTAAAATACTTAGCCTTATTAATTCCAGATCTAGGTCTAAATTGTTTAAAACAATCCTCTAATGAATATAACATTTTTAATTTATCTTTTTTGGTGGTTAAAGATATGGGAAGCCCTGAATCTTCAATACCGCCGTCAATGGTGATATCTGCATCAGTAGCATCTGTGTAATAATTTCCAGCATCATTTGGATCAAATGTGTTAGGTAATAGTGAGTATTTTGAATCTGTAACTGTTGGTCTATATCTATAGTTTCCGATTTTTAAAATGTTTGTGGGAATATTCATGTTCCACTCTGCAATTACAGCAGATTGGGTTTTTACTGTTGATGATTGTTCCAAGTGATCTTGAAGTTCTTTGTTATCAAACATTAAACTTCTTCCAAAGACACAGATACATTCCAAAGATCCATATTAGAATTTCCTCTTTTTTGTACAGAATAGTCAAACTTTGAAAAGAAAACCTCAACTATTTGATTATACTGTGCAAGATGTCCGTATGCATTATCGTCTGATCCAAAGTTTGTATATTTATCATATGCTAAAAACATCCAAAATGACCCAGTATGATTTTCGTACCAGTCTAATAATTCTGCTCCACCTGCACCACCATCAATGGTGTACTCTGAGTCTGGCCCAGTTGATAGACCAGATCCACCAAACATAGAACTTTTGCCAGTATCTTTATTAAATTCAGGAACTCCTGCATAAGACCTGGATGGCAACATATCCCAACTAAAATCAAATTTAAGTTTATCGGCAACATGATAAGAGCGCATTCTTCCATTAATCATTCTTTCACGTTTTTCAATTCTTTCATTTCCAACATTAATTGGAGATCTATTGTGATCAGACAATATTAAAAATTGATCTAAATATGATTGACTTAAAGCGCCAGTTTGATCTGCACCTATTTCATATCCTGTTGGTATATATACACCATTTACTAGGGTTCCAGCATTATTTGACCATAAGGCTGCTTGTGGTCTGCCATATTTTTTTCTTCCCGATAAATATGATGCTGATGCCATTATAGTCTATTCCCCTTAATTCTTTGTGAGTCTACTTGCTTTATTTGTGCCATTACCGTTCTTGCAATTTCGTCTGGACTAGCATCTGATCTTACACTTACATTTAAGTTATAATTATACACTGAATCGCCCATTGATGTTCCTGAATTTAAAGCACTCATATTATTTATGCCATGGCTATTTACAGCATATCTACTCATTACAAATTCTCCTGGGGTTAGCATTGCTGGAACTGTATCTGTTCCACGAGCAAAACCACCTGATGCAAAATATTTTGGAACTATTCCACCTTTAGCAAATCCATACCAGCCAAATCCAGTTGCAATGCGATCTGCTTTTGCTGAGGCTGCTTCTTTTGCTTTTAGCAATGCAAGAGCCTCTGCCTGTACTTTAGCGTCTGCTGCTTCTTTTTCTCTTCTTGCTGTTTCTTCAAGTGCTTTTGCTCTCATATTTGCTTCTGCTGCTGAATCTGTTTGTGATCCTGGCTGTGGTATATTAGCATCATCTTTATAATAACCCTTTACCCAACCTTGATTATCATCCCAACCATAATCCCCAGCAGGTTTTGTTGGTTGCTTCCAGCCACCGTTGCCATCAGAAACCCAAGCAGATCCTGGAGCCTTTGCTGGATCTCCTGAAGGCGGTGGAACTGTTGGTGTGACTGGTGGTAAACCAAGTGCTGTTCCATATGTAGTAACAATATGTTGAGTTATGGTAATGGATTTATCTTTGATTGCATCATAAGATGATTTGATAGAGTCCCATGCGCCCTTTACTGTACCAGAAACCGTATTGATTCCAGCAAGTGCAAGAGCAAGATCCCCCTTTGCAAGTTTTTCTGCGGCCTGGGCTGCTTTTAATGTAAGATCCCACTCTGCTCTAGTTTGGCCTTGAATAATTCTGTTTGCATCATTTTGACTTATTTGCAATGCAAGAACATCACTCTGTAACTGTAACTTAAGGTTTTGATCGTTTATTGTTTTAAGTTGGTTTTGCTGATCAAGAAGTGTTCCGTATTGAAGTTTAGCAATTGCATCTGTTTTAACTTGAATTGCATCAAGTGCTACTTGTCTTGATTGCTCTAGACTATAAATTTCATCCTGAATCTTAAGTATCTCTACATCAATGGCAGCCTTCTTTTGTTCAAGATCATAAACCTGTTGCCCAATTTGATATTGTTCTTCTTGAATATCTTTTTGTGATTTTCCACTTACTCCACCACGTAGTCCATCAATTTCATTTTGTCTTGCTTGTTGCAAAGCCTTATCAGCATTTTGTGCATAGTTTGATGCACTTGTTGATCGCATTCCTTGTACAGCCTTTGCTGCTGCTGAAATATCTCCAGAGGATAATGCATCTGCTAACCCAAGTTGTTGCTGTTGTTGTTCAATAATTTGTTGGTTAATTTCAGAAACCTTGGCAAGGGCTTCTTGTTGCTTATCATATTTTTCATTAATCTGATCTGCTGCATGGCTCATTACTTCTAAATCATGAGATAAAATAGCAGATCTATCTTGAAGTGTTTGTATTGGACGAACAAAATTCATTTCTGCTGTACGATTTAGTTTTTCAATTGCTCTTTGCTTTGCTTCAATTGGACGAGTAAAGTTTGTTTCTATATTTCTTTGATCTTTATCTACTTCTTGCTGAAGAGTATCAATCTGTGATTGTGTTATATTTATGCTGTCTTGAACAATTTTTGCTTGATTGTTTAAGTTATCCATCTGAGTTTGAATGCTGGCATAAGTATTTCCTTGTGCATTCTTTATTGTATTTTCATCAATCATCTTATAGGCATCAAACATTTCTGCTGCGGCATTTGCAGCATTAATTATTTTTTCTTCTCTTGTTTGAGTAAAAGCAATTTCAACAATTTTTCTTTCTGGAATTTCATTAATCTGTGACAATAGATGATTAAATTCTGCTTGAGCATCTTTGGCCAAAGTAGCAAAATTATCCATTCCAGTTATTAACGTATCTAACATTGCTGGATCTGATATTGCTGCACGGATTGCTTCTGCATCCATTCCTGCCTGTTGCATCATTTTTATAACTTCTGGAATTCTTTTTTGATTTTCTGTAGTTTTTTGCAACTCTTTTTGTCCAGCAACTGCGCCATTAATTTGATTTCTAATTCTTGCTTGCTGGGTTAGTGCAGCATTTGTTTTTAATTCTGCATCAGTTACTTTGCCTGTGGCAATAAGTGTCTTATAGTTTTCATCTGCAAGCATTGTCTGAATATCTACTTCTTTAAAGCCCAGTGCTAAAAGTTTTCCTCTTGCTGCAATCTCCTGCTTGGCCAATGTTACAGATTTTAACTGCTCTTTATTGTAATCTCCTATAACGGCTTTATCAAAGCCCTTTTCCATCTTTTGACCTTTATCACTAAGAATAAAGTCTCCAGCCTTTACACCCTTTTTCTTTTTACCTGTATTTGGATCAATGCCATTTTTAGTTGCAGCCTTGCCCATTACATTTAATTCTTTTTGATCAAGTCCCGCCAAATAATCAGAAAATTGAGTAGACTTTCCAAGTTTAATAAGTTGTTGCTCTAAACCATTAAACTGATTCTTGATTGCTTTACTTCCAGATGCTGCTATGGCTTTTTCAAGTTCTTTAAAACCTCCTGCTGCATTAAGTGCAGCCAGTCGAACATTTCTCAAACGCTTTAATAAATCATCATAAGTTGCATCTCTTGTTCCGCCACCACCACCACCTGCACCATTTCCAGTTTTTGAAGGTATTGTTGGATCTAGATATGGTATTAAAGAATCAACTGCTCTTTGTTGGGGTCCTTTTGAAAGATAGGTTGCAATTTTTGCTGCTAATGAATCTTTGTATTTTGCATCATCTTGTGAAATTCCCTCTTCCCATAACTGTGCTGCAGCCCATGTTGCTGCTTCTTCTTCAAGTTGTGTGTCTGTTAATTGTGATTGATAAGCATATGCAGCAGTTAGTTTTTGTAAGTACTCGCCCTGTTGCTCTACATTTAAGTCAGTAAATTTCTTATAGGCTTTAGTATCTTTTTGAAGTGCTTCAATTGCGGGATTTACAGTTCCGCCTTTTTTCTTTACTTCTTCTAAGTCTATCTTTTTGCCTTCTTTTTTTGCTTTTTCTTTTAATGCTTCAATTTGCTCAAATTCTTTTTTAATTTTATCTACTCCAGATAAACCAATAGATTTAATTAAAACTTCCATATCTATTGCTGTTCCATCAAGTGCCTGTAGATTCTTTAATGTTTCCATAATTGCATCAAATTCTGCAGGATTTTTCTTTGTTAAAAGAATCTGTTGAATCATATTTGTTGCAACTTTTTTGTTTCTAAATCCTGAGAACATATTAAATAGTTCTTTTGTCTTACCTGCGCCATTTAATTTAATGCTTGTATTAATTGCTAAATCAAGTTCATTTAGTTTTCCCTTAAACATCTTCATCCATGAATTTGCTTCATCTGGACTAATTACTTTTCCGCCAACCAATAGTTCCATTTTTGCTTGGAATGTTTGTGCTGCTCTTGCAGTTCCAAGACCATTTTTTTCATATAAACTTGTTTTGCTATTATAGGTTCCAGATGTTGCACCAGTCTCAAGTTGCTTTGTATTTTTTAAGAAATTGGATGCTGATTTTTCTTGATCTGTACCTTTATAAGCATTGGTTACTGTAGTTCTAGAGGCATCGAAGAAAGCGTCCTCTCTATTTGCCTGACTTCCCAAAACAGATCCACTATAAACTTTTTGGAAATCAAGTTCTGCTTGTTTAATATTCATAAGAACTTGGTTGTTCATTGTTTCAGTATTTTTAAGATTATTAGAGTTTAGTGTACCAAGTTGAGTTTCAAGTTCTACTTTTCTTTGAGCATTTGCTGTTGAAGCAATTTCAATTTCAAGTTTCTTCTTTTGTGTTTCATATTCATACTGAACAGCGTCTGCTTGCATTGTTGCAAGTTCAAGATTATTAATATTGTATGCAGCAAGCGCTGCTATATCTTTTCTAGCGCTATCCCCATTTTCTCTTTTTGTTTCAATTGTTTTTAATGCTTTTTCGCTTCTTTGTCTTGCTGTAGCAATAAGTAAAACTCTTGTCTTTAATGGCTTATCTTTTAGATCTTCTCCATCTGGACCCAAAATAGTTCTCATTTTTCCAGTTACTTGCATTTCAATTTTTTGATTTTTTAATGATAATGCAAGCGCTGCTGCGATGCTTTCTGCTTGGTCTTTACCAAGAACTCCATCTGCGACTTGTGCAGATAACTTAAGAGCAAGATCTGAGGTTGCTTGCTCTACACCAAACTTTGATGAGTTTTCTTTAAATGTTTTCTTTTCCTGTTTACCAAGATCTGAACCTAAAAATGTATTTCCAAATGTTCTATCTAGTTTAAGAGATTCTGAGTATTTTCCATATTGTGTTGTTGATCTGCGCTTGTCCATAATTTGAGATGCCCCGACTTTTCCAGTCAGTTCACCCATCTTTTTCATGCTCTCTCTTGTTGCAGATGTTGCAGTAGCAAGTTTTGCTGATGCCTCTGCTATTTTATTAAAATGCTGATTTAGCATGTATGCTCCAGCACCAAGTGCTGCTATTCCAGCAACTGTCCAGCCAACTGGACCCATGCCTGCAAGGGCTGGAGCCATAGATGCAACTGTTGATGCTGCTCCTAATGCCCCAGTTACTGCTGGAGGTGCACCAACTGCGCCTGCTGCCATAGTAGCAACTCCGAGTGCTCCTGCTGCTTTTCCAGAATACTTTCCAGCCTTTTCTCTACGCATTCCACGCTTTTTTTGAGTAATCTGTTTTTTGCTCATAGATGTTGGATTGCCAGTTTCTGGATCCATTAAGATGCTACCATTTTTGTCTCTTGTATATGTTGAGGCTAACTCGTAGGCATCAACTGAACTGAGTGCTGTAGAAGGATTTATTCCGTTAGTCTGTGAACCAATAGGTATTTGAACTCCTGCTACCTGTGCAGCCATTTCAGCATTATATCTCTTTAATAGTTCAACTTGTTTTTGTTTTTCAACAACAGAAAGATCCTCAAGGTTTGAAGATTCTATTGATGAATTAAGCATATCTTGTTGTGCTGTATTGATTTGCTCAGCACTACTTGCGGAGTCTCCAAGGTTAAGTGATGCTGCTTGTGTTAGTTCTGCTGCAGTAATTGTTCCTTGTGTTTGAGCCTGCTGTGCTAATACTGTTTCATCAGAAAGTGCAAGTTGTTTTTTCTTTGATTTTACAATATCTTGTGATACGCTTACATTTTCTGCATCAACAACCATTGTTGAAGTGTTTGAATCTTTAACTGAGTTTCTAGATTTGCTTGCTTTTTTAGCAGATTTTTTGACAGACTTTATTGCACCATCTCTAATTTCTTTTTCTGTTGGTACTGCAGCATTTCCGAGTTTAGATGATTGAGACTGAACCTCTGCTTCTTTAGACTTCATGCCTTCGATTAGTCCATCGCCAACTTCTTCTCCAGCAGACTTTGCTTTCTTTGATGGTGATCCAGCATCTGTTCCAGATTTAGATCTTACCCCCTTAACTGCAGCATCGCCTAAAGATGCACCCTCCTGCATTGTTCCAAGTAATTTTGCATTATCTGGTCTTGCTTCATAATTTAGTATTTTTGCATTGTTTGGGTTTGTTCCAAGTGTTCCTGCGCCATTGGCTTTAAGCATTGCATTAACTTCTTCAAAATCATTGCCAAGGCTTATTCTTATTGCTGTAATACTTTCTTTTGCTTGATCGACAATCTTTGAAAATTCTGGAGCAAGCGTTTGCATATCTGCAGTTACTTGAGATTCAATTTGTTTAAAAGTAGCATCATCAAAAATTTGTGGTATAGGTTTTGCAAGATTTTCCGAATTCCACTTACTTAGTTTATCTATTAATAGTTTGTCATAAACCTCTGCTTGCGACTTTAACTGATCAAAATCTCCCCCCATCATGGTGGTCATTGCTCTCCATTTTTCAGCACCAGTTTTTTCAAAGTCTGCCTGAAAATCTTTTCCTAGGCTTCCTGCTCCATTTGCTTTTTCATAACTTGCAGATTTGCCTAAAGTTGACATTGCATTATTTAGTTTGCCCTTTAACATAAATCCATGAGCATCAGCAACCTTGAGTTGTGGCATCTCACCACTACCGCCACCATCTCCATAAAACTTTTTAATAAGTTCTACTTGATTACGAGCCTGCGGAATTAAGTTTAGGTTATCTCCATATGTAGCATCTACTGCTTTAGTTTGTCCAACATGTGAGAATTCTTGTCCTTGCAATTGATCAAACTTTGGATAATAGGCACCCATTCTGCTTGAACCCTTTTCTGGATCAAACTTTTTTCCAACCTCTGTTATTCCAGACTGTGTTATTTTGCCAAATTTTGACTGTACATCCTGTAATATTTTTTCAAACTCTGAAGATATCATCTTTCTAATATCCTCTAGTGCAGTTTTGGATGTATCTGCTATATCAACGCCAACCTTGCTTGCATAAGCAATAAGTTGTGAATCATCAAGATTTGCAATTCTATCTCTTTCTTTTTGAAGGAACATTGAATTTCCACCAACAATTCCCCCATCTACAAATTTTTGAACATTTTTATTTGATAGTGCAGCAATTAGTTCTGGGTTTTGCTTAACAACATCTTTTGTTACTACAAATTCTCCTGGTGTAAGGAGTGCTGGAACGGTATCTCCATTTCCTGTTCCTGGAACCACTCCACCTGATGCAAACTTCTTGGGTAGTCCTGAAACTGCACCAACTGCACCTGGACTTCCATTAAATAGTCCTGGTGACCCTGAAGCAAGAGATCTTGCCTGTGATGCTGCATTGGCATACGCTGTTGCTAATAGGTTTACAGATGTTGATTCAACATTAAATGTTTCAATAAGTTGTTTATGTGATGTATGTAGTGCTTGCGATTGAGTTAAATTTTCAATTTCTTGTTGTGTTAAATAATCAAATCCCCCGCCAAGAACATTGTTTTGCCCATTAAGTTTTGCCATTCCGCCACGGAGCATTGCAAAAAACTTGATAAGGTTTGCTGCGCCATTTGCAACAAGACCAACAGTCATAAGTACGGCTGGAGCAATTCCACCCAAAACTGCAATAAAACCAACTACAAACTTTTTTGTTCCATCACTAAGATTATTAAATTTTTCAAGCATTTTTCCAGCAAACTGTACAATTGGAGTTACTGCTTCAAGGAATGCTTTTCCTATTGGCATAAGTTGAATTTTTAAATTTTCAATTTGTTTTTGAAATTTAACACCAACTGCGTTTTCTACTTTTCCTAATTCTCGTTCAGATAGGATTGCAAGTTCTTCTACCGATGCTCCTGCTAAACCAAAAGCCTTTGCAGCCTGACTTCCATCTTTTGTGATATTTTGAAATAAAGTTGAAAGACGTGCAAATTGAAACTTACCAAATAGTTGTTCAATTGCTCTAGATCTTTCAAGAGGCGCTAGTGTATCTAGTGCTCTTGCAAACCCTACAACTGTTCCTTTTAGATCTCCAGCATTTGCATTTACAATTCCCTTTATGTTAACCCCAAGACTTGCAAGCATATCGCTTGCTTTCTTTGAAGGATTAATCATAGAAGCAAGACCAGATTTAAGTGCATTTGCACCTTCAGATGCGTTAATGCCTCCTTCTTTCATTGCAGTCATAAAGAAGGCTAAATCTTCTACTGATCCACCTAGTTGTTTTACAACAGGACCAGCCTTTGGAATTGCTACCGTTAAATCTTCAATAGAAAGAACAGTTTGGTTTTCAACAGCGTTAAGAAAATTAATTTTTTGTGCTAGTTGTTCTGAAGAAATACCAAAAGCATTTTGTAAAGAAATTGTAGTTTCAAGCGCTTGTTGTTGATCAACCTGTCCAAGTACTGCAAGTTTTGTTGCTGATGTAACCTGTTCTTGAAGTGCTGCACCTGTCAGACCCATCGCTGCTGCCTGAGCAGCAAGATTCATGGTGTCTGTTGCTGCTACTCCATACTTTGTAAATTCTTTTGCAAGCACCTTTATGCCTTCTACTGCTTTATCGGTATCTGCAACACTTGTAAGCATATCACCATAAACACGCTGGAACTTTACAGTAGCCTGTTCCATATCTCTAAATGTTTTTGCTGCTGTAGATCCTAACATAACCAAAGGAATTGTTAAACCAACCATAAGTTGGCGACCAGCCCACTGAGTGTTCTTACCAAAATTTAAAAGTTGTGTAGATCCTTGCTTTAATAATTGATTAAGAAATTGCTGTCTTTGTGCAGCCATCTGTGTTCTTGTTGCATAATCTGCATATTGTCCATTAACCATTTGAAGATGTTTTGGAACAACCTGAAGAACCTTTACTAACTCACCATTGGCATTAGTTAATTGAACATATTGTGTTTGTAGGGCCTTAACTCTATCCTTACTTGCACGATTAAGAATTTCTTTTTCTTTTGTAAAAAACCCTTGAAGCATTTTACTGTTAAGGGATGCTGCAGCAGAGGTGTATTTAAAATACTGCCCCATACTAAGTTTATTTTTTTCAAGTGCATCAGTAAAAGATGCTGTACTTGATGCAATACTTCTTTGAGATGCTACAAACTTGCCCGTAGCATTTATAGACTGCATCAGTTGAGCATTTAAACCTTTTTGAGCATTTGCTGATGCAACATTTCCCTCAGTAAGGGATTGATTAAACTTACTAAGACCAGCCTGTAATTGTCTTAGTTGTGCAAGGGCGTTGGCAGTATCAAAATGTATACCAATATTAGCGTTTACATCTGACACTCTTCATAACACCCCATTCTTTTTTTATCGTGCTGACAAAATTGATGTTGGATCAGTAAGTTGAATACCTGATGCTGCATCAATTACTTCGTACACTGTTGGTAGATCAATATTTTCCTCAAGTGTTTCACGAGTAATCTCTTCCTTCATGTACTGCTTAAATGCAATCTCTACGCAATCTAGTAATACATCCATTGACTGATCATTGTCTTCTGATACCCCTGCAAGATCTGCAAATCGCTTCATAAATGGCTTAAGCAAAGAAATCTTAAGTGGACGAACTTCTACGGTTGTTCCATCAATAAGGGTTACCTTTTTTGTTGTTGATGCTTTTTCTGACATTATTCCTCCATTAGGTTTGTTAGTTAATTATACCATAGCACAAGCGTATTTTAATCTATTTGTTCGTAATCTAATCCCATACCAATACCAAATCCAGCCCTTTGAGCATTTACACCTTGTAGTGCTACTATGTCATTTGCATTTGCTGCTTGCCCTCCGCTAAACACTCTGGCTTTCATTTCTTCCCAAGCATTAGATTTGTTATTTCCTTTATCAAGATCTACTCCTTGCATTGCTGCAAGAAATTTCTTATGAGTATAATCTTCTTCTCTTTTTACATTTAGTATTGCTGTTATTTCTTGCATAGATAAAGATTCTTCAAGTTCATTATAGTCTTTCCATATACCCAGCAAAAATACTTCTGACTCAAGTTTGACCAAATCTAAATCTTCCCAAGATGAACCACTCTCTACTGCCTGTTTTTTAACAGGCTCTTCTGATTGTTGATTAATCTTAATTCCTGCTGACGCCTCTAAAATTTCATAAATAGTTGCTAAGTCAACAGAGTCTTCAAGTAATTCAATTGTTTTTGATATTTCAGGTTTAAACTGTTGCATACAAATTCTTGCACATTCTGCTAATGCTGATATGGCTTCGATATCATCTTTTGATGATCTTACATTTTCAAATTCATCCATAAATCTTCTTAAATATTTAATTTTTAATGGAGAAATTTCTAACTCTGTGCCATCAATTAATTGAATTATTTTTGTTTTATAGATTTCTGTAGCCATCTATATAGTATACCAAAAGAAAAACCCAACCCCGAAGGGTTGGGCTTCTCATGTTAAGTTATATTATGCGCCTGCTGGAATTGTACGATCTACGATCTTACCATATGATGCATTATCATTTGGAAGAAGGCGGAAGTTCACTTCAAACATTGTTGCTTCGTCACGCTTTGCTGATACTGTAACATTTTCAATTGAAAGTGCACGGTATGCAACATAAATACGCTCCTTGGTTGATCCTGCAGCACAGTCACCTGTACCTGGTCCAACTGCAACTAGTCCCTTTTCAACTGGACATTCTCCAATGTCTCCTGCTGAAAGATTAAGTGCCTTAGATCCTGCGCCTGCTGTATTGTAAGCGTTTAGATCTGCGTCTTTTCCTGCAAGTGAGAACAATAGGTTCTCAAGTGTTGACTCAGCGAATGTTGTCTTCAATGAGACCTGCATTCCCTGCTTGTACAACTTAGCAACGTCAAGAACCTGATCAACCTTAACTTCACCGAAGTCTGGTTGGAACTGAATTTCAAGACCATTGCTTGTATATCCAACATTTGTGTAGTCAGCATCGTTTGTAAGGGAATCCTTAAATGATGTTGCTGCTTCGTATGCTGGAAGATCGGCATCTGATAAGACACCTAGATCATATGTGAAAAGTGCTGCAGCACCAACGATAATGTTGTTGCTCGAACCTCTTGTATAATCTGCCATAGTATTTCACCTCTTTTTTTCTTATAGAATAAAGGGCTTGTTTCCTCATTTATAATTATAACATCATATTTTAATGTTTTTTGTGGTATAATGCCACTATTGAGAAATAGAGGTATCTTGATGGTAGTCAAAATCAATGATTATCTTGTTACCGCCAAAGGTTCTGGCTGTTCCAAAATCTATAAGATCTCTTACTTCTTCTAACTGGTAAACTTTAAAGTTATGAAAATAAAACTTACAGGACATTCCATCAATAGGCTCGTGATTTCTTGCCCAATTGTTTAATTCTTCTGCTGACTCATCTGCTCTATCCATAAGCCTTAACACTGCCTCTTGAATTTTTACCATATTTTGTGTAACATTTTCTTGTGTTGCATAAAAATAGTATAGTAATTGTTCACACTTAATGTGTGGAAATGGAGATCTTCTCATTCTAATAAGTCTGTCATATGTACAGGCTACCCCTTGATATGCTACACGCTCATCCAATATTGTTACCCATTGTTGTGTTAGGTCATCTATGGTTGTTGGCTTTGTTGGAAAAAATGGAATTCCGATATCGGTATATCCAAAAATCTTTTCTTGTAGATACTTATTTACCCATAAACCTGGTGTATTTAGTGTAGATGTTGATTCTGTCATAATGATACCTTTCCTGCATTTGCTACCCATCTAGATCCTGTGTTAAGTCCAATAGGTCTGCCTCCACGTTTTCCAGATTTTAAATTCTTTCTATAAACTTCTGGATTACTAAAGTAATTTGATAAACCGCTGGATCTTAAAAATGCTTGTGTAAAATATTTTCCAAAAAACATATCAAATACATTTGCAAATTGACCCTGAGTGCTGCCTCCAGGATTATCAACAACTACTGGCTTCTTTGTATATACGATTTCTCCACCAACTTCAAACCTTAAAGAATCAGCATTTCTTGGAGCAATTGTTACTGGGATTCCTGATTCCATAATTCTTGCCTTGTCAGAAAATGGAACATTAGATCCAGACTTAATAGTTGTTGATTGACTAAACTCTGACATAAAAGATAGACCTAAATTACTTGTAGTAAAAGTAATATCAAATAGCCTACCTGATGGACTTCCAACCTGAGACCATTCATAAACATGATGTAATGATTGATAATCTATTCTTGCATTAGCATCAATAAATTGAGATGCTTGTTCTGCGATTACTGGACCTAATCTATTAAAAAATTCTTTTTTACCTAATTCCATACCCTCAACAAATCCAACAGAGTAATCAATTATATTTTTCATTTCTTTTTGAAATGATTTTGAGTCAATTTTTAAAGTTATCATGCATCACTCGCCTGGTTCTCTGATCTTCTTAGAACTACGTTGTAGTACTCAATTGATCCAAAAGGCCCTAAGAACGGCTCCTGGGTGGCTATTTCGTATATTGTAGATTTGCCTTTGCGTGGTCCAGATGTTTCTGTGTATACCTCATTTGAACTTCTATCTTTAATATTTGTAATGATAATATTTGTTACAGAGTTGCTTTCTTCTCTTGTGGATACTCTAATGTCTGTTTTTACTCTGCCGACAAGAATTGATTCTTTTGTTATATTAACATTGGGGGTTATTTCTTCTTTACCCTTGCGACTGAGCGGAATAAAATTTCCTACAATTGTTCTATCTAATACCCACTGCTTTGTTAAATCACCATAAATGCCTTGATCAACAATTGGATAAAATATGTCTGCTTGCATAGGAAAAGCAAAGTCTGGCTCTTCGCAAATCATTAAATTATCCCTGGTTTAAGAATAGTATTTGCATACTTATCTAATATCTTATCTACTAAAAGATTTCCTGTTCCATCAAATAAACTCTTATCAAACTGAATTCTAAATTGGTCTGTATTATAGTTTGTTACATATCTCTTGTAATAATCTAATCTTCCACATTTAATGTCTTCAAGTAGCACTTGGGTTGCATATTCTACATCTGATGGAATGGTTTTATATCCGCTATCTACAATAAATGTATAGTCATATCCTGCGGGGAAACCAACTGATTGATACCCATAGTATCCAAGGTCTCCTCTTGCAACTGGAACATTTGGCGGTGATTGTTCTGATCGATTGTAAGGATCTGTAATAACTCTTTGAATTGCTGAATTATCTAATGTAATAATATAATCATAAATATTTGTTTCTGGTGTTTCAACATCGTAAACTAAAACATTGTTTTCATAAACTTTTAAGACTTTGTTGGTGTCAAACCATACTGGAAAATAGTCTGTTCCTTGTCCAACTGTTTGAATAACTTGTTTGTGATTATAAAAACCATTTGGAATAATTGTATCAATAATTGATCTTGCAACTAACTCAAGCATTCTATACTCTGTAACTTCTGATGCAGTTGTTGCAAGTTTGTTGGCATTTACATATGGTCTAATAATGTCTAAGTTTTCTTCATGCAAAGTATGTATATGTTCTGAATCATAAAACTTAATATAAAATTTTCTATCGTATTGAACCTTATCTAGTGGAAGTTCGTATATGACTATTCCATTAGCATCTGATGTTACTTCTGTTTCTACTACTGAGTGATCCACCAAATCCTCAACATACTGGATATACGTATAATTAGGTATAGGTAATGTCCAAGTTGTTGTAATAGGATAAGGTGGAACTCTCATGACCTCCATGAATTACTTACCAAATTCCCTGGCAACTTCTTCTGGTGTAGCAAGTGTAATATGTGAGCGAGTAAGCCACTTATCAGCAGCAGCCTTTGAAACAATGTTGATACCACGATTTACGTTTCCAACACCTTCCCAAGAAACATTTTTTGATGAATGGATGGCAACTGTTTCCTTCTTTTCTTCAGGAACCCTCTTTGCAGGCTTTCTTGATTCTCTTGGTGCAGTTGTTGCACCGATGGCCCCATTAACGGTTCCAATTGCTTGAACTTCTTCTGTGTTTGCAAAAGAATCTGTTGCAATTGTTTCTGCTGGTTCTACTGCTTCAACAATATTTTCAACTTCTGGTGCTTCTACAGATACGTCTTCTACTGCTAGAACTTCTTCTACAACTGGTGCTTCAAAAGTTACAGTTTCTTCAACTGTCAAACTATTTTCTTCAAATGAATTATCTAAATTTTCCATGATTCCTCCTTGTTAGTATTATATCATTATAAGTGATAAGGGGAGCAGGAGAATTAACTCCTACTCCCCCTAAATTATACTGTTTACAGATTATGCATCTGCTGCAGCGTCTGCCCAAGCGATTGCATCTTGTTCTTCCCATTGAATACCGAAGCGAACGAAGACTGTATATTCTACAGTGTCCTTCTTTGGCTTGTATTCACGGTTAACAGTGATGTCACGCTGGAAGCCCCATACACGGTTCTGTGGGAATGTCAAATCGACATATCCTGCAGGGTAGTAAGGAACTTCTTGTACGTCAATTCCGAGAACACGAGTTGTACGTGCTTGTCCGAATGTCTGTGCATTACCATCTAAGTATGATTGGCGCATTGCTGGAGTACCAGCACCACCTGCATGTGAACCAAATGCTTCTGCAATTGCATCAGCAAGTGTACCGTTATTCTTTACGATACCTTGGAATACATCTGTACCTGCGTAGAACTTAAGATTGTTCTTAAGTGCACGGTACTTACGTGGCATTGCAAGGATGATGTTCTGCATAACTTCTGGAGTCCATCCTCCGTTAGCAACTGTAACGACTGCTTCGTGAGCGTCTCCACCAGTCTTGACACGATTTACGAAACCGTTCATGATTGATGTAAATGCATCACCTGAACCTGTACCATTAATAGCAAGGTCTTCGATGTCATTACCAAATGCGTTTGTCATAAGACGAACGATGTGATCTTCAAGTGCTGCACCTTCGATGTTATCTTCTAGTGCTTCTGAAGTTACTTCCCAGTCAAGACGAATCTTCTTTGTAGTCAATTCAACCTTTGAGAAAGTTGCTCCTGCGTTTGTGTACTCTCCGAGTGCTTGTGTAGCAGAACGGATTACACGCTCTCCGACGTTTACCTTTTCGAGTTCCATTGTGTTGGCTCTCATTGTAACGCGACGGCCATCTTGGGCGAGAATGGTAGCATCCCACACGTAGTCAATAAAACGACGTGCTTGCTCTGGGCGTAGGATACCTGATCCAGCCTCACCTGAAGGATTTACTGCGTTTGGACCACTTACTGAACCAAGTGTAGATTCTGGGATATTCCCTAGAACTCCACCAGTTGTGTAGTTACCTGGTGTGTATGGATGAGATTCATTACCTGATGCAAATGCTCCCTGACCCTGATAGAGTCCTGGAATATTTCCACCAATGTGTTCTCCACCTGCAGCACCTGGCTGGTTTTTTTCTATATTTTGTTCCGACATATTGTCACCTCCTGTGATTTTTTCTAATTTAATAGATCGGCTGTTTTGAGGAAACTACCGCCCCATAGGGATTTTTCAACCATTTCAGGCTGATTCTGTACTATCTCGCCGAGATCGCCAGACTTTCGGAAAGCGGTGTCTTGCTCTACAAGTTCCACACGCTTACCAAATTCATTAAATACACTTGTTGCTGATGCAATATCTTTTGCAACTGCTTCAAATGATTGTTTTGCTGTTTCAACATCAACCTTAGTAGACTTTAAAAGTTCTACTTCTGATTGAAGTGATTTAACAACTTCTACTAGATCGCTAAAGGCTTTTTCAAGACCGTCATTTGTTTCTGTAACTGCTTCTGCAACTACCTCATCTGACTTAGGGGCCATTGGCTTCTTAGCCTCTGCCTCTTCATCTGCTGGAGTTTCTGCTGCATCCATTGCTGGTGTTTCAGATTCATCAGTAGCAGGCTTTTTCATAGCCTTTTCTGCATCAGTCTCTGCTTCATCTGCTGGTACTACAACATCTGCTTTTGCATCTGCCTCTGGAGCGACCTCTGATATTTCAACTACAATATCAGATTTCTCAACGATTTCTTCTACTGTATTTTTTGTTGCTTTTGCCATAAGGTTTTCCTCCTTGTTAATCTTAGAAGTATTAATGCCTTTAGCACTATCGACTAAGAATTTTATCATATCTGTTTTTTCATTATCCGTTTTTTCAACGAAACCTATGTTTTGCATTGGTTCACCAGAAACAGGGCTAAGTTCTGATTCATTTTCTGATACGGTTACAATACCAGATTGCTTGTCCCAAAAAACATTTTCAACAACTGTTTCATCGCCCTTAATCATATCAACACCGTCTACCTTCTCTACTGAAACAATATTTGCAAATTGATTTGCTGGGGAATCAACAAGACTCAACTCAACAAGATCATATTGCTTAATAACTCTAATTGTCTTATCTGCTTTCTCATCATAAGCGTCGTCCCACTTGTTCATTCTACCGCCTATAGAAAAACCAGTTAATGTTCCATCAAGAACCTTTTCCCAAGTATCTTGTGCACCCTTTGAAACATATGCAGAAACAAAAACACCATTATAAAATTTCTTTGTTTCTGGATCAAAATACTTGTCTTCTTTAAATGAAACCATTTTGCCTACTGCTAATGGTTGGTGCATTTCTCTAATATTCCCACGAAATTTTGCAAATGCATCCATTGATGCTTCTGCTGTTACAATGTCATCTTGCTTGTCAAGATTATCTAGGGATGCAAAACCAGAGACTGTACGCCTCTCTTTATCAACTTTACTGAATGGCATGGAAAAACGAAGGTTGTCACCCTCTGAATTCCAATGGGCTTTTGATATAGTCATCGTATTATATATTATAAGCCCTTTTTTATCAAAGTATCACTATTCGGACATTTCGGAAAGAATATCAATTTCATCAAATTTTCTTCCTTCGCCTTTTGGATTTCTGCCAGAAATTGTTGCTGAGCCATCAGACTGATTATTAGTTCTTTGTGCATCTCGTGCACGATCTGCGGGGTTATTTATTTGTTCTGGCTTAGGAGAAAATGGCTCATCTCCACCATCTCTTTGAGGCATACCAAGTATAGTTCTTGCTTCATTTGGAAGCATGATCTGTGATTTAATATATCTCTCAAGAATTTGTGATTGAGCAATCTCATCTGTAAGAGTTAACTCATTAAACTTAAAATCAAGAATATCTGTTTTTTCACGAATAATCTTGTTAATCATCTTATTAAGTTTATCCTGTGCTGGTCTTGAAACCTGCTCTTTAAATGTTCTGTCTTGTGCTAATGCTGCTGCCACTGCAGAAGAGTCTCCGCCTCCAAGTTTTGATAGTGGTACCTGATGTGCAACTAAAATGTCATCACGGTTTTGTTTGCGATACTCTTTAAATGATCCTTCTTGAACACCATTTTCAATTGGCTCCATTTTAAACTCAACCTTGTTGGTATCTGAATCTCCTGGAAGTGGAATATAAAGTGTCCTGTGATTTTGTCCTTTTAGTCCAGTTTGTAAAAATCTAAACATTTTATCTTCTGCTTCTGTGGATAACTTAGCACCCTTAAGAGTTACAACATATCTTGGAACAGCCTTGTTACTAAAGAAATCAATGTTGTATTGTGAAGCAAGTGAATCTCCATAAAGAGAATTTATTGCTGAAAGAATATCTGGAACACCGTAAAAAGTATTTAATGGTGAATAAGATTTAAAATGAATTATTTCATTTGGTCTTGGATCTGTTCCAAGTGGATTTGGATTTGTTGCTCCAAAATTACGGAAGTAAACAACCTTATTTCCAATTAACTGAACGAATCCATCTCTTAATCTACGAACTCTTATGGTTGTTGATGGAATATGACCGACATATCCAATCTCTCCTTTTACAGTTCTACCAATTTCAAGATAACCATTTCCTGTTGCTTGAAGATCTGTAAATACTTTTTCCATTGAGGCAGTAAAAGAGTCTTCATCATTAAGAGATTCAAGCCAATCACGAACCTCAATCTTTGCTCGCTCAATTCTTTTTCTAGCACGACCAACGGCATCTGAATCTGTAGAAGATTCTAACTTAAGCATTGTTCTTGCTGATACTTCAAAATCATAGCCTAGTCCAACAATGTTTTCAACTTTTGCATCAATAGCGGCATGATTAGCAAAAGATGTATCGTAATAGTTTGCTAATTCATATAGGTTCCAAGGCGGAGTGATTACATCAAATAAACCGTATCCATTTCTATAAATAAGTCCAGGATTAATCTCCTTTGACTTTGCTCCACCAATACCAGTGCTTTCTGCTCTAGAACTATCAATATAACCTTGAGAAGCATCTACTTTTGAAACCCTGCTTGCACGGCGTTTAAAGTTATTATCTAGTCCTTGAAAATTTTTTAGTTCGTCCCAGTTTTTATTAAATGAATCTTGTTTTGTAAAAGTATCATCTATTTCTGGAAGGTTATCAATTCTTGCTGGAATCTTGTATTCGTATTCTTCTGACATTAATCATCACTTCCATACTTTGCAATAGTGTCTTTGGCTGCTTGTACAGCACCTAAGTCATTCATAGAAGGAATGAGTCCTTCTGCCATTCTTTGCTTTTGCTCAGAGTACTCTTCTTCTGAAATTCTTGTTAGGCCTGGAACAAATACGCATGTTCCGTCTCCTTCATCTCCATAATGTTTTGCTGCAATCTTTAATTCAGAAATCTTGGAGATATCGCCTTTCATTGATGGAATGTTTAAAACAGATCCTGTTCCGTCTGTAAACCATCTTCCATTGGCTTTTTTATAAACGTATAAACCCCAATCATAATGTTTTTCAATAATTCTTGCACGAGATTCGCCTACTTGCCCCTTCATCTTGGGCAATGCTTTACGCTTTTTGTTTGGATTTTCTTGATTCATAACCATAAGTATACCATATTAAACAGGTATTACGGTTGTTTGTTGCCAAGATATATCCTGATATATGTTGTACTCATATTTTCCAAGGGTCAAAATATCATCAGTATCAATAATTGTTTTATTTGTTCCCGTATAAGTTTTATAGATTACGTCTGGCTCAACCCCATAATAACTCTTTGTTGAGATAACCAAAACTCCTTGCCACATATATGCGGGATTCCAAAAATTCCAATCAAGGGGCAAAACTCCAGCATATTTAACTTTAAACCAAGGTCTAAGAGATGTTTGCTGAACTTCCTGAAGACTTGTTGTTTGATAATAAGATAAAACATTAAACATCATGGGGCCAGTGAGCCTAATAGATCCTACAGTATTTTTAAAATCAAGAATGCTTGAGAAGCCAATTCCAAGGAAAGTCCATTCTTTAATTGTTATTACTGGATCTTTTACAATTTTACCATTTATATAAAAGGAAATTCCATCTTCAAGTTTTCCAGTTGTAGAATCTACCGCATATAATTTTCCTCTTTTACCGTCAGGACTATTTGCAACCATAAAAAATTGAATATTTTGATCTTTAGACTCTATCTCAAATATTTGCATTGGGCTAAATGGGAAATAGTCCTTGTCATATTTTATTGCAGTTTGCATTGCCATTATCTTAAAAGACTCTGCTACAGACTGATTAATTGGTATTGACAGGCCACGGTCAATGTTTGGATCATAATTACCACGTAACTCAATGCCACTATTCTTTGTTAAAAACAAATATGGAGAACTTTTTTTATAAATAGAAAAAGGATTCTTTTCTTTATAATCATAATAGTATCCGCTCTTCCTATATGGATAAATTGGAATTCCAAACTTTGTACCAACTGGGTTTGGAGAAGAATCATTAAATGATTGAGAAGCATACTCCAAAGTTTTTAATCTTACTCCATGGGTAAAAATTCCATCAATTTTAAAAACTAGTTTTGTTACCATGGCCAAAGAGTTGATATCTTCTGATGGTGGATAGATAATCATATTATCAACAACTTCATATTTTGTAGACAACCAATTGGAGCCTGGTGAAACTACTCCATCTTTTGGCGGAAGTTCTGTTGTAATAAAATAATTATCATTAGTGTTGATCCCAGAAGAAACATATTCAAAATTTACATACGACCTTACATAAGAACTAGAAGTATCATAAATATAGTCTTTAAATGATTTATTTTGTAGATCTGTATAGTCATTATATCCAGTATAAAGATGATTGTCTAAAGCGGAGTATTTCTTTTGAATTGGAGTAGAGTATTCTTCCATTAATGAAGGGATAACTGTTGTTACACCATCTGTTGTAATTGATCTTGGGTTTCCATAATTCCATACGATTGGTGTAGATTCTTTTTCTAAAAAAGTAGATGGTGCTGGGTAATCAACATTAAACTGAATAAAATCTAAGTCATAGTATTTGCTTCCAGTTGTATCTGTTACATATTTTGCCAAATAAGTAAGTGGTAAATAGTCTTTCCATGATCCACTTATTGCAATATCAAAATAAAATTTATCAAAATATTCTTTAACAATTAAAGTATAACTTGCTGTGTGATTTTTTAATCTATAACTAGAATAAGAATATGGGTCTCCTCCATCCATAAAAAACTGCCAAAAGCCTTCACTACTTCCAGTGTACTCTCCACTGTCTGCATCAATTTGTGAAGTGTATAGATCAAAAATATCTTCATGTTCAATTACACAACCTTTTGCATTAAAAAGTTCAGATACCTCAGAAAGATTTGATGAATTGCAAAAACCTACAGAATAAATCTTTCCGTGAAAACTTTTAGAAAAATCTTTATTTCCACCAACATAAAATTTTAGATCTGACCTATTTCCAAAAAATGAATATAGGTTTTCTCCAAAATGTTTTGTAAAATCATCGATATTAATGCCCACAGGAAAAACCTCTCCAACCTGCACTCCAGAGTTTTCATGTATTGTTGTTAGGCTTCCATTATAAAATAGATTATATTTTATTTTTGATCCATTTGCAATAACTGAAAAATAATTAGAGTTTGTTGCAGAATTAATTTGTATAATGACTTCATCCTGTTGTGGTAAATTAGTAAATTTAATAACTGAATAAAATGCTTTAATTTCTTCTTGTAAAAAATTAAAATTATTAAAAACTAGGTGCCCATTTTTATTCCAAGCATTATTTGGTTTAAATGTAAAGAAATTGTTGCTTTCTAATTGTAAGTTTGATGAAAAAACTAAATCAGTCAAATCAGAAGTACGACCTGATTCAATTACCAACTCTGGCAAAGAATAACTTGGTGCTGATAGTTCATTATTATCAATAGATATATTATCAAGAACTCCTTGATTCCATCTGCCCAGATCTGGATATATGTAATTACTTGCATAATTTGCATATTGATAGTCAATAAAAACGGAAGACCCACTATAGGCTGTATTAATGTTTTCTGGAAAATCAACACCCTGTCCGTAAACATATCTTCTTTTTGCAACAATGTTGGGAACCTGATAAGAGTATATTGCAACAGCATCTACTTCTACTGGATATACATCATCATAAGACCAAAAAGCAAGCCAATCAATTGTATATTCTTGACCTAATAAAAATGACAAGTCTTTTGCATTAAACAAAATTTCTGCAACTTGCTCACCATTTATAACAAGATTTGCTCCATTATAACTGTACCTTATATCAACTAGCATTGGCTTTCCCCATTCGCCAACATAGTGACTTGCAATGTAATCATTAATTTTTAAAATTAAAAATGGGCCATCTACCCAAAGTCCATCACTTGTTTCAACTGGACCAAATATTTTTTTAGGCTCTGATGAATCATTTGTTAGTCTAAGCCACATTTCAAATGTATACTCTTTAAACTTTCCATATTCATGTAAAAACCCATTACCTGGTATTAACAATGATGGCATGTTTGTATTTGGAGAAAGTCTGGTAAGTCCTGTTGCTCCATACACCATCGGAATTCCAGTATTTTTTGCATATAGTGAATTATTAGATACAACATAATACGCAGGATCCTGGTTTAAACCATAAGATAAAGACTGAACGCCTTTAAATGTTGCATTTCTCAAAACACCAGAAATTGGGGCACCAACGGTAACACCAAGTGATGTTGAGTTAAACTCTTCTGACCATTGCCCAAGACTTATTCCATTTACTAAGAATATGTATGGATCAGTCAACTCTGGAATAGAATAGTACACTGCTTTAATTACTAACTTCATTGTTGTATTATCATCTGGTAAATCAAATGTTTCAGATATAAACATCCAAGAATCTGTAACAGATGTTGCAAAATATTTTAAGTTTTGTATTGTTTGTGCTGTTGTTGAATCAATATATTCATAACCTAACTCAAAACCAGCAAAAGCGGAAGTATTAATATTTATATAGGCACCAATAGAAAATGTTTTTAATTCTTGATTCATTAATGTAAAATTAATAATGTCATCACTTTTAAATGTTGCTATGCTAAACTCATCTTCTGGATTTGCTAGGGTAACCTTTGAAGTTGTGCTATTTGGAAACGGGCTTAATCCAGAATCAACCTCTGATACTGTTCCTGCAGTTTTAGACCAAGAAGAAATGCTTCGTTTATTTTCTGATATTAAAGAAATATAATCAATATTGTCGTCTAAAGCCCAAAGAACCATTGGGTGTTCTGAAAAAACTTTGTCAGCATAAAGGTTTGATGAATTAGACATTATAGGTCTATTTTACCACAGAAGACTACTTGTTTATTTTAATTTCACAATAATCTGTTGTACAGTATGCTTCACCTTGAGCCTCAAGATTATCTACACCGTCGTAAATTGCAGAAAAATCAATATGCTTTAATTTACCAATATACGACTCATACTGTTCTTCAGTAATTTGTGTGTATGGCTGCTGTGGATAAACAGTGTTTCCCATTGGAAGAAATGATACTGCTTTCAACTGTCCCTCATACATATTTAATGCTGGAACGATGTGCTTAGATTCTGTTTCTTTGTCAAATGAAAGTGTAACAGAAACTCCATTATCAGACCAATATTTTTGAGCAGTTGCAGCAAGAGCAATCTTTTCAAATAATGTTACATCTTTCTCAGATCTTGGATGACCTGATTTAATTGGGAAATAAACTACCGATGTATTTGCTGATACTACGTCATCTTCGATTGTATACCCTGCTGCTTTGAACAAATGAATCATTGGATCTGTAGTTCCAAATCGAACTGCACGAAGGAAGAAGTTTCCTCCAGGACCCCAGTGAACTCCAGGAGTTGCACCAGAAAGAATTGAAACCGAGCCAGATGGTTTTACTGTAGTTACACGGATTGATTCACGAACACACAGCCATTCTGAATACTGATGGTCATAATGACGAATTTTATTATAGCCTTCGTCCATCCACTCACGAACAACTGGTAAACCCTTTTGATCTGCAAATGATGCAATACCAGTAAGAGATGTACCAATACGACGATTACGTTGCATGATGCCGTTTGTTTGTGGCCAGTGTGTTGGAACAAGTGTTACAGTCTTTCCATAAAGGTATGCAAACTTCAGAGTACGCAGGAAGTCCTCCTTAGATTCATGACGATTCAAGTGCACTTCTACAAGTGTACATAATTCGTATGACTCCAATGGCTGCTCCGCACATGGGTTAAATCCCATCACACGATAATCTTTACCGTCTGGCGCATCCTTTAGTCGTCCATAATTACGAGCAACATCAAGCCAGATAAAACCTGGTTCTCCGTTTTCTGTAATTAAATCTACATAGTCTTCGTACTTTGTTCCTACTTCTGCTGAAATAGAATTGTTAGACATCCAGGCCCAACCTGGATTCTCTGGATCAAACGAGTTACGCTCTGGGAATAGTTCTGCATTCTTTAGATTCATAAATGTTTCATCACCTGCATTTCCCAAAGCAAGTGTTGCTGATCTACGAACATTACCTGATACAACGCAAGTACCAATGAGGTTTACAAGGTCTACGATGGCACGAGAATCTAGTGTTTCTCCCCCTCTGGAGCCTATTACACGGTCTATCTGGTTGTGCAACTTGATAAGGGGTGCAGGTCCTGATGCAACGCCTCCAAAGCCCTTAATTGGGGATCCAAGTGGTCTGATCAAGTTATAGTTAAACTTTTGAATACTTTGGTTTGCTCTTAGGTATGAGTTTATTAGAAGTCTGACTGACTCTACCCATCCTTCACGAGTGTCTGGGATTTCGAACACCTGTTCAGGTTCTGTTGGGGCATAGATTGAGAAATGCTTATCCTGTCCCACTGTATCAAACCCTACACCAATGCCAAGCATAAGGGCATCCATAACCCAAGCAAACAACGCTCCTGGATCATTCTTGTCAAGGTCCTTTGTAGATACCATTGCACAGTTTTGTAGTGCTGCTGAGTTCTTCTTCTCCATAGTCATAGGAGTTCCAAATGCCCACATGCCTCGTCCTGGTGGTGTCCACTTCAATTCAAACATTCTTTGGAATGCTTCTTGTGCAGACTTCTGAGCCTTGTAGTCATTCCATGGCAAACGGTTTTCTTTAGCATGATTCTTTTGAACTGAATACATACCCTCGATTACACGACGACAAACTTCATGCCATCTTTCCTTAGTTCCATCTTCTTTCATGCGAGAATACGTACGAATAAAAGTAATCTCTCCAAGTGAATTTTCTGCTGCATCCTTAAACCCAAATGGGCTTTCTTGGTTCTTGTACTTTTCTACAAAGTCCTCTGGAAGTTTAAAACTAAAAAAATCTGACATAATGTGTATCGTCCTTTCAAAAACGGATTAAGACCTAAGTATAGCAGAGTTTTATAAAAAACAAAACTCTACTTAAAGTTATAGTAGAGAGTTTATAAAAAAAATTACCTGTATGACTTTTTAGACCACATAAATTTTTTATAACCAGAATTAAAAACACTTCTAATCAAATATCCTACCTTTTGAATAACATCTGCTGCTTGCTGAGTTTCAACATACTCTGATTCATAATCTTCTCTTTTAAATGGTATTACTTGTAACAAAGGTGTACCTTTTGGAATTATTCCCTTAAAATCTTTTTTAACTAAAAAAGACATCAAACCATTTGATGGATAAGAATCTGAATCAATTACTGCAGAAATTGCATAAAATGGAGTAACTTCGTGGTGTTGTGGCTGAATATATAAAGTGCTATATCCAGGTTCTGTTTGAATTATCCAAATCATATTAACTCTAAAAAGATATTCTATGTATTGATCTGTGTCGAACGGATAACCTGGAACTTGATTTAAATCATGACTTCCTACAAGTTGTCTGGTGCCGAGAGCAACTAAGGCTTGCATGGCTGCTGGAACTTCAAAAACTTTTTTGCCCTCTGTTGTATCAACATATATATCAAAAGGTGCTTTAAATATGTATCCACTTGACAACATATCTAAAAATGCTACACATCTTTTAACAGTAATGTTTTGATTACCGTTTACTGGGGTTGAATCATTATTGTGAAAACTATCAACCTTTTTAAACCAAGATGGTATATTTTTAGATGCTGGCTCTGGTTTAGGAAATACATCTACCATTTTTGGCAAAGTATTAACAAATTTTACTTTAGATGCTTTGTTTTTTTTGCTCATAAGACCAGTATATCACAAACGGTTAGTTTGTATCTGGTCTGTCAAATACTAACATTTGCTTTGTAAAGAAGTTGTCATAAGGTTCACAGTTTATGGAAACCTTATTCATTTGAAGATCTACAACTTCAACTAAAACAATGTCTACAAAAGCAGAGTCTGCATGAGAGTATCTCTGGTATGTAGTATCTATATCCATAGACTTTATAAACTTAACGATCCCGTCTTTTTTAGTAAGAATCCAGTGTGACTTAGAGAACAAGTCTCCATCGATGTAAACAAATTCATCTTCTGGAACAATGTCAATACTTGTAATTGTTGTTTCAACAATTGGTGCCTGTGATAGGTCAATAGTTGATGACTGCCAAGTTGTCCAGTCTGAAACTCCTGAACCCAAATCAAGTGCAACCAGTTTGTCTCCAACTGCAAGTTCTCCAGCAGGCTTTGATGACTGTGGTTCTCCTGCAACAGTAGACATTAACACTTCTGTATTAATGTTAAGTGACCAGTGGAAGAAGAATCCTGGTCCACCATAAACTGCTCCGAATGCTCCGAATGCTCCAAATGCTCCGAATGCTCCGAATGCTCCGAATGCTCCAAAAGCACCAAATGCTCCGAATGCTCCGAATGCTCCGAATGCTCCAAAAGCACCAAATGGTGTAAATGAAAATGTTGTTGTAATGTTGTTTGATGCTGCTGATGTTCCAGAGTTTCCATTAGCATTATGTGCATAAACTGTATACGTCTGTGCTGTTCCTTGCTCTTGTGAAACTGAAACTGATGTAGATGATGTATTTCCTGATTTTCCATCATTTGATGCCCAATAATAAAGATCAATTGCTTTTCCACCATTTGCTGGGGCTGACCATGAAACAGAGTCTGTTCCTGCAGAAGGTGATGAAGCAACTGGTGCGTCAGGAGTATTAGGAACAGTTGTAGTTGTTATTGAGTTTGATGCAGAAGAATATAAAGAGTCTCCATTAGCATTTGTTGCCTTAACTGCATAAGTATATGCTGCTGCTGATAACTGGCTTTCAACAGTTATTGGGCTGCTTGATCCTGTTGCATTTATATTACCTGGTGTAGATGTAATTGTAAAATTAGAAATTGTTTTTCCACCAGTTGCGTTTGCAGTAAATGCTACTGTTGCTGCGCCATTGTTGTAAGCACGACCTGTTCCTACATCTGTTGCTGTTCCAATTGTTGGTGCTTGAGGAACAGTTGTTGCAGTTATTGAGTTAGATGCACTTGATGCACTTCCAGTTCCTGCTGAATTTGTTCCTGTTACAGTAAATGTATATGCTGTATTAGATTGAAGACCAGTTACTGTCAAAGGAGATGAAGCACCTGTCGCAGTAAATCCTCCTGGAGAAGATGTAACAGTATAAGATGTTGCTGCATTAGGACCAGAAGCAGTAAAAGTTACTGTAGCAGCACCATTATTGTATGCCCGACCTGTTCCTACATCTGTTGCTGTTCCAATTGTTGGTGCATATGGTGTAAGAAAGTCATTTGCTCCCTGTGAACGACCACCTATATTCTTATTAACTGCCATTGGTATATCTCCTTTTTTCTATTTAAATTTTTATGCTGATAGGTCGCCGTAAACTACCCAAGTATCTGTTGCTCTCTTAAAAAGAGTTGCTCCAGACCACTGTGTGCGTAGTTTTAGACCTGGTGTAGCGTTAACTGTAACTCCTGCTGCTCCTGCAATTGTTACTTGTCCAGTAGAAGTCTGAAGAATATCTATAGATGTTCCTACTGGCAAGGCTAGTGTTGCATTTGTTGGGATTGTTAAGGTAACTGCTGATGCAGAAGATACTTCAATCAATGAGTCTCTTTCTGTAAGTGCTGATAGTGTGTAGGCTGCTGTCTTTTGAATAATTGGTGTACGTGAGACTACGCCTTCCTTTGTTTGTGTACCGTCTGAGAATGCAACACCTGCTGCTGAGGCTGTTACAAGCCCAGCAAATGTTGGTGCATCTGCAACAGAAATTGTTGAACCAGACTTTGTAATATTTGTACCAGCAGTTACGGCTTCAGAAGCATTAAACTGTGTGTAGTTAACATTTGTAGTTCCAATTGTAATTGTTCCTGTTGTGCTTAGGATATAACCCTTAGCAGCATTTGTTGAGCCTGCTGTTACGAAACAGAAGTCACCAGTTGCAAGTTCACCTGCTGGATTATTATCTGCATCTGTTGCACGAGTTACAACCCACTTTGTAGATCCGCTTCCAAGGTCAGTTACTGTGTAAATACCGTTTTGAGTTGCATCTGTTTGTGCACGAAGAAGAATTCTAGAACCAACAGAAACTGTTGCACCATCAATTGTTCCAATAGCACCATTTGCTGATGCTGTAATTGTTGCACCAAGACCATTTGTTCCATTATTGTAAACACCAGCAAGGTTGCCTGCTGATGCTGCAACTACTGCTTGGTGAAAGTTAATTCCAGCAGCAAGTCCGTCTGCATACTGTTTAGTAACCGCATGAAGTGCTGATGTAGGATCTGCTGATAGTGTAAGTGCTCCTGTCATTGTTCCGCCAGAAAGTGCCAACTTAGCATCAAGTGCTGTTTGCTGTGCTGTTGAAACAGGCTTTGCAGTGTCTGCTGTGTTATTGACATTTCCAAGGCCTACCATTGATGCTGTAATTCCAGAAACTGTTCCTGTGAAAGTTGGACTGGCAAGATTAGCCTTAAGTGCAAGTGCTGTTGTAGTTGCAGTAGAAACTGGCTTGTTGGCGTCAGAGGTATTATCTACGTTTGAAAGTCCTACAGAAGACTTTGTAAGTCCTGAAACTGCAGTTGATACTGCTGAGTCAGCATATGTTTTAGTCGCTAGTGCTGCTGTGTCTGTAATGCCATGTACGTTTGTTGTTGCTGTGTTATGTGTTGAAACTTTTGTATCTGCTGCAGAAGCGGCTGCTGCTATTGCTTCTGACTTTGCAGTTGCTGCTTTAGTTGTTGCATCAGTTGCTGCTTCTGCTGCTGCACTTGATGCTTTGCTTGTTGCATCGGTTGCTGCTGCAGAAATTGCTTCTGATTTTGCAGTTGATGTATAAGTTGCTGCTGCTGAAATTGCTTCTGCTTTAGCGGTTGCTACCGTTGTAGCAGTTGCTAGAACTGAAGTATCTGCAATTCCATGAACATTTGTTGTGGTCGCTGCATGTGTTGTAAATGTACTAGTAGGAAGTTTTGTTGCAACTGATGCTAAAATTGTTGTAGCAAAATTTGCATCATTTCCCAGTGCTGCTGCAAGTTCGTTTAATGTGTCTAGTGCTAATGGTGCTGAAGATATAAGATTTGCTAATTGTGAAAGCGGAATTTGAGCATTAGAGTCTAGAGTTGCAACTCCATTTGCTTGCCCCTTTGTGCTTAATAATACGTAGTCATCAAGAGAACCAGCAAGGTCATCAAGATTTTTAAAGTAGGAGAGATCTGACCATACGTTAACACCATCTCCAAGTTTAAACTGGTTAGTGTCTGTTTCTACTCCAATTTCACCATTTGCTAAAATTGGATCTGCTGAAGTCCATTGTGCAGAGGTTCCTCTACGCTGTTGCATTCTTGTTGTCATTTATTTATCTCCTTCTGTACGGGTTGCGTACACTTTCTTTTTTGTATTAAAATTTTTCATTTTATACTCCACCGCCATCAAGTACTAAGTCTAGTGAAGCAATATTCTCAATTGCTGCTTTAACAAATGCTGTTGTGGCAACTTGTGTTGTATTAGTTCCAACTGATGCAGTTGGAGATGTTGGTGTACCAGTAAGTGCTGGAGATGCCAATGGCGCCTTAAGTGCTACATTTGAAATTGTTTCGTATGTTGATGCTGCAGTTGCAGAAGCAAGTTTGGCATCAAGCGCTGTCTGAGTTGCTGATGATATTGGCTTATTGGTATCAGATGTGTTATCAACATTTCCTAGACCTACCATAGATTTTGTGATACCTTGTACTGTTCCAGTAAAGGTTGGATTTGCAGAAGGTGCTTTTGTACCAACAAGAGTAGCAAGTGATGCTGCTGTTGATTCGTCTGCAGTCAGTGCATCTGCAAGTTCTTTTAGTGTATTAAGCGCTTCTGGCGCTGAATTTACAACGGCTGCAACTGCAGTAGATGCTGCATTGTCTGCATATGTTTTTGTAGCCAAAGCAGATGTGTCTGCAATGCCGTGAATATTTGTTGTGTCTGATTCGTGTGAAGCAAGAGCAGTTGCTGCTGTTGTCTCTGCACCTGATTTAGCATTATTAGCCTTTGTAGTTGCATCAGATGAGGCAGTTGATACTGCTTCTGACTTTGCTGTTGCAATTGCTGTTGCCTGTGCTGTAGATACTGGCTTTGCTGAATCTGCAGTATTATCTACTGATCCTAGTCCAACCATTGACTTTGTAATACCTGAAACGGTACCTGTAAAAGTTGGGGAAGCAAGTGGTGCTTTTGAAGAAAGTGATGATGCAATTGTTGTAAAGAATGCTGGATCATCATTAATTGCGGCTGCAATTTCGTCAAGAGAGTTTAGAAGTCCTGGTGCACCAGCAATCATTGTATCAAGATCAACAAAATAACTTAGAGTTGACCAACGATTGGTTCCATCACCAATCTTAAATTTATTTGTATCTGTTTCATAACCAATTTCGGCTGCTGAAAGAATTGGGTTTGCTGATGTCCACTGTGCTGCGGTACCTCTGCGTTGCTGTTGTCTAACTGCCATTTACTTCCTCCTTATGGGGGCTGCCCATATGTATCTTATTATAACATCAATTTATTAATTGAAATTATCTATTGCTAATCCACCATCTATGGTAGAGGTAAAAACTGTATCTGATGCATTTCCAGAATCTGTACTAGATGTCATTGGGCTATCAAAAAAACCAGAGTCCATAAACATACTTACAATAAGGCCTGTGCCATCAATTGCAGTATCGTGAATGTGATCTGGAATATTAATTGTATCTTGAATTGTTGCTTGTGTATACCATGATCCTTCGTAGTAGAAGTTTACTCTATTTGTTAGAGTATCTAACCACATTGTTCCATTTATTGGTGAAGAAGGAGCAGTATCTCCAACAGCCATTGATCTTGAATCGACATACTCCTTAGTTGCTGCGTGAGCATTAAGAGTAGGTGTTCCTACTTCAACTGCCCCGCCAAAAGAACCACCGTTTGCAACGATGAGTCCATTCTTAACTTTGAAGTCTTTTTCGACTGTTGCCATTTACTTCTCCTCTGTAATGCTTTTTTGTGGGGGATTTTAAAAGGATCCCCTAACCTTTAATACATTAAACTATTAGTGTTCCCATAACAGTAACGGTTGAGTTATTGTTAACGGTTGTTGCTAGTAGTCTTACTTCGCCACCAGAAATATCTGCTGAAATTGATGATGCCGAACCATTAGTTCCAACAATTCCATATTCTGTGATTGCAATATTATCTGAAGAATCAAGTGTCAAAAGAACCTTTGAGATTTCAGTGTGTGATCCGTAAGCAACCTTCACAAGGAATTCTGCTGAACGGTAAACTTCTGGATCAAATCCATAAGCCTGATTAATTCCTGCTACTGGAGCAGAAACTGTTGCTGCAACCTGCTTAGCAACTGAGTTAACCTCAACTGCTGTAAAGTTTGGAACAACTGCTTCAAGAGCATTTACTGCTCTTTCTGCTGTAAAGTACTTATTTGTTGTACCTTCATCAAGATCGTCAGTATCAGAGTCTGCTACACCGTTTTCTGCGGTAATAGTAAGTCCTGCACCTGTACCTGTGATTGTAATATTTGTAAGTGAAGCACCAGCCAAAAGATCTGCTGCTGAAGACTTAGCACGAGAATCTGTGAAGTAAAGGTTTGAACCTTCTTCAATATCAGATGTTGTAAGTGCATTAACTGCTGATGTGATTGCAGAGTTACGATCTGAAACTTCTGTTGTAATTGCAGAGTTTGTATAATCTTGTGCATCATTTACTGCATCTGTGTAAGCCTGTCCTGCTGCTCCAAATGCATCGTATGTTGAGCCAAGATTAAGGTCAGTAATTGCTTGATTTGTATAATCTGCAGCATTATCTTGTGCTGTATTAGCATAACCCTGGGCTGCTGTATCAAGATCTGAGATCTCTGTATCAACATAACCCTTAGTTGCAGCATCGCCTGAGTTTGTTGGTGTTGCAAGGCTTGTTACCTTGTTTGTTCCGCCAAAGTCAAGGTTGCCAGACATGCTGTCGCCAGCCTTTGCTACCTTTTCACCAATTGATGTTGTAACTGTTGTAATGAAATCTTCATCGTCACCAATTGCTTGTGCCAACTCATTAAGAGTGTCTAGCAGTGCTGGTGCACCATTAACTAGATCTGCAACGGCTGTATCAACGTATGCCTTTGTTGCTGCATCTTGATTTGCTGAAGGTTGTGCAAGACCTGAAACCTTGTATCCACCAGCAGCAAGATCGCTACCAAGTGTCTTATTAGAAATTGTCTGTGATTCTGTAGCACCAAGAATTTCTGTAACACCGTGTGTTGATGTATCTGTTGCGTGGTTGTCAAGATTTGTCTGAACATTTCCTGTTTGAGTATCTACATAACCCTGTGTAGCAACTTGTGCTGCTGCAGTTGAGCCATTAATAAATACGTTTCCATCTGGGTTAAGGTTAATGTCACCATTCTGTGATGCAATATTTACATCTCCCAAAGCAATTACTTCAAGGTCTGCTGTATAAGCACGAATTACTAAATCTTCGTTGCTATCATCGATCTTAATTCCACCATCACTTGCTTGTGTTGATGGGTTAGTGAAGTAAAGTTCATCGTTGATTGTTTTGTTAGTAAGAACCTGTGAGTCTGTAGTTCCTACAACACTTCCAGTTACTCCGTGTACTCCTGAAGAAGCACCTGTGTGATCATCAAGGTTATCCTGAACATCTCCTGCTAAACCTGCTGCATCGTATGCTGCAGATGTTGCATCAAGTGCTCTTTGGTTTGTAAAGTAAAGGTTTGAGCCTTCACCAAGATCTGTTGTTGAGTGATTTGAAATATCTGATACTTGACCAGTTACATCACCAACTAGATCTGCTGTAATGGTTCCTGCAGCAAAATTACCACTGCCATCACGCTTTACAACTGTATTTGCCGTGTTAGCAGATGTTGCTGTACCACCAATAAGATTAACTATGTAATCTTGATCGCCTTGCTTCTTTGTAAGAATGTCATATCCATTAACTGTCGCTGTTGTACCTTCAACGATAAGTCCACTCTTGATTTTAAAATCTTTATTTACTGTTGCCATTTTTTATATCTCCTTAGTTATGCCTTAAGTCCCATACGTGCAAAACGTACAGTGACTGGCTTGATCGCAGGATCTGGAGTGACTGTTAAAGCCACGGTATTTCCAGTGCGAGAGACATTAATGGTGCCAATATTCCCATCATTGTCGATAGTGCCATATTCGCTGACTGATACATCTGTACCGTCAACGAGAATTGTTAGTTCGGTTGCATAGAACTTATTGTCCCCTGCAGAGGTCTTTGAGATTGAAACAATGTACTTGACCATACGCCAAACTGTGGCGTCAAAATTATCAACCACAGTTACATTCTCAATACCATTGATTGTATTTTCATTATTACCTGCTGACCCCAAATCTGTTGATTGAGCAACAAGGGTATCAATTAAATCTACATAATTTTCTTGAGTTGGTCTATCACCTGTTTGAAATAGACTTTTTACTCCTGGAACTGATATTTTAGCCATGTGGTAATTATAACACGCTTTTTAATTAATTAATTAAAGAATATAGTTGCTGTAGCCAATAACTTGTAGTGGAATTGCTGGAGTATTGCCTAAGCCAATTGCTTGAATTTGTATTGCTGTAAACTTAACTCTAAATGGAAGCACATCACTAAGAACTGCATTTCTTGTAAAATCTTTTATCTCAACTAATGGATAATCAATTGAAAATACTGAATTTGTTTTATTATTTAATTCATCAAGTATTAATGCTGTAGCCATTAATCTGTTACATCTTCAAGAATCTTCATGCTACCCTGAGCAACTGTCCAAACTCTTGTAGGATCTGAAACTTGAATATCAAAGATGTCTCCTGTTTGTAAAACATTGGATTCTTCTGCTGTAAGCCAAACTGTAAACTCTCCAACTAGATCATCTTCGTCTGCTCTTGGATGTAGTGCCATTACTGTAACAGCGTCATCAGTGATTACTCCAGGAGTAGAATTTGGTCTTTTAATTTTCATAGCAATATCCCATTCAGATCCTGCTCCTTTTAAAATTAACGGAACCTTTGCATCATCTGTTACATAAACTTTAAAGCCAGAAGTATCTCCACGGACAACAGTCCAAACAACTGTAGGAGGTTTATTTCCTATGTCGTATGATGTTTGAGATCCTCTTAAGGTTGCCATTGTTTAATTATATCACCATTAGGCTAATCCAGCCTTTAATGCCCCCCATGTGCCGTTGCCTTTTGCCTCAACAATAATTACTCCATTATTTGCTGCATGTGCAACTATTCCAACAGCACCAGAACCAGGAGTGTTTGTCAGTCCACCAGAAGTTCCAACATATAAAACATCTCCATTATTGAATCCAGATGTATTTATGTTTTCCATAACTCCAGCAACTACAACTATTCCTGATGATCCAATTGGAATATTTGTTTTTGTTAATCCTAAGACTGGTGAAGATGTACTTGCCAAAGATTTATCAATAATTGTTCTTGCTCTTTCATTATTATATCCTGTTGCATATACAGGAGTTCCTGCTGGTAAGTTTTGACCAGTACCATTGAATACACCTAATTGAAATTGCGATAATCCAAGTGGGGGAAGTATTGTCAATAATCTATTGACTAATGATTGAATATCTCCATGAACATTAACTGGATCATCTGCAATTGGGTATGGTAAATTAAATAATCCATCGTCTGTATTTCCTGTAGCCATAGTAATTTTATTATACCATGTCATAAAGTTGACTTTTAGGTAAAATTTGTGTTATACTTATCAGTAGACACCTGCCAGGGTGTTATTGTTTTCTAAGGAGGAAACTATGATTAAATTTATCGAAAGAAACAAAGAGATCATTAGCACACTCAGCATTGTATTATTAGTAGCCGTATCTTCTAATGCTGCTAATGCTACAACAGAACTAGATACCAAAAATAATCTTAGCCTGGAACAGGCTCAGCAATCGAACAATACCTCGCAAGAGGTTTTTTTGGTTTCTAAAGCAAAAAAACTAGAGAGTTTTGAGAATAAGACTTCTCTGACTGATCTAGAACTAAAAGAACTGCTCTCTTTAGTAGGCTTCAAGGGTAAAGACCTTGTAGTTGCTTGGGCAGTTGCTAAAAAAGAATCTAATGGGAGACCATTTGCTTTTACCGACAACCGTAAGACTGGCGACTCGTCTTATGGAATGTTTCAAATTAATATGATTGATGACCTTGGTCCTGATCGTAGAAACAAGTTTGATCTTAATTCTAATGTTGAGTTATTCAATCCCGTCAAAAATGCAGAGATTGCATACTACATGACAAATGGGGGAGAAAATTGGTCTTCTTGGAAAGGCATTACGCCAAAGACTAGAATGTGGATGAACAAATTTCCTAAGTAAATTATAATAACTAAAGGCACCTATGGGGTAAAACCTATAGGTGCTTTTTAGTTTCTTAAAATTAAATTAATGGCTGCTCTTGGTGCTACTAAAGTTTCAACCTCATGCTGCAAATTTTTGGGAATAAATACAAAATCTCCTTCTACAAGATGATATTCATTTTCTAGGTTATCACCTGTACGCCAGATCATCTCACCTTTAACTACCCATTGAAACTGATCTACGTAATCACTATGTTTGTTTCCTACAACCCCACGATTTTTCATAAGAGTAACTAAAGCAAAGTTGCCATCATAAACATCTGACGAATATTGAGAAAGACCCCATCTAGTTACTTGATCAAGTTCTGGAATTATAGACATGTATTTGTCATTTGGATCATAAAGTTGAAAAGCCATTCTTGACCAAAAACGACATTTTAGTTTCATATCAGAAGATTCTCCCTCAATAAAATCACTTAAAAGATATGATCTATTTGGAAATTTTTTTAAATCTTCTTCCACATACTGGGAAACAACAGAAATTAATGTGTCCCAGGATGGAAGTTTTGGAAAAGGGTTTTTAAATATATGAACTTTATTTTCTTTACGGGCTTGCTCTACCAATAACATATCTATGCCTAGGCTATTTAATGATTTATTTTTGTATTCTTCCCATGGAGATATTTTTTTTTCTTCCAAACTCATTTTTTAAAATTACCATTTTCCTATGGGGCATGTTGCTTTTTCTAATTTAGTTTTTATTTTCATAATACAGCCACATTGCTTGCATTGTGTTGTCAATTTTATAAGTTCTGGGCATTCTTGGCAAATATCAAACCTTTCTTTTGTTTTTTCTTCAGTAGCCCATTCTGTATTTGGATTAACAACATCCCAAGGCCTTGTTTCACCTAAACGCTGTTTATATCTTTCCCAAGGGGTAAGTTCTTCACTCATCTAACAATTCCACTCTATATTCATTTAATATAGCCTCAGCCATACTAGAATTTATATTTAAAGAATAGTCTTTTTCATTAAAAGAATATTTTAAAAAATGTCTATCTTGTTCAGAAAAGTCTGGACTCATGTCATATTTATTAATAGAATCCCTATTAATAAAAAAAATAGCCAGTGGATTATTTGTTCCAGTAAAAAAAATGAATAATGATTCGTCTTTGTATATGTTAATTTTCATACAATCTATTGTATCATAGCAAATATTTTTTAGCCACAGCAGCCACCGTTGGCTGCATTTGCCTCAGCAGACTCGGTGTAGGTATATGTACAATCAGTTAGGTTTCCATTTGCATCTAAACAGCCATAATAGCATGTACATGTTACTGTCCCTCCACCTGCTGGTGTAACGGCTGGTGTAACGGCTGGTGTAACGGCTGGTGTAACGGCTGGTGTAACGGCTGGTGTAACGGCTGGTGTAACGGCTGGTACTCCGCAAAAAGTATACCCTAAGTTCATATCTGGACATCCAGCCGTCCATGATCTTTGATATGCTGTTCCGTAACCTTGAGCATTAACATTTAAACAATATACTGTTCCATCTGTATAATCACATACTGGTGCTGGAGTAACGGCTGGTGTAACTGGTGTTACTGGAGTTACAGGAGTAACTGGTGTTACAGGAGTAACTGGAGTAACTGCAGATGTTGAGTGTGATGTAAATGTTAATGTTCCAGTAGAACTTGTAAATCCAGCCTTAGATGCTGTTATTGAAACTGTGTAAGATGTATTAGGCGATAAATTTTCAAGATTCCATTCATAAGGAAATTCTGGATTCTGACTTCCTAGAGTTGATGAATAAGATATTCCAGATCCGTAATCAAAGTTACCTACATGAATGTTTGCATAAACTGTATTTGGATAAACATTCCAACCAGCATTTGCTACAGAAAGTGTTGGAACTGGTAACGCTGTAGGTGGTGTAACTGGTGTTACAGGTGTTACAGGGGTTACAGGGGTTACGGGTGTAACTGGAGTTACTGGGGTAACGGGAGTAACGCCAATATAATTATAAGATGTAAAAGAAACTGATGTTTCATAATTAACTAATTCTGCTGCTACAGGTGATTGTGATGCAATTTTTCCATTTAAATTGCTATCAGATGTGTTTGTTGTTCCATTGTTTACCGCAACTAATCCTGCTGCTTGAATTGAAGATGTTGCACCCTGCACGGTTAATCCAGAAAGACTTGGTACTAAGACCATACCTTTTGAAGAAGACCACAATCCAAAATTTGGCATATTAAACCTACGCCGTCAAATCGCCAATAAGAATCCAGGTATTGGTATCCATTTTGGAAATTATTGCACCAGAGTATTGAGATGCAATTTTTTTATTTGAATTTTTGCTATTAATGATTACTGCTCCAGTTGCTCCAGCAATACTAACATTTCCAGAACCGTTTCTAATTATTTCAATTTTTTGACCTACAATAAAAGGCGTTGTGCTATTTGCTGGAATTGTAATAACTACATCAGATGAGGATGTAACTGATATTGTTTTACCAGCATCTTCTTTTGTAATTGTATAATTGGCTGTTTTTGCAACAAAATCAATTGAGTCATTTATAAACCGCCACTCACCGTTATAGTAATATTGAATTTGATTAATTACTGTTCCGTCATCTTTTTGCTGTATAAAACAAACAACTCCATTTGTTGGAGATGGAATTGCTGCAGCCCTTGCAGTTGGATTTTGAAAGTTATTTATTCCTGCTTTTGCCTTTGCAACAGTATCAAAAGTAACTACTGAAGAAAATTTTTGATCTGCAGTCCAAGTGTATTGAGCATTTGTGTTTACTGCGCCACCTAGTGCATACCAAGTATCATTGCTTTGATTATAAATATATGCTATCTTACCATCTGAATTAATTGTTGTCATTTGATGTCAACCCCAATGCTCTTAACTCTGCTTCAGTCAAACCAAGTCCAACTAACTTTGCAATACCAAGTTCTTTTAATTCCTGCTCTGATGTTTTTTCTTTAGCCATTATGCACCAATCTCTCTCCATGCAGAACCAGACCAAACATACATTTTTAATGGTGTGGTATCTGAATCAACCCACAAAGCACCTGTGCTAGGAGATGCTGGTGCAGATATTTGATATGAAGATGTTGCATATTGAACACCTGATGTAACAGAACTTGTTGAATCTACCCAAATATGACCATTTGTTATTCCTGTTGGTTGGCTTGCTGCAATTGCTGAACCAATGCCCTTATTGTTTAATGTTTCAATGCTTGCATCTATTCTTTTTAAGTTACCCGCTAATGATGCTGATTGAATTTCGGAAGTTGTTGAGGGTAGGGTTGTAGTTCCATATAGGAACAATTTTAAAGCCTGTTGAATATCAGCAGCCTCGTTATAGCCAGGCACTTTTGTGTTATAGGGTCCAGTAGGATTAATATCTTCAGCCATTTGTCATCTCCCCCAAAATTATACCACAGAAATAAAGATATGGACCATCTTCTGACCTGTAACACTTTCTATAATTCCATTATTTAACTGATAAGCAGAAAAAGATAAAGGCAAAACCCTTGTTCCATCAGCAACAACTATTTCTGATACTGTAACATCTGTCATGTTTGGCTTTCCATTGTTAACCAAAGAGTGCTGAACATTAAATCTTGAGGCAGTGATAGATGATACTTGATCAGAGTCTACAAGACTAATAACTGGAAGCGTAGTAGAAGCAATGCCATTAACAAAATTTAAAGAAATGTTTAAACTATAAATATTTGGAATTAAATTAATTAATTTGACCCAAGTATTTGTTCCTGAAACATTTTGGTATTGGTATAAGGACCTATACTCACTAGTTGCAGGGTTAAGATTTAAATACATGTCAAAAACAAAAAGAGGAATAGATGTTGAAATTGGGCTTGGAGTAGAGTTTGGGTTTCCATTACCAACAAAGAACTTGCTTCCTCTTTGACCAGTTGGTCCAAAGTCTAAATCAATATTTATTGTTGATGGTCCACCCAAAACAGTAATGTCATCTGAAGAATATAAATTTGCCATTATGAAGGGGTATACTGAACTACTTGTTCAGTTACTGAAACCGTTCCTGTAAGAATAGTGTAGACAATTGGATATGGTGTTGAAGACCTTGATATTTGAACATCATAAACGTATTCTGTTCCTGCTGTAAGTTGTGCTCCATCTGCTGGTCTAATAACACATAACGCTTTTGTTGGATCACTTGAGTCAATTGCTGCATAACAGTTAATTGTTGTAGATGAACCTCTTGTTGTTGCAATAGAAAATTTAATTGTATAGCCAGTCATGACAAATGGTCTTCCATTATTTTGTTTTGGGTAAAGAGCAAACTCTTGTGTGTCGCCTTTATAATAACTTATGTTTAGTTCACCTGGAAATGCCATACTTTATTATACCACGCTGACATATATAGATTTCATAATTACTGAAGCATCATAGTCTGTTCTGATTTGTGGATATGCTCCATTTCCCCACATTTTTTGGTCCTCAATAAATATTTGCTGAGTAACAGATATGGGGTATGTGTGTTGATACTTTAATGATGCCACAAACTGTGATATCTCTGTATCTGAGTTTGAAAAAAATGTTCTAATCCATACTTCAGTATTGCTAGTATATGTTGTTAACTCAAAATTGTATGTAATAAATACCTGTGCACCCTCTTTTAGTCCTTTAAAGTTTAACATTCTTGCATGATCATTCCATAAACTTACTGTATTTTTTGGTAAATACGTTTCATTTTTATATCCTTCAGAATTGATATAAACTGTAACCCATCCATCTTCACCCTGAGTTACACCAAGTTTATGGCTATTTTTTAGTTTATTAAAATATGATGCCCAACCTGCTTGTTGACCAGAAGATGACAATGAACTTAATCCATCATTTCCTTTAGGACCTTTTTCACCTTTAGCACCTTGTTTTCCTTCTGGACCTTGAGGACCAGGTGCGCCATCTTTTCCATCTTTGCCTGATGGTCCTTGAGGACCAACTGGTCCAGGAACGGGAAGAAATGAGAGTGTATTTTCTTGATAAGGACTTGCTTGACTTTGCTCGACTTGAGCAGCATAAGAAGATTTTTTTTCACCTGGAAAATCTACGGATTTAGAAACAGCCATAGGGACATTATCTCATTGTATTTAATTTTTTACTTTAAAAACCTTTTTACCAATTCGAATAATTGCTGGTATTGGTTTTGGGGTATTAGAAACTTTGATTACAGCCATGACTATAGACTTCCTCCTGAAACATCTCCTAATACCCTTATAAAGCCAATTACGGGGGTCCATGTAGTTGAGTCATCAAGTGTTACTTGAAGGTCAAAAGAAAGTTCTGCAACTACTGAAGAATATCCTGTTCCCCAAAATTGAGTAACATCAGAATTTGCAATAATATCAACATAGCCAACCCCTTGGGTAACTAATAGTTCATCAATAATATCACCTTTAGGATCATAGGCAAAAGATTTAAAATCCCAGTCAGAAATATCAAAGTATGTAACTTCATCATCATTTAAAAACTCAACACGCAAAGATGCTTTATCTCCTCTAACAACATTCCATTTAATATTTACAGGATCAGCACCAAAAATCTCAGGATTACAACAATTGCTCATAGTATAAAGATTATACCACTAAATAATTAATCAAGAGTATAAAGGATTTTATAAAAGTTATCAAATTGTTATAATTGTAAATGTCCATTTTGTCTATTAAGTAATAGAATGTCAGGAACGGGATAGTGTATACTTAAATATATATAAGAAAAAAGAACTATCTTTAAAAGGTTTTTATATTAAATATATTATATATATCAAAGACCAGAAGTCTATCATTTTCCACTTTTAGATATATAATCTAAAAGAATATCATACATATGATCAAGTTTGGCTTTCATAACTTTGTGATCTTCTTTCATTTGGCTTCTTTTTATATCAGCCTCATTAAGGCGAGCCTCTAATCTATTAATTTGATCTTTAACACTTGAGCCACCATTTGTTTTAAGTTCGCTCAAATAATGTTTTACAAGCCACTTGATTGAAAAGGCTATAGATGATACAATTGTAAGTATCGCTACAATAAGGGAAGCCCAATCTTGGATATTCATAACTGTATTATTATAAGGGGAATTTATTAAAAATGAAAACGGACATATTGGATACTTTAAGTTTTTCAAATAAATTAATAATTTCTCCAGACATGGATGGTTTTATGTCGGCGCAATTGATAAATAGGTTTAACGGTTCTGAAGTCGTCGGCACATACGATAAAAATCTTTTATGTCTCGCCGATGGGATAGATCCAAAAGAATGTCTTTTCGTCGACGTAGATATGAATCATTCAGATTATGTTTCAATTGGAAATCATATGAGGCTTTTAGACGACGCAAACTCAGTAGAGTCATTTAATCCAAATCAACACTACAAGGTTGACAAATATTATGAAAAATTTCCATACGCAACCGCGTTTTTAATTTCGTTTGCAACAGAGGTGACAACATCCCCTGATGACAAAATACGCATGTCTTTCTCCGATTCAACTCTAAGAAACATGGAGAAGTACGGAGACAATATGCGAAATTGGTCTAATAGGATGAGTCATGATGCTGTTTCATATGTTATCTGTAATACAGATGAAACCCAACAAGCAGATAATAATTTTCGTGAAAAGTATATGAGACAAGAGTTTGCATCTAAGAGGTTTGGCAAAGAAAGATATATCCAAACCTTAAATGATGCATTTGTCTCTGAAGGACTTATCCACAGGCCTTTGTCTGATGGTAAAAAATATATGTCTGATAAAGTCGGGGTAAATACAGTAAAGCGCTATATGTCTGATATAATTTCATATGCAGAGATATTTACAGGAGAGTACTCTGTAACATATAAGGAGGAGATAGAATGGAGATAACACTGTTTGTTGTTCTTCCCTATATCCTTGTAATTTCTTTGGCTGCTTGGATTTGGCATAATGTCAGATGATGTAAAGTTTACTGATTTATTTGATCCTAGTCAGCCAAGAAGTGATCAAGAGTTAATTGAGTCCCGTTTGAAAATATGTAACTCTTGTGAATGGTTTAACAAAAAGTTTGTAACATGTAAGAAATGTGGTTGTTTTATGAAATTAAAATCAACCTTAAAACAGGCTAAATGCCCTATAGAGAAATGGTGAATAAAATGGAAAAGCAAGAAGTAGTAAACCTTATTACTAATACAGTTCGTGATATGAATATTGAACTAGCACGTAAAAACAATGTACCAGAAGAAAGCATTATGAGAATGGCAGAAGAGTCTGCTCCTCAGATGAATATCATTAGTGGAATTATTTACGATGTACTTGAGGCCAATGGCGTCATTGCCTAAACATCAAGATGAGTCTTGGTTAACTGAGCAATATGTTGATAACGAGAAGTCTTTAGATGCCCTTGCACAAATGGCAAATGTTGACAAAAAAGTTATTATCCAAGCCTTAAATGATTTTAGGATTTATCGTAAGTATAATCACGACAAACACCCTATGCGTTGGTAGGTCTTCCTAAGTCTTCCCAAAAAATTTCTCTACCCATAGCATCAGTAACAGCCATAGGTTTTGATTCATTTTCTATGTCCAAGTAATTTTCTAAATTGTCTAACATACCCATGGTTTTATTATACCTCAAATCTGAAAATAATTTTAAAATCCAATTTGCTTAAAATCTGAATATTTTTCTGAGATGTATGATACAGTAAATAGAAAACAATATAGCAAAAGAATAGTGAGCACTTTTTTAGAGATCAATGCCCACTACACCCCGCTAAGTGTTTAGCACTATACCCTGCTTTTACCCTGAATCCAACCTGAGTGGATTCCAATTAGGGGTGCATCTATATTTACTGCAGTGCCTGCAGGTAGTGTTGCGCCATATAGTTCAATGAATTCTAATACATGTTCTTTAGTATCGAATTGCATTCCTCTAGTGTTACCGCTAACTGTTGTTAGTTTTACATTTATCATTTAGTATTCTCCTTCTAAAATATCTGGTGTTAGTTTTAATTTATATACACACTCTTGGCAAACTGGTCGCTCAAAGCGATAGTGAAAGTCTTCATCCTTAGTTATTCTAAGACACTCTTCGCAATATGTATCTTCCATTTATTTAGATACTTTCTTTAGGGCTACATAGCGCTTGACTATTTCTTGAGCCTTCTCAAACCCGTATTTGTTATTTAGGATTTGGCATTGGCGAATAGTCAATGCGTATTTAGGTGCAGGTGCGTAACCTGCTGCTTCTAACCCAAACTCTAGGGCTATTTCCTTGCGGATTTCGTTAGTGTAGTTCATAATAGACTACCTTTCTTTTTATTCGTTAGCCTTGTGCTAACTATTTTGCTGACCTAGGTTATTTGCTCTTTATTTGCTACGCTCACCCGCTAGGCGGTTTATTTGGTAGGCTCAAGAGGCTCACTAGGATTTTCTATTATTTAGTTTTTGTATGTAGTAATACTAACACACATACCCTGAAAAGTCAAGGCGACACGCCGTAGGCGCTGTGTGATTTAGACCACACTAGGAGACTTATCGTAGGTGTAGCCTACGCCTGCCTCATAGTATGCGAACATCTGTTCGGTTTTATGGGATTTATCTACTGAACAGAACCTGTCCCAACTATCACCTGTCCAATTACAGGATAGGCACTTACTTACTTGATGTGATAATACTTTAGTCATTTTTGACCCTTTCTAGTTTAGAGACCTTCTCTAACTTTCTAATACTAGTATTCTAGCATACCTAACCCCAAAAGTCAAGTTCTAACACGGCGTGTCGCATGTGATATACACCACAGTACATATAAGACAAATCGGACATTTGAACGTGAAGTTATCCACATGGTACACATCACATTCATAATTGAGCGTAAGTTATCCACATGACCTACATCACAATCCCAAATGTCCGTTTTATGCGTTTTGTACACCCATAAATGTCAGACCCCCCTGTTATACTTCTAGTATAAAGAAAGTTGATAAAGGTTATCAAACTTAGAAAGGTCAATAAAATGACAAATCGTATTTGGGAAAGTGTAAATGATTACACTAATGAAAGTGACGCTAAGCGTCTTGGCTATGTATCCTGCTCAGCAGGTTGCGGTAGAGTAACCGCTTGGTCACTCTGCACAATGTGTGGCGGTAACTATACCGAACACAATTTACTAGGAAAGGTGGTCAAATAATGACTATACTAATAACAGTATGTAAAGAGCATACACCTATGGTATCTGCTATCTCTGAGGTATCAGATACACAATACACATTCTGTACTGAGTGTGAAAATAACATTGAGCGTTGGTATAACGATACCGACCCTGAGCGTCTACCTATGTGGACTGATTGGAATGTATCTAAATGAGTACCTATGTACCTATCAAATCAGTATGCGGTGCGGTGAGCACTAGCATAGACATCTATGACTTAGACCTAAACCCTCACGGTGTTATCTGTTGCGATAACTGTAAGTCTATTGTGTTATGCCGTAAGGCTTGGGATTTTTTATACAAGGATAAAAAATAATGAATAACTTTTATCAAACATTCTTTGCAAGTGGTAATGCACTATTCTGGTTCTGTATGATCTGTTTACTTAGTGGATTTTATTTATTCGTAAAAGAATAAATTTAATTTCCCTGCAAAAAATGGGACGTGGAGTTATCCACAGGCTGTGTATAACTAATGTGATGTAACTCATACCCGACACGCCGAGAAATAATTTGACTTTTTGACATTTCTCTGATAGTATTTTCTTATAAATAAATAAAGGACAGTTTGGCTAATGAGCCTAAGCAAATAAATGTGACTAGTATCACAGTGAGCCTTAGCAAATAAGTAGCCAAAATGTCAGCCCCCAATGATAAGATAGTCTTATCAAATAAAGAAAGGAAGTCAAAGAATGACTTACACTATAACACTAGAAACCTTTTCAGGTTCTACCAAAAAAATCAACCTATCCTCTAAAGGTGCAGTTGCTCAATTCATCTCAAACTATCCAACTCAACTACCAGTTGGCGTTGCGGTAAAAGTATCTTGCGACCAGTTAGGCGTTAGCGGAACACTACGCGGTAAGGCGGTTCTATAATGGGAAACCTATTTGATGTAATTGGTGAAATCGCTGGTATGTGGATTTGCGATAATTGCGAAACTATTGCTTATGTTTCGGTAGAGCCTTCGGGCATAGAAATAACACAATGCGCTTGCGTTCAACTATCAAAGGAGAATAAATAAATGATAAAGGTAAATCACGCACTAAGATTTGTAACCGAGTTTGATGAAACTCACCCAGTAGCACAACAATTCTTGAGACTTGATGAAGTTTCTCAAATCCATATGTTAGAGTCAATGCTAAAAGATTTACTCGCTAAGCGCATTCAGCCTGCGCTTGATGAAATAAATGCTAATGGGTCTTACGCAATTCTAAAGGTGGCAGAATAAATGATGACACGCAAAGACTATGTAGCCGTAGCCGAAATTCTTTCATCTTTCAAAGATTTGATCGGTGATGAATTTACTTATCACGATTTGGTTGATGAGTTTGGTTCTATGTTTGAAGCAGATAATCCAAATTTCAAATTTGAAACTTTTAGATTAGCCTGCGAAAAATAAAACGGATTATGTAGCAAAAAAAGTTTTCCCATTTTGATCGGTGGGAAAATTTTTGCGACGTCGCGTTCGGGCGTGTCGCATGTGAGATTTATCACACCATTTGAGCGTCTCATTATATGGAATTACGGGCTAGTAACTTGATATTTTTAGACTAATCAGATAGACTTACATAGTAAGAAAAAATAAATAGTTTAGCAATTACGGCGTGTCGTTTAGGAAATGTCGGTCATATATGCTAAGATATTTATATCAACAAAAAGAAAGAGGTCTTACTAATGGCTAGTTATAAATATGATATCCCAACCCTACTAGAGGGAAAATACTATCGCTCACTATCACGACATATTGACGGACTTATCCAATACGCAGAAAAGCGTGATAATGTCTACTATGGTGAAGGCTATGACGCATATGTCGTAAAGGTTCGCCCTACCTATAAAGGTGAAGGTTTTCCTAAGCCTGATTTCTATGCGACAGTAGTCGTAAAGGTTGGAGATAACTAATGGGATATATTGAGATTTTTAGAATTGACAATGAGGGTGCGGGTTGGGTAGACTTATCCGAAGCAACACCCAATGAACTATTTACTTTAGAAGTGGGCTTACTAAATGAAGGCGCACTATTTACAACGAAAGAGGCTAACTAATGGAATATAACTACTCACTAACTATCTCCTATGACGGAGAACTTGTATCAACAACACGAAGCGGAGATATGCTTGAAATGGTATCTGCGTGGAATAAGTGTGTAGACTTTGGAGATGCTAAAGAATACGCAACCTATAACTTATCAGACCCAATGGGTAAAATGTATACTAAGACTTTCTATCGTAATGGAAATGTGAGTGTGAAGTAATGGCACTATTTGAATTTACCACTTTCATAAATGTTGAAGCAGACGACTATGACTCAGCAATTGAAATGTTTGATAGCAATATCAGATACGGACTACTAAATAAGAATGACATATATGTCGCAGATATAGAGGAGAAAATATAATGGGATCAGTAACAGCAATTGGATTAGCCGATAGCGTATTAGATTTAGAAACACAATTAGCCTATCACTTACAGGGTAATCATTACCCGCCCGTTCCACTTTCTATGGTGCAACCTTGCATCGAGGCTATTGACGCATACTATGATGAGGACTATGACCGATTTATTGCTATGCCTGAAGGCGTATTTTATAAAGGAATGAGTCACGCACCTGCACACGCTATTGTAGACCAGCACCATCTATCTTGGTTTATTGACCCAGTAGATAACTATGAAGATGAGGATTAAAATGTCTGCTACAATAAAAACTATGGAATTGATCCACGCAGATAATCTAACACCAGATCAAATAATGATTGATGACATAATTAAGTTTGGTGATAGCATCGTTGAAGTGCTTGCTATTGAATCAGATGCAACAGGAGATATTTATTACATTGGTTATCAAGATGAGTTTGGTGATAAAGATGTTGCAGAATTTATTCACACAGATATAATTGAACTTTATGTTTATCGTGAAGATGAAATTGAATAACTAAATACTTTCAAAAAATGGGACGTCCCGCATGTGAGATTTATCACATAAATAAGATTTGACATTTTTACTTTATGTGTGTTAGTATTGTTATATGAAAAAGACATCTGAGGAATTACGCAGGCTTATGGAACTTCGCCGTTCTAATGCAGCCTCTGCTGTCCAATCTAAAAAGGCTTACAATCGAAAGAAATGTCAGTCTGAACTGTTACAATATAAATATCAACAAAAAGGAGAATAGCCCATGACCTACGAAAACGATGAAATGTTAGATGAATACTACGCAACTGTCTGTCCGTCATGCAAAGAAAATGCGGTAGATGAATATGAAGAAAAATGCACTCATTGCTTACTAGAAGAAATGTCCGTTACATATAATGAAGACATTGCTCTAGAAATGAGTCTAGGTCTTGACTACTAATACACTTACACTAAAACGCTCTAATGATAGAAAGGTGGCTAACCTTGTCACAAAAAATGGAAAGCAAGCCGCAATTGCTAACACATTCGGTCTCCCTGCAGGAAAGGCTTATTCTTGCCCTGGCGCAACGACTGTTTGCGAGAGTGTCTGCTATGCAGGTAAACTCGAAAAACTCTTCAAGGGTGTAAAGGCTAACCTATTACATAATTGGGAATTACTAAAAGACGCTGATCAAGATACTATGCAGGACCTGCTTACTGATATGATAAATGATTTCAAGGCAGACTGTATCAAGAAAGACGCCCCTATGCTATTTCGTATCCACTGGGACGGAGATTTCTTCAACGATACGTATACGCAGGCCTGGAAGAATGTCATCCTAAACAATACTGATATTCAATTTTGGGTATACACTCGTGTACAATCTGCAGCCCTTATGCTAAAAGATATTGATAACCTGTCTCTTTACTTTAGTACTGATAGCGAGAATGTAAAGGTAGGCGTTGACCTAAAGATTAATTCTGGTGTGCGCCTTGCATACCTTGCTAAAAACTTTGCTATTGGTCAAGCAGATATGAAAGAAATGATCGGGCGCCCTGCTGCTAAGTGTCCTGAGAATAATAAACAAATTCCACTTATTTCAAATAACGGTAGCGCTTGCGTTTCTTGTTCATTGTGTGTATACTCTAAGAGTGATGTTATATTTAGCGCAAGTAAAAAATAAATGAATATTTTATTTTGGTTATTTATTGTAACTATAACTCTGAGTGCACTCCTTGGTTCTAGTGGGTCCTAGCAGATCCCCTGGAATTTTGGGACGTCCCGCCGACCCCCATTTGTCAAGTTACGACACGCATATTTTTTGTGATGTTTCTCACATAGCAATGTCCGATTTATCCTATTTATGATTTGTATTTATGACATTTATTTGCTATTATTAAGTTATGAACAAAACAACCCCCGTAGTCCAAGATGTGAGATTTTTCTTGGCTGACTTGCGAAATGTCAGTAGGAAATGTTATACTTGGATTATCAACCAAACAAAAGGAGAAACAAAAATGTCAGTAGCAACAAACACATACAAGGTAGGCGACCTCTACACAACACAGAAGTCAAAGGTTACAGGAACAATTCAGGAAATCACTCCACAAGCAAATGGAAATGTTCGTGTAAAACTCAATGTTGATGGAACAATTCGTTACACAACTTGGACATCTAAGTAATTCTCACCTGAGAAACTATCCTGAGCAAGATGTAAAACTGCTCAAACAAACCCCCTAAAAAATAACCCACAAACAGAAAAGAGAAATACAAATGGCAAGAGGCAAAGCAATCTCAGTAAAAATCCCTACTCAACGAGTAATCGCAGGACTAGAAACATCACTAGCAAAGTTAGAGATGGACTACGCAACACAAGAAGCAAAAGAAGCACAATACAAACTTACTTATGAGGCTTGGAAAAAGCAAATTGGTGAGTGGGCTATTGCTAACTTCTCAAAGGCTGAAAACCTACGAACAAACTATCGCTCTTGGAACAATAACCTCAATGTTGATTTTGACATTACAGTAAAAGAAGGAAACTTCCCAACAGAACCTGAAAAAGATTTTGAGGTAATTCACTCTCACACTTATCGTGAGATGAAAGACGAAATGACTAACGCAATTCGTATTCTCAAAATGACAGATGAGGAAGTTGTAAATACTTCTACATACAATGCGGTGGCTCGCTACCTATAATTTAGGGTAAGGGGTTCAGAGCCTCTCCTAAAACGACCTGAGTATGTCGCTAAACTGCTCAGCCTTACCCCTTGCGTTTGACGCTATGGTTAGCAAGGATCCCCTAGGGGTATGGCCCTATTTGTCAGTGCCCAACAGTACAATTGAATATATTACAACTAACAGAAAGAGGCCCCCATGGACCAAGAGACATACCCAACAATTATAAATGCAACAGAAGACTTTCTTCGTGATTCTTTAGCCAAAACAACATTGCGTGTTGCAGAACTAGAAGAGCACATTCAAAAGGTAACCCAGCGCTCATATGCAGATTCTGCAGACAAAAACCGTATGGTTGAATCAATGCAAGAATGGACCCTCAATGCACTTGAGCATGGTTCAATTAATGAAACAGAAGCAGAAGAAATTGCTGAAATTATGGGCTTTGAATTAACAAAAGAATTCGAAGTTGAAGTTACAGTCATGTATTCAATTACAGTTAATGCAAGAGATGAAGAATCAGCAATTAATTTAATTCATGATATTGATTTTGATTCAGTATCAGAACCGCAAGGTGTAACTTACTTGTCATCCAGTGTTGACAGAGTAGATATTTAGTAGGGGGCTACTAATAAAGGACCTGAGCATGTCTACGTAAACTGCTTAATATATTTCACAAGAACCATACATATGGATATTGGTTCCATATACATGGTAGTGAAAATTCCTGAGCATGAATTAAAAAGGCTCAAAAATTTTGACGTCCCGCCTGTGGATAACTTTGTCAAATTGACACGCCGTGTTTACGAATGTTATTTTAGTCACATGATCAAAATGTCCAATTTATACCATGTTTAACTATACCGATTTGCATTTGTCGGCTGGGTAGTGTATAGTTATCTATATCAACAAACAGAAAAGGAAAAAATAACTCATGGCACATGACCTAGAAATACAAAACGGAAAAACATCTTTTGCATCTTTCCGTGAACCTGCTTGGCATGGATTGGGAACCGTATTCACAGAAGAAAAAACAACCGCAGAAATGTTAGAGGCTGCAAGTCTCAATGGTTGGAATGTTCGTCTTGAAGATTTGGAAACCCCATCACATCTAACAAGCGACAAAAACTATCAATATGTATTGCGAACAAACCCTACCGACAATACACAAACCGATATTCTTGGCGTAGTTGGTGAGCGCTACCATGTATTGCAGAATGAAGATTTATTTTCATTTGGTGATAATATCCTAGACGGCGGAGGTCGTTGGGAGACTGCTGGCTCAATCAAGGGTGGGCGTGTAGTATTTGGCGCTCTTGCTCTTGAGCGTGAAACAATTCTTGACCCTAATGGTGTATCTGATAAGGTAAAAACTTATTTGCTCATCAATACATCACACGATGGCTCAATCGCTATTCAAGCAAGCATAACACCCGTTCGTGTTGTGTGCGCTAATACTCTAAACCTTGCTCTTGGTGGCGTTGGTCGCAAGAAGAACAAGGGCATCAAGCAATCATTCAAAATTCGTCATACACAAACTGCTAATGGCAAGGTGCAAATTGCTCGTGAGACTCTTGGTCTTGCTAATGCTTACATGGACGAATTTGATACTATGGCTAAGGCAATGATTGAAAAAGAAGTCAATGCGATTGATTTCAACAAAATCATTCTTGCTGCTTATCCTAAGCCAGAAAAAGATGCTAAGGGTGCTTTCAAAAAGTGGGAAAATAAAGTTGATGTAATCAATGATATTTACACTGGTGAATTCAATGGAATGATTGCTGGCAATGCTTGGGGTGCGTTCAATGCACTAACTGAGCGCCTTGACTGGTATCGTTCTGCTCGTGGTGGTTCTAACGAGTCTATTCTTGCAAGTGCGAGTGGATTTGACCCTGCTATCAACGCAGAAAAAAATCGCTTACTAAAAGTTGTGCAAGGCGTAATGTCTCTCGCATAATAACAACTGAATAAAGATTCCTGAGCATGAATAAAAACTGCTCACATGGTCCGTTAGAATAGTTGGTTAGTTCGCTACCCTGTCACGGTAGAGGTCACGGGTTCAAGTCCCGTACGGATCGCAAGTAAATAAATATGCAATGCAGTGCATAAAAATGCGGGACGTCACCTGTGATGTAAATCACATGACATTTCTTGTGGATAACTTTATGAAGGCTTGCTTTTTTCCCCAGTTCATGCGATAATTAATACATGACCCAAACAATAAATACTATAAATGATCTAATCAATGAAATATATGAAAGCAACTTCTCTCACCTTGAGTTTGAAGAAAATATGGGGGGAACAGATTGTGACTGCCATATCCATATTACACTAAACACTATTGCTAAATATGCAGGAATTGAGGTAGGATAATGCTAGGCTATGAACTATCTGATTTAAACATGATGATTGCTAATGTAAACATTGCTTCTGAGCAATTGGGTAATTCAGGTATTGCTAAGGGGCTAGATGAAGTATCTAGTTTCTTACAAGGACTATGGGCAGAAGGGTATTTTGACTAATGTGGACTAAGTATGATTATCTTTGTACTGATTGTGATGCCCTTATGGAAATCACTACCCCTGTAGATATCAGAGAGTGGCGAGGATGGTGCTCTTGTGGATCTGCTAATCTTATTAATATAGGAGTGTCAGATGGCAATGCCCCTATCATTACTGATGTGAGCAAGGTCACACCTACACAAGTTGTCAAAATCAATACCAACCCCTATAATTAATATATGGACCTAAACACATTCAAAGAATATATAAACCTACACCTAATAAGTCTTGAACAAGACCTTGAAGAAAACCCTGCTTCTATCCATGTGGTAGATATAGAGGGACAAATCTATGCTACTAAACATCTAATCGAGGTTCTTAATGGATAACATGACACTAGACCCATATCTAATGAAACAGGTAGAAATGGGTATGGACGGAGCAGATATCCTGCACGGACATCTTAAAACTCTTATGTATGAGGCTGAACAACAGTTAGACCTGTGCATTGAGGCAGAGGAGTACTCAGAAGAAGCAATGGACTCTATGGCTCGTACTGAGGCTTCAGGTTATCTTGACGCATTGTCTGAGGTATATGCCTTAACTTATGCTATCGCTTTTGCCAAGGAAGATATCAAGAACCGCAAGGAGATTCTAGGTGAATAACTTTATTGAAATGGATTTTGATACATGGTGTGAAGTATACAAGCCAATCATTAATCATATAGACGAACATGCCTCATTTGATAATGGGGAGGGCGGCATTATGTTTGAGACATATGGTGATGAGGTAGAGTTTGTTAAATCACAATCCCCCGATAAAATCTGGATGTATGGACAAGGTGATGATGGTGGCACATATGTTTGGAATGGCTGGGGATTTGTAAATAGATTAGGATACTTTATTACTGAAGTGCCCTGCCCATCTGACACAGACATTCAGGTTATGGTTGGAGAGCCTGATTTGACTTGTGATGACTGCGGTGATATACTTGATGAAGAACTAACCCACAAATGCGAGGAGACCCTAATGAATGATAACCCAACAAATGAAGTAGAGCAAGATGAGGATGAGTATGTATTTCATTCTTTTGGAGAAAAGGTGGTGCAGTTATAATGCCACTCTATACAATAATTGCTAAAAGAGAAACTATCTATGAGTTTAACTTTGAGGCTGAATCTGAAGAAGAGGCAATTGCTGAAGTTAACCGTATTGAATTAACTGAAGATGTTGAGGAATACGCCTATGATTGGTACCCGCTAGAAATCACAGATATTGAAGAGGAAGAGGAGTTATCGTAATGGGAGCACGGATCCACTACGTATTCAAGGATGTTGAAGACGAGGCCTCTGTAGTGCTTTATAGCCATTGGGGTGAGACTGAATGGCAGCGGGACCTAGCAATGGCCCTGGAGCATTCAAAGCCTAGATGGAGTGACTACGCATACTTTAACCGTATGATGATTAGTTATCTTATGCAAGATTCTATTTTGGATGAAACAGGATTTGGAATTTATGCCATAACTGGCACTGTATACGACCTAGGAGATACGACGGTAGTTATCGATATTGCTAAAGAAACTATCATTGATGACAATGGAAATGTTGTTACATGGCCAGATTTTATTAATGCATATGCACCAAAAGTTTTAGTTGAGCAGATCTAGGGAGTGGGTCCCTTAGATTAACAGGGTGGGACGCAAGTTTTCGTAGGCTTGCGTTCCCCCTACTTTTTTGGTACAATGGAGATGAGAGGAGTATCCAATGGCTTATTCAGTAAGACGAACGGCAACCCAAACAAAAGAGTCTAAGAAAGCAGAGCAATTAGCAAAACTCCTCACGGAAGATTTTTCTATTGACTTGGAACGAGTTGGTTATTATTTAGTTAGAAATCTACCTCTGATTGTATTTCACAGGTTTGATGTTTTAGCCTTGACCGCACAAGAAGAGTATGATAAACTTATGGAAGAGATAAAGGGGAAGTAATGGAATTAGCAAACAAGGCTGGCATTATTGGTCAGTTATGGATTGAGTTTCGTAATGACGAAGATTTCACGGCATTTATGGAATATAACGACCTAGGTTGTCCATTAGCATATATGGTAGCAGAAGGACTAATTAGTGAGTTATCTCCTGTTGGTGAGGAAATGCTAGAAGAAACCTTCAAGATGTTTTTACAGTTGTTAAATATATCAGAGCAAGAGATTGATGTTTTGCCTGAAGTAAACCTTAGTGCAATTTTGATTTTTGCTTATAATAAGAAACAGAACACAGAAGAAACAGAATAGTTTTACATTCCCCTGGGCTTGACAAAAGCCTGGGGGTGTGGGACGTGAATTCGGACATATCGGACATGTCAAACATTATATCCAAACAAGATTACGAAGATCAAATCCTTTTCCCCAATCATGGACAAACAATTTTCTCAAATAAAGATTACGAAAGACAAATTCTTTTCCCCATACCAGACAAACATTGTTTTGTCAAACCTTATATCATACAAACCTTTGTTTGTCAAATAGGTGTATAATAAATGTATGAGCCCAAGACATTTTTCAAGAATGCTTAATCCTAAAATGGCAAGACAACAAGATCAGGATTTGGCTAATGCTTTTACTTCCTTTACTGTTGCTATAGGTTTGGGTAAGTATTTTACTGAATCCCCTGCCGTGGCCATGTCTAATAATCCTATCGAAGATCCCGCTGCAGGCGGGGATCAAAAAGTAAATCACTCAAACCTCTATAGATAAACATAGTATTACGAAGACAATAACTTTTTCCTGATTTATAAAACATTATCAAACCTTTATATATTTTTATAAGGGTTTTCTTTTATTTATCGACAAATTCGTAGAAAATTGTCACATCAAATTGTATCAATTTGAACTTGACAAACACTAATGTTTGGTATATAATCCGCTATCGGGCATATGAGATATAAGGTTTGACAAAGGTTTGGATATATGGTATAAGATGTTTGGATATGGGGTTTGGCCCGTTGGGATTACGACGCCCTTCATGAAAATGCTCAGTACTCCACTATCCTCCACAATACTCCACTTCTAGAATGTCAAACAACATAATCAGTAACATTTATCTGTGGATAAACCTGTGTATAACTAACATTTTAAGGATATAAAACCTGTGGATAACTTTTTTTGCACGGAACCTATATCAGTGCTATACTGAAAGTTAATTCAGGTTACTATAGTGGCCGTAGAGCAGTTTCCGAAACTGATAATGAAGGTCCGATTCCTTCACCTGAAGCAATATTGACAAACCATGCAAACCATTCTATAATTAGATTATGAACATATATAAAATATCACTATTAGATTATGACCGATCACTGGATTTAGAAATGTTTGCCTCAACTGAAGAAGAAGCCAAGGCTATGGCACTAAGAGAAGAACCACATATGACTATTACTAAAGTAGTTTGTCTTACAGCGTAGTTACTATAGGGGTAATTGGGTCATTCTTGACTTCCCCCGCAGATTTTGCTATACTTAATATATGACTAATGAAGAAATAGCAGAGTTATTAAACAAAGAATCCTATCGTATTTGGGATACTGCTCGTGTTATCAAGAATCAAGACTACCATGATGGATTGGTTAAGGGTTTGAAGATGGCTTCTAAGTTTGTAGCCAAACTATGATTAATATGGAAATCCCTGATCCATTCCAAACTTTTGTAGCCAAAAAATACTCTAATGCTAAAGGCTATGTTCATGACTGGTTTGCTGGTGAATGGTCTTATAAGTGTGCTACCTGTAGGGAAGATCTTTATGCTCCGTCCCGCAAAATTATGACAAAGATTAGATTATTTCACACACGCAACGAGTGTCTTGGGGGTTATTAGTGCCTATTCATGTTCCTATTTATGTTAATGATAAACTAATTAAAACCTATCACATTGGGAGAGTTTCAGGTGGTACAGACCAGGAATCAATCAATACTTATCTAATTGTAGAAGATGACTTTCCTTGGGAGACTGGTCAAATGTTTAATCATAGGTACGGAGATAGCATTGAGACTTGCGTAACTAAGGGTCTTAGTGCTATGATGGATATATGAAAATAGGACCATATACATTACGCAAACCATGGGTTAAGTATGTTAACCTTGAATTAGATATTGAAGAGCA
>Ga0214921_10000212_pt1 | contig 115224 bp, 132 predicted proteins | sample LL1505_MetaG_FD_177992 | JGI IMG/M metagenome (GOLD analysis project Ga0214921, IMG submission 177992) | Freshwater microbial communities from Lake Lanier, Atlanta, Georgia, United States - LL-1505 | ecosystem: Environmental > Aquatic > Freshwater > Lake | place: USA: Georgia | collected... | reverse complement strand
GGGACTGGCACAAGCGGCGCAGGAAATACTCTCTGATGATCCGATGACCATTCAAGGCATGGATTACCTTGTTTCAATTGGTGTGCTTACGCAGCAGCGGAGAGATGAAATATTGTCTGGTTCTTGACTAGGTTGTTGTCTTCACTACTTTGCACTATTCATAAAACCAAATACTGGAGTCAATACTTTAGAGGGGCGAAAGCCCCTCTTTGTGTTATGCTGCACTCTACATACTCTACCTAATAACCAAGGAGTTACACATGAAGCGACTGCCCACTCTCTACCAAGAGTTTATTCACTTGTCCCGTTACTCGCGCTGGCTTGATTCTGAAATGCGGCGCGAGACTTGGGAGGAAACGGTTGACCGTTACTTCCGTTTTTTTGATGAGCATTTCACCGAGAAGGGCGTGAAGATAAATAAGGCAGTCCGCGAAGAACTCCGTGAAGCCGTCCTGAACCTTGAAGTCATGCCGTCCATGCGCTCACTAATGACCGCAGGAGAAGCACTCAAGCGGGACAACACAGCAGGCTACAACTGCTCCTATGTCGCGGTCAACAAGGTTCGCGCATTTGATGAGATCCTGTATGTTCTCATGTGCGGAACTGGTGTAGGCTTTAGCGTGGAGAGGCAGTATGTTGAAAAACTTCCTACAATTGCTGAAGAGTTTACACAGAGCGATACGCTCATTGTGGTCAAGGACTCCAAAGAAGGTTGGGCAAAAGCCTACCGAGAACTGGTATCCCTACTTATTGGAGGTCAAATCCCCCGATGGGATTTGTCTCACATTCGTCCTCTTGGTGCGCGCCTCAAGACTTTCGGTGGACGCGCAAGTGGACCGCAGCCACTGGAAGACCTGTTCCGATTTACCGTCAGTACTTTTAAGAAGAGTGCTGGTCGCAAACTCACCTCTATTGAATGCCACGACATTATCTGTAAGATTGCAGAAATTGTCGTTGTCGGAGGAGTGCGTAGATCGGCTCTTATCTCGCTTTCCAATCTCACGGACGAGCGGATGCGTGATGCTAAGGTGGGGCAGTGGTGGGTGGAAAATCCACAACGCGCACTAGCCAACAACTCGGTTGCCTTCAAGGAGAAGCCTGAGATCGGCACATTCATGGAGGAGTGGGTGTCGCTGTACAAGTCCAAGAGCGGTGAGCGTGGACTGTTCAACCGCGAAGCGTGTCGTAAGACCGTGGAGAAACTGGGCGACCGCCGTGATGCCACCTACGAGTTCGGCACAAACCCCTGCTCCGAGATCATTCTGCGCGACAAGGAGTTCTGCAATCTGAGCGAAGTCATTGTTCGCGCAGACGACACTCCTGATACCCTGAAGCGCAAGGTGCGGCTTGCAGCCATTCTTGGCACTTGGCAGGCTTCTCTCACGAACTTCCCGTACCTCAGCAGTGAGTGGCGCAAGAACTGCGAAGAAGAGTGCTTGCTTGGTGTGTCGCTCACAGGCATCTTGGACAACCACTTCATGCGGACACAGGGCGACAACCTGAATGTGCTGCTTGAACTGCTCAAGGCGGATGCCGTAGCCACGAACAAGGAATGGGCTAAAAAGATCGGCATCAATCCCGCAGCGGCTATTACTTGCGTGAAGCCAAGCGGCACGGTGTCTCAGTTGACAGACGCTGCTTCAGGCATTCACGCTCGTCACAACGAGTACTACATCCGCACTGTTCGTGCCGACCGCAAAGACCCCATGTGTCAGTTTATGATTGACAAGGGCTTCCCTGCGGAGCCGTGTGTCATGCGCCCCGACCACACAATGGTGTTCTCGTTCCCGCAGAAGGCTGTGGGATCGGTGACGCGCAACGACATGACGGCTATTGAACACCTTGAACTGTGGCTCACCTATCAGCGGCACTGGTGCGAACACAAGCCGTCCATTACTGTTACCGTGAAGGAGCATGAGTGGATGGAAGTGGGTGCGTGGGTGTACGCGCACTTTGACGAGATCAGCGGCATTTCGTTCCTGCCCCACTCTGACCACACCTATCAGCAGGCTCCGTATCAGGACTGCACAGCAGAGCAGTACGAGGCTGCTGCTGCGGCACTGCCCAAGAGCATTGAGTGGAGCGAACTCACCCAATACGAGAAGACCGACAGCACAAGGGGCACACAGACCTTTGCGTGCAGCGGAGACAAGTGCGAAGTGGTTGACCTCACTACATAAAGCAACCCCACAGGAGATCGCATCTCCCGTCCGACAGCCCCCGTAAATGGGGGCTGTTTCTTTTTACAAATCCGGACATTTTTGTGTGGGTGGGTGGGCTAGATATTTACATGAAGAGACACGCAGTCCATTCTCTTCTGCTGGCTCTCGCACTCGTCTTGTTGCAAGCCTGTGCCGTAGATATCGCCGCCAATGCGCCGAAGAGCGCAACCCCGCCGAAGAGCGGGGAGATCAAAAGCGTAAACGCAGAACCCCCCTTCATGCGGGGGTTCTCTCGTTTGGATGAATGCTCCGAATCACAGGTAGGCTCACTTGCGATTGAGGACGGCAGCACATACGGCAGTGGGGTTCTCATTGACCCCACTCATGTGTTGACCGCAGGGCATTGCGCGGACGGGGTAATCCCGTACTGGTTTATTTCAGGGGGCGAATTCTTTAAAGTTCACGGAGTGTTCGTCCACCCACATTATAAAATTGCGGGAGTGGTGTTTGCGGATCTTGCGGTGCTTACCCTTGAAACCCCGTGCCCTGCCACGCCGTCCACGCTTCTGTCCAGAGGCTACGGATTTGCCCGTGGTGACGAGTTTACCACTGTGGGCTACGGCGGGGGCATCAAGCGTAAAAGCAATCCTGGTGTGTTCTGGTACTACGGAACCACCGTGGAAGAGCCATCCACCTTCAAGTTCCTGCCCCTAGAAGGCACTATTTGGTTTGGTGACTCGGGCGGGGCTGTATACAACGACAGCGGAGTTCTCGTTGGGATCATCTCCTCGCTTTCAATTACGAGGGGACATCTCTTTGAGAACTCCGCTGTCAGGTTGGATCTATTTTTAGATTGGATACAGGAGACAACCGAATGCAACTAAACAAAACTCAACGAGTCTTGCTGTCTGCTTGCAGTTTTTTACTCGGTGTCTTGCTCGCCCGTTGGTGCGGGCTGTGACGCAGCGTCCAGTCGCTTCTGCAATTCAGCCTTTTCCTTCAGAGCAATCTGAAGTTTGGCTTCAAGCACGATGGTCTGCGTGGTCAATTCATTCACCTTGTTCTGAAGAATAGGGATCAGAACTGTCTCATTGTAATTCTCCGTCTGCACATTTGGAATCATAGTTGGATTCCTCCTTTCATCTCTATTTAGGCAGGATAAATAGAGGTATGGTGATAGCAGGAATAGATTATTCTCTCTGTGGTCCAGCCGTGTGTTTGTTTAAATCAAACGCCACGGGCAAGTTCTCGTACAGTGGTTGCTCGTTCTATTTCCTCACCGACAACAAGCGGCAAAGCGAAGTGCGCTCCATGAATGTGTTTGGTGAGCGGTTGACTGATTGGGATTCAGACGAACACCGCTACGAAACAATTGCAGACTGGGCGGTGGACATCGTGATGGGCTGCTCCCATATTGCACTGGAAGGCTATGCGTACTCCGCTAGCGGCAAGGTGTTTCAGATTGCAGAGAACACCGGCATCCTGAAATACAAACTGTACGAGTTAAGCATTCCTGTCACCATCATCCCGCCCACCGAAGTCAAGAAATTTGCAACGGGCAAGGGCAACGCAGACAAGAACGCCATGTACGCAGCGTGGTCACACGAAACAGGTGTGGATTTAAAAACACTCCTGACACCGAAGCGGCAGGAGTGCGTGAGTCCAGTTTCAGATATTGTTGACTCGTATTACATCTGCAAGCGGCTGTACGAATCGCTGCCTGAAGATGTGCGATGCGCTGACGATTAAGGAGTCGTGGTGGTGTCGTCCTGTGAAGCAGGCTGTGTGCCCTGCTCGGGTTCTGCCTTGTCGTCAAGGCGCAGGGGCTTGTTCACGAATTCCTTCCAAGCCCACGCAAGAATCAGTAGCAGGATGGGCACATACCACAGAATCCATCCCCAATTGCTTGTGATCTTGTCGCCGTTCAGAATGTCGTGCTTGAGTTTCAGCATGACAGGGCTGTCCGATGTGGTGTCAGGAACAATAGCAGGTGTGGTGTTGCACGCTGCAAGGCAGAGAAGAGACAAGATGTATGCTAGTTTACGCATGGCTTCTCCTTAAGACTTGTTGGAAGCAGCGGCTGAACCAAAGTAGAATCCTACGATGCTCACCAAGATTTGACGAGTTTCAGACGCAAACAGGAAGCCGTTGATCTCTACAAAATACTTGCGAGTGGACTGCGGAATAAGCCCGAACAGCCCCTCGGGAGTGGTTGCTTCCACTTCCACGAATGTGGGTAGACCAAAGAACGGCAGGATGAAAGGAGCCATCAGGGTGGCAAACAGCACAGCCAGCACGATGAGTTGCCGAATGCCTTTGCCCGTGTCAAGCGGAACTCGTACTGCGGCTTTGTCTTGGTTTTCTGTGGTCTGCTTGTTGGCTGCTATGAGGCGTTCAAAGATTTCCTTTTGATCCTGACTCTTCTGAGCCATGTATCGGAACAGGAAGCCTGTAGCCGCGCCACCAACAAGTGAAATTAGTTCAGGACTAATCATGTGGTCACTTCCTTTCTGTAAAGCCCACCGACAAAAGTATTTAGGCTACAGGAGGTTTACGGCGACCAATATTTGATTTTCTTTTGCGCTGCGAGGGAGTCTTCACGGGCGGAATATCAGGCGAAAGCCCTGCAATGTTCCCGTTGCCTGTGTTGTTGGTGGGAGTAGCGATGGGCGGCGGAAAATCTTCTGAAACGAACTTTGAGAATTTTTTGATTTTGGGCATGGGGTTCCTTTACACTAAGGTGTACGCTGGCGGTACTGCTGACTTGGTGAGCAGCCACACACCACGCTGACCGTGTGGAGATTCTGTTGTGACAACATCGTTTATGATTAGGGTGTCTGGAATGTCTTTTCTTGTGTTTTGCTGAAGCACTAGTCTTTCGCCTGGCGATCCTGGACGAACGGTAATTCTCCACAGGTACAGTCCTTCGTTTGCTCCAGACAAGAGTTTGGATCCTGAAACATACACGGTGTCTCCAAGTGGCTGTATGGTTTGCACCAACCCCTTTCCGCACTTGCTGTTTCCGCTAATGTTTCTGATGTTGTCCAACATTCGCTGCATTGTTGCCATATCACCGTCTTTTTGCGCTCGGGTTGTGGGTGATTCCAATCTGTAAGGCGTAGCCCCGTCACTACTATCGCACCACTGCACGAACGGACCTGCTCCCGCTAGGTACAGATGGTAGCATATTTCCCACCAGTATCTTCGGTCACCTTTATACCCAAATACTGTCCAGTGCGGAGAAGTAATCCACGGAGAGAATCGGGTGTGTAGATCGGGAGTAGCGCGTTGTATGACACGCAATTGTCGCAAATCTTTCACGAATGACAAGAAACCTGGATTGTTGTACGCTTGATACACATGGAAACTGTTGCCTTCCACTCCACTGCTACCAACGGTATCGTGAAGACGCACATACACCTTGCCGCCGACACCAAGATTTCCGCCGGTGATGTAAGACGAGATGGCAATTTCTTTTCCATTTATCGTCAGTATATCTCCCGCACGATATGTGAACCCCTTCCAAGCAGTTATTCCTGTATCGGTGGCAGAATACGCTGCCGCAGCAGACAGTCCAGAAACAGGAGACAGGGTAACACCAACAGCGTTATACGCAGCCACTCCCTTGAGTGCGGTTTTATGGAAGAATCGTTTGGTTCCTGCTGGTGGATTGTAGTCGTAACTTGGCTCTAGATCAAAAGCCGTGGCACCACCAAAATAGTAACGCTCAACATCATTTTGCGGATTTGCAACATAGCAACCACGGTTTCCAATGTTGTACTCCGCACCGATACCATCATAATTTCCTATAGCACCGTAGAAGTTGGGTTGAACCAACAGTCGGCTTCCGGTCGGCATTCTCAAACCGGGTGAGAAATTTCCGGTGGGAGAGTACATCATGTCTTCAACAGTAGAGTACCATTGCTGATAGTTTCCAACCTTTATGCCGCGATCTAGTGCTGGCTTATATCCCAAAACTCGGTAGTGGCTGTCTAGCAGTTCCCATAGTGCAGCATCAAACGCTGTCTGAATATAATACGATGCTAGATTTTCTCTGCCTCTGCCACCGCCACCCACATACGCAGTACTAAGATATTCGCTTGAACCACTTGGAAGTCTACCGAATGAGGCTCCCGAACTAAACGCTTTTCCTGTGAGATATGTCCACTCTATCGCCTCTGCAAGCGAACCAGGAGTGGCACCAGACGGAGCCTTTCCCTTTCCGTATACGGTAACCAAACGATTGTATATGTCTAAGAATCTGCTGTTGAGTGTGTGAGAAGAATCAGTGGTTATACCGTTGGGATCAAACTTGTATGTGGTTACTCGCGGATCGGTTACGATTGCACGCAAGTAGTCAGGATCAGCGGAGTTCACATATCCGGTATAGCCAGCACTGAATCCAAGATCGTCATACAGGAAACAAGCCGATACCCCCTGTGGTGTTCCACTCCATCCGGTGTATCCCGTGGAACGAGACACTACTTTTCTAGGAATTCCTCTGCTTGCCCCAAGATAGTACATACCCATGTAGTCAATGTCTTCGTGATCATCAAACACATACGAGATTTCAATAGGGGTCGGTGTAGAGCCTGGTCTGTCTGTGACAACACCGGTTCCTATTCTGTCCAAGAAATCACTGAACATGGTCTGTATGAACTCAGACTGTTTGTCTGGGAAAATTCCCATCAGTTTTCTGCCCCCCACAAGGGTGGCACCAGGAATAACCACTCGCTTGACCACATCAAAAGTGGAGCCGCCGAAATTGAATGCTATTGGTGCGGTTGCACTAGGATTCATGCCTCGTATGCGGACAAACTTGCTTTCGCCTGCATTTGCTGTGATGCCGTATGTGGTACCTGTATCAGAATTTCCCACATAGAAGGTGCAGCCCACGCCACCCGTGCGACCGAATATCATGTCACAGAACTGTAGCGTCCATCCCTGTGAAAATGTAAGTGTTATACCAATATCACCAACCGACACCGTGGCTCCCAATGCCATGCCCGTGTATCCGCCCAGTCCAGTTCGTGCAGCAGGGAAATCAAACGGTGTGGCGTGTACGCCATTATCCCAATATTTCCGAAGAGTGACATTATCTGCTGGAAGAAACATTCTTTCCGAAAGTGACGGTCCGTGAACTGCGGTAGTGAGTGCAGCAGTGCTTCCGTAACCGTTCCATCCACTTCCGTATGAAACACCGTCTGGACCCTGTGCCCAATACTGCTGGTTTGAATGGAACGGGTGATGGGTTGATATGTTTTCATCATGTGGAGTAATCATCACAGGCGGAAAGTGTCGCGGATACCAGGCTCGTCTTGATTTTGGAATGCTTTTCAACCGATCTATTGCTCGGTTGATGAGATACGGTGTGGATCCTGTGTGTCCGAGGTCTTTCCATCTATTGTTTTCTGGAGAACCAAAACTGTCGTATGTCAGTAGCAGAGGAGCAACACCGAAGTTTCCGGCTTGAATGGCTGTTTGGCTTTCCAAAAGACGATACGCATCATACTCAGCGGATGTCCTTGCTGATCCACCAACCACTTCGTATCCGTAATCAGGATCCATCCAACTGGAAAGCCAGACATTGTAGTCTTCAGGACCAGCAGGAGCCGACAGCCGCGAGATGTTGGGATTGGTCAAGAACCACGACTGCCCCTGAATAAATTCACCAAACACCATGAAGTGAATGCGCTGAGTTAATCCTTTTTGATAGCGTGTACTCTGCTGTGTCCACGAATTGTCCGCAGGGTTCTGCCGCAGTTCTTCCACACGGAAACCGTTTGCGGTTTTGTACTTGTTGCCTGTGCCCGCACGAACTGACAGCAGAGAGAACTCTTCACCCAAAGCAGTGTAGTCTGTGCTTTCGTACTCTCCAGACAGTATCACGCAATAGGAGTCGTTTGCCATTGGCTGCACAAACGACAAGTCATACAGCGAGTTGCCTCCTGCGGACACGCCTTTGATATTGAAGCCGTTCTCAATGTACGCGCTGACAAGTGACGAATTTCCTTTGTTCGCAGGAATCACGATGGTTCCGTAGGCTACAGCCCTCCGCTTGTCAAAATTCTTGTACGGTGTGGATGCGTAGGTGTTGCCGTCTGCACCGTAGCCACCCGAACCAGGCACCAATCGCTTGCGTGCGTCTTGATTACCGTAGACTGGAGCAGTTGCTTCCGTTTTGATGTATGGAGTGACAACAGAACCTTCTTCTTGTTGCGCTCCAAACACCAAGAAATTATTGTTGTCGAAAGAGTTCTTAAATAGGGGAGTGGGTGCGTTTGTAGCATTAAACACCATAGACAGTCGTTTCCACCCATTTCCAAGACTAGTGATCTTTCCGTCTGAAGCCACTTGTCCTCCACCGCCAGCCACAGAAACAACGGCACCGGTCAATAGATTGAAATTGTATCCAAAGTTGTTTCCACCGCCACCACAAAGCACTTGCAGTGTTGCTCCATCTATTGATTTTGCGTGCAGCGAGAAAGTATATGTTACTCCTGCCGAACCACTTCCCTTGGAAACATAGTTGGAAACGCTGCTACTGCCAGCAAAAGAAAAAACACCGTCATTGCTGCCAAATGGATTAATATTATTTGTAGTCGCCGGGGCTTGCTGTAGCGAACCCGATAGTGCTGGCGCTGTCCAATTATTGAAGTTTTCGCTCCACGATTGGTAGTTGGCTACAGCAACACTACGCAAATCGCTTTCTGTGGCAAACGAAAACGCTGCCAGATTCACGCGATATGCTCCTGGTGTGGGATCATTCAGTTCAGCAGTGCCGCCACCGGGGTGGAATCCTTTTGAATATGTGAATGTACGAATTTGTACACCACCCGATAGTCCTGTCGCAGTGGCACCACCAGAAGAACGCACGGTGAGTGGTCCGTAACCAGCATCAATTGAGAATTCAGGTGTAGCCAGCACCACATACGCGCCGTTACTAAAGCGTTCGGGATTTGAGAAAGAAATTCCGAATATTCCTGTGCCTGCCCGTGTCACACCACTGATGCCGTAGCCGTCCAGTAGGGTAACATTTCCCGGAGAACCAACGGTGAAACTTCCCCACGCATCACAGCCTGGCACATTTGCGGGAACGGAAGTATACGATGATGTGGAAGATAATGCGATCATAGCACGACGACTCTCATGTTGGATCCATTGAAAAGTGTTACATTAGTCATTTGATTTGTTGATGACCCCGGACTGGTTACTGGAAGTCCTGCTCTAACCCAAAATCCTGTGGTGGTTTTAGGATATATTGAGGAATTCAGTGCATGGGCATATGGAATGTACGGATCGGGCGTACAAAACTGCACAAACACTTTGTATTTGGTGTCGCGCATGGGGGTAATAAACGAAAACCGAAGGGCACCATACGGTCCAACCGCAACACCACTAGCATTCAGGTTTGCATTATAAACATTTCCGTTTTCATTCGCGTAGATGCTTGGTAGTGCGTTGGTATGAGTAACAGCATCCAAACGCAGATTGTACCCGTCAATAAACGAAACATTATCCACAGTAGCCTGTGTGGGCGAGGAGGTAGACTGTGTTATCGTGGTTCCAGTCCAACACCACGCTTTCACGGTGCTGTTGTGTGCCAAGAACGGTATTTGTGGTGAGTTGGGCATTACAGTTTCCTCAATATTTGAGCCAGTGTGGTGTCCATTGGAATTTTGCTCATCACCAGTCCGTCAAAAATCATCCCGTCATCTATGTATTCCAAATACAGCAGGACCGTCTTGAGTGCAGGATGAATCTCAGGTTCCAACTTGTAAAACAGCATACGAGCAGAGGAAATTTGCCCGAAAACATTCCCCATTATCACCAAATGATTAAGCAGCAGGATGGGGCGTATCCTGCTGCTACGGTGGTACTTCTTGAGCAACCGCTTTATGTACTTGATTTTTGAAAGGTCTTCAGTGAATTCAGCCATGCCCAAGCAATCAGGATTCCTGTAGTTCCCCATTGCGTACAGCATGAAATTGTCGCGGTTCAAGATTTTGAAATCCATGATAAAGTTGCGTTGGGATCACCAACGCATACCGTGCTGATCCAATGTGCGCTTGATGGCTTTTTGCTTGGTGATCACGCTTCTGGCTCCTGCGTGGGGATCCTGCTTTTTCACGGGCTTCTTGGCGGCTTCTTCCATTGAAGACTTGAGAGCCTTCTTGTGGAACCGCTTGCCCTTGCCGGTTTGATCGGCTTGCGACATTGTTGGATCAGGCTCCATGAGAGGAATGCCAGGCATCATCTCGGTGTACTCCTTGACCGCCTTCTTCTTGTTGCGGAGCAGGGCAAAGTCCTGTGCGTCAAGTCGCTTGTTCTTGTTGACATCCAATTTCTTCTGACCGCCAACAAGTTCTTCCTTCACAATCTTGTGGTGGGGAACGGTGATGCTGCCGTACTCGCCAACATCAACCACATAGCCACCGCCGTGCTGCTGTGCCTTGCCGCTGCCGCCGCTGTCGTGGCGAACAATCTTACCCTTCACCATCTTGCCCTTGTGGGGAACTTTGACGGAATCTCCTGCCTTGTGCATCTCTTCAATAGGCTCAACCTCTTCCTTCACGGGCTTGCGCTTGCCCTTCACGATCTTGCCGCCGCGACCGTACAGTTTTTCGGACTCGTATTCCTTGGTATCACGCGCAATCAGACGGCGCACAGCAGTATCGTGCTTGTCTTCCAGTTTGCGTCCACGCTCCGCAGCCTTGCCCGTCTTGTTCATCTTGGCTTCGTAGCCGCGTTGAGCCTTGACATCGTGCCGCTGAATCGCGTGTTCCATGTCCCGCTGACGAGCAGGAGTCTGTGCCATTTCGTCCAGTTCGGTTTCTTCGTTCACAGGCTTTCCTGTGATTGCGTGCTTACGAGCAGAGCGTTCTGTGCGGTAAATTTTGATTACCTTTCCGCTCTTGTTGACCACAGCCTTGCCCTTGGGGTGGTGGAACATGGTGCGAAGCCCGTTGTCATTTTCTTCTTCAATGCTGTCGCCGTCATGCTCCACGCCTTCTTCTGCAACAACAGGCTCGCTCTTGGGACCGAGTTTAGCCGTGACGCGATACAGCCCGTCTTCAGCAATTTCAATGCTAACCGTGAGGGCGAATTCCTTCAGTCCTGCGGTGGGGTTTGCCTTGCCGTTCATCACGACATTGCCGGTCATGCTGTCAACACCGTCCACGCGACCAAACAAGGTCACGGGAACAGTAACCGTTCCGCGAGGATCGGTTGCATTGGCGGACGGAGCCTGCGGAGGAGTAAGGCTGATGTTGCTCCACAGGTACGGAGTCCACGGGAAGTCCAGCATGAGCAGGTTCAGGCGCGTCTTGATGCGAATGAACGCTTCGTTGGGCGACTGAAAGGTGCTGCGGCTGATGGCGTTCAGCATGGCGTTGATCTGTGCCATGCGCTCGGGACCAAAGTTCACTGGTCCGTCTTCGGTGTTGATGCCACGGTTGGGATAGCCCGTGAGGGTTTCCTTGTACTCGCTCTCGGTGAGAGTGTTACGGAAGTCTTTGAAACGCTTGTTTTCGTGTTGCATATGTTTTGCCTTTGAAATTTCAATCGCAGCGAGTTGCTTTGCTGCCGCTTCCTTGGAAGGATGGGTTCCCAATACCTTTGTTCCGCTCTTGTTGGTGACTACGAATTTGCTGCCGCGCTTTTTGATCATTTTGTTTTCTTCTTTTCCGCTTTGGCTTCCAATTCGTAACGCAGTTCACGCGCCTTTTTCCGAGCGTCTGAGTTTTGCTTCACGCTGTTGTTGTTCGTGCTAGTCAAGTATTCGTTTAGTTCAGAACTAAAATCAAAGAACGACTTGCCTTCACTCACGCTCTTCCAACCGCCGCCCTGTTCGTTGTACCACTTCACAGCCCAACCGTTGGCATAAGCCGAAGGGTACACATCAAACTTGGAACGCGCCTTGCTCTTGGCTTGCGACCACAGTTGCGGATTTGTTGGCTTGTTCTTTTCAAGCAGGGTCTGTGCGTCTTCAACCAAGAAAAACTCTTGCAGAGTTTCTGCATTGGGAACTTCAAACGACTCTTCAATGTCTTCCAATGGATTGCCCATTGTTTTCTTGAAAGCGTTGAACAGCACGGGAGAGCCAGTGATCTTCTTGACCATTGAGTCCATCATGTCAATCATCATGTCGCGGTACACTTTGGACGCACCCATAGTCTTTGCGGTAGCCGTAGTGGGAGCCTCCAAGGCTCGGCGGGCAGCAACAATGTCCTTCTTCTTGACAAGTCCGGTGCGGAGCAGCGTCTTGGTGCGCTCTTTCTCCACATCCTCAATCACAGTGGCAGGCTCTTTTGCAAGGGTAGCACGCATGGTAGTGTACAGGCTTTTGTTGTTCACAACCCGATCCACAACATCCACCATGATTTCCTGCATGAGAGTGCGGTACGCGGGATTCTTGAGTGCCTTGTCGGGATCAGCAAACAGGGTCATGGCACGGCGCACATTGTTCTTGGACACCAAGCCCATCCGTAGAAGGGTGTTTAGTTTAGACGAGATAGCGGAATTTTTGCCCATTGGGTCCATGTGTGTCTCCTGTTGTCCCTTTATTTAGATTTTTTCAGGTGGCTCGTCATGTGCGGAGCGTTGCCTTTTCCGCTTCTTTGCGTTTCAGGCTCGGCTCGTCTTTTTTGAATTACCGCCCGTTTCCGCTCCTTTGGGGTCATTTCACCCACCGTTTCAGGAGTCTTGCTGCTTACTTTACGAGCCGGACGGCACTTGGGGTACTTGCCCGTGGAAGTGTCATGGCGACCACAGGGCGGATACTGACCCGTCTTGGGGTCTTTTTTGCCACCGATGTTCACCCATTTCTCTTTGAACCACCGCGCCAAGTCTTCGTCAATCTTGCACGGTGGGATGGGGTATATTTTATTGTGCTTGGAGAAGCCGCCTGTCTGCCCCGGCGTATCGGGTCGCCGCTTGTACTTGTCGCTCTCCATGAGGCGCACAGCCGCTGACGAGTAGATGTCGGTGTAGTTGATGTCTTCTTTGCGAACGGTTCTCATGCCCTTCTTCAGATCGGAGAACAGCGACTTGATGTCGCTTGCGTTGGCACGGCGGGGCATACCCGTCTTGAATGTGGCAAAGTCATCCGCAGCAACAGCGGCGCGGAGTTTGGACGCGCTCATGCCTTGCACACCACCCACATCGGGATCGCGCTGCCCTGCGCTGATCACATTGATGGATTTCAGTTTCAGCGGTTCCTTGCTTTTGGGACTCATAAACTTTTTGAAGGCATCGTACTCGCCTGCACGGTCTTGTCCACCCACAATCAGCACATGGTCGTAGCCCTTTTTAGCCAGCCAATACAACATATCCACGGGATTCTTGATGTTTGCATTATCAATAAAGTTGGCTTCAGGAAAGAACTTTTTCAGATAGTGAAACTTCTGCTTGGGGGTTAGAGGATTCTTTTTAGGGTCGTTGGTACGACTGCTGAACATGGCGTGTTCTGCGCCGTGTTTCTTCGCAGCCTCTACCAAAGTGTCAACGAGCAGTTGGTGACCACTCGTGGGAGGTTGAAATCTCCCAAACGCCACCACAATCGTTTTTGAGGTAGCGGTTCGTTTCTTACTCATTCGGATCACCTCTTTTGATAGATTCAGAAAACGAGTGGTCACCAACTTGTTTGTTTCTCGCTGTATCCCACCTTCGCCTATTTGCCTCTGCTATTTTATCTATAGTCTCTTGGCTTCTTTTTTTTCCTGTGTTAGCCTTTGCGATCTTTTGTCGGTGTTCAACTGATCTGTTTTTAGCAATATCCGATAGTTTTTTGATGGTTTCGGGGGAGTGTTTTTTACCTTTATGAGCGTCAGCGTTCTTCTGATTCTCTTCGTCTGTTTTTGGTCTTCCCGTATTCGCTTGTCGCATTGCTTCCAACGAAGCAGTCCTGTCTTTGCCCACTAGATTCTTTTGAATCCACTGTTTGCCTTCATCTGTTTTGAGAAAACGCCTGTATCCTTCAGCGGCTAATAGTTTTCTTTCTTTCTCTACCATGTCAATATTTCCAGAAAGAGCCTTCCACGCAACATAGTCTTCTGTTTTTCCGTGAGTCTCCCACAGAGTTTTATGTGCTTCAGCGTGTTCTTCTATAGTCAATTCTATAAGATTTGACGGATCATCACTTCCACCCATGTGTTTTGGAATGATGTGATGCTTGTGTTTCATATCAATCTTTGCCCCAATTTTTCGGCACTGTGAAGTTGCTGCGCGAAAAATCAAGGCGATCTACCAGTTTCACTGCCGCATTGCTCATGCGGTCAATGGCTACAAATCCTTCGGGTGCTGTGACTCGGTAGCCCTTGCCGTCACGGATGAATGTTCCGATCTTGCCCGACATGGACGCGAGTTTCTTCACCACAACCAGTTTGAGTTGTGCCAACTGATTATGTAGTGCGAATACCCGAGCAATCTGATTGCGATTGCGCTTGATCCACTCCATGCTTGGCGTGGGCTTGGTCATCTTGGTCTTGCGCTTGGCTTGGGCTTTGGCTCCAAGGAACGCAAGCATATCGTTTACATCAGCGTGTGAACTAAGACTGCCCTGCGACACAAGCGAGTTCACATACATCTTGATTGCGTCTTTCACGCCCTGATTCTTTGCGATGGCGTTCATGGTAGTCTTGAGTGCAGCAGCCGCTTCTTCAACCTTTGCAATAGCCGACTCAAGGTCTTTGCGATCATCGGGTGAGAACAAGCCGCTGCCGTCCGCGATTCGCAGAGTGGCGTTGTCAAACCACACATCCTTCGTGTTCCGCAGTCCACTCAAATCAGGATTGAACTTGGCGGTTGCGGTGGCAATGCTAGTGCCTTCGTATGCTGTGTGGAACACGATGCCCATCTTTGCACCCAAGATGCGCTTGCCCAAGTGACTGCCCGGCTCCACCGCGTAGGTAATGGTGTTGGGCGTAAAGGTCAGCATGGGCTTGCCGTCAATCTTTGTGCGGACAAGAGAGCCGCTGTCAAACATGAGATCGCCCTGCAAGATGCCCTTGATGCCTAGTTTGGGCAAATGCTGTAGTGCGAGTTTCAGTTTTTCGTTTAGACCTGGTGACGGGTGATTCGCGTCAATGTCTGCGTTCGTGAAGTTCAGTTTGGGAGTCACATTGAACACGCTCTTCGTGCCCACAAAAAACTTGCCGCTAGACGGGTCAATGCCACAAACGATGGCGGGTGCGCCGTCCCACTTCACGGTGATTTCGTGACTGCTTGGCGCGGTGGCAGACAGCGAATCGGCTACACCACGAATAGCCGACACAGCGGCTTTAAAGCCTGCGTAGCCGTTGTTGAGGATTTCGTCCTCTAGATGCTCCAAGTGGACATTCTTGCCACTGGAGGCTTTTACGGCTTCTGTTAGGTGTTGCGTGAATCGTATCAAAAGTGTCCTCCGCTTCCGTATTTAGGAAACGCGGACAGGCTGCTCGGCACGATAGGTCTGTATTGCTTCCACTAGATCAGGCACATAGTCTCGTGGATCGGCGGTGAACACCTGACAACCACCGTCCTCCACACCAATCAGAATGGCAATATTTCGCAATTCCTGCCCAGTACGATCCTGCCACATGAGCGCATACGCGGTGGCTTGCATGAAGTAGTCCTGAATCGCGTCCTCGGATTTTGGATAATTGGAAGATTTGAAATCAATGACCGATGGAACGCCGTCAAACTCACCGATACAATCCGTCCGCCCCGCAAGACCCACCTTCTTCGACCACAGTGGCACTTCAATGGCGTAGATCGTCCCGATACGATCAATCTCTTGCTGCATCGACACAAATAAGTCCCTCTCTGTAGTTCCCTCCGATTCCGTGATCGCAGTTGGCGTAAGATTGTTGAGGAGATAGGTTTCAATGAGCGAATGTAGTTTGGTTCCACGGGATAGTACTCGCTTGGATTCTTCGGGGTTCTCACGCCGCCACTTGGCAAAAAAAGCACGCTTCTTCCATCCTGTCACGGTGGTAACAGACGGAAAAATACCGTCAGGAGTGCTGTATCTCCTGCCGCTGCCGCTTTCTACGCTTTCTATGTTTTCGTCTAGCGTCACAAATTCATGCTGAAAGGTCTTCATGTTTACTCTTTGGGTGTTTCGTCCACAATCTCCGTGCCTTCAGGCAAGCCGTTCGGCTGTGCTGGCTTTGGAGTGTTCACGGGAGTCTGATTGCGGTTCTGCCACTTGTTGGCATCACGCCATTCAGGATTGTTCTGTTGGTTTTGCTTGACCCACGCAAGGTATTGTCTCATGTTTGTCATGGTAGTCTCCTGTTAGTATATAGGGGGTTGATCGGGATTTGAAGAATTGCTGTCCAATATTTCGGCGTATTCAGAAATGAACTCTGTACACGCACCCGTATATTCCGATGCCGCAGCAGAGAATTCCGAAAATATGTTTTGCGTGAACGGGTGTGCGCTGCCAAGGCGCACCACTGCTGGCAACAGAATCGCGGTGGTGGCTTCTTGAATATACGAGTACTTTGTGTCAAATCCACGCTCACGGGACTGACGCAAAGCAAGTGATGCGAGTGCTTCACGGAACGGCTGCTGTTGTCGTTGAGTCAAGCAGTCCAGTGCAGCGGTAGCAGAACGAAGCAGTGCGTCTACACACGCAGCAGATGTACTCTTGATGCTGTAGTCGCACTCTTCCTTGATGGACAAGAACTCAAACGGCGTGGTCTTCTTGCGAAGATCGTTCATCACAGCACGGTACTCGTAGAACTTCATGTCTTCGCCAGTGACTTTCACGATGTCGGTGTTGTGCATGGCATACGACAGACTGCATATGCGGTTGAACATATCCCGCGAATTGAATGCTTCGGCGTACACCGATTGGTGCGGATTGCTCCAACACTTGAACAGGGAATGTACTTTGGGTGTGTAGCGGGTTTCGGTGTGCTTGGCAGACACACACAGCACCGTGGGAGAGAATCGCTCCGTGAGGCTTTCCACAACTGCATTCACTAGTTTTGGAGTGGACGCATCCGATGCACTGCACCACAGGGAAAGGGTGGACTCGGAGTTGGAGTACGAATACGAAACCGAAGCCAGTCCTTGAGGGGACTTCACTGTAACCGACCCACCATTGTCGGTCTGCTCATGCTGTATCATGGTTTATCTCTTCTTTCGGGGACGCAATCCGAATGTCAAACGCTTACGCATGGAAAGTTTACGCTTTCTCTTGGCTTGTGATCTCTTGCTGCGAGCCTTTCGTGCTGCTCGTTTGGCAGTGAGTTTCATTTTACGCAACTGACCCGTAGCCCGCTTCACACAAGTACGCGGTCCTTTTTTCTTGAAGCCGGGAGCGCACTTGAACAGTATCTTCTTGCGCCCCTTGCGAACCACGATCTTGCGCTTGGCAGCGACCTCGTTCAGCATCTCGCCTTCAATGTCAACCGATTCCTCAATCTCTTCGGAGTCATCGTCTTCAATGGTGATCTCGGCTTCTTCCACCGCATCAAGAATGTAGATGACACCATCTTTTTCTTCCCACTCTACTTCATTCTCGTCAAGGTATTCTACCACATCTTCGTAGGAAAGCGAGGGCATATCCAAAACAATCTGCTCTTCTGTGAGTTCAGCGTCAAACTCCTCAAAGACAATTCTTTGAAGGGAGCAGAATGCGTGGTCGCGGATGTCCTTGAATGATTTCATGTTTACTTCTTTGGAGCAGGCTTGGTCATTCCGGGACGGATGGTTTTCAGTTCATCCTTGGTGAGTTTGCGAATCTCGGTGATGGTTTCGCGTCCAACTTCAAGGAAGTCTGCGCTTTCCCAAATCAGATCCGCGCCGCGATCAAGCAGCATACGGTGGCTCTTCTTGCCGATCACTTGCAGCCCTGTGCCTGCAACGCGCAACTCTACTTCGTTGGTTCCCACCATGTACACCACATTGCCCATGTAGCGAACCTTCTTTACCTTCACGGATGTTTCTTTGCCGTTCTTGGAGCCGTAGATTTCAAAAGTGGTGCCTTCAGGCTTCTTGTTCATGGTGGCGAGTAAATCCTGCGCGGTCTTCTCGTTCTTCTGAACTGCGTTACTAGCACGGGCATCGCGGTTTACCTGCTGTGCAAGCGATGCAACAGGATTGCCTGTTTTGTCTACCTTGCGGTCGTTGTTGCCGCGCTGAAGCACTGCACCGTATCCGAATGTGTCAGGCTCGTCACTGGCAATTCGGGGCTTCTTGAACTTGGTCTTGGCGGCTTCGTTCAGCGACTCAACAAGATTCTGTATACGCTTTGTGCCGAATTTGCTCATGTTCCATTCCTTCTGTGTCTTTGGTTTCTTTTCGGGAATTGTTTCACCGCCGCGAGTCTGACTCAGTAGACCCACGCTCTTTTGGAAATTGTTTGAGAACGCAATAATGTCTTCGGGTGGCACAGGCTTTCCGCCCTTGGTGATGGTGCGGGTCTTCATGGTGGTGTTTGCACCGCCACCGTTCGCAATATCAACTGCACACTGCGCTGCCCAACGGTGGTGACCGTCAATCACATAGCCATCAGAAACATAGATGGGTTCAAGCAGACGCGCGGCTTGTTTGGCGTATGTTTCGTCTTCCTGTGCCGCAAGCAGTGTTCCGTACATTCCTGCAATCTTCTCGCCCTTCAACTGTCCCTGAATGGGCTTCAGTGAAGTAACAGGCGCATCCTGCTCTGTGATTTCGTAGCCGTCATCCTCAAGAGCCTTGCGGAATTCCTTTTCCATGTTGACTTCAGCCTTCAGGTCTTCGGGAGTAACCTGATCAGGAGAAGTGTACCCCTTGCTTGCCATGAGAGCCTTGAATGCAGGGGAGTCGGTTTGATTGGGATCAACCTGTGACGAGAACTGCGGCATACGGTCACGGGGAATGCCCTTGGACACGCTGCTCTTGGTCTTGGGATCAAAGCAGAAGCCCACATCAGCGAATGCCTGCGAACACAACTCAAAGTCGTATGCTGCTTCTCCGCGCATAGCAGACAGCGCAGCGTGGTTCAGTTCATCAATAAACATACGCTCTTTCTTGGGATCACCAAACACCGAGTCTTCGTTGCTTTTCGGTCCTGCAAACTTTTTGGCTTTGATGGCTGCTGCCACAATGTTAGCCTTGCGAACATCGCGCTTGGTCTTGGCTTGGGCTGTAGCCTTGGGATCAGGTTTGAATTCCGAATCAAATTCCGTTGCAGGATTATCTCGCGCCACTTCGGGGTGCTGTTCGGTGTCAGCGGCTACCTGCGCTTGTTCTGCACCTTTTTGGCTACCTTGCGGTTGTGCTGTACGCTGCGTATTAGCGGGAACCGCTTGCGCTTGGGGAGTTCCTGCTCCTCCTGTTGTTGGTTGGGCTGTGGGTTTTGCTCCTGCGACTGCTGTGGTTTTTGCATTCGGCTGTGCTGCTCCCTTCGTGTCTGGTTTCTTTTCGTAACCGTCCGCGTCCAATTCAACCTTGCGCGAGGTGTCGCCTGGCTTTTCTACTCGTCCCGCAGGAGCAGCCTTGCCAGCAAGCCACGCCTTCGCGTTGTCTTCCGAGTCAAAGTATTCGGTTTGCCCTTTGACATTCTTTGCGCCCCAATTGCCACTAGCAGTCTGCCACGGTTCTCCTGCCTTGTGAGGAGTCTTGGCAGCGGGTTTTGCTGCGACTGCTTGCACTTCAAGAATGATTGTGCGTAGGCTCTTGTAGGGTTCAATGTCCATTTTAGACTCCGTAACTGCGCGTGATGGCGGTGATCTTGTCTATCTGTGCAGCAATCTTTTCTGCACGACCTTCCCATTTGATGTAGGGCTTTTCGGGATTCTTCATAAGACTAGTTAGGAGCGGTAGGATCATACGCTCAAGGGCTTGCAGTTTTTCCTTGCACTCTTCCCGTGTGGCATTAGCCCGTTCTTCCACTTCGTCCAATACGCTTGACAGGCTTTCGCCTTGCGACTGTACCGCTGCATTGAGTTCGTGCAGTTCCATGTTGAGTACACGATCAATCTTTTCTTCCACGCGAGTGATCTGTGTTGCAGACACAGGTTTGATAGCCGCCACTGCGTTTTTCAGTTCTGCGATCTGTGCAGCAATGGCTGTGATCGCATCCGGTGAAACAGACGGAAGGGGAGGAGTTGGTGGTGTCACCACCAGACCCAACTCCTCCCCTGTTACCGCCGTGAAGCCAAAATCAAACTCTTCAGCCATTTGGTATTACGAAACTACCCAAGTTCCGCTTCCGCCCGATGGAGTGTTGTAATAAACAGCGGCAGTGAATCCGCCGTTGACAAGTCCTCTGCCTTGGAAGTTCTCAAATGTTGCGCCAGCAATTCCAACAGTTCCGCGAGTTAGCCCCACGGTCTGTAGATTCAATGCTGTTGCCACGGGGTGTACTACTCCGATTGCGGGAGAAACCGTAACTACGGCATTTCCACCAGCAACAGAAGAAGTGAGTCCACTTACAATCTTGTATGTGTTGCTGCCAATCACCACTAGATCGTTGGTGTGTGCAGTGAAACCTCCGTTAATTTGGAAGGTGCTTCCCGAGACTGTGGTTGCCGATGCAAGGGTAAGACCTGTGAACATGGTTGCCTGATAGTCTGCACCACTACGAACAAACTTCTTAAGGAAGATGCCAACGGTCTGTCCTTCAATGGCTCCAAGAACAATGTTGGCTATCATTGTCTCACCACGAGGATTCTGCAATGCAGCCTCGGTTCCAGAAGCCAGCGATGGGGTAATGCTACCGAAAGGCGGGAAGCCCGCACCAGTGGTGATACCAGTGATGCCGAAGCCCAGTTTCTTCGCAGCCTTTTCAATCAGGAGCGCACCAGTGCGTCCGGCTGCACCTGTAAGACCGTGTGCGCTGAAAAGGTGGGCAAGGGCGTTGCCGAGTTTGTTCGCTTTTGCGAGTTCTACTGATCCTGCTGTGAATGCCATAAGAGTTCTCCTTTGAGTGATTTGGCTTGTCAGCATTATTTAGTAATGCTGGCGTGTTCCCGCGAGACTTCTATTTTTCATTTCCGCCACTTGTTGTTGTCCTTGGAGCGGTTGGTTTTCCGAGACACCAAACGCAGGTTGGACGGGCGGCTGTCCAGTGCGTTGCCGTTCTTGTGGTCAATCTCTTTGCCGTCTGTGGAGCGACCTTCCCGACCCATGCGCCGCAGCACACGCTTCCGAGCGGTTTTCTTCTTCATGGCTTTACGCTGCTTGGGCGTGGGGTTGTCGCCGCCGTACATTTTGGCGTATTCAGCCTTGTAGTCGCGGGCTTCGGGAACCATGCCGCGCAGAGGATTGAGCGGGTCTTTCCACTTCATGCCCTTGGGCGGATGGGCAGACGCTTCCACTTTGCTCCACGGCAGCACAGCCAGTTTAGCCGTGGTCACCGTGCGCTGATTTTCAGGACTAGCAAAACGATTGGTGACGAATTTATCAGTGATCTCGTATCCGTACTTCTTGCCAAATCTCCGCATCATAGCACTATAGACTGCATCGCGCTTGCCTTCGGATGTCTTGGATATCATGTCAAACTGCTGCGGCAATTTCTCAAATGTTTCGGTATGCCACTTCAAGAACATCTCTACTGCCTTCACCACTGTGGCAAGCACGCGATACGGCTTTCCCTTATGCGTAAGATCATGCGATCCGTCAAGCGTGAAATTGATTTCCCACTGGTTGCCCACATTGGTGATGTCTATCATTAGATCACTGCCGTCTTCATCCTGTGCGTGATACGACACTTCAAGCGTAGTGGCACCGTGACCCAACCGCTTGTACTCGCGCACAGGAAACGGACGGTCGAATACTTCGGTGAGATATGAGCGAAATGTGTTCACGCTTTACCTCCCTGATACAACTCACCAAACTTGTGCTGTTTGTCCAACCAAACAATGGTGGGTGCTGCCATGCCTTCACGCGCAATGTCTAACTCATGCACCGTGCCGCCCACTGCGGCGGCTGCTTTACGCGCCAGTGCTTTGTAGATGCGACCACGCGCAGGATTGGCACTGGTCTTGGTTCCAATGATGATTCCGCGAACAGGATCGTTGTTCTTGACGAATTCACGGGAAGCGTCCACCACCGCGCCAAGCACGGAAGCCGCACCACCCGTACTCAACCAGTTCAGGTCTTCGTCCGTGCCGCTGTCATCAAATTTCCAATAGAACTTGCTGATGTCCTTGGGCTTTGTGCCCACGGGATACGGACGGGGCGGCATACGCTCAAGCGATGTTGCGTGGCGAGAAAACGACAACTCGTAGATGCCGTCAGGCTCCAAACCGTAGAACAGCAAAAATTCAGGGTATTCGTTTCGGATCTGCACAAGTGGAGTAAACTCCACCGAATACACATACACTCTTGCTTTTTTTGTGTAGAACTTATGCAGACTGTCAAAGTGATTCTCCGGCGTGACTCCCAATTCGGTTTCCACCCACTGTGTGAGTTTGCTTCCACGATCAGGAACAGGTATCAATCGACCGTCCTTTTCCTGCACATGAAAAATGAATTGGTTGTAGCCCATGCGTTGCAGGGAAAACTTTGTGTCAAACAGTTCGGTGAGGTAGGAGCGGAAGTCTATCATACGGCTTTACGCTTCACCTTTCCGTGCAGTTGACGGGAGAAAATTTCGGAGCGGTAGTCCACAGCCTTGTCCGAGTATGTGGTGTAGCCGCCCTTTACCCACGAATCAGCGTAGGTCATCTGATTTCCGCCTGTCATCTGCGACAACTTCAAATTCGTGACTTCAACGGTGTCGCCCAAGCGAATGGGCGGCAACCCTTCCTTGCGATCCGATGTGCCAATGTAGCCCATGAGCATCCACCCTTCATCGGTCTGAATGCGAACGCGCCATCGCCACACGCTCATCTTGGCATCATACGCTTTCTGACCAGGAGTATCCACATACGGACTCTTCCCCTCCCGTTCTCCAATGCGGAAGCGCGTGTTCCTGTACTTCTTGGTCTTTACGGGAATATCAAACACCGGATTCAACTGCACAATCTTGCCGCTGATGTTGAACGGCTTACGAAAGTACTCGGGCTTGGGCTGCGGTGTGTCGCCGTGTTCCACGCCTTCGTGGATTTTGCGTCCTTGACAGTGCGCTCGTTGCGAGAATCCCTTGGGATGCGAACAATTAATCGACCGCTTGTATTTCTGCGACCACTTTTCTTCCATGTGTTGCGTGAATCGTTTCATATCGCGCCCTCCACATCCATGTCTACCACTGTGTAACCGGGGAACATACGCGCAAGGTTGTTTGCCACACGATTCTTGCCGCGTTGAAGCGCACGATCACGCAACAGATTTTGTCCTGTTGCCGCAGAGATAAGCGAAACGGTCTTGCGGAAACGGTCAACGCGACCCTGATAGTCAGGCATACCGCTTCCGTTGGTTGATCGTTCAACCGCACTACGATATTCAGGAATATCGTGGTGTATCACATCAGCGGTTTGGTGTGGCGGAATTTCCCACACTATGATCTTGCCGCCATCCCACCACCACAGCAGCGGCAAGTACTGGCGCAGAGTCTTGACATCGTTCGTGGGCGGAAGTCCCCACTTCTCAAGCCAACGAGCGTTGGGATTGTCGTGCCCTGTGGAATCGTAAGCCGCGTAGGTCTTGCCGTCATATGTGGTTTCAGCACGCAAACGCTCAAGTGTCTTTGCAGCGGTTTTCTTGTATCCCCGTGGCTTCCGTGCGCCCTTCACGGCTTTGGTCTTGGAGATCACGGCTTCGCGTAGATGTTGAGTAAAAGACTTCATGCGATTTTCCTTGCGCGTTTTACTATTTCAGAGTGATCGAATGCAAGTTGAGGCATTTTGTTCACGGGAAACCACTCTGCTGCGCTTGCATCATCTGCACCGCGAACCCGTGGATTGAAGCCCTTCGGAAGCGTAACGGTGAACGCATGGGAGCGCGACCACGATTCTGCACTGTCGCGTGGATCGCGTCCACCACCCTCGAAAACTCCGATATGCTTTATCATTCGCTGCTGTGCAGGGGTGAGTCGCAGTCCTGTTTCTTCTTCCAATTCACGAACCGCTGCTTGCAGAGGCGATTCCGCCCCACCCTTCCACTCTTCTCCGCGCTGTGCCGTGGTGTTGATGAAGCCACCAGGGATTGCCCACTTGCCGCCTTCCACGCTGCCAGTCTTGCGCTTGATGAGCAGCAGTTCTTTTCCGTTCGCGCCTTCACGAAACACCACAAGATCCACCGTGGGATTTGCACCACGAAAAAAGTATTCTGTGATGTGGACGCGAAACGACTTCACGATGCGGTTTTCCAGTCTTTTGGATTGTACCGCTTGAATTGCGACTGCCCGCGATTCAGTCCCACACGATCCACCATGACCACCTCATGGTTGCCACCGCTCTCGCTGATCTCGCGCAGTGCTGCACGAATGGAGTCGCCGTTGATGCCTTCCAGTGACGGTGAATTTCGTGCGCTTCCCGAGTACACCTTCAGCCAGCCCTTCATGTACGCAAGCCGCTGCACTTCATACGCCAGATCAATGTCCGTCTTCAGAATGCTGGCGCGCACACTTTCCGCTGTGTGTGCCTGTGGAGTGCCTTCGCTGTCGTACCAATTCACGCGGCATGACACCAAATGCTCTGCTTCTTTCAGCAGTCCCCCATTCAGTTCTGCGGTGGAGATGCCGAATGCCCGTGGAGTCTTTACAATCTGCGTGACATGGTAGTCTTTACTAAACAGGAACCACTGCTTGGTGGGATGCCACCAGCCTGGCTTCATGTTGTAGCCTCCACTGCTCCACGGAAACGGTTCACGCGCCGCCTGTGTGCGGTGCTGTGCTTGCGACTTTGCAAGAGCCTTTGCGGCTACCCGTGCCATGACTCCACCGTAAAGCCGTGCTTGCCGCCGCTCGTACGCAATGTCCGCACGACTACGCGCACCACTGGTAGCGGGTGGCGTGTACGCATTGGGGTTGTCCTCAATGGCTAGGCGTTCGGTGATGTACTGGCGGAATGGCTTCATATTCGTATTTATGTCATTCTAAATACCTGAAAAGGAGATTACTATGGCAGGAGCAGCAGCAGAACGACAAGAAACTGGTTTCGTACGGGCAGTCAAGAACTCCGTCAAGAAGAACCAAGGCAACCCCATCACGCTGATTGCAGGCAAGGTGGTGATTGAAGGCGTGATTGACGCAAACAAGTACACGGGACGGCAGGAGAGTGGATCAGAGCCGTACACCGATGTGCAGTTGACCGTGCGTGTGGCAGGGGGCAAAACAAAGGAGATCAACCTGTCGCTGAAGGGTGAAGCCGCGCCGTCACTGGCAGGCGGCGGACTCAAAGGGCTTGAAAGCATTTCACCTGGCATTGCCACGCGGTACATGAAAGCGGTACGCAAGCACTTGGTGGAAAGCGTGGGGCTGCGCCGTGGCGACAAGGTGCCTGATGTGTACGGGCGGCTCAGTCCTGCTGCAAAGAAAAAAATAGTGATCGGCAACAAGCAAATGGGTGGACCCATTGACTATATGTACATCGGCAGGATGACCGTGGACTCCGACTACCGACCCGCAAGCAACCAGTTGGTGCTGCACGGCAACCTCATACCCGCAGACGAGTACGCCGACACGCACGACCTGTACTTCCGACTCCGTGCGCGGCGTGAGGATCAGCGGTTTGATCCTGATGCCAAAGACCCCAATGGTGCGCCCAAGGTGTACGGCAAGTCCCCGTCCCGTGGCGACAGTGCGGGGCGCATCGTGGTCACGGACAAGCCACCCGCCAATGCCATTACCGTGCGGTTCTCGTAAAAAGAAAAAGCCCCCTGTTCGGGGGCTGATTCGTTTGCCAAGGTGGACGGTTTATTTGGTGCCCTTCAGCACTTTACCTATTGTCTTGTGGAGCCGCTTGTGGGCTTTCTCACCAGCCGCACCGGGCGCGTCCTGTAGGTCAGCCGTATTAGCCGCTTTGAGGGACTTTATGGCATCCGTCGTGCAGTCGCCGCAGCCCTCACTCACCTTCAGGGGTTCCGTGACCCGTGGGGTGGTTGGGGTGTACACCACAGGAGCGGGAGTCTTGCGCTTGCGGCGTGGGGGTGATGTAGCCCCGTCACCGTGCAGATCGCCTTCCGTGCCCTCAGTCACGGGAGATTTGCCGTTTACAATCTCAGCAATTACATCGCCAATGCTGCTACGGGCTTCAGGATTACGAAAGGGAAATGGGTCTAGAAATGGTTTCATTGTTTGGTGTTCTCCTGTGAAATTATGTAGGCACTCACGGGGTCTGATGCTTGCGACCACCGCCACATACGATTGAGCCATTCACGGCGTTTGGCACACCCACCACACTCCCGTATCCCTAGAGAGTGTGTCAGAGCGTGTACAGCGTCACCTAGACCGTGAACCGCGTTCCCAGCGTCTGGTGGCGTGTTTGTCGTATTATTTGAATTTACACCCCCACTTTCACCCATTTTCTCCCACCTTTCAGAAGCCCCCTAGAAACAGGGGAGCGTGTGGTGTGGCGTTCATTGGGGTCCGTACTTCCTACCACGCAGACTTGCAGCGCGGTCCATGTTCTGCCGTGCGTTCTTTGTTAGGTACGGCGACATCTTCCGAGCCAGTGCCGCAAAGTCAGAGCCTGGTCCCACAGTGGCGTCCACCCCACCCACAGGCGCAGAGCGGAAATCGCGTACCACTTTCTTTTTGCTGCACTGCGGACACGGCTCCCCACACGGTGTGTCACGCTCCCCTATGCTCTTCATGCACTCAAAGGGGTGGTCACACGCAGCGCACTTGTATTCGTAAATTGGCATGGTGTAGTCTCCTACACCTATGTATCAGCACTCCCGTGCGAGTTTCTTCATGTACTTACGGTGTTCCCGCAGCAGTACACGCCGTGGAATAGGCAATTTAAATTGCTTGCACAGTTCTAGTGCTTCTCGTTCAGTGTGTTTCTCTAGTGTCAGGTAGTCGCGTTCACGGTAAATAGGGTCGTCACGCATCCACTGCTGAAAGTGGGCGTACTCATGGGCAAGGGTGTACAGCCAGTCAGAGGTGCGGCGACCACCTGTAGCCACACGCAACTGCCCACTGTGTCCCTTGCGGTGCCACGGTTCAATGAAATATCCTTGGCAGCGTTCACCGCCTGCGTTCACACAGTACCCACTGGACAGGGTGAACCGCACATTACACTTCTTGCACTGTACGCGGACGGTCTGTAGAAAGTGCTGTACTCGGGGGTTGTTCATGTAAGCCATTGAAACTCCTCGGGTTAGGTGCCACTATTAGGTAGTGTAGTCTACCACAGCAAAAACTTCAGAATAGGGCGGGGTAATCATTTCATTAGCATTCAAATATTGGGATGGCGTGCGGTTCGCAGGCACGGCGTGCTACCAGTGCGCGGCGCGAGGTTATCGGACCTCGCTGTCCCCGTAAGTCCTTATATCACAAGGGGTTACGAAAATATAGCGTTTTCCGCCTCTGCCGCTTGCAGAATGCCCTATTTTCCAGTACAATATTGATATGACTACGCCTCTTGTTTCCACTGCCCCGACCGCCCCCAATGCCGCCAAGTCCATGCTGGCGCGTCTGCTGGCTACTGAGAATATTTCGGTGGTTCACCAGAACATCCCGACCGCGTTTTTTGATCTGAAGACGCGCAGTCTGCACCTGCCCATGTGGAGCAACGCCAGCGGTTCGCTGTACGATATGCTCGTTGGTCACGAAGTGGCTCACGCACTGTTCACGCCTGTGGACGGTTGGCGCACGGCTATTGACGCGATCAGCGCGGCTACGGGCTGTGACAACAACACCGCGAAGCAGTACCTGAACATCGTGGAAGACGCGCGTATTGAGCGGCTGATCCAGACGAAGTTCCGTGGTCTGAAGGCGGACTTCATCTCTGCGTACAAGACGCTGATGGAGCGCGAGTTCTTTGGTGACCTGTCGAACACCAATGCCATGATTCTCGCTGACCGCTTCAACCTGCACTTCAAGTGCGGTGTTCACGCTGGCACCCTGATTCGTTTCACGGTGGACGAAGCCGCTTTCGTGACCCGTGGCGAAACCGTGTCCACTTGGGCGGAAGTTGCCGCTCTCGCGCAGGACATGATCGTGTGGGCACAGGAACAGGCAAAGCAGCAGCAGCAGGATTCGCAGTCGCAGGAAATGCCCGAAGACGGCGAAGACGGTGCTGACGGCGAAGCCGAAGTGGACGCTAGCGGTACGGATGAAGCGCAGGAGGGGAGCGAAGACGGCTCCAACGCAGGTGCTGGCGAAGGCGAAGAGCGCGAGCCGCAGTCCGAACAGGGCGGCGCGAGTGCTGGCGGTGACGAGCCGACCGAAGAGCCGCAGGGCGAGTCCGCCAGTGGCGCACAGGGCAAGCCGAAGAAGTCCAACGACATGAACAGCGGTATTGCTCCGCAGACCAACGCGAGTCTTGAAAAGGCTCTTGAGGAGTTTGCGAAGAGCGATATGGGTGAAGTGGAGGAGATTGTGCGCGTCACCACGAAGGAGTTGTCGCAGTCCTGCAAGACCTTGGACTACACGCAGTTCCTCGCGGATATGCGTGGTTCGGGCATGAGCCGCTACATGGCACAGCCCATCCGCATCTCTGACTACACCACCGCATCGGTCACGATGGCGACCGCGTTCAACCGCCGCAAGGCTGCTGACAACTGGCGCCGCACCTCCGTGTCCAAGAGCGGTTCGCTTGATACCCTCCGCATGAACCAGTACAAGTGGACGGACGACATCTTCCGCCGCACCACCCGCGTGGCTGACGGCAAGAACCACGGCATCGTGATTCTGCTTGACTGGTCTGCGTCCATGAGCCAGATCATGCAGTCCACGATGGGTCAGTTGTTTATCCTTGCGGACTTCTGCCGCAAGTGTGGCATTCCGTTTGAAGTGTACGCTTTCTCGGACATGGGCTACTACAACACGAAGGACGGCTACTCCGCGCAGGGCAAGGCTGAACGCGAGACTGCGTACACTCAGGACTCGGAACGCCGTCAGAACGCGCTGCTCACCACGAAGGGGCTTACCATGATGAACCTGCTGTCCTCGCGCATGAACAGCGCGGACTACGAGGCTGCAAAGACCTGCCTGTGGAACTGGCGCCAGATGGGTTCGTGCGACTACCGCTACGGTCTGAACGGTACGCCCACCACTGCGGCTCTTGTTGCTGCTGCTGATCTTGTTGAGGCTTTCATCAAGCGTAGCCGCATTCAGATTGCCCACACCGTGGTGCTGACGGACGGTGAGCCGACCGATGCCATTGAGTTTAATTGGCACAAGTACAACCCGTCCGCTGGCTACCGCCGCGAGTCTAGGACTGCTGTTGTGATCACGGACGAGCGCACTGGCGCGGCTTACGATCTGAACCGCGTCACGAAGTACGGCACGGACACGCACGGCTACCGCGTCCACAAGGGCTTCTTTCAGTTCGGCACGAACGGCGTTCCCGACACCGTGCGTCACCCGCAGTGCATGATTGCTGTGGACATCCTGCGCCGCCGCACTGGCTCCAAGGTGCATTGGATTGGTCTGGTGGGCTACAGCCGCCGTGCGGTTGAACCCGCGCACTACGGCATGGTCTGCAAGACCAACGAGTGGAAGCGTGACGGTTTCGTGCGTGGCGATGTTTGGGGTTGGGATTCCGCAATCATCGTGGACGCTGATCGTTTCAGCCGCGATGCGAACGGTACGATCAGCAGCAACGCGCAGATCGCCATCGACAAGGCAGAGTCCAAGATGGACACCGCCAAGACGAACAACTCGCTTGCAAAGGCGTTCATGGAAACGCAGATCGCGCACGGTGCGCTCCGCTCTGTTGCGAATCACATCGGGGAATACCTCGCTGTGTAAAATCGGCAGTTTTTCAAAGATAGTGTAAACACCCATCACACAAGGGGTTACAGCAAGTATTATCGGACGCGCTGTCCCCGCAAGCCTTGAAATACAGGCAGAAATGCAGTAGAATAAACCACATGAAGACCGCTTCTTTCAACCTGACCTCTTCCCAGTTCGCCTTTATCGCTGCTGTTCGTCCGCACCTCGCGGCGTTCGGCATCACTGCCAAGAACACCAGCAACGGACAGAGCGTGTCGTTTTCGCCCCTGTTCCGCGCCGCGCACAAGGCGGGCTACGCTGCTGTTCCCGCGTGGTGCATGGACAAGACCCGCAAGTGTGGGCGTGGCGTGTACGCGCTGCCTGAACTCTTCGCGGACGATGCCGCGTTCACGATCACCGAAGTGAAGCGTGGTCGCCCTGCGGGTGCAAAGACCGCGAAGCGCACGGAGCCGAAGGCGGCTCCCGCTCCTGTTGCTGCTGCTCCTGCTGTTGAGGAGTGCAGCGCGGTTGCGCTCACTGCGGGTACGGACGCTGCTGAACTTGCGCGTACCATCACGCAGGGCGAGAGCGAAACCTTCACTCCCGCGGCGGACGACAACTACATTCCGTGGGGCTACCACAACGAGATCAAGTCCATCATCAAGTCCAAGCGGTTCTGCCCCGTGTTCATCACGGGTCTGAGCGGCAACGGCAAGACCACGATGGTGGAGCAGGTGTGCGCCCAGTTGAAGCGCGAGTGTGTGCGCGTGAACTTCACCGCTGCAACGGATGAAGACGAACTCCTCGGTGGCTTCCGCCTTATCAACGGCGAAACCCGTTTCGTGCCTGGTCCCGTGCTTGTGGCGATGGAGCGCGGCTCCGTGCTGCTGCTTGACGAGATCGACCTCGGTGGTCACCTCATCATGTGCTTGCAGTCCGTGCTTGAAGGCAAGGGCAAGTTCATCCCCAAGATCGGCAAGTATGTGCGCCCTGCGCCTGGCTTCACCGTGGTGGCTACGGCTAACACGAAGGGCAAGGGCAGCGATGACGGTCGGTTCGCGGGTACGAACATCCTGAACGAAGCGTTCCTTGACCGTTTCGCGTTCACCTACGAACAGGACTACGCGGACACCAAGATTGAGAAGCGCATTCTCAAGAAGGTCGCGGACTCCGTTGGCGTGGACGATGATGCGTTCCTTGACAATCTCGTGACTTGGGCGGACATCATCCGCAAGTCGTTCAAGCAGCAGGTGGTGAGCGAGATCATCACCACGCGCCGTCTGCGCGACATCGTGTTCGCGTTCTCGGTGTTCGGTGACAAGATGACCGCGATTGAGCGGTGCGTGTCGCGGTTCGACCCGACCACGAAGGACGCGTTCACGCAGATGTACACGAAGGTGGACGCTGACGCACAGCCGAAGCCCACCGTGGACGCTGCTGCTCCGAAGTCCGACAACCCCAACGCTTGCCCGTTCTAATAGGAGGCGCATATGCTAGGCGGCATTCGCATTGTTCACACACCCCAACAGGGGAAAACGCTTCACGAACACAATCAGATTTGCGTGAAGTTTCCCAACGGGTATCAGGTCAGCGCGGTGTACGGTGCGCTTGCGTACTCCACCGATCACAACGGGAGCCGCATCACTGCTCCGCTACAACACGAACAGTTTGCGTCCACTGTAGAGGTCGCAATATTCCAACCGAACGGCGAAATAGTGCCGTTCAAGGACGGTCAAGAAGTCAAGGGATTTGTTACCGTCACCGATTTGTTTCAGATTCTCAACTGGGTTTCCACCCAAAAGTAAAAGGACACGCTTTCAATGACTACTACGAACAACACGCTTCCCCTCCTCGCCTCGTACACGCCTGGTCAGATTGAATTCATCAAGTTTCTTCAGGCGCATCGCTCCGCTCTTACTGTGTACGACACCTGCACCGTGTCCCGCAAGGACTTGGTGGAACTCCTGAAGACCTCGCCGTACATTGCCGTCCCTGCGTGGATTGCTGCCAAGCGCGATCGCCGTGCAGGACGCGGCAATTACCTTATCCCTGAACTCGCCGCGGATGTGAACACGCTCACCGTGAACGCCAACAAGCGCGGACGCAAGCCTGGCTCGCCCAACAAGAAGGGTCGCGCCGCCGTGGTTGCCCCTACGCAGACCCCCGCACAGCCCCAGTTCGTCACCACCAACGCCTAAAAGGAAAAAATCATGCTCGGCAACACCACGATCAATATCCAACGCGCGCGAATCGCTGCGCTGACTGCTGAAACCACCCGCCTCCGTGCAGAAAACGCCCGTCTGCGCCGCATTTTTGAGATCACGGGCACTGATCTACCGTCATCCACCCCCGACTACGGGCTTGGCGGACACGAATTCGTTGATCCCATCAGTGGGATCGACACTTGGGGCGGACGAGAAGGCGCAGACTAACACAAAAACTCGTCCCTGTAACTCAGTTGGATAGAGTAATTGCCTTCTAAGCAATAAGTCAGTGGTTCAAGTCCACTCAGGGACGCTCCCACACCATGCACTACACCACAGTTTCTCAAAATCGTGTGCTGCTCTGGCAAAAAGGCAGCAATTCACCGTCCGCAACCGTTGCCCGCAATGCCCAAAACGCTTGGGTGAGCGGAAATCAAATCATTGTGCAGTTCACAAACGGCTCAACAGGTATTTTTGAAATCACTCGCGCTGGCACTTCCGCCTACCCCGTCCGCACCACCCGCTAAAAGGCAAAAAATCATGCCCCGACTCGCAATTCTTGAAGCCGACCTCCGTGACACCACCATTGACTGGCACGAATTCGACAATTCCATCCGCTCGGACGCTGATCCGCGTGAAATCCGCCGCCCCGCAGAGGACGATGAATGGGAAGACGAAGACGATTCTGACGACCGCCGCCGCTAAACCCTAAACTCTTGGCACTGTAGCCCAATGGCAGAGGCAACCGACTCAAAATCGGTACAGTGTGGGTTCGACTCCCACCAGTGCTATTTAAAAACCATGAAAACTCACGAATTCCGCAATACCGTCACCAAGCACCGCTGCCACCGCTTCGTCACCCTCATGCAGCCGTACAGCATGGGACGCACCACTGTGACCTTCAACTACGATCCCGATGGTGCGTTCGCGTTCGTGTGGCTCACTGCTACCAGCACGGACGGCAAGCCCGTGTATGTGGACGGTGGGCAGTACGCACTAGAGAGCGACTGGCATATCTCCCTGTTCACTGACAACGCACGGCGCGTATGGGGTGACCTGCGCTCAGAGGGATGGGTAGAGATTGCACAGGGCAGCATTGGTGCGCCTGTGAGTACTAAATAAATCGTAGCCGTGTGGGATTCGTCCCGTGCATCGCTACAACGCCTCTGTCCGCCTACGCACGGACAGGGGCTTTTTTTATTTCTACAGGGAGCCTGTCGGACAACAGTGTACGGCGAAATGTGGTGGGGGTTTAGTGGTGCGTTAGCAACCCCGCCACAAAATGCCTCAACCCATTTTCAAATAATCGCCGTGGGACTCCACCCCACCACAGTTTTCAAATATTGGGTTCCCATACGCCCCTCTCCACAGTTTTCAAATATTGCCAAACGAAATACACCATTTCGCTCCCACCCCATTGCACCCTCCACGCACAGTGCTATACTATGGGCATGACAGAATTTCTTTTCCATCGGGTAATCCCCGTACTCACAGCAGCGATTGGAGTCCTGCTTGTTGTGCTTACAGCCGCCGTGGCATGGGACATACTCTACGGACACCGCAAGGACGAACACAATGGCTGATCCCATCCGAACTGTACTGGTTGAGCAGAAACTGATTTACGAAGAGCGCATTGCCGAACTCATCAAGGAGCGTGACGAGGTTCGCCGTGATATCTGTTGTATGATGCACATGACTGGCTTCCTTGCAGGTGACTATGCCCACTCAAAGGGTTGGGATTGCTTCAAGGACGGTCATACTGGCTTCTCACCTGAGATACAGAATTTCAGAGATATCTTCTATGGTTACAAGGATAAACTAAGAGCCGAACGCGATGAGGCGAGGCGGATGTATTGTGAGGCAGTAAACCGCCACCAAGTGCGGCTTGATGCGTTTGGTATTGCGAAGAACCACGGCTGGGACTGTTACAAGGAGACACACAATGACATTTGAATCCACACCACCTGCGTACTCGTTTGCGTCCCGTTACGGTGTCGCGCGTTCGCTGTCCCCGCTTGGTGAGCAGGGTGACGGCACCCGTGCGTACATCATTGAGGGCGAGAGCCGCTATGTGCGTGGTGGCGAGGGCATGATTGATTTTGAGGGCGGACCGTTCGTGAGCAACGGCGCGTGTTTCGGCGGTCCTGATCCCACCCTTGTGGAGCAGATTGGCGCGTTTCCGTGCATCGGGGCGAATGAGGTGGTGGTGGGGGCACAGTGGCTGTCCCGCGAGAACGCTGCACACGCACTAGGACTGGATCCCGTGCTGGTGGATCCACTGGGCAAGCGGTCGTTTGCACTGATCAAGACACGGAGTTGAACTTTTTTATTCCTTTAGGAGATTGGCAGTATGAGCGTAGTAAGCGTATTTTACGGCAGCGGCAATTTCGCAGTTTCAACCACAGCCCAAGGCGGTGTGTACCAAACGGTTGGCTACACCGCGCCGCTGTCGTGGCACGGTGCGTACAGCGCACCCACCCCCACGGGTGCAGCCATTGTGTCACCCACCGTGGGATTGGCACTGCCCCACAACCTGTTCACGGGCTTTTCTGACGGGTACTGGATCCATCGTGTGTTCTTGGACGGACACCTTGTGGGCACATTCACTTTCACCGATCAGCAGTTTTGCATTCCCATGCAGTGGGACACCGTGCAGAGCGTAGCCCTGTGCGGTCCTGAACCGGAAGATCCAGGCACCCATCCGCACACGCCCTCGCCTGGTGGTTGCGCGGTGCTGCTAGCCGCTGCGCTGTTTACCCGTTTCCGCAACCGAAAGGCATAACATGGAAAACCCGCACCACGAACACGAACAGGCTGAAGCGAATGCCAACAACGCCCGTTTCCGCGCAACGGATGGAGAGTAAATGAGCGCAGAATCATTTGACAGCCTGACCCGTGAGATTGCCGCGCTGCGAACACAGTGCGAAGAGTTTCGTGTTCGCAACGAAATGCTACAGTACCACTTGGATCGTGAACGCCGCGCAGTGCGGGAACTAGAGCGCGAACTTCAGGAGTACTACGGAGTACGGGGCATTCGCACTCCTGATTTTTCGCGCCCTGAATACGATCCCCCTGCGCCACTCGGATGGGGCAAGGACAAGGACGAATGAACGCACCACCACAGGCGCAATACACCATCCACCGCATCACGGACGCGAACAGCAACGAATGGAGTTTCCTTGTGTACTCCGCAGCGTGTCCTGATGTGCTTGTGGAGGTACGCCAACAACGCCCCACCAATACAGGCTTTCCGTTTATGTGGGTGCATCAGATGGCTTTCAGCAACGCACTGTTGAAACAGTTGCCATCGGACGCGAGATACGCGGAATACGAACGCGCCACGCTGTTCAAGAACAAATACCCTGAAGTCATTGCATTCAGCCGTGATGACGCGGTAACCGACACCATGACGGTGGGCATTCGTATTACATTCAACCGCGACAACACCGTGCGGTTAGCCAAGAGCGATGCGCGGCTGCTGTGGGAGCGTCTGTCCGCTGTGCGATAAATACGGGTAATGCACTACCGCGCTGTTTTCATTTCTGATATGCACCTTGCTTCAAAAAAAGCAAAAGCCAAACCACTCAACGATTTTTTAAAGCACAACACATTTGAAACCATTTATTTGGTGGGCGATGTGATTGACATTTGGCGGTTTCGGCAAGCGTTTGCCATGTCGGCGGAAAAACAAAACGAGCATCTAGAGGTGGTGGAGCGGCTACTGAAACACGCTCGTAAGGGCACAGCCGTTCACTACATTTGGGGCAACCACGATGAGTTCATGGCAAAGTTCCGTGGACACCAAATATTTGGATCGGTGTCGCTGCACGAACGCATGGATCACACCACCGCGAACGGCACACGATTTCTTGTGCTGCACGGACACCAGTTTGACCTGCTCACCAAGTATCCCGTTTCAGGCTTTATCTACAAAGCCGGAGATTGGGCATACGAGGTGCTGCTTAATATTAATGAAGCGTTTAATTGGTGCAGACGCGCAATTGGTATGCGCTACTGGAGCGTGTCCAAGTACATCAAGGTGAAAGTAAAGCGGGCTACTCAATTCATTGAAAGTTTTGAGTCTGTGGTGTGCCGCTATGCCAAGGAGCGCGGCTACGGTGGCGTGATCTGCGGACACCTGCATGATCCCAAAATCAAAAGCGTGGACGGAATCGTGTACGCCAACTGTGGGTGCTGGACTGAAAAAGACAACTGCACCTTTCTGTACGAAGACGAGAACGGCTGTTTGAAAGTAGGCTCGTATGCGAGAACTCATTGACACTGCACGGGATACGGTGATCTTGTGCGTGTGTATTGCAATCATTACCCCCATCATGCTGTTTGGCACGGTGGAAGGCATGATACGGCGGTGGTTCACCAAAGACCCCGGAACAGGCTGTTGAGATTGATAAATAGCGCATGGAGGATTGCTCATGCGCTTTAGATCAAATCAGTATCGTCATATCACAGAAGCCACCAGTAGTGGAGTAGAGGGCGACTACGAGGGCGAGATGTCCCGTAGCGAACTCAAGTCCACCATTGCCAACTGCAAAGAATTGCTTGACATGATTGGCGAGGACGAAGAGATTGAAGCGTGGGTGCAGTCCAAGATCACCAAGGCAGCAGACTACATTTCAAGCGTTCGCAACTACATGGTGGGCGACACCGTGAACGAAGCCGTGGGTGCATGGCAGCGCAAGGAAGGCAAGAACCCCGAGGGCGGCTTGAACAAGAAGGGCGTGGAGTCGTACCGCCGCGAGAACCCCGGTTCCAAACTGCAAACCGCAGTCACCACAAAACCATCCAAACTCAAGCCCGGTTCTAAGAGCGCAAATCGCCGCAAGTCGTTTTGCTCACGCATGAAGGGCATGAAGGCTAAACTCACCTCCGCAGAGACTGCGCGTGACCCTGATTCGCGCATCAACAAATCTTTGCGAAAATGGAACTGCTAGTAAGTTCCCGCGTACTAAATAGTTAAGTCATCGGGGCAGTAGTCTGTAGACAGTGCGAACTGGATTACGCTACTCATGCGTTGCGGGAACTTCGCTACCTGTTGACCGTCAGAGAGGGGAGCCGCAAGGCTCCCCTTTCACTTTTAAATATAACCCGTGAAGAATACGATCTGAATACTTCAGACCCTCCACCCAATATGTGAGAGGCTAGATATAGCACCCCTCAATTCCGAGGGGATATTTGAAAAGGAGAGTCTTAATGAAGACACTACTCACATCTCTGGCAACCGCATCGGTTGCCGCCTCTGCTGCTGCTCAAGACGCAAAGCCTGTTGCTCCTGCGTCTGCGCCACTCTTCAGTGATATCACGCTCACGGAAAATGTTGGCGTGTACGACAAGAAGGGTGACACCAGCACTGTTGCTGCTCTGAACACCCTGCTTGGTGTAAAGGCTATTGGACTTGACTGGCACTTGCTTGCGCCCGTCTATGTGTCTGATGCCAGTGGTTACGGCAGCATTGAACTCGGCACTTCGTGGGATGCACTCAAGGACGCGGCGTTCCTTGGCAGCAAGACCACGGTGAGTGTTGAGGGTGGTCTGTGGATGCCCACCGGCTCCGCAAACTACGAGAACACGGAACTTGCTCCCCACATCGGCGCGGCTGCACTGATGAACTGGGGCGAGTGGTCTTTCAATCAGACCTTTGACTGGCGTTTCGTGACGGGTTCCATGTACGACCCGCTGCTTGACCGCTTCTCCACCGATCTTGCCACGGCTGTTTCTAGCCTGGACTACAAGTGGAGCGATACCGTGAAGTTTGGTGTTGATTTCGGTCAGTACTATTTTGTTGACGGCGGCGGCACGGTTCTTATTACTCCCAATGTGGAGTGGACCCCCGCGCAGTCCGTGGTTGTGTCTGGCGGCGTGGGCGTTCCTGTTTGGCAGGATCTCGCTGTTGAGAACAACCTTGTTGTGAATGCTGGCGTTTCGTTCAAGTTCTAATTATAAAGGAGATACTACTATGGCTACTACTCAAACTGTTAAGTCTTGCCCCGTGATTGGTTCTTTCTCGTGGAAGAACCCCCTCCATCTCGTGGGCTTCTTTGCCCTGCTCCCGTTTGCCATCAAGGGCGCAGTGTTCCTCTACCATGCCGTAGAGAACGCAGTCGGTACACTCGTTAAGTAATTCTCTTAACGACTTAATTTCTGAAGAAGAGGGCGAAAGCCCTCTTTTTCATTTGCACTAAAATATTCGCGGGGCTTGCTTCCGTGGTGGGATGCTGTATACTTTGGGATATGAACGAAACACACAAGCCATTCATTCTTGCATCACAGCACTACCTGTTTGAAGTTTCAGGGCAAGCAGCGGTGGGTTACTTTCCGTGGCGCGAATCCGTGATCGTGGTGGAGTTTGATGCGTCCCGTGGTGACTGCTTTGATCCTGATTACATCCGACACAACAGCAATGTGCGATTGAAGTCGGTGGAAGAAGCACGGCGTGATTGGATTTGGCGTGAGCGCAACACCGACGATACACATTCGCTACAGTGGTGCCGTGTGCTTGCGATTCCAAATTTCTCCGAAATTGAAAGGCATCTGCGGATTGTGTGCATTGGACTCGCCGTTGGGTTCCGCGACCAAGAGGAAGCGCGTATTGGTCGCCAACAGCAGTCGGCAACCAACACAGAAACCTTTACCACCGTATTGGACAGAATCATCAAGCAGATGAAGGTGGAAGACAAAACTTCCCCTGTCATTGCAGAATACCACAACTACAACTACGCAATGGAGGCATGAACATGGATGCAACAGAACAGTACGAAAAGTGGAAGGCACAGTTTCCCCTGTGCTTTGAGCGCACAGGCTCCTGCATGGGGTTTGGCGTTCAACACAGCAGCGGATGGAACCCCATCATTGAGCGGCTACTAACAAAGATTGAAGCGCACCTTGCTGCAAAGTACGCCGCAGGATTCCGCGATCCCGACTACGGATTTCAGATTGATCAGATCAAGGAGAAGTTCGGAACGCTGCGGTTCTATGTGTGCGGCGCAGACGATCAGATTTTCCAGTGGATCGTAGAAGCCGAGCGCGAAACCGCAAATACCTGTGAAGCGTGTGGTGCGCCTGGTTCGCTCCACTGCCGCGTTGGTGGGTATTGGCTGTACACCCGCTGTCCACAGTGCGCCACCGAAAACATGGAACCGTACAAGGCGGAAGACCATGATTTCTGATGACGAACTGTTTGCTGCGATGCGGCGCGTGAACGCAAAGTTCAAGCGCACACTTGAGCGATTAGCACAGAGTGAAAATGGAGAACCCATGACCCTACCAAACGAAGAAGTCCAAAGCCTGCAAGCCGTTCGCAGATTTCTTTTTGATCTGCTTGATCCATCCGTGACCCCGCGAGTGCCGAAGGAGATCCGCCAACGGGCGCGGCGCGTGTGCAAGCATTTTCCGATGGACTACAGCATCCAAGAGCGTTACCCCGAAGTGTTCAACCCCAAGCAGGAGACTCCCATGACCGAAACTACGAATACAACTCGCAAGAACTACATCGCAGATATTGCTGAACAGTACCTCAAGAACGGTGAAACCATTACCGTGACTTTCACCAAGAAGGACGGCACGGAGCGCGTCATGCTCTGCACTCGCAACATGGCGGCGATCCCCGAGGACAAGCACCCGAAGGGCGAAGGCAAGACGAAGGCAGCGCACCTGATCGTAGCCTTTGATTTGGAAAAGGGCGAGTGGCGGTCATTCGGTGAAGAGTCCGTGCTGTCGGTGCAGCGCGGCTCCATGCTCCACGAATCGGTCTAAAATATTGCAGATTTCTTACCCCGCGCAGAACCCCTGTTTTTACAGGGGTTTCTGTGTATAAGTTATCGGACTTTATGAATCCGCCTCTTGACGGGAACCCCTGTTTTCCAGTAGAATGGGAGCATATGGCTACCGCCTCAACTATCGCACCCACGCGCCGTTCCACCCGTTCGCCCATGACCTACAAGCCGTACACGCTCAACCCGTCCGCACTGCCCTACGGTCTGTGGATCGACATCCCATTCCGTAAGCGCGGCAGTACGCAGATCCGCTCCGAAGCCAAGGGTCGCGGTGCGCGTTTCTGCCCCGCCGCGAAGGGCGCGATCAAGTGGTGGATGCCGCAGAACCGCCTGACGGCGGAAACCGTGGATTGGCTCAACTCTCACGAAATGATTCGTGGTGAGCGCAAGGCTCCCGTGTTCAACCCCAACGCGCTGAAGGTGTCGGACATCGACCTCGCGTACCCGTTCCGCGTGTACCTTGCCGTGCCGTTCGCGGACAAGGACATTGCCAAGGGCATGGGTGCGCTGTGGAGCAGCGATGACAAGCGGTGGTACTTCAATGCCACCAACCTCACGCAGCACCGCTTTGACGAAGTGCTGAAGAAGCAGTGGGTGTTCTCGTTCCACGGTGTGCTGAAGAGCGACCCCACGCACACCGCTACGGGTGTGTACTTCTTCACCGAAGACTTTGGCGGTGCGGCGGCTCCCGCTGCTCCTGCTGCGGCTCCGTTCGTGCCCACGGTGTGGACTTTCGTGAAGAACGGGCTGATCATCACGATGCAGACCACGGCAGACGGTTGCATCGCTCTTGATTCCGAAGATCAGTCCCATGTGGACGGCATCTACACGAAGGACGAAGCGCGTGGCACTTGGAACGCGCTCCTCGCTGACGGTTGGACTCTTGTTTCCTAAAAGGAGAATGACTCAAATGTGCGATTACGAACACTGTGACAGTTGCGGTTGCCGCGTCAACGCCAAGGCGCGGATGGTTGTGGAGTCCCTGCCGTGTGATGTGGCTTCCGCCAATGTGGGCGAGAGTGCGACCCTGTGCCGCCGTTGCTACGGCATCGTGTCGGGCAAGGACGCGCCCGTGACTGACGACAACGCGAACCCGTGCCGCTGCTGCGGCGAAATCGTTTACGACACCGACTACGACACCTGTGACACCTGTGAGGAGACTAACATGACCACCTTCATCACCAACAACACCACCATCACCACCACCAACGACAGGAAGAACATGAACATTGACAAGACCATCACCGTCACGGGCATCAAGTTTTGGAACTGGACGATCACCGCAAATGTGATTCTCACTTTTGAGTACGACCGCAACACCAACACCTTCTCTCACACGCAGAGCAGCATCGGAACCAACGATGGCGACATCGTTGGATATGGCAACAATGCGGCTATTCCCAACATCTCATTCAGCAACCATGTCAGCGTTGATGCCGTTCGTTGGGCAAAGATGACCACCGATGCAGGAATGGACATCGGGCAGCGAGATGATTGGATTGATGCCATCTATGAATCAGATGCACTCCGTGATGCCATTACGCACGAAGGAGAGTTTCTGTCGGCAATCGTTGCGGTTGTCAAGGAGGACGGCAAGTGAGCGCACCCCTAACTACACACATGAGCAACTTTGACCCCATTCCCCGGCTTCAGCAGATTGCCGCAACCATTGAAAACGGAGGACACTTTGACTCCCCCGCCACCGCAGCGCACTACATCAACTGTGCGATCAAGGAGATCGAACGCCTCCGCGCCGAGCGCGACGAGGCACGGCGGATGTATTGCGGGCGGGTGTCACGCGATGTGCCGCTTGATGCGTTTGATATTGCGAAGAACCACGGTTGGGACTGCTTCCCGCAGGAGGACGCATGAAAGCCATGCCATACATGAAACTGAATCCGCATCTACCGGAGATCATCGAGGAATTGCGGGACGAACGCTACCGTCCGCACCCACGCGACATTCGCACAGCCGTGGATGAACTAGAAAGCATGGCAACACGGATCGACGCGCTGGAGGAATTGACGGAACGCCTTACCGCCGAGCGCGACGAGGCGAGGCGGTTGTGTTGTGAGAACGCCGCTATGGACGAAAGCGGATATGTGAAGCACGGAACCATGCTCCACTTCGCAGAGTCTCGTGGCTGGGACTGCTTCAAAGATAACGCTTGACAACACCAATAGACTGTACTATACTAACAACAAGGAGATTGACAATGACCAAGACTGCAACTAAGACTAAGACCGCAACCAAGACCAAGAATATCACCGTTCATTCCGATGAGATCGTTACCGTTCACTCTGATGACCTTTACAAGATCGCAAAGACGATGGAGGGTCTGTTCAAGAAAATGAATGATCTTGACAACAAAGTTTCGTCCCGAGACATCAGTGGTCGTGATATTGAAGAGGCGCTTTCTGACATCTCATACAAGATGGGCGATGCGTTTGACACTCTCAAGACCATCCTCATTCAGAATGAAATCGTCAGCGGACCTTCCGACCCCCTCACTCTGCCCAAGAAGGTTTGATAACAAGAAGAACTACAACACCACACAGAAGGAGACTCGCCATGTTCAGTAACACCTGCGCCATGACACTCGCACAGAAGTCCGACCGCATCCTCGCCCAAACGCGGGGCTTGAGCGGTGCGACACCAAATGCCACGCAACTAATCGAAGAACTGCGGTGGGCGTTGGAGGAGAACAGGAGGGAAGTCGAACATCTACGCGCCGAGCGCGACGAGGCACGGCGAATGTATTGCAAATGCCACGCACAAGCAGAAGCCGTTGGGTATGCCGAAGGGCGTGGTTGGGACTGCTTCAAACAAGAGGACGACAAGTAATGCCCGAACTGCACCGCCACCGAACCATCCGCGAACACTTCACCCACCCCAAGGGCTACAGGGCAATCCTGCGAAACGAGCGGATCGGAGTCATCACCTTTGCGTGGGAAGAAAAGCCTGAAGTTCCACACAACCCCGATGTGGTGATTTGCTTTCACCCGTATGGGGATGCGAAAGAGTGGGTGGTGTTCGTGCGGACTACCAGTTCCACCATCAAGTTGGAAGCAAGCAACCCAACGAGCATGGGAGTCGCGCTTGGGCGCGATGTGTGGAACCATTTGATATGCCAAAGTATTTGGAAGCCGTGGAGCGGAGAACAGGAGACACCATGAACATCAGAGCAGGAAAGTTCGTACACGATGCGTTCCGCGAGGGGCAACGCTTGCGCCCGAAGACATGGGGCAAGAAGTCACGCTGCCCACGCAAGGCGCGGCGTGATGCCAAACGCGAACTCCAAAATAGTTGAATCGCCCACAGCCGCCCCCAACGGGGCGGCTTTTTTCATAGATACTTTTGGAGGTTCGTCATGCTTGACAGTGAAAAAATCATCGGTATTGACTTGGTTCGCATTGACGGCGAAGACGGCATCTACGGAATATACGAATCCGTGGACGGCGGGGAGGAGTGGCGGAAACTCGCAGAGTCTCAAAAGATTTACGAACTGCTACAGTTCGCAAAGACACGGTACACGGACGCCACGCCAATGGTAATGCCCCAGCAGATTCAAAACATTCTCACCTACGAAATCATGGAAGAGGCAGCAGAGTTGAAGCGAAAGAAGGCACAGGCAGAGAACACCAAACTAAACTGGTTTGCGCGACTCCTGCTATTTTTCAAGCGAGGGTAGAGCAATGAAAAAGTCAGAGAAGGAACTCAACGAAGACCTCCTGAACGCAGCAGCACTTGCCGTTCACTCGTATGAAGAATACCTTCTGGACCAAATAGGTTGGCGCGAATTGGCTCAAGTCATGGACGCGCTACGCAAGAGCGTGACAGCAGTAGACAAGCACAAACTATCCAAATAGTGTTTCGGAGTGAAGTATAGACTTTTATATTGGGTCTATTTTTTCACTCGTATAAGTATCTGTGTCCGGTGTGAAGAGATGTACTCTTTAGAATAACAACAGAGTACAACTGAGTACCAGAGGGACACCCCAAATCAAATAACAGAATACCGATGGGAGGGATTGCATTCCCTCCCCGTCATGCTATACTAAGTACCGTAAAGGAGTCAGGCATGACCGCGTATCGGCTACACATTGACATACCTCTGCCTTTGAGTGAAGCAGATGCCCTCACCGTTTCCGAGATGGTGGTGGCAACACTTCAGTCCCCTCAACTCTTTCAGGAACTTCAGAGCCGTGGAGTCTCCTCAATTAACTACCGTTTGGGACATGACGATGATCGGCAACGGAGCAACTATTTTGTGAAGACTCCGAGTGGTCATGTCACCAATCAAAAGAACCGAATCACCGTTACGGAGTAAACCCCATGAAGATTCAGATTGAAAAGACCACCAAGAAGAGCAAGACCGCAAAGAAGACTGAACCCGCGCTGTGCTACACCCGTGATGACATTGAAACCATTCTTGTCACCGTGATGCTGTGCGCCATTTCCGTTGCGTCTGTGCTGCTCACCCTCACGCTGTTCATCTCTGTTCTCAAGCACTAAACCACTGGGCGGTGGGCGGACGGCTTCGCAGACCTGCTTATACCAGGTTCATTCAGGATCGACACCTGAACCGCCTATTTACAAAACTACCATGCACTACAACAACACCAATTTCGACAGTGAATTCAACGGCAGCAACCCCACGCAAAACGATCAGATGGCTTTCATTGATTACGAAGGCGATGGCTTGTGGATGTTTGGAATCGCCACCCCCAATTACGAAATTCAGGATTTCGCTATTTCAGAAATCATTGATCGGGACGGTGACCTAAATAAACTCGTGAAGAGAGCAGTGATGGATTGGGGTGTTGACCCGTATGAACTGTGGGTTTCCCCATGTGGACGCGAAGTTGCGCTGCTTGCTCTCAACGGCAAGAAGATTGGAGAGTAAACCATGAGTACACCCAAGAAGACCACAAGCATTACGCTTGACATGAACATCGGGGACGCTGCGTTCCTGAAGATTGCCAAGGCGGCTCACGCGAACAACCGCACCTTTAACGATCAGATTAATCGCATCGTAGCGGACGCGGTAGCCAACCTTGACCGTCCTGCGGTCGCTGTCCCCACTCCGCAGCCGTTTGGCTTTTCTGCCAAGCCGCAAGCGTAAAGGAGAACGCGGCTTGACTCACGATATCGGCGGTACAGGAGGTGTGCGATGCGTGAACGAGATGTTGAAGAACTGCAAGCCCTTCGTGAACTGGCGAAAGCCTTTGATGACCTATGCGGAGACTTGCCGCGACTTGAAAAGTACAGACGAGACAAGAGCGGTCGTATTGGATACACCCCTCTCACCCTCGCTCTATTCCGATCCGCGTACCGATCCCTGAACTCGTGGAAGCGGTTGCTAAAGAAAGACGACAAGCAACAGTAAAAGAGGTTTAGAAATGGAAGGCACTCATGGCGCAGGAAAAGGTGACTCGTATCGGAAGGTTGATCGCGTGGCTTGGGACGCTGGTTGGGAGGCTGTTTTCGGAAAAGCCAAAACTGAGCGAAAAGCCACCAAGCGGAAACCGCGCCTACGGGCGAATAAGCGACCGCGAAATCCATAAGCAAATCTTGCTGCGTATTATGCGCGACCTGAGCGAAGAGTACTACGGTTCAGGGTGGATGATTGGACTGGAGCATTACCTGTGGAACTTGGCGTTGCGTCAGGACACCACAGAGGGGCAGATGCTGCTGTACTGTGCAGAAGCCAGCGGTGGGTGGTGGGTGTGGGACGATACGGTGGGGCACCTGTTTATTCCCCTTGCTGCGTGGAGAGGGCAGTACCGCGAAGACGAAATGTTGGAGCCAGCCTAAATAAAAATGGCATTGTTGATCGTGGATGAAAACGCATACAGCACGGGGGTTCGACTCCCCCCGACTCCATTACTCAGATGCGCGAATGCGGAGTGACTGCATCACCCGCCTCTTCCCGCAGTCAAGTCCTCCGTGTGCAGCGGGGGCATTTCCCGAAGTCCTAGGCTTCGGGACTTAAGGGGTTGATTCGGAATCGACTGGTGCGGAGTACTGAAGCAGGAGATGCCCGAGGCGTGTGGTGGATCCTCGTTAAAAAAACTGCTACAACCATGATTGCCAACAACCTGGCAATGGCGGCTTGAAGCCGTGGGGACTAGCCCTCCCGCATCTGAACGGGCTGAAAGAGGAGCCGCAAGGCTCCTTTTTCCATTTATACATACTAGACGGAGGAACACAGATGAACATTTATCACGACGCAAAACTAATCGCCAATTCCACCAGTCTTGGACAGGCAGGAGACAAGAAGGTAAAGGGCATTCTTGTTTCAAATACTGGTGCTAGCGCAACCGCAACCCTCCACCTGTACGGAGTAACGGGTGCAACATTCGTGGCACAGATCGGTGTTGCTGGCAATCAGTCGCAGATCCTTCCCATCAAAATTGCTGGTGCGTCCACTGCTGCCTCCACCATGACCATCCACGCGCTGTATTGATATGAACATATACTCAAGATTTAAAAAACTAGACATGAGTGTTATTTTTTCATTGGAGAGCATTCCCGTTTCAGTCCAAGCAAAGGGATTGTATATTACAAATCCAAGTGCTACTGCTAAATCGTTGCTAGCGACTTTTAAAACCCCCGGTGGTGGTATTGGAACTTATACTATTCCTGTTCCTGCGTGGTCTAATATTGTTCATAAGCAAAAAATTATACAATTAGATGGTGGTGCTACTGAAGCGAGCCTTGTTGTATTTGAATTGTATTGATCGGGTTGTACCCACTTGACACTCCCGCCGCACACGCTATACTGTGTGCATGGCAAAGCGAATCCTAGACCCCATTGATCTTGAAGCCGAACGGCAGGGCGCAGCAGTAGCCCGAGGACGGCAGCAGCAGTGCAAGCCGTTCGGTTTCAACAAGCGTACCCACAAGGAGCGCAAGGCGCGGCTAGACGGCGAGTTCCGTCAGCAGTGCCGTGTAGTGAAGAGCAGCATTTTTGTTATGGAGACACAGTAATGCCCCGCACCTGCGACAACTGCAACACCGTGATTCCTCCTGCGCGTCTTGAGGTTCTGCCCCACACCACTACTTGCGTGGCGTGTTCGCGTGTCACCACATTCGTTGGGTTCATGGACTGGTCGCACAAGACCGCCCCTGAACTGGTCATGGTTGACAGTGCTGATTCAGAGAACCTGCGCCGCGCACGGCGCATCAGTGAACGATCACGATAAGCGGGTTTCGTATAGTGGCTATTACGCAGGTTTTCCAAACCTGACAGGAGAGTTCAATTCTCTCAATCCGCATTTAGGAGAAACGCACATGAGCAAGCGAGAACTAAAGACCGACATGGATTTCTTCATCACCATCAATCCACACTATCCTGACGAACCTGCCCTGCACATCAAGGGTGTGGACACGGCGGAACCGGTGGATACATACAGTATTGACGAGGTGGAAGACCTGATTGACCGCCTCCATCTAGTGCTTGGTGAAATGGTTCACAAGCAGCAGATCATGGAGTTAAGTAAACAGCCGACCCTATGGGACGCTATGAATTGAGTAAACCACGCCTTGGTAATTCAGTTGGTAGAATAACGGACTTCATAGGAGCATTACATCAGGAATGGTGTACTGAATCCCGTCAAATTCGGTGAACGGCTTAATGCCCAACGCCGAGCCAAGCGCAGAAATGCGAAGGTGTAGAGACTTGACGGCGGGTGACCAGAACGGTCAAAGGCAAAGTCCAGACCACGAACCGCAAGGGCGGCGTAAGCCGAAGTGGTAAGTTAATCCGTAAGTCGTGGGTTCAAATCCCACCCAAGGCATTTGTCTGTATATATAGATTAGAAGGAGTTGCTAATCTATGACCAAACCAATTTGTAAATATTGTGGCAAGGAATGTAAACTTGCACCATCTCAAAAAAAGAGAAAGACTAACGAAAGAACCCAATGTAATTCGTGCGGAGTTACTAAACGCCGATGGAAAACCAAAATACAAATGGTTGAAGCAAAGGGTGGTAAATGTGAACGATGTGGTTGGAGCGGACATCCTGGTGGATTTCAGTTTCACCACAAAGACCCATTGAAAAAAGAGTTCGGTATAAGTGGAAACGGGCTTCTTTTAAAAGAATCGTGGTCTGAACTTGATAAATGCGAATTAGTATGTGCTTGTTGTCACACTATAGAACATTCAAACACAGAACTAGTGAAGCGTATGGGATTGATCTAATAAGGAAACACAAATGGCAAAGAAGAAGAACACAAAGAAGCCTGTCAGCAAACGCACAACTCGCGCCACTCTTGACGAACGCAACGAGCGTCTTGGCAAGACCGATGCGCCCAAGCCCCGCGTCAAGAAGACCAAGCCTGTGATTACCACAGAGCCAGCAATCAACACGCTGGTTTGGCACGAAGGCAGTGCTGCGGAGTTCCTTGGCGACACCGATCCACAGGTTGTCTCACAGGTGGTTTCCAAGGTGGTTTCGTGGACTCCTCCTGCTCCCCAACTTACCGAAAGCGGTTACCGTTCCGTGGAATACACTAAAGTCAACAAGAATTTCATTGATTCCGCTTGGGAATGGATTAATTTCAAGTTGGATGATGCGAAGGTGTATTGGAAGAAGCACGACCAAATTACAGTAATTACTGATTTTGCATTTGCACATCCGCTGATTTTTGGAATTGGGTTCTGCACCGCCCTTGGCGCGGCATCGCTTGGCGTTGCCTTGTTTGCTCAATATTTCAAGTGGTGATCCAAAACAAATAATGAAAACCGCTCGTAGGGGTTGACATCCACTGTAGACCTGCTACAATTAAGACACGAAACGCGGAATGATGGTTGAGCCGCCATCCGAAGCGTAAACTTTCTGAGGCTCACATTTGGAGATTTGCTATGAAGAACCGTAAGAATTACACCGTTGCCGTGACCGTTGACCTCTATGACAACAGCACGGACGGCAAGTTCGACCGCTTTGCCAAGCGCATCAGCGGCACGAACATCGCTCTGAAGAACGCTCGTTCGGAAGAGAACGACACCCGCACCTACACCTTCGGCTGCACCGAGCAGGGCGTGGCTATCCTGCTCTCCCGTTGGAGCAAGCGTCTTGGCAGCGGCATGGCTGACGCTTCGGTGTCTGTGTCTGCCTAATACAAGTTCCCGATGGAACTGATGCCCTTGGGGTGGCTGCGACCGATTGGCGTAGCCACCCCTTTGGGTAGGTTGTGTGACTCATTCAAAAAGGAAAGAATATGAACAACAAGACTTCTGTGTTTGTTTCGTATGCCGCCATTTCTATGGTTGGCTTTGGTGGTGCCGCTCTGCTTGGCTTCACTGGTAAGGCAACCGACACCAATGCGGTGGTTGCTTTCGTTGGCTTCTACACTTTCTTCTGTGCTACCGGCGCGTTCTATGTGATCGGCAAGCAGAAGGCGGCGATTGAAGCCCTTGCTGATCACATCAATGAAGTGAATGATTCGCATTGGACGAACTCCAATGCCATGAATCAGCGCATTGATAGCGTCCACGAAACCGTGGAGCGCGACTCTGAAGAGCGCGTTCGCGCTGTGTGGGCTGCAATTGATCGTCTTGATGAGACTGTTGACGAGTACCGCTCTGCGGTGTCGTGCGGCAAGTCCAAGTAATCCCCTATTTGCGGCTTACGGGTGAAACATCCCGTAAGCCGTTTTTGTTATGAACGCAAAACAGATTCAGCGTTTGCTTGGCATTGCGTACCCCATGTGCTTGGACATTCCCCGTCCAAAAAAGCACATCAGCATTGTGCTGCACAAGGGACGCATTGAATCCATTGGTACGAACATCATCAAGACCCATCCGATGGCAGTGCAGCACGGATACCTGTTTGGGGAAATGCACTCTGAACTTGATGCATTTTTGAAACTTCAGCGCAAGCCCAAAGGCATGATCTTGTTCAACATCCGATTCAATCGGTTTGGGCAGATGCGAATGGCGCGTCCGTGTCCGCGGTGTATGCCGTGGTGTGTGGGCTGTTTTGACGAGATTTGGTACACCACGAACGAAGGCGTAATGCTGCACGGGGAAGGACTAACTCCTATAAATATGGGGATACCCAAGGAGAGACTGCATGAAAAAGTTCACTCAATATCTTAATGCCCAAGACTTGCGCGAATCGCTGAACAACAAAGCGATCACCGAAGTATCACTTGTTGAATCCAAACTGTCCCGCGTGTTCCAATATGTGGAAGACGACAAGAAGGACTTTGGTATTGTGAGCGCGTTCCGTGGTGCAAACTCCGACAAGGAAAACCTAGCCAAGCACGAAGAACTCAAGAAGGCGATTCGTGCTATGGGTTACGGCTACATTGAACTGCGGGGCGGATACAAGGGTGACGAAGGCTTCAATGAAGAGTTGAGCATTTTGGTGCCCAATATCACAAAGAAGCAAATCATTGATTTGGGTCGCCAATTCGGTCAGCACTCCGTGATGTACAAGAACGATCAGGACTTCTACTACATTGGCACCAATGACGAAGCAGGTGTGGGCAAGGTGCTGATGCGCTTCAAGAAGGGCGAGGGGCAAAACAATCTTGAACTGGCTAAGCACAAGGTTGTAGACTTCTTCTCGCAACTCAAAAAGGGCGCACACGCCGACAAGAAGTTTGTGTTTAATGTACAGCCCGACACCGCCAAGCAGACCGCGCAGGGCAAGGAAGCAGAAGCCAAGGTTGCTCAACGCCATCGTCCAGGTGACATATGGAAGACTTCTAGTGGCGTTTGGGGCGGCATGGACGATCAAGGCAACTACGAGTACTTTGATGACGAAGCCTCTGCCAAGAAGTTCTCTAAGAAACACCGCAAGGGATACCGCATCCAAGAGCGTGAAGAATGGAATTTTGCAAAGGCTGCGTATCTACGGCGCGATGAAGACCCCAAATGGATCACAATCTACGAGGATTCGTCTGACGCAAATGCCTAAATAAGTTGGAGGGCATAATGCCTAAAAATTCAAATTCTCAAGAAGCATTGAAGAATTCATTGCTGAGGAACGCTATTGAAAAAATACGGCGTGATGCCGTGGATCGCACCAAGGGTGCATCCAAATCAAATAAACGATCATCGTGATCGTGTATTGACAAGGTGAATGGTTCTGATACAATCATGTGTGAAAGGAGTTCGTAATGAACTTTAATACTCTCGGATCAGTGGTCTTGGTTTCTTTCGCAATTAACACCGCAGCGTCTGCACAGTGGACGAACAGCGGTAGCGGTATGAACATCGGAATCGGTGGTTCCTACGGCAAGTACAAGGACAAGTTCAGCGAGACAGGTGCTGATGGAAACACCATCAGCAGAACTCGTACCATTACCAACAACGATTTTCGTTGGGGTGTTGGCGTGGGTGGTTACTCCAACACTAACGGCGGCTACTACGGTGGCGGCTACGGTGGTGGTTACTACGGTGGTGGATACGGCGGCTACGGCTACGGTGGTGGCGGCTGCTACGGTCCTGTGGTGATTCCGTACTACGGTGGTGGCTGCGCTCCTGTCGTGGTTCCGTACTCCCCGTTCACTGGTGTCTACGGTAATCCGTGCTACGCTCCGCAGGTGATCGCTCCTGCCGCGTACTGCCCGCAAGCCGCAATCGTTTGGTGATTTGACCTTACACAAGCACTCTAGGAGATTTTGAAATGCGTTTCGCTGCAATCGTTCTCACTGCTGTTTCCCTGACCGCTGTTGGTTGCGCCACGGAGACTAACATTACTCGCACCGTGCATCATCCCAATGGTTCCACGGAAGTCTACGAGAACAAGAGCAAGGGGTACAACTACAATCCGAACTTCACGGGCACGGCTGAACAGTCTGTTCATGTGCGTGACTACGGATACACGGGTTACGGATTTGGATACAACGGCGTTGCTCCTGCTGCTCAATTTGGTGGAAGCCCTCCGTATCCGCAGAGTGGTTTCGTCACCCCTAATGCTTGGTAAGGAATCCTATGAATAGTTAAACTCGTTTATATTTTGCGCCCAACCCATCCTGCACCGATGTACACGGTCGGCTGATCCCCATCAAACGCAGGATAAAGACTTTGATTCGTCAAAGGAACGCAAGAGAAGATCGGGCTTCTTGCAACGGTGATTTCAGAGTACCGTGGCACAACGCACTCATCTGAAAATGGTTCGGCGGCTCCATTCAAAAGCCGCCGCTTTTTTTGGTCCTGTCGTCTAGTTGGCTAGGATACCGCCCTTTCACGGCGAGAACACGGGTTCAAATCCCGTCAGGATCACTGTTAAAAACCTGTTCAAGCACAGCACAAATGAACATAGGGTATGGAAACACTAGCATTCACTTGTTACGGGATCGGGGCTGTAGCCGCCTTCACAGCGGCTGCGCTAAAAATTCACGCACACGGATACGCCACGGGGTATGAAGCCGGTAAGACATACGGCTTTACCGATGGGCTGAATCGGGCAAAGGCAGCAACGGCGGTACAGGCTAAAGACCTCTCCCGTAAGCGGGAGGCTGTGGGAGCCTAAATAAGAATTGGAGGCTCATATGATTATTCCAAAACTGCTTGGTCTGCAAAATCAAATCCGTGTGCTGCACTGGCAGACTGAATCGTATGCCGAACACAAGGCTCTAGGCAAGGCTTACGAGTCCCTTGATGAACTTGTGGATTCGTTCGTGGAAACTTACTTTGGCGCACACGGACGGCACAGCGCAGTTCCGGGCGAGGGCACCACCCGCGCTCCCATTGAGATCGTGGACTACGGTGATGCCAAGCCTCTGCCTGTGATTGAAGACGGCATCGTGTTCCTCAAGACAGAGGTTCCTGAATATTTGGACGAGTCCGACACCGATCTGCTGAACATTCGGGACGAGATGTTGGCTGTACTCAACCACACCAAGTACCGGCTCACCCTGAAATAATCACGACAACAGAATATCTGTAGTAAGAATTGGTCTGTTCGCCACTCTTTGGAGTTCGGTGTTCAGACCAATTCTGTTTTCCGACACGGTGTTCTCGTTGGTGTAGATTCTAACACGGTTTTGCTTTAGTGTTTCGTTTGCTGTGAACTTCACCGTGAACGAGTGCGCGTTGTTGGTCGCTGTCCCCGCGATGTAGTTCACCAAAAGTGTTTGGTCTGCGGTGAGTGCGGCTACATCAGACACGGTTTGTGCTGATGGCGTGGTGATTTCTATGATGCTTGTGCCTGTTGGGATGAGCGATGTGCTGCTGAATTCTGCTGTTGTGTAGTATTCGGTGATATCCGCAGGAAGAGATATGCCCGACACCACAAGCGGCGAACCCACAGAACTGCTGACGCGATCATTCAGAGTGCAAATCACTGTTCCAAGCGCAACTCCCTGTTCCGTATCGGGAGAAAACAGTGAAAAAGTGGTTCCCGTGCTTGTTGCAGCACCAAAAGAGTTCCACTGCTGCACTGCTGTGGGGCTTTCATCGGCTAGAGCCACCGTTGTGGTGTTTCCAACCGTGACAAGCACACGAATTCCTTCGGTTGACACCGAATTGCTGTCTCCACCAGCCAAAAATTTGCAGTTCAGCAGGTTTCCGCCACCAATTGGTGAGTTTTCGTTCTCCCAAGAGTGGAATTGCAGAACTTGTGACGAATTTCCTGTGGTTTTTATCATTACTGCAAGCAAAGAACTGCCCCGCGAGTCCCAAATGTTCAAGAATGGGGTGATGTCAAAGGAAACTTGTGATCCACTCCATGATCCGTTGCAGATTATTCCTGATGTGGCAGGTTCTGAGTCGCCGCCAGCAGTTGTCCAACTTGTTGCTACTGCTTCGGAAGGCTTGTTCCACGATACCGAGTAGTCCACAGGTGAATCAAGAGGCAGCAGAACCGCTTGTAGGGCAGTTCCTGCCGTTCCTGACAGCAGCGTGAGCGTTAGGGTGCCGTTCACAATGGTGTACGGACTGCCTGCGGTGTAGCCGGTAATGGTTGACACCGCATTTGTGAAATTGGATCGTGGATTTAGTAGTATAACACTACGGAATTGCTCAAAATCCGATCCGCCCACCTTTAAGTATTTTCGGCTGTGGTACAGCAGGTTTCCGTTGTCTCCACCTGTGTATACAGCAGTAGCAAGTTGGTCTTCGGATGCAGCCGTTGGCTCTACCACATCGTTTAATTCAATGAATTTGGAGCCAATTCGTTCAAACGCAGGAACGGTGGTTACTGCAACTTTGTTTGTAATGTAGGTATCGCTGTTGCCGTTTGTACCGTATACACTGACTTTCACGGTGGGGGTAATATCGTGAAGAAGTCGTGAATGGTAATAGGTGTTTCTTTGGCTTGAGTTAAGCATGAATGCCCTATTACGAAGCGTAGAACGAGAATGTAATGCCTGTTCCTGTGTTGTGTGGAGCAAGTCCCGCAGAATACGGTGGGTAGAACACCTTGATCTTGTTGATGTTGTCTACTTCAAAGAACATTTCATCGCCGTGATACATGGTGTACGATGCAGTTACTGTGGTTGATCCGTACAGAGCCGCGTCTGCTTCGGAAATAACGCACATGAATTCATTTTGCGATGCGTTTGTTCCTGTGGCAATACGGGAAACCTTGATGCGTACACCTGTTGCACAAGTGAATCCCGCGGACGAATTGTACACAATTAGGTTGTTTGCAGTGTATCCCACCGTGTTTGTTCGTGACATAAATGACGGCTGTGTGGGATACGAGTCAATTGCTACAGTTACTGCGCCGTTGGCTACTGTGCCTGCAAGGCTTTGCAGTTGAGTGTTTACTGCGTTCTTGATAAGGGTGTGTAGGCTCAGGGACTGCGGTGCATCAAACGCGCCAATACTCACGCTGGAATCGTACAGTGCTTGTTTGGCAGCAATCAGGAAGTCGGTGTTGGTCTTGACTTGACCAATGCTTGTGCTGATTGTGCCTGTCTGTGTGGTAAAATCCTTGACTTCTACAGGAAGATATCCGCCGCTGTTACCCTTCACTGTGACGGGATCACCACTGGTGCTGCCTGTGACCCATACACCGTATGCAGCCTGATTGGAACCCTGAACAGGCAGAGATGCGCTGTATCCTGCTGTTACGCCCACAATGGACGAGAATGTGGCACTTGCGCTCACCGTGAAAGTGATGCCGCTGTTCACCATGTACACATTCAGTGCAGCAGCGCACCAACCCGCACCCGTTACTCCACCCACTTGGGTGAGTGTGCCAGCCGGTCCAACCGCAGAGTTGATGTAAGTTGGAACTGTAGCCTTGGACTTGTTGTCGTTTGCACCGTCACCAATGATCTTTATGGTGTCAATGGTGTAGTCTAGGTTGCGGATGTCTAGATCGGTGGCACTTACTGTGATGCCAGGAATGCTGCTGACATACACATTCATGGCGTTGTTGGTTGCGTAAATTTCACTGATTGCTGAAGTAGAGCCAGCAAATCCGTACAGTGCTGTGGGAACAGTGCTGTTGACTCCTGCGCCGTAAACTGTAACGCTGTCGCTGTTGCTGGTCAGCCCGCGAATTGAAACCGTGCCGAAGGTCACACCAACGGCTGTGGCTCCGCTTACTCCGAATACACCAAGATTGGAGAAGGACGAAACCGTTACAGGCAGCGAACTGCTGGTTGTGATGCCGACCGGATAACCACTGGCGATTCCTTGGACTCCAACATAATCGGTTCCTGTGGTGGTTCCGCTTGTATTACCCCCATATAGATTGCGAATACTGAAACTTGTGCCCGCAACAGTAATTGTGCCAACGGTGATGCCTACGGCTTGTGCGTTGGCAATACCTGCGATTGCAAGGGTTACGCCGATTCCCACAAGCGAAGTGGCAAGGCTGTAGTAGCCCGAAGAACTCAAATACTCGTACCGAGTCCACGATCCACACAGTCCTACCGGCAGCGGCGCACTATTTGAAACATAGTTTACAGTGTCGTTGGCACCGTAGGCAACCTTGACAATCTGATGATGTGCAGTTTCTCCAGCACCAGAGGGCTTGACATAATCGCTGGCTATGGTATAACTGACACCTTCGGTAACAATGCTGTAATTGTCGCTGGTTGCTGCCATTGGCTTCTCCGCTGATGGTCTTGGGCTGTCTGAAGACTAAATAAGGATACCTCACCTATGTATATTTCCGAAAGTAAGGCTGATATGGACATCAACAACATACGGTTTCCCCGCGAAGTAGAAAACCACGCAAAGAAGTACGAGGTTTCGTATATTGATGCTGTGATCGCGGTGTGTGAACGGTACGGTATTGAACCACAGGTGGGCGCAAAGTTCCTCAGCAAGCCTATTATTGAAAAAATCAAGGCTGAAGGACAGGAACTGAATCTGCTTCCAAAAAAGACAAAACTGCCCCTTTGATCTTGACACGCGGCTACCGTATGGTACTATCCATACATAGTCCTGACTGATTTCTACATCACATACATCAACACACACAGTACATCTAGTACAAGGAGACACGCATGGGATTCAAAGACCTAAAGTCCGCTTCCAAGAACGCATATCAGACACTTGCCACCGAAATGGACAAGATGGCAAAGAAGTCTGAGTCCTACAAGGACGACCGTATGTGGAGAGCGGAAACCGACAAGACTGGCAACGGCTACGCTGAGATTCGCTTCCTACCCGCTCCCGATGGCGAGGATCTGCCGTGGGCGCGTGTTTGGAACCACGGTTTCCGTGGTCCAGGTGGTTGGTACATTGAGAACTCCCTTACGACCATTGGTCTGAAGGATCCGGTGTCCGACATGAACGCGCAGTTGTGGGCTAGCGGATCGGATGACGACAAGAAGATTGCGCGTGATCGCAAGCGCAAGTTGTCGTATATCAGTAACATTCTTGTTGTGAGCGACCCGAAGCACCCCGAGAATGAGGGCAAGGTGTTCCTGTTCCGCTACGGCAAGAAGATTTTTGAGAAGATTCAGGAAGCCATGAATCCGCAGTTCCAAGACGAGAAGCCCATGAATCCGTTTGACTTTTGGAACGGGGCTACCTTCAAGTTGAAGATTCGTCAGGTTGACGGCTACACCAACTACGACCGCAGCGAGTTTGCTGCTCCGTCTGCACTGCTTGGTGGTGATGACGCGGCTCTTGAGAAGATGTGGAAGAAGCAGTACTCCCTGAAGGAGTTCACTGATCCCAAGAACTTCAAGTCTTATGACGAACTCAAGGCTCGTCTTGAAACCGTGCTTGGCGGAAACATCCGTGCTTCGGCATCGGAGGAGTTTTCCAAGGGTGGTGCGGAAAAGGCTGCGTTTGATGACGAGGATGATGTTCCTGCTGTGAAGAAGGCTGCTCCGCAGCCAACCAAGAAGCCAGTGAAGGAAGCCGTCAGCACGGATGATGACGACACCGAATCTGCTTTGTCTTACTTTGAGAAGTTGGCAAGCGAAGACTAAATACTGTGCCTTCGGTTTCGCAGCAAAGGGGCACCCTTCGGGGTGCCTCTTTTCTTTTACGGTACAAGTGAGAATATCTGCATCTGCTTCTGCGTGGGTTCGTTATTACGAATACGCAGATCGTCATTAAAGTTGTTGTTCGTGGTGCTGATCTTATTCTGTACATTTGAAGTGTTGCTGATATTGCTTCCTGTGGGAACATACCCATTCTTAGCCTGATTTAAATTGTTTTGTTCTTTTGCGACCTGATCAACCATTTTACCAACAGTTGTGTTTGCTGTGGCAGGAGATGCAATAGTTCCAGTCGATGCCGTTTCCTTTTGTATTTCTTCTAATCTTCTTTGAAGATCATTGTCTGTTATACGCTTTATGTTACTTGGACCCATTTGAATACTCGTATCAATAACATCAGAGGGCGTTCCGATTTCTCTTTCGGAATATGCTTCGCTCGTTACCTGTCCATTCACTACTATTCTATGACCAGACTTTGCAATATTAGGAGCAACAGAAGTTCCTGATTTTTTTCTATAATCTAATTCGGCTTGAATTTCGGCTCCTATTCTTTTTAGATTTTCTTTCTTTTCTTCTGGCGACAACACCAATGGGCTTAGTAAATCATCTTCTGGCTCAGCCCCTCCGCCTGAAATATTATTTTTCGGTACTTGTTTCTGTACTTGTTTAATTTCAGCCGCAGCAGGAATGTTTGCAGCAGCGGTTGCGGATTGCCCTGCGTTTACAGCAGTAGTTGAGCCGCTTAGTAGTTTTGATCCTCCTGCCACCTGATCAACCATTTTACCAACAGTTGTGTTTGCTGTGGCAGGAGATGCAATAGTTCCAGTCGATGCCGTTTCCTTTTGTATTTCTTCTAATCTTCTTTGAAGATCATTGTCTGGTATACGCTTTATGTTACTTGGACCCATTTCAATACTCGTATCAATAACATCAGAGGGCGTTCCGATTTCTTGTTCGGACTGTGTATCGGTCGTCACCTTTCCATTCTGAGTTACTTTAAAACTAGACTTTGCAATATTAGGAGCAACAGAAGTTCCTGATTTTTTTCTATAATCTAATTCGGCTTGAATTTCGGCTCCTATTCTTTTTAGATTTTCTTTCTGTTCTGCTGGCGACAGTGGGCTTAATGAATCATCTTCTGCCGCAGCCCCTCCGCCAGGAATGTTTGCAGCAGCGGTTGCGGATTTCCCTGCGTTTACAGCAGTAGTTGAGCCGCTTAGGGGATTAGATTTCCTTGCCTTCATTTCGGCTAATTCTTCGTAGAACTCCCTTCTTTCGGGCGACATTTCTGCCATTTCTTCTGCCGTTGGTATTTCTACTTCGTCTATTCCTCCTTTTGTGGAATAGGAACTTCCATCAGGATTCTTTGCCGTGCGTGTAAGGTGCCGTCCTAGTTGATTCTTTTCTGTGGTTGACAGAGCATTAAATTTTGCCCGTTCTATAGCCCTTAGTTCGGGTCTTTGTTTGTCTATCCACTCTTTTATAACTGGATGATCTACTGTAAAATTGGTATCACCAGAAATGTTTGCAGCAGCGGTTGCAGATTCTCCTGCTTTTACAGCAGTAGTTGATCCTGAAGTTGCATTAGCGATTTTTGCAGGTTTAGTTTTACCATCTTCCACTAATGGTTTTGCATTCATTGTGTTTGTTATGTTTTCACGAATAACATCTGTGTCTGCTCCTGCTCCATTTTTTTGTTCGAATTCCGCTAATTTGGCTAGAGCCTGTTCGCCCGTAATCTTTTTTTCCGATACAAGTTTTTCAAGATTTCTAGGATCTTTAGACATTTGAGAAATGTATTCTGGAGTAGACATTTCTTTTTTCTGTTTGGCTTCTGATATTTTTACATCTCTATCAAATTTCGCATCGCGTTTTATATCCGCACCTGTATAGGTGTCTGATTGCAACATGAGTTCAGCCTGGTTTGTACCAAACGCGGCATCAATGACTGAGTTGATCGCGTATGCCAAGCCACCGCCAATTAGTGTACCTACTATGGCTGCGCCAAGCATAGCAAGAGCAGAGATGGTAGCCGCTATAGCCGTCATGATAGTTGCTCCTAGTCCTGCTAATGCTCCTCCTCCTGCTGCTGCTGCTCCTCCTGCTGCTGCTGCTCCTGCTGCTCCTGCTGCTCCTGCTGCTCCTGCTGCTCCTGCTGCTCCTGCTGCTCCTGCTGCTCCTGCTGCTCCTGCTGCTCCTGCTGCTGCTCCTCCTCCTAGTAGCGCGGTTCCCCCTGCCGCTGCCCCTCCAGTAACCACGGCACCTCCCCCTATCTTTAATGCTTCTGTGCCCCAATCCGTAACAGCAGATGCTGCTGCTTCAGCAAGTGATGATTCCTTTTTATCTCCAAATCCAAACAGTTTTGAAATAGCCTTGAATCCCTTGGATAATATTCCTGAACCCTTTTTAGATTCTCCTTCTTCAGAATCTTTTTTTCCTTCTAGTTCGGATTCTCTTGTTGTTAGTTCTGCGGTATCGCTTTCTGGTGCAAATTTGTTTTGCAGCAGTTTTCGTATTTCGGAAACCTCTTTGAGCAGTTCTCCAAGAGTGGAATTAATTCCTGTTACATTAGAAGGTGATTGTGGTGATCCATAAGACGCAAACATTCCAGGAATATCAGCGGCAGGAGTTCCTCCTATATCAGAGAATCCTTGTCCTTTTGGTGCGCTTGGTGAACTTATGTCAAGACCTTCGCCTCGTCTTCCTCTTCTAGAAATTTGTTTCTGCAATCCACCCGTATAGCGTTCCATCTTTTCCCGTGATACGCGCTTTTGCTGGAAGAAATCTCCGAGTAGTCCTCCAATAACAGGAATCTTTGATGCAATTCTTTCGGGAATGGTTTTCTTGAAGTCCGAAGCCTTTTCCATCAAAAATGCTTTGAATGATGACTTTTTCTTTAGTTGGGCTTCTACAGGAGCAATAATCTCCTGCAACTTTTTGGCAATTTCGCCCTGATCTCCCTGTGTCTTTTTTGCAAGTTCTCGAATGAAATTAAGTTCAGCGTAGATACGCTTTGCTTCTTCGTGAGAAGCATCCAATGAGGCTTCCGACAATGCTACAGTTTCTTCCATTAACTGATATGCAGCAGCACCAGCAGGATCGTCTTGGTTGAATTTATCTCTATTTTCTCGAATATAGTCTTCAACAGTGGAACGAACTCCCTGCTGCTTGCTTGTCCCAATAATATAATCTTCAAGTTCATCACTCTTGTATCCTTGAGCCTGTCGTTGCGCTTTTAATGATTCAAGCAGACCAATCTTAGTGGATATATTTTTTTCTGTTTTTTCTACAGATTTCGGAGGATCCATTGTGGCAGTAGCAGTTGATGATGTGCTTACTGTTTCCGCTACTCGTGCAGAGTCTCGGTCTTGTTGTTTCTGCGCTTTTGCTGCCGCAGCCGCTTGTTCTTTTTGTGCTTTGGCGGTTTTCTGTTCAGCAGCCCTTTGAGATTTTGCTGCCGCAGCCGCTTGTTCTTTTTGTGCTTTGGCGGTTTGCCGTTCAGCAGCAATTTGCAATTTTTTTGCTTCTGCTTCTGCTTTAGCCTTAGACTTTGCCGAGGCTATTACTTTTTTCTGCTCTATCTTTTTTATACGAGTTAATGCAGAAGCGAGTGCTTTGTTTGCTGCTTTCTTTGCAGCAGGTAAATCTTTTTTGGATACAAATTCACCACGAATATTTCTTCCGTTCTTCAGTGCAGCAATAGTCTTCTCAGCGACTTGTAGATCGTTCTGAGCAAATTGAAGTTCTGGATCTGCTGAAATATCGTTATTGGTTTCCATAGGACTCCCTCTATATCATTATAAATGGGTCACAATGGTTTTCTGCCGCTTGCCTGTTCATTCTCTTTTTTCAAATGAGCAAGTAGTATTTGTATGTATACCTCTCTTTCCCAAGGTATCATGTCCTCTATTTCTGCCAATGAGTACTTGTGGTTCTCCATGAGCATGAAATTTAGTTCAAAATACGCCCTCAAATCATTGTGGCAGAGGGCTATTGAAAAAAATCAGACACACTTTTCAACTCAACCAACACGGGTTCCTGACAGTTGGGACAGGTATATTTGAAAGAGTAGTACAGTTCGGGAATGCTCTGCATGAACTCCATGATCTGAGCAAACTGATCTGGCAGCATATTGTCAATGAAATCGGACAATTCCTGTGGATCAATGTCGCTGTGCTGATGCACTTGATCGCCCATGATGATTCCGTCCACGCATCGCTTGGCTAATGTGAACGCAATCTCTACTTCGTCTTTGTTATAGTCAATATCGTGGATAGACGGATACCGCAGAATAATGGTTACATCATCTGTGATCTTTATGTTTGGATCAACTTTAGGTTTGACTGTTTGCTTTACGGCGACTTCATCAAGTTTAATTTTTATACTAGTGGACTTGGAGCAGTTGCCACAGATTACTTGTGGTTTTACTTCTTCCCCTATACTCTTTCCCCGAATCTGCAAGAATGCGTATTCAGCATCTGCTGCACAAAGACGGCGAGTATCTATCAGATTATTTGTACACGCCAATATGATATTTCGCATTGCATCGTTAATCTGATTCAAATTTTTGGACTGCAATGCTATAAGAAGGATCTTTTCCTCCTTTACAATAAACGGTCTAAATTTGGCGAAGATACCTGAGATGGGCAGAGTCATAGAATACTGAGGTAAGGTAGAATTCACTAAATTCAATCGCGGCATGGTAATCCTTTAATATAGAGTCATTGCAATCGGTAGCCATTGTATTTATCATCAAATTCTGCGATTTGTTTGCAGAGAATTTGCCAAATCTGGGTTATATATTCCGTTTACGGTTCCATCCGATCCTACTCTGTAAAATTGTCCTGGAGTGGGCGAATAGATGCTGAATGTTTTTTCGGGGGACGGTAGTTCTTTTAGAGCAATATAATCAATTTCTATTTAGGCGTTTAACTTGGGGTTTTAGTTGGGGATTTCCACTGTTGCGGATCGTTGCCTGCTCCTGCGCCCATGTTGTATATTTTGCTGCTGGTTGGACTCAAGAAAGAAGCAGCACCACCGTTTGGAGCGGGTTTGGAGGCAGGCATACCAATATACTGTGGTGTGTACTTGCGGAACGACAGGGTTATGTCTTGGCGCAGATAGTCGTTGTCTTTGTCGTATCCCATCTGCAAATCACCAATAGACTTGGGATACACTTCTTCCACAAAGAATTTGTGGGTGGGGGCTTCGTCCTTGCCGAATACCGTTATTTCCAAATCGGTGATGTAATCGTCATAGTAGCCGAACTTGAAGTTGTCGCGGCTGCACACAAAGTTCATCCAGTCTTCAAAAAACTTGCGTTCACGCAAATCCGCAGATAGAATCACGGAGATGTTTATCTCTCCGCTGTACATGGGTTCATACGGCATATTACGAGCAGGACCGTAGAATCGGTATGGCGTGGTTGAAAAGCCACGACCAGGCACGGTAACAGCATCACAGCGAACCGTCAGGTTCTTTAGTTCCGCTGGATTGCCTGTTGGAAACACGCTTGGAATACCAAACATCAGTTCGTAGCGATTGCTGTACGCAACGCCAGACCGCCTGATTGATTCTATCATTTCGTTGATGCTTGACGGTACTAGTGCCATTTATCTTCCCCCGCGGATTACTGCGTTTCGGCTGTCTCGGTATACGGTTACGGGCTTTGCCCCTACGAACTTGTATGAATTTCCGTTCACCATGTCTTCCCATAATTGAAAAGGCACAAGTGCTGGTCTTCGTTTCATGCCTTTCCACAGATACCTTCGGTAGCACGGCTTGTAATACTTGAAGATTCTCCGTGCTTCCAACCGATCATAATCCACTCGCAGTCGTGTTCTCCACTCCTCTTTTGCCTTGATGGTGGGTAGCCCACGCATCACCGCATCAAACAAGGCTTTTCTGTATTGAGGAGCAATGAAGTGTAGATTCACCCCCTCAAATCCGCCCCGATACACATCAGTAATCAGAACAAGGGGAAACGAATCATAATATGTATTCCGAGAAATAAAAGATTCACTGATTGGTTTGTATTTGAAAAACACCAAGCAGCCCGGCAAGAGGCGACTTGGTATGCTTAATTGATTGTATTCATTCAGCATTTGAACAAACTGAATGTAAGTCTGATCAGTTCCACCCAATGCCACGGTGGTTTCTTTGAGTAGTTCTTGAAGATCGGTTTTTTGTTTTTGTTCGTCTATCATGGTTTCTTCTTGAACAAGTCGTCTTCGGTTAATATTTTGAATTCCCATCCCTTGGCATCGGATACTCGTTTAGCCGCGTCCCATTTCGCTTTGTTTGTGACCCATGTCTTTACTTCGGTAATATACCCTCGGGTAATCTTTTTTCGCTTTTCGGGTTCGCGGCACTGCTTCTTGGGTTTGATCTCCACAAGCCAAGTCTTGATGCCTTCGGGGGTGCGTACCTCAACCAAGAAGTCCACAAAGTAGCGATGTGGTTTGTGGTCAATGGGACTCATGTACGGAATCACAACTTCTTCGGATGCCCAACGCAGGACATTTGAACTGCTGTCACAGTATTTCATAAACTTGCGCTCCCACATACTTCTATATGTGATCTTGGTGGGATCGCCCATGTATTTGGTGGGATTCTGTGGTTGAAAAATACCTTTGTATGCCATACATAAATATGTAGCCGTTCTTCAAAGGAATACCCATGTCACAAATTCCACAATCCCTGATTAACCCTGCATTCACATCAAACGGGAAGCCGTTTGTGTCTACCAACCGCTTTGGTTCGGGGCGATTCACGGGAACCGCGTTTCCTGAACAAGCGGGTGATCCCGTGCTGCAAAGTCTAGAATCAACCCCTAAACTGAAGCGCGGATCGCGGAGCAAGCCTTCGGTCTTGCGGTATCCGGTGGATTTGGGTAACGCGCAGGTTCCCCATGTCATGCAGTTCAAAGCCTTTTGGAGATGGGAAGCCAAGGATCTCCGCGAGTCTTTGACCAATGCCAAAATGGAATCTGCCAAAAATATTGGCAATTTGAACACATTGGCAAGCCTTATCAGTGGTGGTGGATTGGATCCGCAGTCACTGTACAGCACACCCCTGAGTGATGAAAAAATTGCAGCATTGCAGGAACTGATGAACGATCCCAATATGCTCAAGGTTGTGGATCCTGTCACCAACGAGAGCATGGCAACCATGTTGCAGAACAATCCCGGCAAAGCACGGCAGGTTTTGGAGCAGACCATTACTTCAGAACAGTCTCGTATGTCTAGCATTGAAGCAGAACTGAACAATGGTGCTGGTCGTGTGGGAATGGACGAAACCGAGCGGCTTCAGGTGCAAGACCGAATCACCACAACAGTGGCGGAAGCAAGTGTGATTGACGCTGCGGCAACGGGTGCTGTTCTTGCTGGTGCAGCAGGCATGATATATGGTGGTGTGGGTGCGGTGCCTAGTGCAGCCGTGGGAGCAGGGGTGGCTGCGGGTGCGGTCGGACTAGCAAAGTTGTACACCAATGAAGCGGTGTACGATCAGATGATTTCCATCTATCTGCCGTTCTGCAACAAGGTAAACAACGAAGACTCGTTTACTTACGAGGATGTTGACGGCAAAGGCGTTAAAGCCGTGTTTAATGCTTTAGGTTCTCCTGCTGACACGGCTGTTCAGGGGCTTGAAGTTGGCGGACAAAAACTAGCAGGTTTGCTTGGAGCAGAAGGAGTGGCTGCTGCTGCTCGTGGAGTAGTTGTAAATCCTCGTCTTGAAAAATTGTTCAAGCAAAAGGATTTCCGAAACTTCTCATTCAGTTGGGAATTCTATCCACGCAATCAGACGGAAGTGCAGTCCATACGGGACATCATTGAGACATTCCGATACCACGCCCACCCCGCTCGGGACAAGCAGTTGGCTGTAGAAAAAGAATCAAATGTGCAGATCATACTTCGTGTTCCTGCGGAATTTGAAGTGCGATTCTTGTCGTCCAATCCCAATATGAATCAAGCAGGATTTGTAGAAAACGAGTATTTGCCGCGCATTGGTCGCTGCTCACTTACTTCCATATCGGTGGACTACACCCCCAATTCTCTGTTCAGCACCTTTGTTGACAACTCACCCACTGCTATCACCATGACGCTGAACTTTACTGAAATGGGTATCCTCACCCGCGAAACCGTAGACAAGGGATACTAATGCCGTACTTCTCAAAGTTTCCTATTTTGCAGTATCCTGTCCGCGATGGCGACACCTTTCGCTATGTGTTTGTTGCGAATATGCTTCGCCGCGTTGCGCTCAGTGATGACATCAAGGGCAGTGACGGTGCGTTCATAGAGTACAGCGTAAAGGACGGAGAGCGTCCTGAACACATTGCCGAGCGTGTGTACGGCGATCCGTCTTTCCACTGGTTGGTACTGATGACCAACAACATTATTGATCCTTATCACGGATGGTACAAGTCAGGCTCTGCCATAGAAGACTATGTGCAGAACAAGCACGGTGGATATACCGTATACATCACCAACACCTCTGATGGATTTTTCTATCAGACCAGTGTGCAGAGCGGAAGCACTCTGTCGCAAGGCGGTCGCTCTACTGCTATAAAGGACTACGATCCTAATCTATGCAAACTCACCATTGACGGTACGGGTTTCGCAACAGGATCTGCCACCATTGGTGTATCTGGCGGCAGTTCGTATTCGGTCAACATCAAAAAGATAGAACCTTCCTACATGGCAGTTCACCATTTTGAAATTCCTTTTGATGGTGGAATAAGTGCTGCCAACGACAAGTTCACGGTGGATCCGCTGAGTCAGCAAACAGGCAGTTATTCTGTGGTTGGTGGTGTGATTGGTTCCAAGGAGAATGAATATCCTATTACAACGGTTGGATTGGATTATGAAGGTTCGGAAACAGTAGATTTTTGGGAAACATACATCGGCAAATACATGGGTGTTTCTGGTGCGGATGTGACCACATATGCTGTTTCTAACTACACATATGAAAATTCTATCAACGATGATAAACGCACCATAAAAATTCTGCATCCGCGATACAAGAGTGAAGCACTCACGGAACTTGAAGCACTGCTGAGGGTATAAAATGTCTGATCACGGCAATTCAATACTTGCAGCCGGAAATTACAAACTTGATAAGTTTGTGATGCACTCGTTGATAAACGGCAAAGAGATAGACCTGAAAAACCTGTTTCGGTATATTGAAATCTACGAAGACATTTTCTCTCCGTATCTGTCGGCTAAACTGCACATAGAAGACGCTTTCAACTTTCCAGAGCGATTTCCCATTGTTGGACACGAGAAGATAGAGATTTCATTCAAGTCTGATATCAATTCGTTTTCGCCTGTTCAACTACTGTTTCGGGTTTACAAACTAGACACACAGCAGATTTCGGACACAGGAAAAACTCAACAGTATGTGCTGCACCTGATGAGCGAAGGCGGATACTTCAATTTTTCGGATTATTGTGGATACGCCATGTCGGGAACTGTGTCTGATATGGTTGGCGGGATTTTCAAGAAACACTTTCCTGAAGGTGTGTGGAAAGACCGATTGCAGATTGAACCCACCAAGGACAATTATTCATTTGTGCTGCCGTCTGCGTATACCCCGTTCAAAGCCATAAACTGGCTTACAGCAAAAGCGTACACCAAAGCAGGAAACGAGTACAGCCCGTTTCTGTTTTACGAAACACTAGACGGTTACCGATTCGCTAGTCTGTCGTCCATCATTGATCAAGGATCGGCAAACCCCATCACCTATCTGCACACCACTGCAAATGTGGGTATTGCCGAAGGGCAACTGCAAAATCTAGGATTCAAGAGTTCGTTGCCGTCCCGATATCACAAAATTCAACGGCTTGAAGAGATGAGCCGTTTTGATGCTGCCAACAACATAATGAACGGCATAGTGTCTTCGCGTTTGGTGGTTCACGATTTGGTGCGTAAGGAGCAGCGGGTAACCGATCTGTTTGAGCCAGCGATTTTTGACAACATAAAGAAATTGGGAACAGAACCGCACTTCCGGACAGCGGATCCTGAATCCAAGCGGATGTTTGATCGTGGCGCGGCGTATTCGTATTTGCCGTCAACACCGTATACCGTTCACAGCAAATCCAATGGCATCGTGGACAACTCAAAGGTAGAGTCGGTCTATCTCAAGCGCAAGTACCACATGAACGCATTTATGACGCAGAAGATCGTGATTGAGATATTTGGAGACAGCAGACGGCGGGTGGGCGATGTGGTGCGTATCAAGGTTCCAAAGCCGCAGTCCGATGTTGCAGTACTGACCGACATGGACGACAAGAACTTGAGCGGAGAGTATTTGGTTACGAGTGTGAAGCACACAATCGGTACGGCGTACAGTTGCAAACTTGAACTTTCACGGAACTGCATGGGGGTGTAATGAAGGGATTTCTAGGACGAGAAGGATTTGTGTGGTGGCACGGTGTGGTGGAAGACACCGCCGATCCGCTGTTCCTTGGACGCTGCCGTGTTCGTGTGTACGGTTTTCACACAGACGACAAGACTGAACTGCCAACGGCTGCTCTGCCGTGGGCGTATCCCATGCAGCCCATCACTAGTGCTGCGGTTTCGGGTATTGGTACTTCTCCCACGGGACTGCTAGCCGGTTCCCATGTGTTTGGGTTTTTCCGTGACGGTGACGAGGGACAAGATCCGGTGATGATTGGATCGTTTGGTGGCGTTCCCATGAAAGAAGCAGATACCACCAAAGGATTTGCAAGCCCGTCTGGAAAGTATCCTGCCAAGCCCGCTGACATACAAGCCAAGAAGTTTCCCATCGGAGTTTCTGCTGTTGGCGAACAAGACACCAATCGCCTAGCCCGAAACAATGATGCCGATCAGATGAACTACGCCATCGCGGCATACAAGACACGCAGTGTAGACAAAGAAGTGTTCAGCACTCCTGACATGGCAGGAGGATTCACTTGGGGAGAACCACCCACGCCGTATGCAGCACAGTATCCAAAAAATCATGTTCGCTACACTGAGAGCGGTCACATAGAAGAGTTTGACGATACTCCGAAAGCCGAACGGGTGCATCAGTTCCACAAGTCAGGATCGTTCACCGAAGTGGGCAACGGATGGAAGGACAATCCAAACGGCACTCGCGTTCAGCGTATTGTGGGTGACGATTACGAAATTGTTCACGGCAACAAGAAGATTCATATTTCAGGAAAAGAAGGCTTGAACTTGGTTGTTGACGGGGCTATCAATCTCACCATCAATGGCGGTGGCAACATTCAGATCAACGGCAGCACCAATATTCTTGCAAACGATAATGTGAATCTTCAGATTGAAGGCAGTCTCAAGGCTTCTGGAAAAACCATTGAGTTCTACGCAGACGGAGACATTGGATTCTCGGGACGCACCATCTCGTTCATCACAGACAGCAATGTCATGGTCATGCAGCAGGGCAAGCGAATTGAAGTGAATTCGGGCAAGCCTGTATTGAAACCCAAGCGCGTTGATGTGAAGGGCGGTGGATGATGAACTACCGTGGCTTGCATCGCAAATACATTGAAGGATCATCTCAATATACAGTATATGTGTACGGAGATGTTGTAAAGCGCAACGGCAAGTTCTATGTGTGTGGTGTGAGTCAGACATCAGGATACATTCCCGAAGACGCTAATTCGGGATTTGATCTGCTGTCATTTTATGAAGATCCATCACCTAATGGTCCGGTGGACGGAGGAACCTACTGATGGCAAATGGAGTATTGCGTGCATATCTTGATACTGCTGGTGGAACCATATTAGTGGGAAATCCAAATTTTTACTTGGATGGATTTCCTGTGGTTGTTGAAGGTAATCCGGTAGAGTCCCACGGAGACAGCCCACACAACAATGCAGTCATGGTTGCAGGCAGTCCGAATTTTGTTGTGAACGGCATTCCTGTATGCACAACAACAAGTCAAGCAAGTTGTGGGCATTTTGCAACTAGTTCTTCTAGTTTTGGTGTTGGGTCTGGTGGAAGAGGTCCATCAACCAAAACACCACAAAACAGTTCTGTGTATGCAAACTCAATTGCTTCTCTTGGTTCTCCGGCTTCCGCTTCTACCGGTGCAACAACCGCAGCAGCCACCCTTGTCTGGGCAGCGTATTTTGGAGCAACAGACAACGGTACGCTAACTGATACGCAACCACCCGTTCCATATTATGCAACCGAATCGTATGGAGATGTAAACAAATACGAATATGTAAAGCCTATGATTTCCATCATGGGAACACGGGGAAATCTTGGTTATAGTTATGATACTGTAGATCAGATGTTTGCCTCTAATCGGTATAAAGCGATTCCTGAAAAAATAAAGGCTTTGCCGCAAGGCAGGCGGGCAGTCCGTTTGTATCGGTACGATCAGGGTCCGATTTATGAGGATATCCGTGACAGATATCCTAGTGGAACCGATGCTTGGTCGGGCAGTCAGATTTTGTGGGCTGAAAACGCAGGACTCAGCGTGAGCAATGAACTCACAAGAGTTATATCTGATCTAAAACTAAAAGGATGTCAGCCAGATTATGTGGTTGGCGATATGCCTCCCGGAGAATATAGCCCATTCGGGTTCTTTGATAGTGCAAACTGGAGCAAAATTCTTCCAGGAATAACAAACGATCCACGATCAAATGCACCGTGGTACAACTCTCCAAGTTTTAACAACTTATATACTGTCAACGGCAAATACGGTTTATCGTTTGGCGATATTAAAAACAGAGTATTCAATCCTCAATTAAACAGGCAGTATTTGTATTGGAATCGTGCAGTCTTTGGTGTTGAAACAGAGTTTTTGAACCAATTTGTCTACAACACGCTAAAGCAGCAATGGGGTGTGACAAAATTCAGCAATTTTGATTCTGTGGTGGCTGGAGAAACTGCCGACTGGTATGATGCTAATGGACATACTCCGATATATGCATCGTATGCTGGTGATGCCATTTCCCCGTCTTTGTATGCGGGATGGAACTTCCCTAATGTGTACGGTATTTCTAGAACAGACACAACACGAATAATCCGAACGAATGCTGGACCAACCGTTTCAGGAATTACCGCGGATGCGTGGAGTCAGTTTCTTCTGCTTCTTACTAAAATCAGAATTGCGAAAAACGAATCTCCCACTGTTCCTATACGACCGTGGATTGCTTCTCCTGAATTTACTCAAGGAGGAGGATACAACCCAAAATGGATTACCGATACAAGCATTGGCGAAACCATCGGTAGAAAATTGTATTGGGAAAACATAAGACACATTATTCTTACTGGATGCGAGATGTTACACCTTTGGAATGGCGGAAACGATACCACCGGAAAAACGAATAACTTCTTAAGTACAATGAATACTATCATCCGAGACATAAATGATCGGACTGGTGGGTTCCGTATACACTCGTTGAACAAGACTAGAATAGATTTTCTTACCTCTCATGTGGTGAGTGGATCTCCTACAGTAAACAATACATATATTTGGAGAATTACGCCAAAACCCGGAGTAATTCTCTTCAGTGAACAGGGAAGACCTTTACTTGTCGATGATTATGGTGGTGCTTGGGTGGAAACATCTACCCCAAGCATTCCATTGTATTCTGTATAACAGGAGTAAATATGGCAGACGAACAACCACAAGAGTGTCCATGCAAAAATACTGTCACTGATGGTGAGAAGGGTGTTTTCAACTTTGGGCTTACCAAAGATATGCTGAAGAATCCCAATGCAGCGGCTATCGGTATTGCACGACAACTTGGTGGAGCAAATGGTCAGAGACTAGAAGGTCTTATTGGTGCTGCCAACAATCCAGTTACCGATCCAAATGGGCTGCTTGGAACCGCACTTCCATCACTGACTCGTATCAAGACCGCAGTGGACAGTCAAAAGACCATTGTGAACGCTTTTGAAAACGAGTGCAATAAATTCACAACTGTTCGTGGACTCACAAGCATTATTAGTTCTCTTGGACTGTACGCGGATCTTGCGTGTGCGCTGGGTATTGAGGGACTTGATGTTGGAGTGGGACTAAATGTGGTGAATGAAAACGGAAAATTCCGTATTGACTACGCTGTCAATGCCAATGTGGATCTTGAAAAAGTACTGAACAAGTTCAGCGATGGCGCAGGCACGGATCTAGCCAATGCAGTCAAGAATCTGCAATCAGGTTTGGACGAAGCGTTCAAGGCAATGGACGATGTAAACAACAAACTGAATGAAGTCATCAATCAGGCAGCAGGAATGCAGCAGCAGGCTATTGACTTTATTCGCAAGTACAGCGATATCAGTTCTCTTATGAATCTGGTCAACCAAGCCAGCACCGATCCGTGCTTTAAACTCGGCGGCACAATGAACGCAAATCTGATCAGTCCCGAATTCATCAGTACCGTTGAGGGTGCTGGATTGGGCGGTGTGGGTGGAGGCACAAGCACACGATGACCGGAATAACCGAATATTTCAATACTGCCAAAGACCACCTGCAATCCATTGGTGAAGCCGTGGGCGTTTTTCTTGTTGGCTTGGGCTTGGGAATCGCAGGCGTGATTCGCAAGAAAAATATTTCAATCAGAACCATAAAAGCCAAAGAGCAAAAGTTTGTGCATCGGCACAGTCAGATCCACGAACTGCTTACCGAACTGCGTGTCACGATTCGCGCTTCTCGTTGCCTTGTGTTTCAGTTTCACAACGGCGGCTCTTTTGCAGACGGCACCTCCATCAAGCGGTTCTCCGTGACCCACGAATCGTGTGTGGGTGGAGTCACAAGCATGATTCTGGAATCACAGGATGTGCTGCTTACGCGGTATGTGGACATCATTCGGGTCATGGACGAGTCTGCTAGCAAGATTATTTCGGTAAGCAGTCTTCCGCCCTCCGCATTTCGTTCTGGACTTGAGATAAATAGCGTAGATTACTTTAGTATTACTCCTTTGCGATGTTTGGACGGGTTGACTCCTCTTGGTTTTGTGTGCTGCCACTGGTGTTCGGCGGAACAGTTGGATGATATTGAGGCAGAAGGCATATCGCAGGCAAACTTGGAACGGGTAATATCTGATAGCGTCTACAACATAAACACCCACATATCGTACAAAGCAGAAACCAAGTAATGGCATTACGGATCAACAGCAACAGCACCAAGCCGGTATTTTCGGATATAGATCCGAACTTTACCCGTAATCCAAAGACCAACGACCTGTTGACTCTTCGGGATGACGCTGCTATACGGCAGTCTCTGCGGAATCTGATGGCTACTGCTTTCGGTGAGCGGCTGTTTCAGCCAACCATCGGTGGATCACTTCGTGCCCTGCTGTTTGAACCCATTGACGCAATCACCACAATGGAGATTCGTGATCGCATTCTGCTTACGCTGAACCGACACGAACCCCGTGTTGAAAATGTGTTTGTTGATGTGATTGCAGATCCCGATCAAAATCAATACACCGTCAATGTGGAGTATTCCGTATTGGGAATAGGTAAAACAGACAAGATAACGGTTGTGCTAGAAAGGGTACGCTGATGGCTAACACAAACAGTTTCAACATCATTGGACTTGATTTTGATGATGCAAAAGCATCACTTCAAGCCTTTCTGCAATCGCAGGATACCCTGAAAGATTACAACTTTGATGGATCGGTGCTGTCCACGGTGTTGGATGTGTTGGCGTACAACACGCACTATCAAGCCTTCTACGCCAACATGGTGGCTAATGAAATGTTCTTGGACAGCGCAGTGCTGCGCCCGTCCGTGGTTTCTCACGCCAAGACTCTTGGATATGTTCCCACTTCTCGCCGTGCAGCCAAGGCAGTGCTTACCGTAGCCACATCGGGTGCTTCTGAAAGCACCTACTTGGCGCGTGGCTCTGAATTCGTGGGAACCGATCTTGCAGGAACGCAGTACCGATTCGTGCTGCTTGATACTGTGTACGCAAATACCGCCACGCAGAGTTTTGAAGATATTGAGGTGTATGAAGGAACTCTTAGACGCATGAGTTATGTCTACGATCCCGCGAAGAAGACTGCATCCGTGCTGCTTATACCAAACGACAAGATAGACACAAGCACCATCAAGGTGCGCGTGAAGAAATCGGCTGCGGATAGTACTGGTTTGAATGAAGTGTGGACTTATTCTGATTCGTATATTGATCTTACTCCCACTTCCAAAGTGTTCTTCTTGCAAGAGCGTGAATCGGGGATGTATGAACTATTTTTTGGTGACGGTTTCCTTGGACAACAGCCTGAAGCGGGAAACATTGTTATAGTAGAGTATTTGGAAACAAATGGAGATGCTGGAAATGGAATTGCTCAATTCACTACCTCTATTGGCGGACTGCTTTCCATTACGGTGAATAGCACTGCTTCTGGTGGATCTCTTGAGGAGAGTGTTGCTAAAATTAAATTCTTGGCTCCGAGATTCTATCAATCACAGTCTCGCGCAGTCACCGAAGACGATTATACCGCTGCTGTTTTGAAGGATTATCCCACCGCAGATTCCGTATATGTGTACGGTGGAGAAACCGTGAATCCTCCTCAATACGGCAAAGTGTTTATTGCGGTAAAACCTAGCAGCGGAACCGCTCTCACCACCAACGAAAAGATTAGTTTGGCTAAAACTCTTCGTGAAAATCGGTCAGTTGTAACTGTAACTCCGGAGATTGTGGATCCCGATTATATTGATGTTGTTGTGAATTCTCTGATTACATATGATCCTCTTTCCACTTCAATTGGAATAGGAACTCTCAAGGCATTGGTTGTTGCGTATGTTTACACCTATTCAACAACCGTGCTTGAGTCGTTTGGTTCCAACTTGTACCTGTCCAAATTGACTCAAGGCATCAATTCATTGAATTCTGCTATACTTGGAAATCAGACCAATATACTGCTAAGAAAAACTACAAATCTATCAAAACTCGTGAACTCTAAGGGGTTGGCGATAAATTTTATGAATCCTATTTACCATCCCCATGACGGACACGCAAGCGTGGTTTCAACTACTGCTTTTTCTCACTACAACAAAGACGGAGTATTGGTGAATAATGTGTCTGCTGTTGATGACGGATACGGAAAACTGAATCTCATCACCGTTGATGCAGAAGGAATACAGACCACTGTTTACTCTAATATTGGATCGGTGAATTACACCGAAGGAATCATTAAGTTCAACACCGCGTTTATTCCAAATCCGACAAACTCGGCTGCAAGCCCGTTTTTCACAATAACAGTTCAGCCTGAAAATTCTGATGTGTTTGTATTTGAAAACAAAATTCTACGAATCAGTCGTGGATACGCTGATTCTGTGAGTGTGTCCCTGCAATCACAAACCAATCGCAAGCAGAACCTGAAGGCGTAATATGGCTGCGGTAAACAACATTGTCCTTACCACCGAAGCGGAAGCACTTGAAAAGATTCTGTCTCCTTTCATACGGGAGCAGTTTCCGTCTTTCATGCAGACCGACTATCGCAAATTGGTGTTGTTCATCAAAGCGTATTACGAGTGGATGGAGCAAAAGGGAAATCCTGGATATGTGTTGAGCAAACTAGACACGATATGGGATTCGGATCGTAGTCTAGATGAGTTCTACTCGCACTTCAAGAACACCTATCTGATATCTTTTCCTGAACTGTTTGCCGTGAATGCAGACGGTAAGACACCCAACAAGAATCTTCTACTGAAAAAGATTCGTGACTTCTACGGCAACAAAGGCACGGAAAGCGCGTACAAATTCTTGTTCCGCCTGCTGTACGATTCAGACTTGGAGTTTTACTATCCCAAGAACGATATTCTGAAAGCCTCGGATGGTGTGTGGGAAGAACCGCGATCCATCAAAACAACAAGCAACAATGGAGTGGATCTGTTTACCGGTAAAAATGGGCAGATTTTCCAATACTCTGGCTCTAATGTGGTTGCCAGTGCATTCATTGATTCCGTTTTGCAGTATTCGTCTAATGGACTACCAATTACAGAATTTTTCATTACCGATATTGTTGGTAATTTTATACCAAATCAATCCGTCAAAATTATAAAGGACAGTATTGAATTCACCGAGGTTTCTTATTCTGTGCTTGGTGATTTTTATGTACAGACTCCTGGTTCTGGATATCGTGTTGGTGAAATCATTACTGTTACAACCTCTGCGGGTGTTGGATTTTCAGCAAAGATTGATCAAATTGGATTGGCTGGCAGCATCAAACGAATTGGAATTTCTAACTCGGGTCTGAACTATTCGGGTGATGTTGTTGTTGATATTGTTAGTGAAAATGGACAGCAGAGTGCAATAGTCGTGGCAAGAAACACTGCTGTGACTAACTATCCCGGATACTTTTCTAGCAATCGTGGAAAACTGTCGTCTAACAAAAAAATACAAGATGGACACTACTACCAAGATTTTTCTTATGAGTTGAAATCTGATGTTTCCATAGGCATATACTTTGATGTGTTAAAGAAAATTGTCCACCCTGCTGGTATGAGGATGTTTGGTTCTATTTTGGTGAAGAAATCTTTGGACAATGCACTGACTAGTTCTGACCAAGCGACATATTTTGAGATTCCTGTTGTCGGTAAATACACACCGTATCGGCTCGGAACTACTCTTGATCTTCGTGCCAACGGAATAACCGCAAGCGGATACTGGCTTGGAGCCACAGGCGACCTGTATCCACTCGGATACAATCCGTATATTGGCAGCACCACAGAAGTGGGACCAAATGGATCAACCACTTCGTTGGGAACGGTATTTGTGGGTACATCTCTTGGGTACACCTACTGCTATGTGCCTGAAGGCGGGCGCACAGCACACAATCCTATTGGTGCGCCCCTTGGCAGTACTAGTGCGTGGTTCCGTCAGAAAGAGAATGCGTGGACTCCGCAGGGGCTGAACGGGCTTGTGCTGTGGCTGAAGCCAGAGAACATTGGTGTGTGTGGATCAGTAGTCAATGGCGCAAGCATGGATGTTTGGCGCGATGCTTCTCCGAGTGGTAACCACGCGGTTCCCCCCACATGGGATAGGTGGACGAATGTGCCTGCGTATGCAGGGGTAACGATTGATAAACTGCGTCCCACTCTCGTCATCAACGACAACGGTGTTGTGGGTGCAACAGGTATTGAGTTTACTCGCAGTTTGTCTACAGCAACTCTTGTCAGTCCTTGGACATATTGGAACAAGGCTGCTGATTACGGATATTCTCCTGGAATCACTTTGGGAGGATTGGGAATCACCTTTGCTCCTGGCAGCAGCGGCGACAAGATGTTGACCGCGCCACACTTCTATCTGAAGAATGGATTGACTCTTTCAGCGGACATGGATATGTTCATAGTGTTCCGCAATAAAACCACATCCAGTGACTATAATTATTCGGTGGTGAGTTCTGCCCGCCGTGCATATGATCCGTTCTTTAATTATTACGAAGACAACTGCATTATGACCAGATCGTGGAATTCTGTTGATCGTCTACCCTCTTCGCAAAACAGCACAGGTGCATATTGGTTTAGTGGTGGGAAAAAGTATTACTATGAATCTGTATGCGCCTTTGGATTCCGTCCGTGGGCAGTTTATACGGTTTCTCAAGTTCCTGTGTCTGCTCGCGGAGTCATCAGTTATGATCCTCATGTGAGTAATTACGATGTTGGTATGGTTATTGGAGAAGCAGCGCGCGATTCAAGTGGCAATCTATATGCGTGGTACAACGGTGACCGTGCTACAAACAGTTCTCCGTCAACAGGAATGTCGATTCGTAAATGGTCTGAATCCGCAGTTCAGTCAAACACTCCTGTTTCCGGTGTTACAATGGAAATTGGGCAGTTCGGTGGATACATCCGGCACTTTATAAATGTAAATCTTGCTTCTCCTGGAAGTGCTTCTTGGATTGCAGGAGTTACTGCTGAAGGAAACCTTGGATTCTGGGGTGTACTCAACGAAGTCATTGTGTTCAACCGCAAACTGCAAGAAACCGAACGCCAAGAGGTGTACGGCTATCTGTCGCGCAAGTACAAACTGGACACTAAACTGCCCAATTCGTATACCCGATCACACCCAAGCGCATACGCTTTGGGATTGACCTATTGGAACATTGAGCATCACCCAAACACCAAACCACTCAAGGGATTTTATCCTGGTTTGTGTTTTGCGAACATAAAACTGGCTACGTTCTTTGAGATGCCAGATTTCATGTACAAATCCAGTGGAACTATACAGTCGGATCAGTCTTTGACCGTTGAGGATACATATAACAGTATTGGTCAATAAGGGGAAATTAATGGCTAGTTATCTTAAAGCATCAATTCAACGCTCATACGCGGAAAGTTTCTTGACAGAACTTGAGAGAAACGACAATCAGTATTTTTTCTTTATTGCTAAATCAACGCAATGGGATGTTGATACCAATCCTCCCGCGTATTCAGATACGGTGCGATCCGAATATGATGTGATGAATAACATCATTGCTTATAAGAAGTTGAGTCCCGAAAATATCATTTTTGCGCTTCCCCGATATCAGTGGGTGTCGGGCACTGTCTACGACAAATATGATGACAATATTAAACTTTTTGACGAAACGGATCCTGCTATTTTTTATGTGGTCACCGATGAAAATAAAATCTACAAGTGTATTGACAATGCAAACGGTGCAGTTTCAACCCAAAAACCCACCGTGGTTCTTCCGGGCGCATTTTCGTTGGGCGATGGATACAAATGGCAATACCTTGCAACAGTAAAGGAAAGCAATCTTCCGTATGAACTTACGGGATATGTTCCAATTGAATTTGCTAGTGTTGCTTCGGATGGGGAAACACAGAATCAATACAACGCTCAACTACAGGCGGTGTCGTCTTCTATTACGAGAATGGTTGTGTCTAATTCTAGCGGTGCTTCTGCTGGTGTGTATCCGTATACCGTTTGTTCTGTTACTGTGTCGGACAATTCTCCATATGTTTTAAAGGTGGGGCAGTTTTCTACCACAGCAGATCCAACGATAAACTACATTACTATTACAGATACAGAATCTGTTTCCCGAATCAATACCTCATCACTATCATCTTATATTGGCTATACTGTTCGCGTGGATAACAGCACCACGGTTAATCGTCAACAGATAAACAACTACGGAATTATCGTCAATGCGGAAGCCATTGGTGGAAATTCGGTAAGATTCTCTGTTCAAGATGATGTGAATCCTTTTGTTCTAACTACAGCAACAACAGCAGGACAAGTGGCATCTGTTGAAATACTTCCTTATATTAACATAGAAGGAAATGGAGAAGGTGCATTTGCTTTTCCAGTCATGTCAGTTGGTAAAACGATCACAGCAATTGATGTTGCCGCCGGTGGCAAAAATTACTCCAATGTTGAAGTTACAGTCACTAGTGCAAAAAATGCAGGCACGAATCATCCGGTGATTCGCGCCGTGATTTCTCCTAAAGGTGGTCATGGGTCTAATATCTTAAAAGAACTGAATGTTAAAGACATCCTGATAATAATTGAAATTACCGAAGAAGACTCCGCAAAAATAATTAGTGGCGGATCGTATCGACAGTTTGGAATCATAAAAAATCCACTGCTGACCGATGGATCTCTGGCTGGTGTAACTGATCTATACTACCGAGACATCACTCTTGTTCGTGAGTCGGGTGGAATTGATACCGCACCGTTTAATGGCAGTTCTGTAAACACTATTATTGGTAGTGAATCGTATTCGGCGGCAAAGGTAGTTTCGGTTAAATCTACTACGAGTAATACTATAACACTCAAAACCCTTAATTCATCAGGAAAATTCGTCAGCAAAATTGATCGTCCAGATGATTACATATTGTCTATCAATACATTGCCGTCCCCCACATTCCACACTTCGGAAATCATAGAACAAAATATTCCGGCAGGAACACCGTTTGGTTCGTATTCCACTGGTCTCGGATACGACTATAAAGTTTCTGCTCGTGTGCTATCTGTTTCTGGCTATACACTGCAAATTCGTCTAACATCAGATTCTAGTTTTGTTCTTGGTAGACAAATTGTTGGAACTATTTCAGGAGTGACTTCTAATATATCTGCTGTAACACCAAAAAACGGAGAGTATGTGTGGATTGTGAAAAGTGACGCCAATCCCAACAATGGAATCCTTGTAAATGATGGACAGGGAAATCAAAAATTGTATAAAGTGAATGAAGTTGGCAATGCGTATTTTGATTTGGATACCACTCCTGCTTATAATGGACTTCATCGTTTGGAATTGTCTACTAGCGTGAGTAGCCAGGTTGGTGCAATGGACACAACTAATGCTGCACTAACCCAAAACTCGTTTTCAAGTGGTGATATTGTTTATCAAGGATCTACTGGTTCATATCGTCAATACGCTACTGGACAGGTCTATTATTGGGATTTTGTGAACTCTGCTCGGGGAAATTTGTATCTCACAAATGTAGTTGGAACATTCCGAAGCGTTTCAACCACAGGAATAACCGGAAGCACTCTTGGTGCTTATATCGTGAACAATTTTTCCACACCAGAGATAGACCGAACTTCGGGAGAAATATTATACATAGACAATGTACGCCCCATACAGCGAAATATGGGTCAAAAAGAAGAATTCCGACTGCGACTTGGTTTCTAAGAGGAACACATGGCATACGATCCAAGCATTTTCAATATCAATCCCTATTACGATGATTTTTCTGCGGATAAGGGATTCCTTCGTGTATTGTTTAAGCCAGGCTATGCTGTTCAGGCTCGGGAACTGACGCAGGTACAAACCATTCTACAAAATCAGTTGTCAAGCATTGGCAACCATTTGTTCAAAGACGGCTCTCGTATTGTCGGTGGTGGAATAAGTGTTAGAAACACATCATATGTGATGATTGATGTTGGTGTCGGAAATGTTTGGAATACTCTACCAGTGGATCAGTATTCGGAATTGGTTGGTGGAATACTCACCTACGGCAGCGGAACAAGCGTAATACAAGCAAAAATTGTTCATTATATTGCCCCTGATGTGAATTCAGACAATCACCTTGTGCTTGTTGTAGATTTTATTTCCGGCAGTCAGTTTACGGCTGGCACCTGTAATTTTGTCAAGGGTGATGTGCAGTACACCGGTATTACTATTGCTTCTAAGGCATATTCTACTTCTGGAGACTGTAAACTTGTAACTGTGTCCGATGGAATATTTTATGTTGATGGCTTTTTTGTTCGCACAGCAACACAGCATTTTTCGCCATATCGCGTCCTGACAACAGGAACTGCTACCACTTATCGTGATTTAAATTTTTCAGGATTTAGCAGTCTTTCCAAGAAGATCGGATTTTCTGTTAATCGTGATTTTGTTGTAGAGCGGCAAGACTCTACTCTGCGTGATCCTGCAATTGGTTCTTACAATTACAATGCACCGGGAGCAGATCGTTACAGCATTGGTCTTGTACTTGAACAGTCCGAATCAACAGAAACTCTAGACGATTTCGTGGAACTACTGCGGTTTGAGAGCGGCAAGATCACCAAGAAAATTGACCGCATCACATACGGAGAAATTCAAAAAGCACTGGCTCTGCGAACCTACGATGAATCGGGTTCGTATACCGTTCGTCCGTTTGATCTTACGGTCAAGCCGTATAATGCCACCGATCACCTGTTGTCTGTGGGTGAAGGCAAGGCGTATGTGCTTGGCTACGATGTAGAAAATCAGTATCCGCAGGGATTGTCACTATCCAAGGCACAGACTCCGAGTAGTGCTGTTTCCAGTACATTTCCGTTTAGCATCGGACTATACATGGGTGTGTCTATGGGCAGCACCGCGTCATATGGAACCACCTTTGCTGCAAATTTGACTACCATCAGTTCAGGCTCTGCGTATGTGGACATTAAAAATGCCACAAATCAAACCGTTGCTACGGGACTGGTTCACGGAGCGTTTCCAAGCAACCTTGAGCGATCAGGAACTTCTGGAAAAACGGGATACTACTACCGTCTGTATCTGTACGGCGTGAGTGGTTCGGTTGCAAACGGAAGAACGGGATTCATCTATCAGCACGGAACCCCTGTAGGGACAACCCTGTGGGGCACGTTCCTTCCACAGACAACCACGGGATTCACCCTCTCCGGAACAGATGATTCTTCTCTGCTCTACGAACTCAAGCCTGGATATGCGGTCAAGGATGTTTCATCACTGTCTGTTCGTGGTAGATTGGTTGGTGGTTATATTACACCTTCATACAACTCCACGGATACGACCACAACATACACCATCAGCAAGGGTGCGTTTACTTCAACGATTTCAACAGGTAACTCTAGTGTATACTCTTTTGAGAACTATACATCCGCTCCAAATGCTTCTCCTGAAATTTCCAAGATAGCGTTCACCAATGTGGACAACATTGCGTTTGCTCCTGCTACTTCAAGCAGTGTTATTTCAACAGATTCAAATGGAAACATTGTGTTGAAGGTGACCGGTGCGCCAGCAGGATTCACCGCACAGAATGTTCGTCCAATTGTGCCAATTGTGTATTCTCCCACAATTTCAAACAACGCAACTTATAGAACCAAAACTCCAACAACTACTACTTTCTCGGTTAATACTAGTGCGTTTCTCACAGATGAACGTGGTCGCAAATATTTTGTGATACCAAACATTGATGTATATTCTGTTTCTAGTGTGACCTACGGAATAAATCCTGCAACCGATATCACAAGTCATTTTGAACTGGATGACGGGCAACGCGATACTCATTATGAAAATTCTCGTCTGTATGTGAAGCCGACAGTTGCAAACAGCAACGCAATTTACATAAATCCAACAGCATCTGTTGCACTGACAGTTTCGTATTCGTACTTTGCCCACGGTGGTCTGGCTGCTGCTCCATTTATCGGGCGGCATTCGTATCTTAATCTACCGTATGAACAGATTCCCCTGTACAACAGTCCCCGTACAGGAAAAACAATTTCACTTGCAAATTGCTTGGACTTCCGCCACAGCGGTCTGACCAATTCTACGGAAATGATCAAGCCGTATGGTGTTTACGAAGCCTTGGTAAATACTGCTGTAACCCACAATCACTATCTGCCGCGCATAGACAAATTGTGCGTGAAAGCCGATCCCGAAGACGGTTCAGCCCTGTTCTTCCTTGTGCAAGGAACACCGGATCTTGCTCCAACTGCTCCACCCGATCCAGCGGATGCGCTTGTGATTGCCACACTGACCGTGCCTGCGTACACCCACAATGCCACCGATGTTGTGGTTACACCTGTGGACACCAAGCGGTTCACAATGGCAGACATCGGCAAGATTCAGAAGCGAGTGGACGAAGTTGAGGTGTTTGCAAAACTGTCTCTGTCTGAAGCAGAGATTGAAGCACGATCCTTGCGTGGAACCTGTGCTGCGGCAGAGCCACTGAAGACATCCATCTTCTCAGACGAGTTCTACGGGCACTCCATTTCAGATGTCACCGATTCGCAGAACTCCTGCTCTGTAGACTACGAGCGTGGTGAACTGCGTCCGTTCTTTATCACGAAAAACATGACATTGCCTGTGAATCCGGGATTAGCAAACACAGTATTGTCTTCGGACGGACTGTTAACGCTAAGTTATACAACTACGCCACATATTCAAAACACGCAGTACACCCCACCCACCAAGGTGAAGATCAATCCGTCCAATACTGTGAACTGGCTTGGATTTATGAAACTGTCGCCATCGGTGGATCCGTATTACGATACAGCCTATCGACCTGTCGTGAAGACCAATGCCCTGATGGAAAACGACAACTGGCTGTCTTGCAATGCCAATGATGGTCGTGGCTTTGGAACACAGTGGAACGAGTGGGAAAGCCTGTGGACGGGAATTGAACAGGTGGAAGAAGAGCAGGACGACATTCAGAAGCGCATCGTGGAACTTCCCCATGTGAGTTCTGCTTCGGCTATTCCGTCTTTCAACTCAGGCAGCGTTCGGGTTGGTGTGAACCGCAAAGTGGAAAGCATTGACCAAAAGAACAGCAACTACATTACCGCTCGTCAACTCAAGAACCGCATCAAGCACCGTATTGGTTCTCGTGTGGTGGACCGCAGCGTGGTGCCGTACATTCCGCTCAAGACCGTAACGGCAACTGTCAACGGACTCAAACCCAATGCCACAGGACTGTCTGTATACTTTGACGGAGAAGTGGTCAAGAGTGGCATCAGCACCGATGCCTACGGATCTTGCATGGTTTCTTTTGGAATTTCTGCTGGTGCATTCTTGGCAGGACAGCGCACGGTTCGTATATCCGATAGTGCTGTGACCGCCAACTCCACCATTGCTGCTGAAGCCACCTACTACTGCACAGGTCTGATTGATCAGCGTGTTGCGGGATCGTATTCCACCCGTCCACCCGAACTGCGCCGACAGACTCCTGCAAGCGAGTCCGTGGCTAAAGATCCGTTCAACCGCGACATTGATTCCGTGGAAAGCACTCACTGGAGCGATCCGCTTTCACAAACCTTCTTCGTAGACAAGAAAACTACTTCAGATGGTATTTTCTTAAGTAGTGTCATCTTGTATTTCTCTGCAAAAGATTCTTCGTTGCCTGTCACCGTACAGATTCGTCCAACGGTTTCTGGATATCCATCACCTTCAGTGATTGTTCCTTTCAGCACGGTCACTAAATTGCCGTCTGAAATCAATGAAAATGCAGTGGCTCCCACCGCTACAGAATTCACATTCAGCAGTCCTGTATATTTGGAACCTGGTGAGTATTCGCTTTGTGTTCTTGCAAACAGTGATAACTATGAACTATTTGCCGCTGATTCTGCGGTTAATGGAACTCAAAACTCTGCTGCTACTGTTGGTCGTGCAGGGAACAATCAGTTGGTTGGAACGCTGTTCACCTCACAGGGTATTGGTGCTGCGGTTGCCAACACAGATATTGATTTGATGTTTACCTTGAATCGTTGTAGTTTTTCTAGTGCCACTGGATTTGCATCATATAGTGGTATTCCCAACTGCGTAAATTCTCAAATATTCAAGATATACTGCCCTGAAATTATTCCGTCTAGTTGCACGGTGTCTCGTACATTGGACACAGTATCGTTCAAGAACAACGAGTCGGTATATCTGAATACTATGTACACCTCTGCACCCACACTATCGTATTCAATGAGTAGTGGATCAAACACCGCAGTTTCTCCTGTCGTGGATACTTCGGCACTATGTGCGATCAGCGTTAATATGTTTGCTGATCCCGTTGTTCCTGTTTCCCGATATGTTTCTCGCGTGGTGGAGTTGTCTAGTTCTTCTGCGTCAAACGGGCTATCGGTGTTCCTTGATGCAAATATTCCTTCTTCTTCAACCATAACGGTGTATTACCGTGTAGCCTTGAACGGAGAATCGGATATTTACAGTAAGTCTTGGACTCAGATGACCCGCAACAATTCCGAATTTACTAGCACATCGGAAATAGATTTCCGCGAAGCAGTGTTCCGTGGCACTCTGCCAAGTGGTCAATTCTTTAAGTCGTATCAGATCCGCGTGGACTTGACTCCACCCGCTGCAAACTCCACCTACTATCAGACTCCTGCTGTGCGTGCCATCCGTACAGTGAGTTTCATACAGTAACCCATGAGTGACAAGCGGTACTTGCGTGACAGAAGAACCGGCGCAGTGGTGCTGGCTGATGCGGAAGCAATTGAGGCTTTTCGTCAAAAAAAGACCGTGGTTGAAGACATTGAGTGCCTGAAATCCGAGATAAATAACTTGAAGCAGCAGGTTGCACACCTTCAAGAATCACTGAATACCCTACAGGCGAGCGAATAACACATGGCAGCAAGCACAGGACCAGCAGAAAACAATACTATTGCAATCCAACAGGTTGAATTGGGTGATACCTTTAATCTGTGGAGAGATGTTACTAATACTGCTATCTACAAAATCAACAAACTGAAAATTTACGATGCAACAACCACATCGTCTATTGCTGCATCTGTTTCTACTGGTGGAACTCTGTCTTTGGATCTTTCGGATAATGTGACCAAGGGGCTGACGTTTCAGCAGCCCATTCTATTCAGTAGTGGTGTTACCTTTAATGGTCCGGTTACATTCAACGCAGAAACCGTTACGCTCAACGCAAATACTGTAACCATTGACGACTACAATCTTGTGCTTGGCGACACCGCTGCGGCTAGCGATAGCAACATCAACACTGCGGGCGGTGGAGGTATTCTGCTGAATCGTGGAAGCGGTGCCACAGCAGAGTGGTTGTGGCAGTACACTCAAGTTCACGGTATCACTGGTGTTTGGCGTTCAAACACACACATTGGCTTCAGCGGAGCCACAAGCGGCATTTATCCACATAGTGGCGGCTCGCTGCGTGTTCACGGCAGCGGCTTGCAGATTGACGGTGGTTCCACCTCGGATCACGGTGTGCTGTTCAACCTGACTAGCACAGGTGTTGCAGGTGCTACCAGTGGTCGCACCATTGAGTTCAGCCGATATTCTCCAAGCGGTTCCACTGCGTTCATTCGTGTGTTGAACGGCTCTACTTATGGATCGCAGCCGTTTGTGAACATTCCTGCGGGTGCAAACAGAAAACGAGTCACCCAAAACGCTCACGGGTTTTCGTTTGGAATGCCTGTTTATATAAACACTTCCACTAGTGTGTACACTATTGCCGATTCCACATCTACGGAAAACGCCGAAGTTGTGGGTATTGTATCAGACATAATAGACGCAAATAATTTTGATCTCACCTTTATTGGTGAGATATTTGGAAATTTCAGTAATGCACTACTGAGCGGATCTGCTACTCTTACTCCGGGAGCGGTTTACTATCTGTCTTCCACCGCAGGAAAATTGAATTTGACTCCAGCAAATAGGGCTGGGCAAGTTCATAAAGCAGTGTTTATTGCATCTGGAAATAATAGTGCTGTTGTGCTGCCGTTTACTGGTGGTTTGCTTGCGGACGACGTACTTGTCACTACAGCGACTACCGTTGGTACAACGATTAATCAGTACAATAAATTCCGTGTTGGAGATGCGCTACGATTTAAAAATGGATCAAGCGGACTTTCTTACGCTTATACTGGAGTTGCCGGAAATACCTACGCCACATATACTGACGGAATATATGTAAAGGCACAAGCAAACAGTGAAGCGGAAGCGGAAGTCATTGGAATTGTCACATCAGTGACTCCCATAATAGTTGGGGCTATCGACACTAAGGTGAACTACCGATTCACGATGGCTACAAATGGATATATGTCTGTGGGTGTTGGTGGAATTTGTGCAAGCAACGGTGGACAGGAAGGAAACATGGTGGCTGGTGTGCAGTATTTCTTGAATACTGATTGCGCGGGAATCACCCAAGCATTTGAAGACGACACAAGCCCGTCTTTCACCGATACCCCACCGTCACTGATTGGTCGGGTTAGAAAACCAATTGCTTTTTCTGTGAGTACTACTGGCGCACAGTTGATCAATTATCGTGGTGATATTAATAATTCGGGACAGTATCCGTTTACTGGATACACGGGATCTTCGCCAGATTTCACGGATCTGCCTATTGGTAGTATCGTCATGGGAACAACAGGCAGCACGCTGTCCCCAAATGTGGGAGTCACCCTCTATTACCACAATAGTGGCGCACTGGACGGCGAGTACGGTATATATCTCAATACAAGTGCAACCGGTACTAAAATTAATGGAACGTGGAAAACTCGTGGTCGTGCGCTTGATCGTAACTCCACAGGCTTAACTGCATATCATCTCTGTCAGAGAATTTCTTAAAGGCAATATCAAATGGGATCATCACTACTTCTAAAAGGCGGCGCGAACACACCGAAAAGCGTTGTGGAAACCTTTTCAATTTCTCACTCCTTTTCTGTGGGTGATGTGGTTCGTTTTGACACAGCAGCGGGTCAGTGGGTAAAATCTCAGGCTAATACTGCTGAAAACTCCGAAGTTGTGGGTGTGGTTTCTGCTAGTTCTGCCGGACAATTTGATGTGACTTATGCGGGATACATCACTATTCCGACCATCACCAATAATTATCCAGTGTTGTTCTTGGACTCGGCTGTCGCGGGTGGTCTTACTGCTTCTCCACCCAGTGCAATCGGAACTGTGGTCAAACCAGTTCTCACAAAAAGTACTAGTGGTTCTGGATATGTAGTCACCAACTATTTGGGCACACAGATTGGCGGCTCGTCCACTGTATCCATTGACGAGATTCAGCCCGTGGGCACGGTGGTTCCGTTTGCGGGTTCTGTGGTTCCTGATTCGTGGTTGGCTTGTGACGGCAATTCGTATGCGGTGGGTACATATCCGCAACTGTACGCCAAACTGCAAAACAGCAGCGGTGATCGTGTGCCCGCATACGGATATGTTGCTGAATTTGGGGTCAATACCACCACATACGCCACTTGGTGGAGTAATGTTAGTGCTGGAGACACTATTCTGTATAGTCCCAGTCAGACTGATCTAACAGTAACACCAGTAACCACTTATTCCCTGATTGGACGGGTGCTTGCAAAGAGTGCTTCTTCCCTTACAGTTCAGGTTTACGCGAAATATGTGTCTGATACAGGAGTAAAAAACTCTAGATTTGAATATCCAAATGTGATTCCGTCCACGGTGGGTTGGTTTGCTGCGTTTGCGCCTACCGCTGGTAAAACCATTTACGAAGACCTTAATAGTACTTCACGAAGAGCAAACGGCGCAGGACAGCCTTCGGCTGCTGTTAGTACTGTGTCTGTCACCCATTTCAACACCCCCGATTTGCGTGGGCGATTTGCTATTGGAACAAACACCGCCAATATACCGGAGGCTGATGCCAATGATGGAAACAACTACTCTGCCATAGCAGGACTGTATCCCCTTGGTTCACAGGGTGGTCAAGAAGCCACTCCTGCTGGTACTGGTGTACAATTGAAAGCCGACTCACCGAATGCATTTGTGACTCCGGGCACAAACGGATTGGTCGTAAATATGCCGCCCTACACAGCAGTGCGGTACATCATCAAGGCTACACCGTACACACGCGCGGCTATCATTGACGGACTTGATCTGCCGTACCCGAACCTGCTTGTGAGTGATCTGCGTGACGGCACTCTGCGTCCTGGTGGCAGCGGTGAAGACCTGCTGTTCAAGACCAACACCGGCAGCAGCGGCGTGGAGCGAATGCGATTGAGTAATGACGGTAGACTTGGAATCGGCATGAGTCCGGCGTTGTCGGGACAAATGCTTTCTGCTTCCAAGGATGGCAACGAAAATACGCGCATTTCTGTTTATAATGCCAACACTGGAAATGCTGCTATTGCTTCTCTGCATCTAAACAATAATGTCGCCAACGGTTATGTTGCTTTGTATGGAAGCAATGCAAGCAGTCACGCCAACATGACTTCACTAGAAAATAGTTCAAGTGGTGGTGGATTGCTGTTGTATAGCGCAAGCCCAAACGGTCTCATACAATTTAAAGTTGGTAGTGGTGTGGAGCGAATGCGCCTGAGTAAAGAAGGATATTTGGGAATTGGTAGTGGTGGTGTTTCTCCCCTTGCTGCACTGGATGTAAACGGTAATGGCAACCAAATTTGGATTCGTCCTGGTCCTGGTGGAGCAATCGTAGGAGCAACAGCAGGACTGAAACTAGAGTACAGCACTACATTGCAGGGCGTGATTCAGGCGTATGACTACACTTCAACTGGCACTGCTAACAGACTCGCACTGAATCCGAACGGTGGCGGTGTTGGTGTTGGACTCACCGCACCAACCGATAATTTTTCTCTTCATGTAAAGCAAGCCAGCAACGGCGCAATTGCTTTTGGATCGCAGACGGTATATGGTGTATTGGGAATAGACGGCTCCAGTAATATGGTACTTAATGCGTGGAGCGGTCATGTTTTCCAAATGGGTGGTAATGAAAAGGTTCGTTTTGCGTCTGATGGAAAAGTGGGTATTGGAACAACCGCCCCACAAAATTTGTTTGTTATTTCTGCTGGCGGTACTTCAGGTATTGAGTGTACACCTGGTCTTGAGGCAAATCTTAGTACTATTCAGGCGATCCACCGAGGCACTTCAAGTTACGACACACTAGATTTCCGAGGAAGTGGTTTCAAGTTCCGTATAGGCATAACCGAAAAAATCGGCATCAACTCTACGGGTGATGTAAGTATTGTTTCCACTACTGCTTCTGGATCAAGCAAAACCACTGGTGCGCTCACGGTTGCTGGTGGATTGGGTGTTGCGGGTGCCATTTATGCAGGTGGATTGCAAGCAAACACGGTTACTGCAAGCGATGCAACTGCGTCCAATTCCACCACTACTGGTTCCCTGATTGTAAATGGTGGTGCGGGTATTGCGGGTACTGTGAACGCCGCAGGAGTTTCTGCGGGAACAGGAACATTTACTTCACTGACCGCAACAAATTTCTCACTAACAAACGCACTCTCGGTGACATCGTTGAGCAGTGGAGACATTACCACTAGCGGAAATGTTACAATCTCTACTGCCACTGATGCTACAAGTTCGACTAGTGCGCCATTGAAAGTGTCGGGTGGCGTGGGTATTGCAAAGAAATTGTTTGTGGGTTCTACTGATGCTTCCACCAGCATTTCATCAGGCGCACTGGTAGTGAGTGGTGGAGCGGGTATTGGTGGTGCGGTATACGCTGTGGGTGTTACTTCTAGTGGAGCCATTCGTGTAACAGATACCACTGCTTCTACAGCAAGCAATACTGGTGCGCTCACGGTTGCGGGTGGAGCGGGTATTAGCGGTGCGGTATACGCTGCGGGTGTTACTTCTAGTGGAGCCATTCGTATAACTGCTACCACTGCTTCTACAGCAAGCAATACTGGTGCGCTCACTGTGGCGGGTGGAGCGGGTGTTGCGGGTGCGCTGTATGTGGGTGGGGGAATTACTGCGGCTAGACTAGATGTGAGTGGTGGTATCAAATTGACCAGTGGTGGATTTAATACAAGCACTTTTGTTAATATAACCGACACAGCACCATCCACTTCTACGGTAACGGGTGCGCTCATAGTGGCGGGTGGAGCGGGTATTAGCGGTGCGGTATACGCTGTGGGTGTGACTTCTAGTGGAGCCATTCGTGTAACAGATACCACTGCTTCTACAGCAAGCAATACTGGTGCGCTCACGGTTGGTGGTGGTGTGGGTGTTGCGGGTGCGCTATATGTGGCTGCAAGGGCTACAGCAAATACCATCACGACAGCAAATGGAATTAGTTTTGGAGCCGGAAGTGCGTCAATGCCTGTTCCGGCTGGAAATGCCCCCATGTTTGCAGTACGGGCATGGGCTTGCCTCCAATGGAGCGGAACCGCGTTCACTAATAGCGCATCTGGAAATATTCAAAACTTTACTGTTGATGCTAGTGCCAGACTCGTAACACTTAATTATGCTACTAATATGCCCAGTTCAAACTATGCGGCATACGCTAGTGGATCGCGTTTAACTAATGGTGATTTTGTGCGAACACAGATCACTCAATCTGCGTTGGGTTCTCTTCAGGTGAGAATTGAGGGTGCTGACGGATCGCAAATACTTGATAATACTGGTACTAGACTAACAGATTTGTTTGTAATAGTAGTTGCCTAATTGATAAAAGATGGGGTTGAATCCGTAAAGCGGCTACTGCAATTTGAGTGACACACGAAAGAAACCCTAAATAGGTTCGGAGAATACACTAAATGGCATACTCACATCTTCCGTTTCCAAGCACTCAAGCAAATCAACTCAAAATAATTGCCAACGATACTGTGATATGGCTTTCGCCCACAGGAAATGACGCAACCGGCGATGGTACGGAGTCCCTTCCGTATTTGACTCTTGCAAAGGCTATGAGTGCTGCACGGGAATATACCATCACCGGCACTGCAATATTGTACATTCGGTTCAAACGTGGTGAATACACTATGCCTGCAACTGGTAACGTGAGTCTATACCACCCACAGGGTGCAAATATTATTATTGAAGGTGATCCTGCCGAGTTCAAGCAGAGAGTCATCTATCAGGTGGAAGGCTATTCGTGGAATCTTGATCGGTGGAGTGGTGGTGGACACACCGGAACACTTCGTCTGTGGGACGGTGCAACGCTTGCCACAGGACACACTCTACACGGTTTCAGCGCAAATGAAACTGGTATGTACTTTTGTGTTACCAACGCTAGTATTTCAAGCAGAAGTGGATACCGCAGTTACAATAGTAACAGCAAAGGTGTTCGTACCACTAATGCAGACGGAAAACACACATACATGACGGTTTTTAACGGCGACCGTTTTTTCAATCACGGGTATTCATACGAAGACGCACAGGGCATCCTTGGAATTGGTAGGGTACACTCCGCAACAGGAAGTTCTGATACACTACCAGTGCAATTCAACAACCTGAACTACGATTGTCGGTGTCCTGGGTGGACATGGGGTGCTGGTTCCGGTGGATTGAATAACACTATTTCGTGGGCGGGAATTCCTTCCAATTATCCAGAACCACAGTACTCGCAGCCAAACGGATATTACGGAAATCCAAACTGGAGTTCTGATGTTGCGAACGACAGCACTGCGTATCCAAGCAATCCTGGAGTATCACAAAACACAGACGATCCGTACATATTGTCCACCTATCCGGTTGTATTGCGTTTTCAATCGCAATCAAGTTCATTGACGCTTAAAGACGGAACCATTCGTGGCATTAGGAATCTGCTTTTCGCTTCACATCTTAGACCGATCATGGGTGCGGACGGATGGACCCCTGCAACTCCTGGTTTGGGCATAACTGCAAACATAACACAGTCTATGCAAGCATCTATTGTGAATCGTGGTGGTTATATCAGGGGAACAGGTTTGCATCTTGAAAACGCCAAGATTAGTATTCGGCATCTTGGATTTTTGGGAATAGCCACTCCTATTGTTGCAAAAAGCAGTGAAATTCGCACATTTTATGAATCAAGTGTGGAACCCGCAGGAGCGGCAAATCCGTATACAGAGTACAGTCCTACCGTATATGGCACAGACGCTACAGTAAATTCCTCACTACTGGATAATTCACCCATATTGAATATAACTCAAGCCGATGTGGGAATATCGGCATACAACTCCACGCTTGATTTTGTGGATGCTTCGGGATACGGACGCGAATATACCACCAATTACAGAATGGAAGGAATTTATATTTCTGCGTTGCGATTGGGTATACGAATGTTTAATAGTTCTTTGTTGGCAACTTCCGTTTTTATAAATGGAATCCAAGACACTCCAACGTGTTCCGCGAGCATAATAGTTCCGATATTTCCGGGATCTACCGTTGCAGATGGAGTAAGCGCAGATTTCAATGCTTATACTGGTACTTCAATTGCAACCAAGTATCCTGTAATGAAAGTTTTCATGGAACTTCCAGACGGTTTTGGACCAAGAGAATTGGGTTACGTTACAAATTGGATTTACAGTGGGAATTTGGGTAGTAGTGATTCTGTAATAACAGGACTCACTGCTGGCGCATCTCTTGTTGGACCAGACGCTCCAGTAGGTTACAGATATTGGTATCCGTCCATTCTGAAAACAGTTCCTCACGGATTGAGTTTTTGGAATGGTGCTGATATTCAATGCGGCATAACATCGGGAGCCGGAGGAACACTATCAATAAAACTGTACAAAGATATGGCTCTTTCTGGTGTAAGCGCGCAGTACATTATTGGAAAGAATACTATCCTTGTTACTGGTGCAAATGGTGTTACTCGTGGATGGAGTGGAATGGGTACTAGCAACGCGATTGGTTCTTCCGCGGCGTCTTGTTTTCCCGTTTTTGCTAGTTACGGCGGACACTTCGCGGAAGATCAGGGAGCGTATTCTACTGGTGCCCTATGGGCAATAGAAAATTCTAGTGTAAACATACTAAAGAGTCTATGGATTAACAACGGTGGTCATAATGCAGTAGACATTCGCAAAAACTCTCTTCTGAATGTGGGTGATACCAGTGCAATCTATGCTGGGGCACACGAGCCAGGTCAGTCTGTAATGCTTACTATTCCAAACGACACACGATACAACAACGGGGCATTGGCAATTACTGGATACGCTCAGACTGCTGTTCGTATTACCGAAAACAGCAGTGCCACAATCGGAACTTTGTTCACGAAACACCCCATGCACAGTGATGGAATTGCGTCAGCAAACAGTTCCAACGATACTGGAACCAGTAGCAGTCCCCGTCAAGCCTGTATTGAGGTGTCTGAAAATTCATCTGCCAAGTTGACATCCGCTCATTGTGTGGGGCACATTGGCGGTAGCACCATAAGATCGGGTGGTGACGGTTTGTTTACCACTATTACTGGTTTGAAAATAGGAAATCGCGTAGCATCCACAGATATAGCAAACCGCGACACATTTATTCGCGTTGATCGTGGAAGTCAATTTATTCTTCGGGCAGACAGGCAATATGCGGCGGCTTACGGACAGGGATCTGTTTTCTCTATGGACGGTGGAACTGGAGCAGGTATTAGTTTTGGATACAGTTCGTCTAGTCCAGAAATCACCGTGTTTAATGTGGGCAGTGGATCTCATGCTGTGGTTGAGCGTGTTAATGCGTCTAGTAACACGGCATCACAACCCATTACCGATATCATGGTTTTGAGAGACAACAGAAGTGCCGGAACACCCCGAAAGATTATGACTCGTAGTACTCCTGGCAGCAACGGAACCATATATGGGTTTAGTGGTTTACCAGAAAACCGAATATGGTCTGGATTCTTAGATTCCGGAGTTGGTTATTCTAGACACGGGACAAATATCGGTACAGAAGGTTCTGGTGGTTCGTTGTTCAGTAGTGCTACAGATTCATCAAATCTCGGATGCACTCTTCACGCTCACGTTGATTCTGTACGCGGCGGTTCCATAAGCACACGATAACGGAAACAACTTATGAATCTAAAACTCATAGTCTTAAACGCCAGTGGTGAAGTAGTCAAAGTAGAGAACAACTACGACCAGTCAAACTTTATTCCTGCATCTGTGCAGGGAGGAACGCCGTTGATTGTGGATTCTTCTGTGAATCCACCCATCGTGCAAATCACTGAAACCGTGGTGGATACTGATGCTGAAGGAAATCCAACAGGAGTTACTTTCAGCAAGACAACTCCCGTAACCATTTCTCCCGCCACGGAACAAATACTGACTGGAAACATTACGGGTCAATTCCGTATTGGTGAGCAGATGTATCAGTCACATTTCATCCCTGTTTTTGTGAACGGACTTGCGCTGTTTGGTTCCACTGCTTCACAGTATTTGCCCACTATAGGAACCATTGGAATATCTGGACCAGAATTGGGAATCAAATCATTGCAGTTCAAGGGTTCGTATTTGGACACCGACACCAAAGGTGCGGGAGTACAGTTACCGAATTTTTCCACTACATCATCACCGTATTTCAGTATTTCGGGATTTTTGTATTTTGAAACAGAACCCAGCAACAATTACGATCCCATCCTACTCACTCGTAGTGCAGACGGAGTAAACGCTAGCACAAACGACTCTTTCCGACTTGAGTATGATAGCAGCAGCAATCAGTTGCAGTTTCACTATTCTACTGCTAGTTACGCCAGTACTGGTTACGAAAATATTTTGAATGTTTGCCCCGCTAACGGTGTCACACTGAGCCAATGGCATCAATTTGCTATAGCATACTCTAATCGGGGTGGTTCTGCTGCTATTGCTTCATATTGGAACGGAAATCGTTACGCACAAGCAACTGGACTGTCTGGAAACATCAAAAATAGTACTTCAAAATTTATGATTGGTAGTGGAGTATCAGGGGACAAGCCGCTAAAAGGTTGGCTTGATTATTTGATGATTAGTGCTGGTGGTGTCACCCTTGCTCTCCGTGAGTTTACACACGGACTCACTTCTCCAGTATCCACAAATCAGTTTGCTGGAGACTACACCATCTATCAAATGAACATGAATGGACCTATCGGCACAAGTCTAATTCCTGTGGTGAATGCTAATAGAGTGATTTCAACGCATACATGGACAGAGCGAACCAATACTAGAGTTGGTGCGGGAAACATTGTGCGCGAGCAATTGGCTAATGGTGGAACCGCAAGTATGTTTGTTGGTGTGTGTGGAGGACACGCAGTATCGGGAGGAAGTGCTGGATACGTTTTTGGAAACGATAGTGGAGCGTGTATGGTTGTTACCGGTGTGGAAGAGGTGCTTGGTTTGACCGCAAATCGGCAGATGAAACAAAATCTTTCTGATTTTTCTGTTCAGTATCTGCTTGGCGCAACCACCATGAATGGTATTAGTGGTGCTTCTGGAGATTTTGTGCGATTGCTTTCGGTGGGAGCGGCGGGATTCTGCGGAAACGCATTCACGTTCTTGCCCACACAATCTAATCTTTCTTCACTGCAAACACTGTACAACAACATTACAATAAACGGAAGCACTGCAAATTATTCTCTGTCGGACTACAATGGAACCATTTACACATTCTCAACCGCAGGAGTAAAGGCTTTGTATCAGGATGTGATAGATTACAGAACCACTGCACAGACTGTGTTTGGATCAAGTAAGAATTCCATCGCCGCACAAACATCGGTGGAAAATATCCGTAAACTTTCGGGAGTTTCGGTGGAGGGAACAGTTAGAAAACTCTCACCGCTAATAGCAGACAACGGTTTTCTGTTGTTGAGTGGAAAATCAAAAATTACTAAAGTCACCAATGTTCCGGAATCTCAAAACACACCAAAAACTCCATTGGAAGTGTTTGGTGCTATTGACGAAGGTCCATTTGGAGGATAATCAACATGAAACTTATTCATTATGGACTAGATGGAAACATACAGATCAACGGTAACGAATACCGGTTTTCTGACTTTTTGAAACTAGAGCCTCGGTATTCGGCTCCACACGGATTTCACACACGGGTATACGAGCGTGGTGTAAAGCACTACATCACGGACGGTCACAATCTGCTGTATCTGCCGTCCACTGATGCTGAATGTGACCGCATCTGCAATCGTGAAGGAGAACTGGCTCGGTTATTGCAGAGGTTTAATGCAGAAAACGACTAGCCGCGCCGTCTTCTAAATAGGGGTAAAGGAGACACGATGGCGAAGCCAACCACCCGACAAGAATTCAAGGACTATTGCCTCCGCGCCTTGGGTGCGCCAGTAATTGAAATCAATGTGGACGATTCCCAAGTGGAAGACCGTCTTGATCAGGCTATTCAGTTTTTCAATGACTGGACTTCGCTGGGTATGCAGCGGCAGTACTGGAAGTATCAGGTCACCGCGCAGGACATTGCCAACAAGTACATCAATACGGACAATCTTGACCCCAACGGTCCAAAGATTGTGAATGTCACCAAGGTGTTTCAGGTGGGCTTTAACCTACAGATCAACAACATCTTCAATATTCGGTATCAGATGGCACTCACGGACTTCTACGGACTCCGTACCGGCAACATGAACATGAACTACTATGTGTCCACTATGCAGTACATTGAGATGTTGCAGCAACTGCTTGATCCGGAGAAGCAGATTCGCTTCAACAAGTACAACAACAAACTGAACATTGACATGAACTGGAATGATTTTGAAACCAATCAATACCTGTTGATTGAAGGATACGCGATCATTGATCCCGCTGAATACAGCGAAGCGTGGAACGATCCTCTGCTGAAGAAATACGCAACGGCTCTCATCAAACAGCAGTGGGGTGCTAACCTGTCTAAGTACGAGGGCATCCCACTGCCAGGAAACATCACATTCAACGGTGCGCGGCTGTATCAAGAAGCCACCGAAGAAATCAACAAATACGAAGAAGAAGTCTTGAGCAAGTATCAGGAACCACCTGACTTCATTACAGGATAACCATGACAGTCAATCCGTATTTTCGCAGGAACAAGAAGGGGGAGCAAAACCTCCTTGAATCACTCACGACCGAGGCGATCAAGATCCACGGGCATGAGATGATATACATTCCGCGCGAAAAGGTCACGGAAGACCTTATTCTTGGCGAAGAAGTTTCTGAATTCCTTGATGCCAACCGTATTGAGATGTACATGGAGAACGCCGAAGGCTTTGAGGGCGATTCCGAGATGTCTCGCTTCGGGCTTGATGTGAAAGACTCTGCGGTGTTTATTGTGTCCCGAAAGCGGTTCATGGATGTCATGGGACATCATCCTGATATTCAGCGGCTTGGTCGTCCCCGTGAAGGCGATGTAATATTCTTTGACTACCCGTACTCCATGATGGAAATCAAGTTTGTCAAGCACGACAACCCGTTCTATCCGGCGGGTGATCGGTATTCCTTCAAACTGTCCTGCGAAGCCTTCAAGTACTCCAACGAGAAGATTGACACGGGCGAAAGCGAATTGGATGCGGTGATGAATATAAAGTCTTCGTATGCTCTTGGATTCACACTCGGAGCATGGGTTGGCGACCTGTATCCTGGCGAAGAGGTGTACACAGGCACATCAGCGGACAAACACGCCTACGGTCGTGTGGAGTATCGCCCGTATCCCCATCCCACTGTTGGCAATTACTATATTCGCGTCAACACGCAAGAAGGCGTGTTTGAGGTGGGTGATGTCATCAGGGGCAACGACAGCGGATACACCTACGCCATCTCGGGCATCTACACAACCTATGTGCGTGTGGCACACCAAGATCAGCAGGACAACGAGGAACTGGATCTTAAATCCAAGCGTGATGACATATTTGATTTCACGGAAGTTGATCCGTTTAGTGAGGGCAACTACTGATGTTTACCTCATTCTATAACGGTTCCATTCGCCGCATGGTGGTAGCCTTTGGTTCGCTGTTCAACCAAATCTACATCGACAAGGCTGAAAGCGGCGGCACAAAGACGCTGCTGGTTCCCATCTCGTATGCTCCCAAGGAGAAGTACAAGGTGCGGCTTGCGGGCGATCCGTATTTCCAAAACCCCAATCAGATCACACTGCCACGCATGGCGTTTGAGATTGCGGGATACAACTACGATGCCACCCGTAAGCGCAACAGTGCTACTCGTCATTTTGTGCGTCCCACTACGAGCAGTCCTGTTGGGGTGAATTACACCTACGCAGAAGTGCCGTACAACATTGATTTTGCGTTGTATGTGTATGTGCGTAACATGGATGACGGGCTGCGTATCGTGGAGCAGATTCTGCCGTACTTTGCTCCTGAATTCGTGATGACTGTGAACTTTGACGACATCAACAAGAAGGTGGACATTCCGCTGTACCTGAATTCGGTGTCCTCCGAAGAAGACTACGAAGGCGATTTTGAAACTCGCCGTTCCATCATCTTCACGCTGAACTTCACCATGAAGACTTATCTGTTTGGAGCCACGCGCAACTACAAGGAAATCCGCTCTATCAAAGCCGGAGTGTGGAATTCCGATGTGTTTGGCGAAGGCTTCAGCGCAGGCAACACAACCGATCACGGCAACTACGGTGATGTGATTACTGGAATTACTGGAGCCTGTGGTGCAAATTCCAATGCCAATGATTACACTCCGTATGCCAAGGTGTACCAACCGCAGACAGGTGGAGGCACCACATACGCAGCAGGAATTGCATCAGGTGGCATAACGGTGCATTGGAATATCTAAGGAGTAGACCATGAGTGGATTTGATGGTATTGAAAAGGCTCTGGGAACAGAGCCAGTGAAGCCTGTTGTTCCGCCCCACGCAGTTCTTGCCAAGGTTGATCCTGTTCCTCTCACAGACGAGAAACTAGAGAAGGATCTCAAGACCGATTACGATGTGGTGCGCGAGAACCTGAAAGAACTCGTCAACATGGGCAAGAACGCACTAGACGGCGTGATTGCGGTAGCCCAAGAAGGCGATTCGCCGCGGGCTTATGAGGTTGTAGCCCAAATGATCAAGACGCTTTCCGAAACCAATCGGGAACTCATGGACTTGCATAACCGTGTAAAGACCATCCGCAAGGTGGATCAGAGCGTCACGAACAACAGCACCACAAATCAGTCCATCTATGTGGGTTCCACCAAGGAACTACAGGACATCATCAACTCGGCTCGTTCGTCCACAAAGGCGTTTGACAACCGTCCAGATGTGCGCGATGTGATTGAAGGTGACAAGACCAATGAGTAACAAGAGCAGTAAATACCTTGGCAACTCCAATCTGAAGGCAGCGGGAGTCAATGTCAACTTCTCGCCTGAGCAGATTGAAGAGTATGTGAAATGCTCACAGGATCCCCTGTATTTCATCAAAAACTATGTGAAGATCGTATCGCTTGACAAGGGCTTGGTGCCTTTTGAGCCGTATGACTTTCAGGAAGAGATGATCAAGACCATTCACGAAAACCGTTTCGTGATCGGCAAACTACCCCGTCAGACAGGCAAGTCCACGACAATCATTTCGTATCTGCTACACTATGTGTTGTTCAATCAGAGCATGAGTGTGGCTATCCTAGCCAACAAACTGAACACCGCCCGCGAACTGTTGGGTCGCTTGAAACTAGCCTACGAGTATCTGCCCATGTGGTTGCAGCAGGGCGTGGTGGAGTGGAACAAGGGATCAATCGTACTGGAGAACGGCTCCAAGATTCTTGCGTCAGCCACATCATCGTCTGCGGTGCGTGGTGGATCGTTCAACTACATCTTTCTTGACGAGTTTGCGTATGTGCCGCAGAATGTCGCGGAAGAGTTCTTCTCGTCCGTGTACCCCACCATCACCAGCGGTCAAAGCACAAAGGTCACGATTATTTCAACGCCCAAGGGCTTGAATATGTTCTACCGCTTTTGGGTGAACGCAAGCAAGAAGTCTGGCGAAGAAGGCAAAAACGAGTATGTACCCATTGAGGTGCATTGGAGCGATGTGCCTGGTCGTGACGAAAAGTGGAAAAAGCAAACCATTTCCAACACTTCGGAAGAGCAGTTCCGCACCGAGTTTGAGTGTGAGTTTCTTGGCTCCATGCACACCCTTGTGCATCCTGAAAAAATCAAGTGCATGGTGTATCGCACACCAGAATATTACAATGCCGAGGGATTGCGGGTGTATCAACGCCCCATACCTGAACACAAATATGTCACGGTGGTGGACACAGCCCGTGGGCAGGGGCTAGACTACCACGCTTTCACAGTGGTGGATGTCACAAGCATTCCGTATCGTGTGGTGGCTACATTCCGCAACAACGAGTTGCCGCCCATGTTGTATCCAAATGCCATCTACCCCATATGCCGACAGTACAACAATGCGTATGTGCTTGTGGAGGTAAACGACATTGGTGGTCAGGTTGCGGATATTTTGCACGATGACTTGGAGTACGACAATGTGATCTATGTGTCCACGCAGGGACGCAAGGGGCAGGTGGTGAACGGCGGCTTCGGCGGCAAGGGTGGAGCCATGAAGGGGGTAAAGACCTCCACAGCGGTGAAACGCATTGGATGCTCCATTCTGAAGAATCTGATTGAAGACACTAAACTGGTGGTGGAAGACTTTAATGTCATTGACGAGTTTTGTTCCTTTGTAGCCAAAGGCGATTCGTTTGAAGCAGAAGAAAACCACCACGATGACTTGGTGATGACGCTGGTACTGTTTGGCTGGCTCACCACCCAAGCCTATTTCAAGTCCATCACCGGCAGCGATATTCGCAAAGACTTGTACGAAGAGCAAATGAAAAATTTGGAAGAAGAGATGACTCCCTTCGGATTCGTGGATGACGGGGGGTCTGACGGCACTTTCACAGACGCTAGCGGCACATCTTGGAAAGTGAATGGTGGCGAAAACCTAGATATGGGGTGGACTTTCTGACCGTTTGTGAATCTTTCAGAATAATACATACAAACAGAAGCACAGTCGCAAAGCATTGACTTCTTCACAAAGGAGAAACACAAATGGCATTTAGAGTAAGCCCTGGCGTAAGCATCAAAGAGATTGACCTGACCACCATCGTTCCTGCGGTTGCCACCACTCCCGGCGGTTTTGCAGGCTACTTCCACTGGGGTCCAACCGATCAGATTGTTAAGGTTACAGCCACAACCGAATTGGCTACCATCTTCGGCAAGCCGTACAACGACAACTTCATTGACTTCTACACCCCCGCGAACTTCTTGTCTTACGGCAACAATATGCAGGTTGTGCGCGTAGTGGGTTCAACCGCTAACAACGCAAGCGTAACGAAGACTGGTGTATGTGCTGCATATGCTAACGGTGGATTCGTTATCAAAAACGAAACTGATTTCAATTCATCCACCATCACCCAGACCACTGCTCCTACTAATGGTGTGCTGTTTGCCGCCAAGTATCCTGGTCTACTTGGTCAATCGCTCAAGGTTGTTGTCACCAACGGCACAGGCATCACTGGTGCGTCTTTGGCTAATGCTGCTTCACAGGGCGCAACCTTTATTGATGTCACCACAAATGGTGCAGCACAAGTTCGTTACTTTGCCGTAAACGATGAAATCACATTTGCTGACGGCACAAGCGCGACGGTTAGTGGAGTTCAGAAGGGAACCACTGCTTCCACAACTCTTACTGGAATTACCGCGGTGTTTGGTGATTTCTTTGGAGTTACTAGCGGTATTACTCTCACCGCTGGTGGTAATCCGTTTGTGCGTCTGAATCTCAGCACAATGGTTCCTGTTTCACAAGTAATAGGAACAACGCTCACCATCAAGAGTGCATACGCCAAATATGTTGGATCAAATGCTGTTACTACTCCATATGCTGCTGATGCACTCGGATCAGGCGATCTGATCAATGTGCTTGTACTAGACAAGGACGGCACATGGACAGGAACTGCAAACGGTCTTCTTGAGAAATTTGAAGGCTTGTCTCGCGCATACGATGCCCGTAAGTATGACGGCAGCAGCAATTACTACAAGACTATCATCAACGATCAGTCCAAGTACATTTGGGCACTGTCCGCGGATCTTGAAAGCAACGGTTCCACTGCTGCGACCTATACGGCATGGACGAAGATTGGTGCAGGAATTGCCACGCAGACCACTGTTGGTGATGGAGTCATGTCCTTCGGACTCACCGGTGGTTCGGATTCTCTACCGACCGATTCCCTCCGTTGGTCTAATGGTTGGAGCAAGTTTGCTGACGCAGATTTGGTGGATGTGTCTCTCCTGCCAACAGGCGATGCTTCGGCAACACTTGAGCAGTTGATCATCCAAAATGTCTGCGAGAAGCGTCTTGACTGCATGGCATTCGTGTCGTGTGCATCCACTGATGTTGTAAATACCCTGCCGTACCAAGCCTTGAACAACCTCAAGACTTTCCGCGACACCACACTCAACATCAACTCGTCCTACGCAGTTTGCGACAGTGGTTGGAAGTACCAGTTGGACACCTACAACAACCTGCTTCGTCTTGTGCCGCTGAACGCGGACATCGCGGGACTTGTTGCTCGTACCGAGTTCACCAACGAAGCGTGGTTCTCGCCCGCAGGCTTCAACCGTGGTCAACTCAACAATGTGGTCAAGTTGGCGTACAACCCCACACAGGAAGCCCATCGTGACGAGTTGTACACCCGTCAGATCAATCCTGTCGTGTCCTTTCCCGGACAGGGAACCATTCTGTACGGCGACAAGACCATGCAGACCCGTCCGTCCGCGTTTGATCGCATCAATGTCCGCCGCCTGTTCATCATTCTTGAGAAGGCGATTGCCACAGCCTCCAAGTTCTTCCTGTTTGAGCAGAACGATGAGTTCACTCGCGTACAGTTCAAGAACCTTGTGGTTCCGTTCTTGAAGACCATTCAGGCACGCCGTGGCATCACCGACTTCAAGGTGGTGTGCGATGAAACCAACAACACAGGTGAAGTAATTGACCGCAACGAGTTCGTGGCTGATATTTTCATCAAGCCAACCCGTAGCGTAAACTTCATCTCCCTGAACTTTGTTGCTACAAAGACAGGCGTAAACTTCAGCGAAGTCGGCGGTTAAGGTCTAAATAAAACTAAGGAGTAATCCATGCCAGTAGATCCATCAAACAACATTCAGGGTTTCGTAAACGCCTTCGCTGGCGGTGGTGTTCGCACCAATCTGTTCAAGGTCACGGGAAACATTCCCGGATACGCGAACAACCGCGCTATCTCGTTCTTGTGCAAGGCAGCACAGATTCCGGCTTCCTCGCTTGGAAACATTGAGGTTCCGTATCGTGGTCGCCGCATCAAACTGCCCGGAGATCGTACATTCCAAGACTGGACTATCACGATCATCTCCGATGCCAACATGAGCCTGCGTTCGTACTTTGAGGCTTGGAGCATGACCTTTAACTCCCATGTCTCCAATGTGGCTCCCACCAACTTTATGAGTTTCATGCCCACTTGGTCGGTCACGCAACTGAAGCGTGACGGCGAAGCACTCCGCACCTACAACTTCATCGGGTGCTTCCCGAGCGAAGTGGGTGCGATTGATCTGTCGTTTGAGAACAACGACTCCATCGCAGAGTTCCCAGTCACCATTAACTATTCGTGGTGGGAAGCCGCTGCGGGTGGAGCAGTTCCTGCTGTTGGTACTGGTCAGGAGAACATTCAGTCCACAGTGCAGAAGTCTGGTATCAATATCGGTCCTGGCTTCTGACGCTCTCTTTTGACGGGATTCTTTATTCATGGCTATTAATCTGTTTGGATTCACGATCTCTAAGAAAGAGACTTCTGCGGAGGAGACTCCCAAGAAGTCTCTTTCCTTTGTTGCACCGGATCAAGATGACGGTTCAGTACCGATAGAGGTTGGTGGATACTTTGGAACAGTTGTTGACTTTGACGGCACAATCAAGTCGGACATTGAACTCATTCGCAAGTACCGCGATATGTCGCTTCACCCCGAGGTGGAGTCTGCCATTTCCGATATCTGCAATGAAGCCATTGTGTACGATGAGACTTTTCAGACCGTAAAGATCGACACCACCAATCTCAAACAGTCCAAGTCCATCAAGGACAAGGTTGAAGCCGAGTTTGACGAGATTCTTGGGCTATTGGACTTCTCGCGCCGCAGTTACGAGATTTTTCGCAAGTGGTATATTGACAGCCGCCTGTACTACCACATCATTATTGACGAGAAGAACAAGAAGAAGGGTATTGTTGAACTGCGTCCCATTGATCCCACAAAGATCCGCAAGGTACGCAAGATCAACAAGAAGCCACTTGACAAGATGGCTCCTGCAAATGTCAAGGTGGTGACATCGGTTGAAGAATTCTATGTGTATAACGAGAGCGAGCCGAACTCCACTGCGCTTTCTATGGAAGGGCTAAAGATTCAGCCAGACTCCATCTGCTTTGTTCACAGCGGACTGTTTGATGCGTACCACAAGAAGATCATTGGCTATCTGCACAAGGCTATCAAAGCCCTGAACCAACTCCGCATGATTGAGGACGCAGTGGTGATCTACCGCATCACCCGCGCTCCCGAGCGGCGTGTGTTCTATGTGGATGTCGGAAATCTGCCCAAGCAGAAAGCCGAAGAGTATGTGCGTGGACTCATGCAGCGATATCGAAACAAACTCATGTACGATCCCACTACGGGTGAGGTGCAGGACTCGCGCAAGCATATGTCTATGCTTGAAGACTTCTGGATGCCCCGCCGCGAAGGTGGTCGCGGCACAGAGATCACTACGCTGGAAGGCGGACAGAATCTTTCGGAAATGGATGATGTCAAGTACTTCCAAAAGAAACTGTTCCAAGCACTCAATGTGCCCACTTCTCGTCTTGAAGAATCCACAGGCTTCAACTTGGGCAAGGCTTCAGAAATCTCACGCGATGAAGTGAAATTTTTCAAGTTCATTGAGCGGCTTCGCATGAAGTTTGCTGAACTGTTCCTTGAACTGCTGCGTGTGCAGTTGATTCTCAAGGGCATCATTCGTGAAGACGAATGGGAAGAAATCCAAGACCGTATTGGATTCCAATTTGCCAAGGACTCGCACTTCTCTGAACTCAAGGAGAGCGAAATCCTGAAGGATCGTCTACAGTCGGCTCGTGATGCCGAAGACTTTGTTGGCAAGTATTACTCCCGTGAATGGGTACGGAAGAAGATTCTGCGTCAGACTGAAGACGATGTAGAGCAGATTGACAAACAGATTGCTGCGGAAGAAAAGGCGGGCATTATTGTGCCGCTTGGACAAGACGCAGGAATGGGTATGCCACAGAATGCACCGCCTGAGCCTGCTCCCGCTGCCCCTGCACCACAGGGTGATGGTGGACCACAGGTAACAATTGGTGAAATCGTTCCCGATGATGAAAAGGGATTCAACCAGTAAGGCTAATCATGTTGCACTCATTTGAAGAATTCAGAAATGCCGTGTACTCGTCCCTTCGTGACAAAGTATCAGAGCGTATAGATACGGAGCGAGAGTATATTTCAAATGCTTTACTGCGGGGAGAAACACCCGTGGAAACCGAAGAATCCCAGTCAAACGCAGACGAAAACTAAATAATACTGTCGCAAAAGGAGAGATGTATGGACACCAATAAACTGATCGCCAAAGCACTGCTGAACAAGAGTTTTTCTGAAGCCAAGGAACTGGTCTTCAAGTCTCTCTACGCCAAGTCCTCATTGGCTCTTGACGAGGCTCGCTTTGTTGTGGCTAACAGCGTGTTCAACGAAGCCAAGAAGACTCCCGACACCGGCGTTCCCGCTGGTGCAAGCGAGGACAAGTTCAAGGCTGCTCGGAATACGGTGAAGAAGGCAGGCTACAAGGCTAAACTCGGCAAGGGCGTTCCCGCTGGTGCGATGAAGGAAGAAGCCGAACTGGACGAGATGGCAATCACCGCTGCCCGTGCGCGTGAACACAATCGCGCAATAGATCGTGCTGACCGTAAGGCTTGGGCATATACGAATCCCGATAATCGTCAGGGAATGTGGAAAGACGGCAAAGCCAAGAGTCCTGCTCATATCAAGAAGGGTAAAGGACTTGAGAAGGCTTACGACACTGCTGTGAAGAAACTAGACAAGGAACGAGCCTCCAAGACGCTATATGGTCGCGGCGGTAAGATCGTGAAGGGCAAGGCGGTAAAGAAGTGAAACTCATTACCGAAACAGTACAGGACATCAACATTCTGACCGAAACCAAAGACGGTCAGAAGCACTACTTCATTGAAGGCGTGTTCATGCAGGCTGAAGCGAAGAATCGCAACGGTCGCGTGTACCCCATGCCTGTCATGGAGAAGGAACTTGGTCGGTATCAGAACGAATATGTAAAGACCAACCGCGCTATGGGCGAACTTGGACACCCTGAGGGTCCAACCGTGAACCTGGAGCGCGTGTCCCACTTGATCAAGGATTTGCGGCTTGAAGGCAACGATGTGTACGGCAAAGCCAAGATTCTTGATACCCCATACGGCAAGATTGTCCGCAACCTTATTGACGAGGGTGTCAAACTGGGCGTTTCGTCCCGTGGCATGGGCAGTCTCAAGGAACAGGACGGGGTAAATGTTGTGCAGGAAGACTTCATGTTGGCTGCGGTGGATGTTGTGGCAGACCCCTCTGCTCCCAATGCTTTCGTCAATGGCATCATGGAAGGTCGGGAGTGGATTTGGGACGGTGGTGTTCTCAAGCCCGTAGAGGTTGAGAACTACAAGAAGATCATTGAAAAGACTTCATCGCGTAATCTAGAAGAACAAGCCATGCGGCTGTTCAAAGACTTCATTTCAAAACTCTGAGTAGTCTACATATTTCCAACGAAGGAGATTCACAGTCATGGCAAGAGAAAACATTGAGGATGTCATCAAGAAGGTAATCCTGGGCGAAGGCTTTCTAGCCGAGAACGCTGAGGATACGGAGATCACCGAAGGCGAAGACACCTCCGATGAGGATACTATTGCCGAAGAAGAACTCCACGAGGAAGAAATTGAAGAAGCCAAGGAAGAGTCCGAGGACGAAGAGTCCGAAGACGAAGACGAAGAGGACGATTCCGAAGAGGAAGACTCCAAGGGCAAGAAGAAGATGCCTGCCTTCCTGAAGGGCAAGTTCGGCAAGAAGAGCAAGGAGAAGGTTGAGGAAGGCGCAGAGATCAACGCGCTCACCATGACCGATCTCAAGGGCAAGAAGTATGTTGAGAAGCCCGATCAGTATTCGTCCGACAAACTGTACAAGACTGCCAACGGCAAGACTGCCAACATCGGCAATGCCGTTGACCTGAACAACAAGGGCAAGGCAATCAGTGACGACAAGTACAACCGTGCCACCATCAAGCCCAAGGCTAGTGGTGCCAAGGGTGAAACCAAGATCCCCGAGATCAAGCCCACCGTCAAGGAAGACATTGCTGCTCTCCTGACCGGTCAGGAACTCTCCGAGGACTTCAAGAATTCGGCTGCTACTCTGTTTGAGGCTCACCTCAACGAGCGTACCCGTCAGATTGAAGAAGAAGTCCACGCGCAGTACGAGACTCTGCTTGAGCAGCACACTGTTGCTGTCACCGAAGAACTCGTTGAGCGCATTGACGACTACCTGAACTATGTGGTTGAGGAGTGGATGCAGGAGAACCGCCTTGCTGTTGAGCAGGGACTCCGCACCGAGATCACCGAGAACTTTATTGGCAACCTCCGTTCGCTCTTTGCCGAGTCGTACATTGAGGTTCCCGAAGAGAAACTAGACCTGTTTGAGTCCACCGTTGAAGAGGTTGAGAACCTTGACGGCGAACTTCAGAGTCAGGTTGAAAAGAACATGGAACTCACAGAAGAGGTTGAGCAGTTGAAGTGCGAAATCGTCTTCCGTGAGATTTCCGAAGGACTAACTGATACAGAGGTTGAGAAACTTCGCCGTCTTGCAGAAGACCTGGAGTTTGACACCGTTGAGCAGTTTGCCGAGAAGATCAGTGTTCTCCGCGAGAACATTGAGAACATCGGAACCGTTGCAGAGGAAACCGCTACTGAAGATTCTCTTGAGGAATCTTACGAAGAGGCTTCAGAAGCATCACCACTCATTGAAGCCGTAGTGCGTTCAATGAGCAAGTCACGAGAGTAATTCACAGTCACAGACTGTTTACAACCAAGGAGTACGAACATGGAAGATAAGTTTCTAACAGAGCAGGCTCTCCGCAAGTGGAAGCCCGTTCTTGATCACAAGGATATGGCTCCGATTGTGGATGCCCATAAGCGCGCAACAATGGCTACCCTTCTGGAGAACCAGGAGAAGGCAATCCGTCAGCAGATGCTCGTTGAGGCTACTCCCACCAACGCTGGTGGTGGTGGTATGTCGCCAGTAGTTGGTGGCGAAGGCAACATCAAGGGCTACGATCCAATTCTCATCCAGTTGGTTCGCCGCGCTATGCCGAATCTCATGGCTTACGACATCTGCGGCGTTCAGGCTATGTCGGCTCCGACAGGCTTGATCTTCGCAATGCGTACCAAGTTCAGCACTAGCACTGACGGCAATGCCCTCAATGCCGAAGCCATGTACAACGAACCACAGGTTGCGTTCTCGGGTCTGAACTCAGGCAACACCGCTTCGGGTGCAAACTCGGTTTCTTCCGCAGGTACTACTTTTGCATCGTTCTTTGTTGATCCGTTTCAGGGATATCAGGGTCTAGACCCAACAGCAAACAGCGGTATCACCACGGGTGCAGGTTTCAACACCACCACTGGTGAAGGTCTTAGCCCCAACCAGATGGGCTTCAGCATTGAGCGTGTGGCTGTCGAAGCCAAGACTCGCGCACTTGCTGCGTCTTACTCGGTGGAACTGGCTCAGGATCTCAAGGCTGTTCACGGTCTTGACGCTGAGACAGAACTCGCCAACATTCTCAGCACGGAAATCCTTGCTGAAATCAACCGCGAAGTGGTTCGTACCGTTTATCGTAACGCCAAACTCGGCGGACAGCAGAACGATCTCTACTACAAGACGGTTGCCGGTGGTTTGAGTGCCAGCACAGCAGTCGGCGGCGTGTACGATCTCATTCAGGACTCGGATGGTCGTTGGAGCGCGGAAAAGTTCCGTGGTCTGATGTTCCAGATTGAGCGTGAGTGCAATCAGATCGCCAAGGATACCCGCCGTGGTAAGGGCAACTTCATCATCTGCTCGGCAGATGTTGCGTCTGCTCTCGCAATGGGTGGCTTCCTGAACATCAGCCCCGCGCTGAATGTCAGCCTTGATGTTGATGATACCGGCAACACCTTTGCTGGTACCCTCAACGGCAAGATCAAGGTGTACATTGATCCGTACATCGACAGCACCGCTGCCAACCCCAACTTCGTCTGCGTTGGATATAAGGGAACCAGCCCGTATGATGCGGGTCTGTTCTACTGCCCCTATGTCCCGCTACAGATGATGCGTGCAGTTACGACTGACACCTTCCAGCCCAAGATGGCGTTCAAGACCCGCTACGGCATGGTTGCGAACCCCTTCGCGGAAGGAGCCAATGTCGGCAACGGCGCACTCAATGCGCGTAAGAATGTCTACTATCGTCTGTTCCGCGTGGACAACCTCCACGGCGTTGCATCGTAATAGACTGCTCACAAAGCAAAGAATTGGGGAGGGCTTCATGCCCTCCCCTTTTCTTTTCTACATACTGTTATGGCAAACAGATTTGATTTCGTTGGCATTCCCGTAGAAGTAGAGAATCGGTATCCCGAGCGGATCAATCCGCTGCTGCCGACCTACTATCGGTTTGCAATTGCACGAAGCCCAAACACATCGTACTTCTGTCAGAGTGCTTCACTGCCAACCATAACCATGAGCGAAGTACTCATGCCCACGCCGTTCATGCCCGTGAAGACCCCATCCAAAATGGACTTTGACGAGTTGAGCATTACTTTCATCGTGGATGAAGAGATGAAAAATTGGCTTGAGATATTCAATTGGATGCGCTCTTGCACCAATGTGGAAGACTACACGGAATTCAGTTACCCCAATACCCACCTGTCAACCGCCAACCTGATTATTTTGAACAGCAAAAAGAATCCACAAATCAATGTGACCTTTGAGGGGCTGTATCCCCGCTCACTAGGTTCGGTTGATTTTTCGTCCACGGTAATGGATCCCGAGCCGTTCCAATGCACCGCTACATTTGCGTACCGCAACTACAATATTGAAGTTCTGTGATTTGTGCTTGACGGCTGCACTCCATAGTGTAGAATCTCCCCATACGGAGAACTCCTATGACCCTAGACGACATTCGTAAAGAGATTGAGCGCGATGTGCGCTTGGATGACGCGGCTTTAGATATTGAAGCCCTGAAGATTCCACAACTACACAGCAAGTACCTGAACTTTCTCACGGACGAGAAACTAACCCTGTCCAAGTGCGAGTTTGACCTGAAAGCCCTGCTTCGCGCCAAGTGGGAGTACTACACGGGCAAGATGTCGCAGGAAGAGTTGACTGTGCGTGGATGGGATCCGTTCCCCCTGAAGATTCTGCGGAACGATCTTGACCTGTATTTGGAATCTGACGCAGACCTTGCCAAACTACAGCAGAAGGTTGTGTTTCAGAAGGAAAAGATTGCACTGCTTGAAGAGATCGTGAAGGAACTCAACAATCGTCATTGGAAGATTCGTTGCGCGATTGACTGGAGAAAGTTTGTGAATGGACAGTGATCCCCCCATTCAATACCCCGCAGACACCGACAACTGGTGGGTTGACCGTATGTACTTGCAGGACGCATTTGCGGCTGCACGGCACAGCACCGATCCAAGCACACAGGTTGGGTGTGTTCTCACCATTCCCAACATGGGCGTGGTGCTGTCGTCTTGGAACCATGTTCCCCCCGTGCTTGAGGCAGCAGGGTATCCCCGCAAGACTAGCGACAAGGGATTCTGCACTGAACACGCGGAACGGGCTATCATATACAAGTCCATTCACAACGGCTTGCCTACGCACGGACTGACCCTGTACTGCACTTGGGCATCGTGTGCGGAGTGTGCGCGTACACTCATACAGTTCGGCATCAAGCGCGTTGTCACGCTGAACGCGCTGCTTGAGCGTACACCGTATCGGTGGCGAGACTCCATCACCGCAGGTGCTGATATGCTGCGTGATGCAGGTGTCCAACTGGTGGGGTGGCGTGGCGACCTTGGAACTACATACAGTATACGGTTCAATGGTCAGACCGTTGGAAACGAGGACTTGCAGTAAATGGTTGACCTTGATGTGAGCGAAGTGGATTCGGTGAATGTTCGTGTGCAGTGCGAGAAAGGCATTGCCCATGAACTGTCGGATTACTTTACTTTCAAGGTTCCCGGTTACAAGTTCATGCCTGCGTACCGCTCCCGTATGTGGAACGGCGACATCAAACTGTACAACATCCACACGCAGTTGATTTACGCGGGGCTAACGGAGTACATTCAGAAGTTTGCTGATGAGCGGCAGTACACCATCACCCTGCCCACACGCAACGACAACAAAATCACCACCGATGCTGTAAGAAAATTTGTACAGGATTTCTTACAAGTTCGGGTGGGTGGAAAGCAAGTAGAAGCCCACGACCATCAGGTGAACGCCATCCATCATGCCATAGAGCGTGAGCGGTGCTTGCTCCTGTCGCCCACAGGCAGCGGCAAGAGCCTGATCATTTACGCGCTGCTGCGGTACTATTTGGACAAGATACACAAGAACAAGAAGGTGCTGATCATTGTGCCCACGGTGTCGTTGGTGGAGCAGATGATTTCCGACTTCACGGATTACTCGTCTGCAAACGGGTGGAGTGTACCCGCAAACTGCCACAAGATCATGGCAGGAGCGGACAAAGGCACGGACAAGCGTGTGGTGGTGTCCACTTGGCAGTCCCTGTTCAAGCAGCCTGAAAAATACTTTCAGCAGTTCGGCGCAGTGATCGGGGACGAAGCACACCTGTTCAAGTCCAAGTCGCTCACAGCCATCCTCACCAAACTCAAGACTTGCCCGTTCCGTGTGGGCACAACAGGAACGCTTGACGGCACCAACACCCATCGCCTTGTGCTTGAGGGGCTGTTTGGACGCGCCTACGAAGTCACCAAGACCAAGGCTCTCATGGAGCAAAAGATACTGAGCGATTTGAAAATTGACTGCTTGCTGCTGTCGTATCCTGACTTGGATCGTGAAGCCATTAGACGAGCAAAATATCCCGATGAAATCAAGTGGATCATTGGGTCGCCACGCCGCAACAAATTTATTGCCAATATGTGTAACACGCTCAAGGGCAATACCCTGATACTATTTCAATTCGTGGAAGATCACGGAAAGGTGCTAAATAGTCTTGTGAGGGCTTGCGTTTCGCCCGAGCGTAAGGTATTCTTTGTGCATGGCGGTACAGAAGCCGCCGACCGAGAGGAGATCCGCAAGATTGTAGAAAGCGAATCTGATGCCGTCATCATTGCCTCTTACGGTACATTCAGCACAGGTATTTCTATTCGCCGTCTACACAACATCATCTTTGCTTCTCCCTCCAAGTCCCGTATTCGCGTTCTGCAAAGCATCGGACGACAGTTGCGCGTATCACAGGACAAAACGGTAGCCCGACTGTACGATCTTGGGGATGACTTGTCTTGGAAATCGTGGAAAAATCACACACTGCGACACATGAATGAGCGTATGAGACTGTATGAAGCGGAAGGATTTGACCACAAACTTGTCAGGATACAGTTAGGAGAAGACCTATGAGCAGACGAAAGAAAACCGAACTCAAAGTCTTCAAACTCCGTAGCGGAGAAGAGATCATTGCCAAGGTTGCGGGCAAGACCAAGGACAAGATCAAACTGCTGCGCCCCATGCGGGTGATGAACAACATACAGACCGATCCGTACACAGGCATAAAGCGGCACACCGTTTTCTTTGCTGATTGGCTTGGCAGCACTTCCGAGATTACGGCTGACATTCCACTTGATTTTGTGGTGGTGGAATTGGCTCCCGATCCCGATCTGATCACCCTGTACGCACGACAGACAGAAGCAGATGACCGCCAAGCCGCTTCTCCCACGATTTCGGTGGCTCCACCAGCACCACCCGCACTGCCACTTCCCGAACTTTCTGAAGAAGAGATGCAGGAACTCACTGATAGTGTGGACAAGAAACTAGAGCAGATGCTGAAGCAGTTGGCAGCAGAAGACGGAAATACTGGTGGTGCGTTTCCATACGGTTCAATGCTGCCGCCCCTGTTCAATCCAACAGGTGGTTCCATGCCACCAAATTTTTCACCGCGTCCCGAAGGCATCATGTTTTCGGTCAGCATTCCAAACGATGTGCTGAACAGTTGGGTGGAGAGCGGATTTCTTGATTATTTGAAGGATTGTGTTTCTGATTTCATCAGCACCGATTTCCTTGAGCAAATGCTGAACGAGGAAGAGGACGAAGTTCCTCAAAAGCCCAAGAAGAAAAAGAACAAGCGGGAAAAAATTTCAAAGGACGATTGGACGGAACCTGCCGAGGATTTAAAGAAGAAGCCCAACTACGGCAACAGCCACGAAGACTGGTCGCCATATTTGAAGGACTATATGCCTGAACAGGAGCCACCAAAAAATACAGAAGAAGGTTGACGACTGATGAGAAATGATTCATAACGCATACCGAAAGGACTGTGATGGCGAAGAAGAAAAGTGACCACTACATAGACAACCAAAAGTTTTTTGAAGAGATGAAGACTTGGAAGATTGGCGTGAAGGCTGCTGACAAGGCAGGAACCCGTCATCCTCCCGTGACTGAATACATCGGTGAATGCTTTATGAAGATTGCAGAGCATCTATCCCGCAAGCCAAATTTCATCAACTACCCGTATCGGGACGAAATGATCTCTGACGGGATTGAGAATTGTCTGCTGTACGCATACAACTTTGATCCCACCAAGTCCAAGAATCCGTTCTCGTACTTCACGCAGATCATCTACTACGCATTCCTTCGCCGCATTCAGAAGGAGAAGAAGCAAGCGTACATCAAACTCAAGAAGATTGAGATGAGCGATGTGGACTCGTCCATGAAGAAGTGGTTCCGCGAGAACTTCCTGAAGATTGGTGACAATTTTGAAACGCTGCCCACCTTCCTGACGGAAAACGACATCAATTCATTTGAGAAGAAGACGGGTGAGGCTGAAGCGAGTGAAGAGAAGCCCAAGAAGGCAAGCAAGAAGCCTGTGAAGAAGCCTGCCAAGAAAGGCAAGAAGAAGTGAAGATTGCACTGGTGACTGATACTCATTTCGGGGCGCGCAACGATTCCCCTATATTCATGGAACACTTCATGCGGTTCTTTGACCGCGTGTTCTTTCCTCGTATTGAAGCCGAGGGTATTGACACCATTATTCACTTGGGTGACTTTCTTGATCGCCGCAAGTTCGTGAACTTTCTTACGCTGAACGCGGTGCAGAGCGGATTCGTGAAGCGGCTTGAGCAGAGCGGTGCAAAGATGCACTGCATCTTGGGCAACCACGACATCTTCTACAAGAACAAGAGCGAGGTGAATTCGCTTCAGGAGTTGTTCTCCGACCGTTTCATTGTTCACGATACGCCCAAGGTGCTTGACTTTGACGGACTGCCCATTGCGCTGCTGCCGTGGATCAACAAGGAAAACGAAGCCGAATCCCTGAAGTTCATCAACGAAACCACGGCTCCCATTCTGTGTGGTCACCTTGAATTGCACGGATTTCAGGTGCTGCGGAACACGCCCTTTGACGGCGGCATGGACTCCAACATTTTCAAGAAGTTCCACGCGGTGTACACGGGGCACTTCCACACACGGCATTCCAATGAGAATGTCCACTACTTGGGATGCCCGTATCAGATTACCCTGAACGATTACGGCGATAAGAAGGGATTCCATATTCTAGACACCGCCACCCGCGATCTAGAGTTTGTGAAGAATCCCCACACAATTTTCACACAGATTCGGTATGACGATTCCGCCCTGTCTGATACACAACACATCAAGGTGGACGAAGAGCGTACACGGGGCAAGTTTGTCCGCATCATCGTGGAGCAGAAGAGCAAGCCGTACATCTTTGAGAAGTTTGTGGACTCCGTGTACGCAAGCAGCCCACACAGTGTCACCATTATTGAAGACCTGCAACCCGACCAAAACGGGGACAGCGAAACCGTGGATTTGGGTGAGGACACCATCACTATCATCAATCGGGAAATTGAATCCCTACAGAACA
>Ga0214921_10000211_pt1 | contig 115266 bp, 134 predicted proteins | sample LL1505_MetaG_FD_177992 | JGI IMG/M metagenome (GOLD analysis project Ga0214921, IMG submission 177992) | Freshwater microbial communities from Lake Lanier, Atlanta, Georgia, United States - LL-1505 | ecosystem: Environmental > Aquatic > Freshwater > Lake | place: USA: Georgia | collected... | reverse complement strand
AGAGTATCGCATCCATATGTTCTTCTAAACAGTGATTTATCCAATCTTCTAAACTTAAATCTTGTCTATCTAAAGTTTTTCCATATTTAGTTTTTCCAATTGAGGCTCTATCTATGAATTTATCAACTATAGAATCTACTATAGTGTCAGTTTTGAGAACTGTTCTAGAATTTGAAGAATCGTAACTAATAACTTGAGTTTCTTTCATTTTATTATTGGTTTTGTTTTAATTCTGCTGGAAGGAATTCTTCATTTGTGTGACCGCACTTTGTGCAATAGAAAGTAGGAATTGGTACTAAAGCATCTTGAGCAGTGCCCGTTAAAAACTTAGATGCTTTTCTAATCATTATACCCTCTTGAAAAGTAGCGTTATCACATTTTTCACACACTATTGGTGTAGTCTTATCTAAACTTATGTTTAGTTTCATTTGTTGTTGTTGTTCCATACTATTTATTTTTGTTTTTAAATTTTTCTGGGTATTTTGTTATTATGTTCTCTGACCACATATCTAATTTATTGCCGTTTGTAAGCATGTGTCCTACATAATAATCGAATAGAAATTCAATGTGTCTTACGAATTTTTTCATATTTGTTGAGTTTTTGTTTTTCTAGTTCTAGTTTTCGCGTCTATTACTTTTTTTATCTCTGCGCATATCTCATACTCTTCTATTTTTATCATGTCTTCTAAACAATTTGATAGAAAGTTTTTATACTCACTTTTTTCCATTCCAAACTCGAAAGTTGACATATCTTTAAATGTCACGTCAAATATAGTTATACTTGCTTTTTTTCTTTTGTGTGCACTCAATACACATTTTACCATTTTTGTCACCATGTCAGAATCTCTGTTCTTCATTCTAGTAAAAAACTCTCTTTGATCTTTCATAAAAAGTGTATGACAAGCCATAATTTTTTATTTTAAATATAATACTAAAAATAAAAAAGGAGACCTTTTTCTTTTTGGTCTCCTAATTTTTATATTTCATGTGGTTTTTTATTTTAATAAGCTATAATATTCTTTAAAGTGTTTTATTCTATCGGGAAGTCCAATTGTTCCACCATTAACTCGCTTTGTCATTTTAGTAACAACTGCATCAGTTGCTCCTTCATCAGCGATCTTGTGTAACCCATTCTTATGAAAAAACCAAGCAGCAGATAATAAAGGATATTTGGTTGCAACTAAATCTGGTTGATCCAGGATGTTCTCAGCTACTACTCCGTCGAATGCTTTATAGTTATCTTTACCGGTTAATTGAATATATCCTCTACCGCGAAATTTATATCCTTCACCAGTAGCTTCAGGTCCGTTACCCATTCTACCACCATAAACTAGATTGGCTATTTTTTCTGGCTTACGTTCGTATGCTATTGCTTTTTCTGATGATGTGAAATACTTTTTAAAGATAGTAAGTAATCCAGTAGATCTATAATTTAAATTTTCATTTACTGCTTTGAATCCGCCCGATTCATGTCCAGCTTGCGCTAAGAAATGAGCTAAACGAAGTGGTGTGTTTAATTCAAATTTGGCAATTGTGTCTGGTAATTGAGCTATAACTGCATCAGGTACGTGCCCTTTTAATTTATTAATGTCCATGCTTTATTAATTTTTTTTTGAAAACTTATCCAAACTATCAGCTCCCATGCCTATTGCTGTTATAATCATAACCGCATTCACTAATGCCTCTGATGGTTTAATATCTCCATGGGTAAGAGTATCAACTAGCATAGTAATACATAAAAATAAAGTGCCAATGAAAGCTACTAATGGTTTGATGGAAGTTGATCCGCGCTCATCTTTAAATAAGTCGATGATCCATTGTTGAAAATTCATATTTTTGTTATTTTATAAGTTTAACAAAACTATTTCTACAACGTCTTGACTTTATTATGCAGGATATAAACTAAAAAAGGTTGCACTTGTATTGTACAACTATTTAGTATAAATATATGTGATTATCAAAATTATGCTTGTCCTATAGGACCATTATAATAATTTTTTTTACCTATAAGATCATCTTTATCTGCTAGGTATTGTATAACTTCTGCGTGACTAATCAAAATATCTGAGATTTCTAATTTAGATTTAATAAGATCTATGATATCCATATTTTGAATATGTTGTTCTTTTCCAAGAATTTCCAGTTCTTTTTGTATTTTTCCAATATGAGCTAACATAGCTAATATAAAAATTACGCAAAGCACAAATAATATTGATAATACTATAATCATAACTTTATTTTTTAAATGTACGAGAGAGAGGGGTTTGCACCTCTACAGGGAGATTACTCTTTGTCCTTACCATATTGCTATGATATGCGTCTAACGTGTGATTAATTATCGATAATTATCAATTCCGCCACTCTCGTGAGCTAATTACTTAGCAGTGTCAGCAACTTTTGCTGTATCGCAAATTGCTTTTGTAGAATCGCATTTTACTGTTGTAGAATCCGTAGTCGCTACTGTTTCTGTTTGTGTTCCTGAGTTACATGCTACAAGTGACATTACAACCGCAGCAATTAAGAATAATTTTTTCATTTGTTTTTTGTTTTTGTTTATTGGTTAAATTAGATTATAAATATACTATTTTGGTTTTAAAATTGTAAATATTTTTTTCAAGTATGTAAAATTTAATTAAAATACTGTTTTATCATCTTCTTCCACTATATCGTTTTCCAAGTCGGGAAATTCTTCTAGTAGATCTGTTATGTATTGTCTCATTTCTTGGTATACGTCTGTTCCTGTATCTTCAAATCTGTCTTTAGAAAATGAAGTATGAGGAGCTGGGGGAATCGCTTCTTCCAATATATAATTTCCTTCTACGGTTATGTCCATAACTGTGTATAGATCATCTTTTTTCAGTGTTTCTCCATCTGCATTAATGCACTTAACTATTGATCCTATGTGTATCATTTTTTAAATTTTTAATGTGATTATATAATTCTAATGTAGTTCCATCGAAACTTTCCATGATTTGTTCTAAATCGGCTTTATCTATTTTTAAAGTTTTACAAAAATCTATTTTCATCTTATTTATAACTACAGTTTCTTCTTTTTGATAATCAATCATAAGTCGTCTATATCTTTCCATAAATAAGCTTGTTGTATCAAATCTTTTATCTGGACATTTTAGAGTTTGTAGTTTGTCTTCAAGCAAGTGTAATTCATACTCGGCTTGATATAAGTAATTAGAAAACTCGTAATCTCCATTTTTTATTTTATCGTAAAGTGGAGCTTTCTTAGAAAGAACTTCTCTAGATTCATAACGTCTCCACCACTGGAAACAATTATATTTTGTTGGATATAAGTTTGCTAGTTGACTTTCTAAAAATTCTCTTGATAATCTTATTTGCATACTATTATAATTTATTGAAATGTCTTTCGTAAATGTGTAAATTAGTTATCATCCAATTCATAGATCCTATTTTATATCCAGTTTTTTCTGATACATATTCCATAAGTTTAGAAAAACAATATTGATCATTACAAAATCCAAACCATAAATCTATAGATCTTGCAAATACAGTTAAATGTAATAAATTGTCTTTTACATAAAAATTTAAGACATCATTACATGGGGTATCATATTTATATCGATCTAATTCATGTAATACATAGTGTACTAATATGGCTCTACGAGTTTGTGGATTAGATTTTAATTCACTAATCATTCTAACCAATTGATTGTTATAATTCCAAAAGTATCCGTAATTTGAATTTACTTGAGTAGTGCCAGGTATCATCATTTGTTTCCAAATCTTGGCTTTTTCAGATATCTCTGATGCATCTCTATCTCCTTTTAAATACCATTGCCATTCATAGTCAGCATACTCTTGATTAAACTTACGTTGTGGTGTAGTTATTACTCTTGATAGTGGATTTTCTATAGCAAAAGAAACATTAAATAATGCTTTTGTTGTTGCGTAATCTTCTCCAGTTTGACTTATTTCTTTATATAGGCTCTCAAATGCTTCAGTTGGTGTACTATACATATTCTTCATATTTTTCTACTTTTATAAACTTTTTAAGAAATTCTATTCCACTCTTATCTCTATACTCTTCCAAATATACAACTCTTTTTATTTCTGATTGTAATATAAGTTTTGAGCAATCTAAACATGGAGACAGTGTTAAGTATAAAGTACCGTCTTTCATAGACATTCCTGATTTTGCAGCTTTAATTACGGCATTAGATTCAGCATGTATCACATATGGAAATGTTACATTATTTTCATCTTCACAACAATTATTCATGCCTTTTGGTGATCCATTAAACCCAAAAGATACTATATTTCCGTCTATAACTATAACTGCTCCGACTTTAGATCTTATGCAATATGATAGCGTAGAAACTTCTTTTGCTATGTTTATAAAAACCTTATCTAATTTCTTTTGTTTAGGAGATTCCAGTGCTGCCAAATCCTCCAGAACCACGTTCAGATTGTCTTGATTCAAATTCATTTACTATTTCTACGTTTTGATAATTAACTGGAATTATGATGAACTGAGTAAGTTTCATACCCGGTTCAATTGTGACTACTGTATGCGGAGAGGTGTTGTAAAGGTGAAGGTGAATCTCTCCTTCGTAATCTTCGTCTACAACGCAAGCTCCTACTGATAATCTTAATTTTGTTGCAACTCCTGATTTATTGAATGCTATAAGTGCGTGACCTTCAGGAACCTGAGCTTTTACTCCAGATGGAATTAATATTGATTCTCCTGGATGTAGAGGATAGGATTGGAAATCGTTAGGAGTGAAAAAATCGATTCCGGCGCTTTTACTTGTTCCTCGACTTGGGGGTTTTACGTCCCTGATTAATTTGATCTTCATTTTTTTCTGTTTGTTTATTTTTTAAATAATCGTTTAAAGATGCCATATAGGCCACGCAATCGAGATAATTGTCCTCCTTGTAATTCCATGACGCTCTAGATAGCTTCAATGCAATAAGGCAATTGTACATATCTGTAGTTGTGATCTCTTTTCTGCAGAGCTCTGATGCGATTCTCGCTGATTGTTCCATACCTTCTTGGAATGGACCGTACATGCGTTCTTTTTCTTCGTTTCTTTCGAAAACAATTTTGTGTGCTTGTTGTAATATACTCATAACTCTAATTTAATTTATTTATTTTGAATATCGAAGGGAATCTTTGTGGTCACCCCACTCTCTTTGTGAATCTACGTCTTTGGCTTTAATTGTTGGTGTAGGCATATTTTTAGCCACATTCCAAAACCAATCTCCTTGTTTACCGAATTTTTTAATAAATTCCCAACCTTTTGCATCGTAAGTGCGTATGCAATCAAAAGGAGGTATTATGTCAGCATCTGCTGTAAACTTTTTGGTATGGCTATAGAAACGAGCTCTTCCGAGCTCACCAGGCTGAATATTTCTTGCTACTGCTATAGCATTAAAGGCTGTGTTAGGAAGAGCGATCTGCATAGTTCTGGATAGCACTCCTGTAGAAAATACAGACCACATCTCAGGGATTGCCATGTCTTTGAAATTATCATAGAATATTCTTACTCCACCAGCTACTACCATTTCGTGTTTTAATCCAAATGGCAAATATTTAGCCCCGATCTTTTCGGCGAATTGTTTTGCCCAAATGTTTGCGGTAGGCATAGCAGGTATTCTTACAAAGATTGGAATTCCACCATATTCGATTGCTGTTAATTGATGAGCTGATGCCTCTTTGGAAGCGGGCATAAATAGATATAATTTCTTATTGTACTTCTTAGCTAAGTAACACAAAGAAAATGGAGCGTATCCAGTTCTTGGTGCTACGTAAACCAAAGCGTCTTCTTTTACTTGTGAAATAAAGAAGTCAGCCATTTTTGCTTTGCTTCCAAATTCAAACTCTCCATCATCTACGACTTTGAATCCATCAATGTCTTTGATAGTAAAAGTAAAGTCGTGTTTATAATCTTTGGTGAGATCTAAATAATATTGCAGATCTCTACCATTTGCTAGATCAAGATTCGATTGATCCGTTGCTTTGTTGAGGAACATATGTTAATTCGTTTAAGTATGGATAGTATCGTGGACGGAGGTGAACAGAACTTTTTTGCTCTAGAATATCTAGCATTTTCATGCCATCTTCATCAATCCACTCTTGTGGCCACTGGATAACTTTGAGTCCTGATTCGTTAATAATTTTATTAGCGACTTTTCTTAATCTCATTCTCTCTTCTCTGGTTCCAAAGAATGGTTGCTTCTTATAAAGACCTGTGCCAGGAATCTTTCTGCTTTCGTGTTCTACTGGTAATAATTCTACTAAAGTGCAATCTGTTAATTGCTTTGCAAAATTAACATACTTTGTAAATAAATCGATTGTTGCCGCTATAGGATCTTCTTGTCTCATTAGATGAAATCTAATATCGATGTTTCCAAAATAGAGAGTCACATTGTCATACTTTTCATTAATCTCCGCAGGAGTAACTCTCTTCATAAATCCGTGTAGAGTACGACCAGGAGTAAAGTCTAAAGTGTATCCCGGTTTCCAAACACTAAGACCGTGAGAATCTGCGATAACGGCTTTTCTTGTTCGCTTGCCATTACTCATAAACAGATCTACAAAGTTTCCAACAGGAAACTCTGCGTTCTCTATCTTGATTCTTTTGTTGAATCCTTCGAAGTCGAACTCTTTGTTGATGAACTTGACGCCGCCTTTGAAATCCGCAATCGCTTGCATCTTTTCGTAGTGTTCAGGTTGAGGTCCACCAGGAACATTAAATGAGCCTTCCATAAAATTAACTCCTTCACAAACGAAGAGAGCATCATAATCCTTCCAAGTGTTGGGTTTTGGATTTACATCTATTTGATCTTGTGGGAAATAATCTCGAATCATTCGAGTAGCAATCAATCCGTAAGCCCCACCTTGTGATCCAAGTGTACTTCCTACATTTCCCATGATACTAACTAATGCGTATTTTGCCATAACTTTTTGTTTATATGTAATATTAATAAATAGTTTCTATTTGGAGAATTTTATTTTCTAAGAGACATAAAAAAAGCACCGAAAAGGTGCTTTCACTATATTTTTATTTTTTTAATTTCATTTATTTTATTACAAGTAAATAATATTTTTCAAGATTTTTTCTGCTATTTTGTGATTTATCTCCCCACGCATCGTCTGCTACTATATATTTGTCTCCAACTATTTTAACTATTTCACCAAACTGACCGCTGTATTTTGTAACTACTTGATTTCCTACTACGACTTTAGTTTTTGCAGTTATATGCGCGAATTCTCCTTTTTTTAATCCTTTTTGGACAAAGTATTCATAATCATCAGTTGATTCAACGCTTTGTGCTTCTTCAACTTCTTTTGGAGCTTCTTTCATTACTTTACCAAATTTTTTCACGGCTTGAGCATAAGTCATAGATGGGATATCTCCTATACTTACCATATCAGTTGGTTTCAATTTATAACCCTCGTGTTCTTTTTTAAAGTAATTAACGTCTGAAAACCATGTTTCATCATTCTTTTTTTTAGCTTCTTTCATTGCTCCACCAAACTTTTTTACAGCTTGAGCGTAAGTCATTGCTTTACCGTCACCTATGGCTACCATATCGGTTGGTTTCAACTTATAGCCTTCGTGTTCTTTTTTGAAATAGTTTTCATCTGAAAACCAAGTTTCATCTCCATCTTTTTTCACATTTTTAGCTTCTTCTATATCTCTCTCATTTATATCAGCGTCTGGATTCCAGAAAGTTCCATGAATACTAGGCATTGGTCTTCTCGGATCACTAATGTCGATATTCATATATCCTGCTCTCTTTGGATCTCCGTATATATTCCAAGTATTTGCAAGTCCCATTGCATTAGCTTGTTTAGCCATTTTTTGCAATTCTTGTGGAGTCAATCCAACTTCCTTATTCCAAATACTCATAGGAATATCGTACTTTCCGCTTTTCTTTCTATATTTCTGAAATGGAAAATTAGGATATTGTTTTTGTAACAAACCTAAAAGTGTATTTGGATTGTCTTCTGGTTTTCTAAACTTTTCCCAAGGTGCTTTTTCATCAACCTCTTTCAAAAGAGGATTGTTCTTTATATACTTGTTGTAATCGAATTGTTGCATTTGTTCTTTTTTATACCTATAAATATATTAAAAAAAAAGAAAAGCGCCCGAAGGCGCCTTCTAATTTATAACTGTTTTATTTTACATTCCCATCATTCCCATTTCACCATCATCAGCTTTCTTATCTGTTTTTTCAAACACAACTGACTCTGTTGTCAAGATAGTTCCTGCTACAGAAGCTGCATTTCTTAGAGCTGTAATAACAACTTTAGCTGGATCAATGATACCGGCTTCAAACGCATCTACTACTTTGCCATTCTTTGCATCATAAGTAGCATTCTTTAATTTGGAAGTATGAATGTCATGAGCTACAGAATACCATTTATCGTTTCCTGCATTCTCAAGAATCTTCATGAAAGGCGCTGCGCATGCCATACTAACAATTTGTAGACCTTTGTCGTTATTGTCTTCTGTGCAATCAAGAACATCATATAGAACGATACCACCACCTGGAACAATACCATCTAAAAGAGCTGCTTTAGTTGCAAAAAGTGCATCTTCAACTCTGTCTTTTTTCTCTTTGATTTCGATATCTGAATCTCCGCCAACCGAGATAATTGCAACTCCACCAATTAGTTTTCCTAATCTTTCTTGTAGTTTTTCTTTTTCGTAGAAAGAAGTTGCTTTCTCAATTTGATCTTTGATTTCATTTGCTCTTGTAGCAATCACAAGTTCATCTCCTTTGCCATCAATAACTGTAGTTTGATCTTTACTTACTGTTACCATTCTAGCGCGGCCAAGGAACTCGCCAAGTTGATTAGGAGCGATTTTGTCAAGCTTGTGTCCTTTGTCTTTTGACATTACTTGTCCGCCTGTTAAAATTGCAATATCTTCCATGATAAGAGTTTTTCTCTCTCCAAAATCAGGTGCTTTTACTGCACATACTTGAACGATGCCTCTCATTTTGTTTACAATCAAAGTTGCCAAAGCTTCATCACCGATGTCTTCAGCAATAATCAAAACTGGTTTGTTTTCTGAATTTGCTTTGGTTAACACTTGCAACAACTCTTGCGCTGTAGTGATTCTACCATCATATAAGAAAATGTATGGATCTTCTAATACAGCTTGCATTGTAGTGTTGTTTGTAGTAAAGTATGGAGATTTATAACCTCTGTCAAATTGCATACCTTCAACAACTTCTAATTGGGTTTCACCAGTTTTAGATTCTTCGATAGTAACTACTCCTTCACGACCAACCTTTTCAATTGCTGTAGCAATAAGCTCTCCAATTTCTGGATCATTATTTCCAGAGATAGTAGCGACTTGTTTGATTTGCTCTTCTGTAGAGACATCAATTGACATTGCTTTGATTTTCTTTACAGCTTTTTCAACTGCGGCGTCAATTTGCTTTTTAACTGCTACTGCGTTTACTCCTTGATGGATCAAGGTCAAACCTTCTTCAACCATTTTGGTTGCCAAGATTGTAGATGTTGTAGTTCCGTCTCCTGCTTCGTTAGCTGATTTGATACTTACTTGCTTTACTAAATTAGCTCCCATACTTTCTATAGGATCTTCTAATTCTCCAAAACTTTTAGCTATTGAAACACCGTCCTTTGAAATTTTAGTTTCTCCTGATGAGTCTTTAAATATTACGGTGCGACCTCCTGGTCCAAGTGTACATGACACTGCTTGATTCAATTTTTGAATACCTGATAATAACTTTTCTTTCAACTCTTTACCAGATACTGATTCCGTTTTGTTCATAATTGTTTTTTTAGTTTAAAATGTTAAATTTGTTTTCTTTAATCCATCTAGTTATAGTACTTGCAGATACATTGAAATAGTTAGATGCTTCTATTGCTGAATTAAAAATTAATTGAGTTTCTATGTGTTGAACTCTTTTTCTATTTATAGCGGGTTTTCCAAACATTGGATTATTTTCTCCAAGTCTTTTACCTCTAATAGCGTCTCCAAGTTTTTTCTTATGTTCCTCAGTTAATTTTTTTCCAGATCTATTTACACTCATCTTCTCTATAGATTCTTTAGAGTGTTTTTTACCTTTTATCCAAGAAGGTCTTCCAATATTCTGTTTACCAAATCTTGATAGATCTCCTTCATGTTTTTTACCGTAGAAATAGTTAAGCTCTCCAAATTTTCCTTTATTTACGGCCATTTTACTTCTAGATTCTTGAGATAGATTTTTTGTTCCGTCTCCTCCATCAGTCATATTAACAAGACATCCGGTTCCTAAATCTCGTCTTCCATAAAAAGCAATTAAATATCGTTCTATTGCGCAAGCTTCTTCCCAACATATATCTCTATGAGTTATTTCCACATAGAAATCATGATTTTTAGTTAAATCTTTCCAAGGCTTATATCTTCTTATTTTATCATAAGCTCTTTTTTCAGATTTTCCTATTCCTACGTAAAAAATCTGATTATTATCTTTTCTTATGTGTTGATATACGATAGCCATTTTTACAACACTTGGCTAAGTATTTCTGTTTCTTTGCAAATGAAATAATCTTCTCCTTCGATAGTGATTTTCATTGCGCCTAATTTTGGAATTAATACTTTCATGCCGGGTTCTAATTGGCTTTCGACGTTAGTTCCACTATGCCAATTATAGGTAGCACTAGTTGCTACTACTTCTGCCATTTCAGGACGTTCTTTTCCCAAATCAGGGATAATGATGTTGCCAAATGTCTCTTCTTGAGATTCGATGGGCTTTAGAATGACGTTGCCATTCATTGGTTGTAACTTGCTCATATCTGTGTTTTGTTTTTAAATTGTTTCTGATTCTAAATCAACGATAGCTTCACAAAAGTAAATGAGATCTTCTTTTTTAAAAGCAATATCTGCGCCTGACCAAAGTTTTAGAAACTCTACGTCTTTACAATATTCTTCTCTTAAGATTTTTTTTACTATGAAAAGTGAATCATTGATTTTCAAAACTTGTTTTGCTCCTATTGTCATAACTAATACGGTAGGCTTGTAATTTATTTAATTGATATTTTCTTTGGTTCTTTTGAATCTGCATATGGAACGTCTATTACGAGTAGACCTTTATCCATTTCTGCAGTCAATTTTGATAAATTAAATTTGCTAGCTACTTTCCATGCAAGATCGAAAGATCGCTTAGCGATGCCTCTTTGAATGTAATTTTTTTGTTCTGCTTCTTCAGCTTTTTCGTGGGAAATTCTTAGCGTATCGCCATCTACTGTGATATCGAGATCAGATTTTTCTAATCCTACGACAGCGAGTTCGAATCGTAAACCTTTGTCTGTTTCATAAATGTCAACTGGATAGTTGATTTTTTCTTGAATTGGGTTGAATCTTGAATTTGTATCAAAGAAATTCTTCCATACAATGTCTAATGGGTCCATTGCCCATGATCTGTTTAATAGTTGTGTCATTTTTTAGTTTTTTGTGCTCCCATAAGGTGAGCGATTAATAATTGTTTTTCGTAACCAAGACCTACCGTATCTTGTTATTTATCTATAAATATAGATAATTTTGGATTATTAAAAAAATTTTAATTTTTGGTGACATAAAAAAAGCACCGAAAAGGTGCTTTCACTATATTTTTATTTTTTTATTATGCTAAATCTCCTGTTCTTAACATAGAAGAAATATCATTAAAGTAATCCATTTCTTCAGGACTAAGTTTCGATTTTATATAAGTAGCAATCTTTTTCATTTGATTGTTTCTCTCATTCTTAGTTTTTGGAGTATACGGAGGTAAAGCTGCATACATACTTTGTAATTCAGTATCGCCTTCGAACTTTTTAATTATTCCCATTATAAATTCTTTTCTACGACCTCTTGCTGCAGTTTTTGCTGATGATTGTAATTTATTTTTTAATGCCATTAAACCCTCGCCTGCAACATATCCTAAGAATTTTGTTGTTTTAACCAAAGCATATAGACCTGCAAGTCCACCTACAACTCCTAATGCTATATTTCCAACTAAAGCTAAATCTTCTTGTATTGGCTCTGCAGTGCCCATATCGTCATTCTCTAAAGCTTCCATTTCTGCCATTACTGAAAGTACCATATCAACGACCTCTTCTCCACTTGGTATATTACCCGAGGCTTTCATACTTTTTAATTCATCTTGTAAATCTGTTAACATCATAAACGCTTGACGCATTGTATCCAATGGATCAGAATATTCTTTTAATCGAGATTGTTTAGCCTCTTTCATTGCTCCACCAAATTTTTTCTTAGCTTGAGCATAAGTCATTGCTTTACTGTCACCTACTGCTACCATATCTGTTGGTTTCAACTTATAGCCTTCATGTTCTTTTTTAAAGTAGTTTGCATCTGAAAACCAAGTTTCATCTCCATCTTTTTTTACATTTTTAGCTTCTTTTAAAAGAGGATTGTTGTTTAAATACTTATTATAGTCGAATTGTTTCATTGTTTTTTTTTATGTTTTTAATATCCTTTATACCAATTTTTATCACCGTAATGATAGTTGTCAAATGCCAAGAGAAACAATCTCAATGCTTTTGCTTTGTTTAGCATGTCTGATCCATCAAAATAAACTCTGTTTACTTGAGCTTCTAATTTGCCAGTACGAATATCATCTATTTTAAAGCTGTCTCTTGGAAACAAGCTTGCGAAAGTAAACACATCTCGTGATGTTAATCCACTAGCTTTTACAGCTTCTAAAGCTGATGCGATTTCTGGGTTATCTTCGATAATGTTATCGGCATTTCTCTTTAAAAAATTTAAAGCATTTGCTAGTTTTGAATTGGCTGCAAAAGCTTCATTGATTTTTGATTCATTTATTATAGTCAAGTATATCTTTGGTTCGTCTACAGATCCGTCATTGAGATCAACTGCAGTTATACTTGCAGGTTTTCCTTTATACATAAAGGCTTTATCTGGTGCTTTTAAAATAAGGTCTCTATATTTTTTATTGGTTCCTAATTTATCAGAATCTAATTCTTTGCCCTTTAGAGTTATCTGTTCTGCAGAATCTATGTCAATTTCTATATCTTTCTCTTTATTTTTAGCTTCATTCATTGAAGTAGATCCGCCTTCGAGTCTCCATGTCATTTTACGACCATATTCATCTGTCATTTCAATATTATACTTATCAACTATTATTTTCTTGGCGCCTTTTCTAAATGGGTCCATACCTTTTGGTACAAAATCTCCTAATTCGTCTAAAAGATGATAATATAGATCTGACAATTGATCTGCGTTAGTTAGCTTTGAAGCATAGGATATTTCTTTACGCATTGATAATTGCTCTTCTGCAGATTTAATTATATTTTTTGCCAATGCAACTATCTCTAATGCGGCTTTTTTGTAGTCATTATCTTGACCTATTACTTCGCCCATCCAATCAGCATCGTCATCTCCTGTCAGTTGTCTTGTAGGCATATCTCCCTCTTTCAAAAGAGGATTATTCTTTAAATACTTATTGTAGTCGAATTGTTGCATTGTTTTTTATATTTTTTAGAAAAATGAATTTCTAATCTCTTTAGCTAATTCTTTAGATGCTTTTCTAGAAATCTCTATAATGTTTTGTCCTTGTATTATTCTAAATGTGTCAATATCAACTTCTATTTGATATGGATCATATCCTTCGCCTCCATCAAGTGGAGATCCCGTTTGTATTGCTTTGTCTTTTGAACTATGAATACCAGCAAGATTTTGCATTCTTTGAGATTCATTTATTAGATTAGACTGTTTCATTTTTTTTATTTATGAGTTTTGTGCTAGTGCTATTAATTTGTTTGCTATGTCTTCTGCTTTTTGTCCTGTATGACCATATGCTTCTACTGTATCTAATGCGTCTTCAAAAGTCATGTCTGCTATTTCCATCCAATCTCTTTCTGATAAAATATCATCAAGTATGTTTTGAGCTTCTTCATAAACATCTGTATCAGGTCCCATAAAGCTTTCTTTCATGCTCTCTTCTTTTTCTATAATCCAACGATTATTGGAATGAGTTTTTTTCCACATCATCGATAGTTGATCGTAATCAACTCCTGAGACTTCAAAGCATTTATAACCAAACTCTTGTTCTTTATTTTGTGCAAGTTTTGCTGTTCCGCCTAATTTATTAACTAGATTAGTAAAACTCATCATTGCTCCAGCTTCAGTTCTTTCTCCTATAGAGGGATAATCATTATACACTACTCTAACAAAATAAGAGTATGTTGGTTGTAATGTATCTATGCTTTCTTTCAAAAGACGATTATTTTTTAAGTACTTATTATAGTCGAATGGTTTCATGCTAATAAATATGTAATAATTGGCTTCTAGTGACCATTATTATGATATTTACAATTGTCAAAATGGTATCTCTTCATATTTGGCGCTTGACCAATTAATCCGCAGTGTGGACATTCTATTTTTGGATGAGATTTTGAAATGCCAGTATATATTTTACAGTTATCAAAATGCCATCTTTTCATATTAAAAAGCGGACCATTTTTTTTACAATGAGGACATTGTACTAATTCTTTATTTCTAGAAGATAAATCTGGTCTTTTTATATTAGCAAGAAGTTTAGCTTGGGTACATTTTTTAATCATCTCTGGATTATTTAGGGAATGAGATGCTGTTAACATGATTTCTCTTCTAATTTCAGCAATAATTAATCTCTCATTCTCATAAATTCTTGAAGATGTTTTATATCTTTTTTGACCTTTACTATTTGCATTGATCATCAACCAAAACGCATATCTTAATTGATTCGATTTAGGATACATTTTGCATAATATTTTATGCGCCATATAATGCTCTTTAGGTTTTAATAAAACGATATTATCTTTCTGATCACTTCCTCCTAAACATTTAGGTATTATATGATGATTTTCATAATAAGGTCCATTTTTTATTTTTTTTCTATTTTTTAGAATCGCAGATTGTATTAAATTATCATAAAGTTTATTATAGTCCATATCATATTATTTAATAATAAATACGGCATGGGTATATTTTATGCGTGTCCATCTCTCCAATTTTTTGTAATTTCTGGAATTGCATATAATGGAACATTTAGTTTTGTTGTGTTTTCCATTTTATCTTGAACTATCTTAGCAGCTTCTTTTGATTTACTATAATCAACTTCACATAAAATTTGATCATGAATTTGAGCACATACCCATCCATTAATACCTTTATTTTTAAATTCTCTATTTATTGCTATGGCAGCTCTATTTACTATAGATGCAGCTAATCCTTGAATTTGTACATTACAACTATTATTAAGACCATTAACGTAATCTCTAGATAGATTCATTATCTTTTCTTTGCCATATTGGTACTCTAATTGTTTTTTTGTATTCCAATCTAGCATAGCATCTCCAAGTGTATCAAATATTTTTTTTACTTTAGGTAAATGTCGGATACGACCTACTTGGGTCTTAATATAGCCATTTTCTTTTATAAATTTTCTAGAATGTTCCATCCATTTTTTTAATTCAGGAAATCCATTTAAATATCCATCTACAAGTTTTTGAGCTTCTTTAGTAGGAAGTTCTAGAGTTTTACCTAAAGCATAAGCAGACATTCCATAAGGAATACCTAAAGAATAAGCTTTCGCTTTATTTCTAATTTTTGGTTCGTGCTTTCTTAAAAAATTATCAGCTTTTTTATCAGGTGAGTATTGATGTAATTTTTCTGTTTGAATTGCAATAGTTGAATAAAAATCCCAATTTTTTCTAAAAATATCCATTAATCCTTCATCTCCAGAGACATGACTAAAAACACTTGGTTCTAATGAAGCATAGTCATCATCAATAAAGATATTATGCTCATCAGGAATAAAGAATGCTCTAACCAGATTATTATACTGTAAAACAATAGGATCATCATCTCCTTCTTCTTTTACTTTAGGTAACTGTTGAGCATCAGATCCATAACGACCAGAAACTGTACCGTGTTGTTTGTAGTAAAAGTAATAACGACCATCTTCTTCACCATCTAAGAAACGATCTATGTATGTAGAACTTATTTTGAGTAGTCTATTGTATATTCTCAAATATCTAGCCCAATCGCACTTATCAAATATAGATTCTATAAAAGAGTCATCAAATTGAGGTTTGCCTTTTGCAGTATTTGATTTAGGCTTCATGCCTAAAGCGCCAAATGTAATTTCACCTAAGTGATCTTTGGATTGTATGTTAAAGAATTTACCATCGTTATCTTCTTTCCATAGTTTAACACAAATCTTAATAATCATGTCTTCTTCTAAAAGATTCTTGTCGCCACTAAGTAAGAACTTTTTCTCTGCTGATTCTGGCAATCTACTTACATTTGCTTGAGTTATGCTATATTTTCCAGTTTTTTCAGATTTTGGAATATCTAATTGCATTTCTTCTATTAGCCTTTGAGCAAATGTGCCTTTGTGATTAGGGGGAAATGATTCTACAGCTTTTAATATAACCCATTCTTGTACTCTAGAATCAGATAGTAGAGACTTCATAATGAGATCTGAATGCTTCTTGAGTTCTATTGTGATACTTTCTTTAGACTTTTTAATAAGATCAATATCAATCTTAACGCCTTTCTCTTCCATTGGAATAGTAACTTCTCTGTAAAGAGGCATAACTTCATCTTCAAAGAAGAATTGTTCAAGGCCTTCTGATTTAAGTACTTCAATAAAATGATGATAGATTCTCAGTGTAAGATCAGTATCAGCTGCCGCATATTTACTTAGAATATTTATATCAGCTTTCCAAATCTCATAATTTTCTTTAGTGATTTGACCACCATTAGCTTTAATAGATTGTTTGAGTTCTATTTGCTCTTCATTAGCTTCTGCTTCTACATCGAGATCAATTTCTTTCTGGATAAGTTTCGCTATAGACTTTAGTCCAAAAGGAGTACCAGAACCAAATCCAGCACCTTCTTCTTTTACTGTGTGAACTAGCAATACAGTATCTACATGCAAACTTGGCACAAGATCTATGCTATAAAAAGCTTTAACGAAACGACAATCGAAACTCGCATTGTGCATCACAAGCTTTTTGCCAATTAATAAATTTATACATTTTTTTGCTAACTCATGGCAGTTGTGGCCATCTATAAAATTGTCTTGAAGATCATCATTAGTAAAGATCATAGTTGGCAAATAGTAACCAGTACCAATTTTTGTACTTATACTAAAACCAATGATTTTACCTTTTCTAGGATTTAGACTGTTTGTCTCCGTATCAAATGAGATAAGATCATTTGACTTAATTTCAGAGATCATAACTTTTAACTTGTCGAGATTGTCGACTAATACGTAACTTTTTTCTTGCATAACTATTTAATATAATTGATTTAATCTAATTTTTTATCTTCGCATTTCTTGTATGGAAATAATTCATTGAGTTTTTTTTGCCTACGAGTGCATCCACAATCTTCTATTCCTATTGATTCTGTTAATGATTTTACTAGTTTATCCAACTTTAGTAAATGCGTAAAGTCTGCAATTGTATCTCCTAGGCCTTCAGCTTTTTTCTTTTTTGTTTGCTTCATCAGATTTAGGGTGTTTTAACTTTAATAATTCTGCTGCAACATTTACGGTTAACGTTTGTATTTGAGCCCATATGCTATCTATTTCAGATTTTAAAGAATCTATCTTTTTCCACTGAAAAATTTGTATAACTATTAGCAATACTATTATAGATATATATACATTTTCTGGGGTTATTGTGAGAGTCATATCTTATTATTTATATAAAAGTAAGCATTATTTTTTTACTTTTTTAATTTATTTTTTTGGTCGATTTCTGTATTTCCTTTCATGTGTTTTGGTTCATATGGGCAGTGCCTACATTTATTTCCACAACAAGTTCCACGTTCCAAATGAAAAAGTGCAGTAAAAACTACTGCACCATTTTCTAAGTAATATTGTTTATTTTCTATAAATTGTTTTTTCAATTTGGAATTCTTATCATTATTGGATATTTAGTTATTTTAAATCCAAACTTTTTATAAAATTCTATTAATTGTTCAGTTGATAATTCTGCACCAAAAATAGGCATTGCTTCTAATGTCAATATTACTTTTTTCTCATCTGCAATCTCAGTTGCTTTTTTTAAAACTTGAGTTGCTAAACCCTTATGTTGTTGAGAATGAAGTACAGATATTTCTGTTATTTCTATTGCGTCTACTACTTTTCCTTTTATATTAATTTCTGTTTCTTTACAATTTATATAAATAGCATTTGGTCGTGGAATATCATTAATTTCTGAAACTGCTGAAGATATACTATATTGATCTATTTCGTTAAGTATTGAAATTAATTTTATCATACTAATAAATACTTTATTTTATTGGACAGTGACCAGTTGCACACTCATCTACACTCATTTCGTCTTCTTTGACTTCTACTGATGTAATTTGAGTAGTTTTACTATACATTTCCTCATACACTTCTTTAGTAATTGTTTCATATGGAGCTTGGTCGAATCCATGTCCATGATATAGTAAGAATGATACAGTTTTCATTTCATTTCTAAAATGTTGTTTTAAGTATGCTTTGATGTCTTCTATATCTTCTTTTCTATAATAGACTGTACAACTTACAGAATTATCAGACCACTCAGCTTGCATTTTTCTAACCATGTCCATTTGAGTTCTCCAATCAAAATCAGCAGCAACTGGAGTAGTTTCTGGAAGTTTACATGGAAATGATACTACCATTGTTGCTTTGTCTTCAGATCCATCAAAATTTCTTTGATACTCTAAAGGAAAACCATGCTTTCTACAAACATCTATTAATGGAGATTGACTTGATATTCTTACTCTTCTAATATAGTATGGTCCGGCTGGATTCGGATGCACTCCAGGAGTAACTCCTGCAAGCAAGCTTAAAGTACCACTTGGTTTTACTGTAGTTAATTTAATACTTCTTGGAAATCCTTTAAGATCTGAATACTGATTATCATATTCTCTTAACCAAACATAAGCTTCTTTTAACCAACTTCTTTGTTCTTCTGTAGCTTGCAATATACCAGTCATCCCTACACCCATTCTCATATTCTTATTTACGATAGTTTCGGTTTCTTTAAGAGAACAATGAAGTGCTAAAGAGTGCTTACACATTCTATATGCATACATCAAAGATTCTTTTAACTCTTCGTAGTTTTCAATATTAGGTAAGTAGATTTCAGCTAAGCAACAAGTTTCAAAATTTGCTAATGATTGTTCTGCGCATGGGTTAAATCCTTCTACATCAGGATCGGGGTATTGAGTTTCTCCTGTTCTGCCAACAGATCTTGCTAATTCTAAATTAATTAATCCGTACGGTTCTCCTTGATTATATGTTTCCCAAAATTCATTAGGTATATCATCTATATTTTCTGGTGATACTATCGAGTTATTACTCATAGATCTCCAATTAGGAATTGATCCTAAATCCCATCTTTTTGCTTTTAGATATTCTATATCATCATAATCTCCAATAGCGATCTGAGCTGATCTGCGCACATTACCTGCAACTACTACAAAACCAATGATATTCATTATATCTAAACAATCAATAGGTCTGAGCTTCTTATGTGCTCTAGAGTTTAGTATTCTATTTATCTCAGTAATTCCCCAACAAAGATCTTCTGGTCCAGAAGCAGTACCACCAAATCCTTTGATTAAGGCGCCTTTAGATCTGATACAAATTGTAGAATACGTGAATCCTTCGCCACCATAAAAGTGAGCTTTAAGTACTCTTCCAAGTAATTTAACCCAACCTTCTCTAGAATCTGGAACTATATAATCTGCATCGCCAGTATCTTTTCTATCTATTTTTATCTTGCCTTTTAGCTTTGGCAACTGATATACATTGTGTTTTTGAATGTTGTAACCAACTCCAGAGCCAAGCATTAACATTTCAAATGCCCAAGTAAATGGTCTGATAGGTGAGTTTACTACTGTAAAAGCACAGTTTTGTAAAGATGGCAATCCAAGTTTATCTACTGTTTTTGTTCCTAATTGCCACATAAATCTTCCAGCGGTAGAAAATTTCAAGTTCATACGTAATTCTGCGTATCTCTTTTTTTCTTGTTCTGTAAAACCTACTTTTAATTGTTTATCCGAAGCGTCTAACTCTCTTTGAATAACTTGCCAAAATTCTTCTGTCTTAGAATTTGGATCTTCTTCTTTTATTCTTCTTGCGTAGGTTCTTTTAAAGGTTATATACCCTATTTCTCCCCAAGGAATTTGCGTACCTCTTTCCATTAATTTTTTTTAAATTTGATTAAATTGTTTGTTAGACTATGAAAAGGTCAATATGATTGACCCTCTCAACAATGAGAACTTTTACTAATTTGGATTTTTTAAAGTGCTAATTAGAATTTAGCGCCAGGAGAAGCAGTATTATTGCTACTCTGTGCAACAAGCGGACTATTAGTTCTATTGATTTTGTTCACAGTAGCTGAATCTAATTTACGATATAAATCCGCGCCTTGTGCATTCATTTGAACTATTTTATCACTGTACTTAGATGGTGGTTCTGCCATTCTAAAATTGTCGCCTTTTTTTGCTTGCTTGTAGATGTTGATAAGGAAATTCATACGTTTTGTTTTTATACTAATAAATACCGATCAATATCAAAAAATTAAATTCCTAATTCAAAAAATTTGTTCTTTAAATAATCTTTTTCACTATTAGAAAAAGTTCCGTTTTTAAATCCATTTTGACTGCCTGTGTCAAAGGTTAGTTGATCTTCTGACATCTCATCTTTATTTATTAAAATTGATCCATTATGAGTGTTAACAGTTGATCCGTAAGTCATACCATCTGCGCCAAATCTATTTTTCATGATATGAATTCTACCTGTTCCTTTTACTTTGTCTTCTCTTTTTCGTGATAACGACATTGCAAAATCTGCAATCATTATTTTATTATAAGATCCAGCTGCTTTGTCTCCTTCAATTACATCATCCTTTGCACCAGCTCTATTTACCTGAGATACTGTCCATACGGGTAATTTTAGCTCTCTAGCCATACCTTTAATAAGTGTGTATACATCATCTATCTCCTCTTTACGATCTGCTGCTTTTCTTTTTGAAGATAATAAATCAACGTAATCTATTATTACTATGTCTGGAATAAAGTCTAGATCTTTACACTTTTGTATGTGATTTTCTATAGATTGCGGAGTAGTTTTTCCCATAGGAAACTCTTTTATTATAAGTTTTCCTCCTAATTTTGAAACAGCATCTTCTACTATTTGTCTATTTTTTGATAAGTGTTGAAATTCTATGCCAGTAAACAAAGAATCATATCTTTTTCCAGTATAATCCGCTGATAGTTCTAAAGTGTAATGCGCTACATTAAGACCTCTTTTAACTGCCTCTGCTCCAAGATTCACTAACATCCAAGATTTTCCTCCACCAGGATTTCCAAAGATTATTCCAAGATCTCCTGCTCCTAATCCTCCCATAAGAAGTTCATTAAGATGATCCCAAGGAGTTGCAACTGCTCCTCTTTCTTCTTCTCTATATCGTGTTTCAAGATCTTTATTATATTCGTGACCTAAGTTTTTATCTTGACCAGCTTTTAATGCTTTGTCAACAATTATTCTAATGTCTTCATATTGACCTTTTCCTAAAAGATCTACAGATGTCAATAGTGCTTTTTTCAATTGTTGATTGCGGCAAAAGTTACTAAACTCTTGTTCTACATATTCTTGATCTTCATTTGACGCTTTGTAAGCTTCTTTGAGTTGATCTATTACACTTACTTTAAGAACTTCGTTATCTATTTTTTTAACTTCTATTTGAAGATAATCTAAGCTTGGTGTTGTGTGGTACTTGTAATAACATTTTAGTATTTGAGAAACTAACCATTGAGAACTGGGATTATCAAACATTTGAGGATCTATAACGTCATTGATAATCTGTAAAAATTCTTTGTGTTTTAATAGACTGCTTAGTACTTTCAATTGAAAACCTGCTCCGTAAGCTGTGAGCGTATTTAATACCTTTGATTCATCATTCATAACTTTTGTGTTTTTTTTATAACTTATTTAATTGATTTTAATAGATTAAAATTATTGAATAGCCAAGCTTGTACATTATTTATAGAGTTTCCAAGATTGTCTTCATGATATAATCTAATGAATTCTTGCGAATATAAATCTTTTTTCGGATTAAGTATTAGATTATTTATTTCTTCAAGTGCTTCTTCAGGAATATTTATTTCTTTCAAGTTCATTAACTGCTTATTAACTTGTAATTGTCTCTCAAAAGCTAGTATGCTTGTATGAATTTTTTTACCGTCTTTTTTACATTTTTCTAAGATCTGCTCTAAGCTCACCTCGTCTTCGCCTCCAAGTTCAGGAAATAACTTAATCAATGTTTTAGCTCCTAATCCTTTTACGCCTGGTACGTTGTCTCCGCTGTCCCCAAGCAATATTTTCTGCGTTAAGAAGTTTTGAGATGTCACTCCATATTCATTTAGCACCATTTTTTGATCATAGAACTTCTTTTTGGTTGGTGAGAATATAGTTACTCGATCAGAAACTAATTGTAAATAATCTCTATCTGAAGATGCAATCCACACTTTGCCATCTATTGTTTGAGCTAAATGTCCAATAACATCGTCAGCTTCTATTTTATCTATAACTAGCAAATCTATGGGTAACAATTTGAGATACTCCACTAATCTCACTAATTGAGCTTTGATTGATTCAGACTCTTCTTCGTGGTTTTCATATGCATCCCAATTTGTTACTCTAGTATTTCCTCTATTAGCTTTGTATTCTGGATACAGATATTTTTTATTTGTAGAATTTCCTTGACCATCAAAAACTACTATAACTCTAGTGGGTTTAACGAGATTCATCATGTAAGATAGTGATCTTAAAAACCCCGTTAATCCACCAATAGGATTTCCAGCGATGTTTATGTGTCTTATTACAGCGAAACATCTTAGAAATGTGTTCAATCCATCAAGAATTAAAACTCGACTGTTTACTGATAAATCTAATTTCTCGTCTTTAAGAGAATCGAAAATATCTTGGAAATCTTTTTTCATAATTTTATTTTAGTCTTCGTTATCAAATATATCTGCCTTAATTGTAGAATCTTCTAACTCTTCAATTACTTCGAATGGTCCTGAGCCAAGGACTTGACTCCATTCATCTGCGTGAGCTAATTTGTATTTGTCTAAATCTTTCTTATCATCTTTGATAAAACCATGTACTGTCATTAATACTTTCGTAACTGCTGTTACACCAGTAACGTGATTCTTATCACAACTTATTTTTGTTCTTTTTGCGAATTCAACATCTTTACCGTTCTTTGTTGCTTTTATTTTATTAGTTCCTGATGATGATATATTTCCAAATGTAATAACTAAAGAGGAATCAAAATACATAGTATTTCCGCCTTTATTACATAATCTTGGTTGACCCATAATGCTTTCAGGTTTTGCTACCCAGACTTTATTAATCGCAACCATAGTATTAGTATACTGTTGGCTTTCTTTTCTTGATAAAACAATTCTTTGATTTATAAAATTACCAAATTGTTGACTCATTGCGCCTGCGGCCCATTCATTATTCATAGTAGATTTTTCTACTGACATTCTACAAGGAATAGATCCTACTGAATCCCAGAAGAAACATATGTCATAAGGTAAATTTCCTCTCTTTTGTTCATCTAAAATATCTGCCATAAATGCACTGACATCTTCGATGCATGTAAGCTTTTCTCTATCAATGAATAAAAAGAATCCATTATAATCTGATACTACTCCATCTGCGTCTGCTACTTCATTAAATTGCAAACCCATTTGTCTTGCATGATCCCAAGACCATTTCATTTCAGTAATAATAAAAACAGGTAGAATATTCATCTTTTGACAAGATACCGCTGCTTCTAATAGCGCTGTTGTCTTACCAGTATCTGAGTGTCCTCGTAATAATGTTATGTGTCCAATTGGAATACCTGGAATTTGTAATGCTTCTTGAAAAGCGCTAGATACTGGTATCCATTTTTGATCTTTAAATTTAACAGATGTTGAACTTAAATTTTTAGTTTTTTTGAACTTATCTAAATTAAAGTTGCCTTTAACAGCTTCAGATATAGTTTCATTTACTGTTTTTGTTGCTTTTGCCATAAACTTTTTTTAAAAAAATCCCCCTCATTTAAGAGAGGGATTGTGATTTAGAAATCTAGAAATAGATCATCGATTTTTGAATCTATCGAGGATTTTTGCGTGTTTAAACTGTACTTGGGTTCCGGGGATTTTTCCCATGGAAGATCTCCAATTTCTTCAGTTTTTGATTCTACTGAATCTGCAGATTGTTTGATCTCTTCTTCTGGATTTAAGAATGTCATCAATGCTGATTTCATTTCTTCGTAAGAGAATCTCTTGAAAAGAGTGCTCGGATCAGGTTGATTTTGCAACCAAAGTTTAACTTTTTCTGCATCTTCAGACAGTGGCGTGATTTTTGTACGCACTCTTACAGTAGATGTGTTATACATCAATCCTGTAGTTTCTTTACCAGATGTCTCAACTGTGATGTCTCGACCTTGAATAGGATCTGTGTAATCTCCAACATCTTCGTCTTCAACCAAACTTAATAAGTCCATGTAAACTTGTTTACCGAATTCCCAAAGACGAACGCCTTTGTCTTCTTCGCCTCTAACAATTACAGGAACAAATACTCTTAGTTTTGGTTCTAACTTTTTAGCTGTAGACCAATTTTCTTTCTCGCTTGATCTTCTTAGACCTTGTGCGAATTCTACTATCGGATCTTTTTCTCCAAAAGTGGTAGGAGATACCATCATTTTGTTTCCGATACCATAGTGAATAAACACCTCTTTAAATGGATTTTGTCTGTCGTATGCAGATGGCACAATCCTAATTAAGTGTTTTCCTACTGTGGGTTTCCAAATGGTTTGAGAGTAGTCTTTTTTCTGACCACCTCTCGGGTTTTGCAAAGCGCTTAATCGCGACTTTAATGAATTTAAGTCCATACTCATAACGTTTTTTTTTAAAAATACATAAAACCTGTTAATAATAAAACTTTATTTTACACGTTCACTATTTTGTGAATGATTGTGTTTAATTTTCTAAGTTGGTAATCTTGCGTAAGAAGTACGCTGTTTTGATGATCTTTCCAGTTTATAGGAAATAAAGAATCCAGAACTCCGTTATTTAGACTTTTAATAAGTACATTTAACGCGTTAATTGTGTAGAGAGTGTTTGTTTCTTTTTTTCTGTGTAAAAGAATTGTATTTGGAAGTATTCTAGTCGAAGATGTTTCTGGTTCTATATTATATGTACATAGATATTCGTCTGATTCAGGTGAACTCATTACAAATATTTTTCCGAACATTATCTTATATTCTCGGTTAATTTCAACGAGTTTATTGTCAAGTTCTTCTTTTGGAGAAAAGGTGCAAAATAGTTTATTGCTCATGTCTTCGTGGTATAGATCTTTAATGTCTTCCATAACTATCTTTTATAAATATTTGATTTTTTATTATAACGAATAATCTTTTCCGTGTTTATGTTTAACAACTAAGCCGTTTTCTTCGAGTATATTTTTTATCTCTATGAGTGTTTGTTTTCCGTCTTCTATAGAAAAATCAAAAAGAAATGAGTCGTAAGTGATTAATATTAACTCGCTTTTTTTATCAGCTAATAGAGCGTGAAGTTTTTCTATTTTCTCTAGATTAGTAAGTGTTTCTAAGTTTTGAACAATGTAGTTGAATAACTTCAACTTATTCATTTCTTTAGATTTTTTTACTATTCTACCAGTTGGTAATACGCTTGATCCAAATGTATTGTATTTTTTCCATTCTTTATCAATATATGTATCTAGTTGAGAAAAAAACTCTATGTGTTTGTATTGTTCTTCTATTCCACCGTAAAGTTGCTTAAATGTAATTTCTTTTGATTTCTCATATTCTTTCTCGGTTAGCATGCCTGTTGAAAAGTATTGTTTCCCCAACACTACGTGAGGATGAGAATCTTTAGGCCACTCGAATCCTGTTAGTTTTGCAATAAGTCTTAAGTGATATGAGTCGAAGTCAAATTCAACAAATACATCATTTTTTGGAATAAAACACTCCCTAAAAGATTTTTCTTTGGGTATAGCCAAAAAATTTATTGAATTGAAAGCATTGGTTGGTCGACCTGTTACATTATATAAGTTGTATAGTCCATATGCTATACCGTTTTTTATAGAAAAGTTTTTAACTGTTGGGTTAAATTTTGAATAAAATAAACTTTCATCTATTTTTATACCACGTTCTTCTACCAACTTATAAGATCTGGTGATTCTTTTTTCTATATCAATCGATGTTTCTAGTCCTATAAGATTTTCTACCTTTTTAAATAGACACTCACATTTTTCATAGTGTTTGGTTATCGGTACTATTTGATTTTCTTGTTCATCTTGATAATAAACTTGTTTAAATCTATTATGAAAATGAGTATCGCAATCAAACTCTTGAAATTTACCTGTTTGATTAGCTGAAACGAATTGTAAATCTATAGCATTGTTTAAATCGAAAAAATATGAATGGTATTTTTCATCAAGTAAGTATACAGTCTTATGTTGATCTAAGAATTTATTTATATCAGATGTTTGCAAACTCAAACCCTCACTGTGTTCTATTACTAGTATGTAACCTTTTTTAAAGTCGTTGTAGTATACTATAGACGAGCTAGTAAGTTTTGGATGGTAATTATCATTTTGAGTTACTACCTGGATGAAACAGGAGTCGCTGGGCGACATTTGACGCAGCTGATCGATGTGTTCAATGACAAAGTACATAACCTTTTTAATTTTAACTAAAATACGTATTAGAGTCGAATAATAAAAATTATTTTATTCGGTGGGTCTTGCATACTTATCATATTTATCGCCTATATATGCCACGATGCCTAAGAAAGTTTTTTCTGCTGTCTCTACCAATCTTTTATTTGTGTCTATTATACCAGCTCTAATGTCGTACTGAGATATTCTTTTTTGATTTAGCGGTCCAGTTATTTTCCACATGATTTTTGTGGTCAAATAATTAGAAACATCGTAAGGCACAGTTCCTTCTTGTATAGCGAAATATTCATCTGGAGAGATTTCTGTTACATAGCCTGCGCTGTTGGTTCTTTTGCAAAAGTACCTCATAATTGATCCAGCGTAATAATCATCTTCTATTACTGTTGGGAAATATGAAGTTGGTTCGCCTTTGAATTTCGCAGTTATAAGAGCTCCTCTATTGATTAATTCTATTTGTCTACTTAGATCTATTTCATTTACACCAGAATTATTATTTACAATACTTAGATTATCTCTTAGATTTTTTGGAAGTGTATTAGTATTTAAATATATTGCGTCTTCATATTCTGTTATTTTTACCAATCTCTCATTTTTTCCAACTATGGGATTAGCGCCAGTAAAAAATTTGCCATCAAAAGTCTCGTAGTATTTGCCAGAATATGCATTTCCATTTAATAAAAATTCTATTCCATTAGTACTTTTGTTGCTTTTTATTTTTGACAGTGGATAATATCTTAATGACATATTTTTTATTTTTAACTAAATGTTCCTGTATATTCAAATGCAAATGTTTGAGTGGGATTTCTATTTGCTACAGATTGCCATTTTTTTACTGAATAGTTAGGTTGAATAGTTCCAGGACTAGATCCTCTAAACCCTCCAGAAGAATTAGATATGATTACATATGTTCCATCTTTATCTAGTGTATCTGAAACAACTCCTACGTGACCTGCTTTTTGAGCTCTAGCTGTAACAATTACATCTCCTGGTTTTGCATTTTTCCAATCATCTCGTTTTTTCCAATTAGCTACATCGCTTTTTAAATGTTGATATATAGTGCCAGTTCCTAAATTTAATTCTGGTTTTGGTACTAAAGATTTTCCTGTCGCTCTTAAAAAAATTATACTTGTAGCTGCTCCGCAACCTATATTTCCATTTTCTGTGCCAGGAATTTCTTTGGTTGAGGTTCCTATACTATTTTTTGCTGAGGTAACTAGACTTCCATATGGAGGATTTACTCTAAAGCCACCCGCGGTTGCTACAGGTGGAGGAGAACCATTAAGTTGATCTGTATCGCTGTTTTGTACGCTATCGACCGCAGCTTGCGCGAGTGGATTGAAATTAAAGTATTTTTTATCTGAATAAAAATCATCAGCGTTCTTCATAAAGAACATGTTCGCTTTAATTGATGTGTCCCAATTGTTTGCTTGTATACTGTGATCTAGTCCTACTACAACGAATCCGACTCTTTTTTCTTGGGACTGATTGAATCTTGCATATGTGTTTGGCAGCATCTGTTCCGGCAGCAAGAATGCGTGTCCCATAGAGAATCCTGATATACCATCAGTTGTAAAGTCGACAGAGACCGGTATCATTGCAGACGCTCTGGTAGCAGCTCTTTCGGACTTCTTATTATTCATCCTGTCTATATAATAGTTAAGAGCTTGAGGAGTACCATCAATTTGTGGCTGATCTGTTCTAAAAATACTATTTACATAAGAGTTGAACATGCCCGCAGCTTTGACTTCTCCATCAGTTACTTTTTTAACGTCTTGATTTACTGTAGCGGCTTGCGGTTTATATCTGTCTGAAAAATTCAAATTGTATACTCCGAATGGTGTAGCATCTTTACTCGCAGATGATTTCTTATCTGAGTTTGCAGATATAGCCAACATGTTCGAAAGTTTGGTGCTAACCTCAGTTTTTATAGATACACTTTTTGCTATAGATGTTAATCCATATAATGGCAATTCTACGCTGTTTACATTTATTCCGTCTAATCCACTATTTAACATTGGTGGCAAATTCGAGGCATATTGCTCTTTTGCGTTTAGCGGAGAAGATTGATCATCAGTTATATACAAACAGTTTGATTTGTCTGAATACGCTAATCTAAACAAATTAACATCTCCCATACTCTTTGCCATGTCAGTTATTAACTGTTGCATAAATGGTTTTAAAAATACTGAATGTGAGTCATCATTAGTAGAAAAACTATTACACAAATTCAATAAATAATCTATGTTAACGAGTATATTCATTATTCTACCTTGCCATGCGCCAGTTGAAGAATTATTTGGGTCTTTAAAATCTGGCAAGAATCCGGATATATGATCTTCTGTTTCAGGCTTGAACAGGGACTCTATCTCATCTCCTCCACGTTTTACATATTCTGTTTTACCATCACTTAGAATTATTTCGTCTTCAAAAAGTAATTTATACTCCTCATTTGTGCCTCTAAAGGGGATCATAAACTTAAGTATATCTATTGACATATGTAATGGCATAGACAGACACGTATTAGTCTCTGTATTAAAATCCATGTAAATTATTGGAGTTTGATTCTCTGCAACCACTTGCTTTCCGTCTGGTGATTTTGGAGAATCATATAGCATGCACATGTGATTTATTGCCATAATCAACAAATCCAATTTTATATATACCGGGTGATTTATATCTACGTTTGCTAATACAGGAGTATTTATATCATAAGGCATAACCCACGCCTTAAACATACTTTTAAAGTCATTTTGTTTTAGACCATTATCTGTGATCCACTGTTTTGGATCAGCAGCTCCCATCAAATTGTGATTAAATCCATAAGTAGCATATGAAAGTAACCTTTCTCTCTTGGTAGCACCGACTTCTAGACCCTTATCGAATTTTTTAGGATCATTAGCTAAATCATTTACTGAACCTTGAAAAAGTCCTGTAGAAAATAATTGATTTACGAAATCTCCTAGTATAAGATCTACTTGTGTTACCTTTCTAAAATCTAATCCAGAATCTCCTACTACTCTGTTTAGGGAGTGCAACTGTATTGCTCTTAAGAATACTTCTAGTCCCGAGTTGTATTTTACTGCCTCTTCTTTCAGTGCAGCATCTACTTCTTTGTTTATTTGATCTTGCGCAGATTGCGCCGCTTGTTGAGCGGCTAATTGTTCTGCAGCTGCTTTTGCTGCCGCTTGTTTATTCGTAAAGTCAGCAAAAAGATTGGCGCCTGATTTTGGTACTGCATCTTGTATTATAGCCGCATCTGCGTATATTTGAAAGTTGCAACTATGAGATATTCTTACAGGTATAATCGTTGCAGCTTGTGTGGTAGTGCCGCCTTGTGTATTTGCATTTACAGGTACGCCCTTTACAAATATATTTGGTTGAACTGTAAGATCGCCATTTAGACTATAAGTTTCACCATCTGTATTTGCTAGAGGTTTTACTTTAACATCTAGTAAATTACCTTTTGCATCGGTTGTGAAATGCGAAGTTATTTCTTGACTTTTATCGATTTTTGATAGTAGTGTTTTAGAGGAAGTTAGACTTGCATTTTTCATAGCAGCAACCATTAAAAATTCAAACCATTTCTTATGTTCTGCTGTAGGAGTACCATTTCTTTCCAATTTAGGTGGCGCTGAGAGTAAACTGGCTTCTTGATCAGAAGCATATATTGGATAAAAATTTATGTAATCACTTCCTATTCCATTAGGCTCTATCTTTACATAATCCGTTAAGTCGTGTTTAAATACACCCACTCTTCCAGCAATATTCGCTACAGACACTCCATATAGTTTATCTTCATTTGGGCCACCAATAAGAGCTTTATAGTCAGTATACATAGAACATCCATACGCGATCTTTGATGTTGGGAATTCGATTGACAATGATATTATTTGCCCGACCGTAGTATTTTCATTTCCGAAACTAACTGAACGATTTTGACTACTATATACTGTTCGAGCTTGGGTTTGTAATAAAGACCCATTTGTACTAACTTGACCTTGAGAATACTTGTTAAATAGATTTTGATTTATTACATAATTCTCATATAGCGCATCTCTTTTTGTTCCATCTGGTGGTATGAATATACTCAAATTTCTATAATAAATTCCAGGATCAGGACCTTTTGAATTAACTACAGCACCCTTTGTAGTATTTGCTCCTAATGGATTTGGATCGACAGAAGTGGGAATGGCTTTTTTCTGTTGATCAGCAGGAGCTATTTTTTGCGTATTAGTTAAATAATCCGCCATTTTTACTGGTGTATTGACAGCGGTTAACGGCGGAGCAGGAGGAGCCGAATTAATTTTATCTTTTTCTCTTTGAGCGCGAACTTCAGCTTCTTTTAGTTTTCTAAATAAATTTATATAACTCGTAATTTCATCTTTCGATATCTGAGGTACTACTGTAGATTGGTTTATCTTTGTAGATTCAGCGAGCGCTCCCAAACCTATCATCGAGATTGAACAATCAAAACCGCCTTCAGAATTGAAGTCAAAGTTGAATTTTGTACACATACCCAACATACCATCGTAATTGCCATTAGTGTCTTCTACTTTTTTTGCTATTTTGTGGTTAAGCTTTTCTTTGTCTAGACCGGCTTCAAATGGATTTATCATGTCCATTCCCATCTGTTGCAACTTGCCAACATTATCATAATAGTATACGTGACCCCATTCCAAAAACATTAAATACCCCATTTTAAAGTATAAGGCATCCATTATGTCCAATTGATCTTTTGTCCACACTTTAAAATTTATTGTGGCTTGTCTAATGGAACCCAATCGACCTTGAGTCTGTATCTTTGCGTCTGTGATACCTGGCATTGGTCTGTATCCATATTTGAGAATTTCATCTTTATGAGCTATATTGCCGTATGCTCCAAATCCATCTGTTCTCAATCCCGCTCTTTGTGCGTAAGTAAATTCATTTGAATTTGCGCTTTGGTATATCGATAGTCCAGAAGAGAGTACGAAATGCTTTGCTAAATCAGAACTTGATTGTATTTTAAGGCCTTCTGGTATTGTTGTTTTAATTGCTTGTAATTCATCTCCTAATATATCTACTGATGATACTAATCGTATCCACGCAGATTTATTAGCTAAATATTTTATATTATCTGTATCTCTAGAAAAGTCTATGGCTCCATTGGTATTCTCTTGTTTTATATTAGTGTTCTTCGCCGATCTAATTTGAAACTGCGTTCTAAGAGGCAATGGCAAAGCCACACCCATCACATTTCCAACTTTGTTACTCATGCCTTCTGCCATATACTATCGTATTGAGTTCGTGTATTTATATTTTGTTATTGCGCCTTCTATATTAGTCGGAATTCTTAATTGCATCCCAGGAGGAGGAACTAAAGAATCGCCTCTCAATCCATTTGCCGATGCTATGATCCACCACAGAGACGTATCTTTATATATATCGAAAGCCAATAAATCTAATCTATCTCCTATGGTTGTTATTACATATTGATCTGCATCAGATAATGGAATGTCCGGATATATGGTATTTACATAATAATTTTCACCTGAGGAAGTTTTAGTTTTTTGTGTATTTTGATAACGATATGGCATAATATTAGATTATTGTATTGGTGTTTGCGGATATCCTTTTTTATATATAGGTTCTGCTAAGAATTTTGATAAATTTATTGCGTCGCGACCTCTTTGTGGTAGCGTATTCATTATCGGTTTAAATCCAAAACTGATGCTCATATATCTTGGAAGTTGTATACCTGGATCTATTTCCCAAGAATTAACTTGATCAAATGTTACAATAACATTTTCTAAATATCCAGGTAATCTATAATAGAGATCTCCTATAGTCAATCTGATAAGTGGAGCTCTCATAAAGTTTGTATTTAAGTTATAATCAGGATACGTTTGGGAAATCAAATAATTAACTTTGTCGTATACATTGTTCAATTCATTTTTAGATCCCACCGCTATTCTAAATCCAGATTGTATACCTCTATCAAATCCTTGATATGTATAGAAGTTTTCTCCTCTGCCCATATATTTGAATCCATTCCACGCTGCAGTATTATTATCTGTTATTTGATCTAAATATGCTCTAAAAAATATAGCTACATCTTTATCTTCACCATCATTTGATATACATTCAAAAACAAATTTTATTATATCATCTGATCTATCCCCTACATTTTGTACAGTTTGATCGTTGAGATCTTTTGCACTTTCAGGAGACCATGGATCATTTGCTGAATCGAATTTAAATAGCGGTAATGTATTGATTTTATCTACTCTTCCATCAAAAAACCTATTATCACGTCTTTGCGTTATATCTTTTGCCCAATTGCTACCTGATATTTTACCACCAGAAAACCCATCGATATTGTCTCTAAAATCTCCGTAATCGTTTATAATCTTAGGTGGACTTCCAAGGACTCTGTTATTGGTTTTAGCCATTATCTTATCATAGCTCATTGCCAATGTAGTCATTGGATACGCAGCTGACTCTATCGCTTGAGTTGTGTCGTAAGAAGATCGATTTATGATAGTTGATCCAACTCCATAAACAGAACCCGGTCCGCCTAAGTATTGGAACAGTTGATTTCTATCTAAAGAAATTCCCAACTTATTAACCATAGAAAAATCATCTACTGTAGCTAATGGATCTGAGCCTCTGCCTGATAATTTTAATTTTTGTAGTATTAATAATCTATTCACCTTAGTGACTTCATTCCCATAGAGTTTTTCCTCTTCCATTGTTTTAGCATAAAATTTCTCTAATGGATTGAATGGTATAGATCCCGCTCTATTGACATGCACACCTGTTCCTGCGTATTGCACTTGGGTTAGAGTATTTCTACCCATGTTATATATTCTCGTATTTTCTATTAGTCCTGGTAGTTCTGCTATTTTAAAGCTTGGTAAAGCTTCTGCCGTTTGAACTTTAGGATTCGATAATTGTAATCCTACTTGCTTTCTTAAAAACGATGGTCCTCTTGGACCGTCTTTAAAAAACTTGGAAATTCTTTCTTTATCTATATTAGAAGCTGATGTGCCTTCCATGTTAGCAGATGTAAAATCTATTGTGCCACCTCTTATTGGAAAGTCTAAACCTCCTCTACTAGTATCATAATATTTTTTGTATGGGTCTTTTGTATAACTATCCTCTATAGGAAACTTTATGTATGGCAAACCTGAATTACCACCACCTCTTTGATCGTTTCCGAACTTTAGAGTTTTTAAATTTGTTTGTAAGTCTATTAGTCCCATAATTTTATTTTGTTTGAAGTTTCTATGCAGTGACTTTAGATCTATCTGCACCGACTCCATAATCGTCTGTGATTGTTTTTACTACTTTTTGTCCAGTTATTGGATCTACATTTACATATACGCTTGTGTTTCCTCCGCGTTGTACGTCTTTTGCAGGAGCTGCTAACGCTGTATTTTGTAATACTTTTTTGGTCTCTGCAGCCTGATTCATCGGATCTATTTTTGGTTGTTCACCTCCACCAGAAGACGCTGGTACAATACTAGCTGCAGATGGTGCTGATCCACCTCCACCGCCACTGTCTCCACCTACACTACTCAAATATCCAAAAAGCATTGTTGCTGCCAATCCACCAACTATAAGAGCTCCTGGACCTAACATACCTGAACCTCCTGTTACTTTTGCAATAGCATTGGCTATACTAAATCCTGCATTCTTTTTTTCTTTACTTCCCTCTACAGCTGATAGCGCTACTTGAGTTTTTTTGGTTGCTGATATAGTTTTCTCTGTAATATCTTGAACTTTCGTAGTAATAAGATTTGATTTTTTATTCATTCCTAACACCTTTTCTGTTCCTAGTTGTGCTTTTTTTGTAACATCATTTACTTTTTCTGCAACGCCAGTTTGTCCAGTTATCGCCAATCCAGTTTCTTTCGCCACGTTTTTAGATCCTTCCGTTACAACTTCTGAAGTTTGAATGGCTTGTACTGCACTTTCTGCAACTGTTTGTTGTCCAGTTATGGCCAATCCAGTTTCTTTTGCCATGTTTTTAGATCCTTCTGTTACAACTTCTGAGGTTTGGATAGCTTGTATTGCACTCTCTGCAACAGTTTGTTCTCCGGTTATGCCAACTCCGGTTTGTTTTTCTGCATTTATCACACCTTGAGTACTAGCTTGTTGTGTTAAGCCAGCTTGTTGCTGTCGCATTAGTATCACCTGCGCCTCAGAGGCCTCGACCTGTCTAGTTTGAAGACCCAATTGCGTTTGCTCTGCAGTTACTTGTCCGAGTTTGGATAGATATGTAGCCATTTGAGCAACTTTCCATACACCAAAAAGACCGGCAAGTACTTTAGCTCCAACAATTATATTCTCTATTATATGCTCTATATTTTTTGTATTCGACAACCAATCTGCTACTTTTTGTATAGTAGGAATAAGTTTTTGAGTAGCTTGACCTATGGCCTCTTGGACTCTTTCCATCGTAGCGGCCATTTGTTCTTGTACAGATGCTTTTTGTGCATCTTTTGCGGCATCAGCTCCAAGTATTTTAGATATCTCTTCGTGAGTTTTACCTTGTTTGAGTAAGTATTCATATTGTTTTGACGCAGTTTCGCTTGCCATTGCTCCAAGCGAAGTAGCTTTGGCTTGCGCATGGTACATCTCATCCATCTCATCCTTTGACATGCCTAATGCTTCTGCATAGGCTTGCTTTTGGATTGTATTCATTTTTTCATACTCAGCTTGACTTCCGATTTGCTTGTTGAGTTCTTGCATAAGGCCATTTGTATCTCCATCAAGCGCAAGTTGTCTAGCTTTAGATAAGTCTATATTTTTTCCAGTAAGCAACTGTGCTTCCATTTCTTTTGAAATGCTACTTTCAAAATCCAGCATTCCCTCACCTATCTTATTGATTTTATCTAAACTTAAACCCATTTTTTGAGCCTGAACAACTGCTTTAGACATTGCAGCAAGACTGCCTTTGAAATTTAAGTGTATAGTTGCAGAGGATTTAGATACCGCATCTAATATCTGTTTTTCAGACATAGCAACTTTTAATCTCGCTGCTTCTGCTTTACCCGCTCCTACCACAGATGCATAACTACTCATCATAGTCTTGCCAGTTTTGGCAGAATAGAGTTGTAATTCAAGCATGCTCTCCGCACTAGCACCAATACGTCTTTCTAACATGGTACTTGTCTGTAGAAACTCTTCATTCTCTGGAGCCATCATACCAAGAGTGTCACTCATCCCTTGATATGTTTTAAGAATTTCAGTACTTGTCAAACCCAATTTACCGTTTTGATTGGCTAGAGCTTCTGTTTTAGCTCTTAATTCCTCAGCCTTTGTTACACTGACTCCTAAATTTTTACCTATTTCAAATGTTTTCGCCTGATACTCTGTAGCTAATTTTACTAATTTAGTAACTATACCAGCCATGCCAGTCAATACGACCAAAGGATCACTTAAATATGAACCTATATTTTTGAAGCCTTGAGAGATTCCTGCTCCAAGTACTTTCCATCTATTTCCTCCATCTTCGGCTTTCTTTCTCATGGAATCTAGTATCTTATCCATTTTTAAGAAAGATCCTACACCTAATTTATCTAATATTCCTCCGAATAGTTTCATCGCGTCTCCTGCGAGACCCATTCTTTTATTTATATCCTCTTGATGTTTCTTTTGTCTCTTTAGCGCATCTTCTGATTTATTTAATTCTGATAGAACTTGTTTTGCCGCTATATATTCCGCTTTATTAGAATCCAATAAATCTTGGTGAGCTATAACATTTGCTGAAGCAATATCTAATTCAAGTTCTAAATCTTTTATTATTTTTTGTTGATCTCTAGCCTCTTTACCTTTAAGCGTTGACAATTTAGATTTTGCAGCCAATACGTTATCATTTGCAGCTTTTTCTTGCTCTAGAGCGTTTAAATGCTCTTGATAGAACGTCTCCATTTCTTGGAGAGAGGCGCCTTGTCGATTTATAATATCAACAATCTTTGATTCTGCTATTAATTTTTGTTGAGCGGTTTTTGTTAAATCTTTTTCTAGCGTTTCTAAATCTTGAGCGTCTGCAATTGATGCTATTATGGCGGCTTCTATTTTCTCTCTTTGTTTAATTACACTAGATAGAGTTTTTACAGTTTCTTTAGACTGCGCATTTACCCCACCTTCAGCTTTCATAACTTGTTCAGTTGTAGCCGCGATATCTCTGGATATATTTAGATCTTGTTGATCTAATAAATTTCTTTCTTTTTTGTTTGATACAGAAGTTTTTGAACTAGTTTGATTATCTTCTTTACTTGCATTTGGTTTTTTTACCTCAGAAATTTCTGATTTTTTTGTCTGTTTTTTTTGATTTCTTAATATTGATTTCTCTGACTGTTTATCTATTCCTAATCCAACTATTTTTTCTTTATTATTTTCTATCAACTGCAATAGTTCTTCTCTCTGCTGTCTTTTGCGTCCTATAGATACATTCTGTTGTTGTTGTACTAATTTTAAGCCTTCAATCATTACTCTATTTTTTTCTAATAGAGTTTTAATATCATCTTTATTTGATTGCTTCATTGCATCAATCAAATTCAATCCTTTGTCAAGTGGCTTAGTGTCTATGTTAGCTTCAACATTCATTTCTTGAGTAATCGACTCAGGTTTTGTTTGTTTAACTTCTTTTTGCTTAGGCTCAGCTTGTTTTACTGGCTTTGGCGTAGCTGTTGCAGCCGTTGGTTTTGGCACAGGTTTTTTCGTAGTATCTTTAGCCTGCACAGGTGCTGGAATGGCTTTTGCTGCTATTGGTTTTTCAGCTGGTGCTTTTGGTTTTGTTTCTGTTTTTGGTTTTTTTGTTTCTGTTTTTTCAGAAACTTTTTTTACAACAGATACTTCTTCGACTTTTTTAGGAATCGGCAAAGTTTTTATTGTTGGTATTTTAACTACGGGCTTGGGTTTATTAAAAACAGGAACATTACTAACTACGGGTTTTACCGGTTTTGGCGGAACAAGTTTAGTTGGCATCGCCTTTACTTCAACAGGCTTAGGCGCTATAGCCTTTACTTGTACAGGCTTAGGCGCTATAACCTTGACTTCAACAGGTTTAGGCGGAATTATTTTTCCTTGTACGGGTTTAGGTGCTATAACCTTGACTTCGACAGGTTTTGGAGCTAAAGCTTTAACTTGAACTGGTTTAGGTGCTATAGCCTTTACTTGTACGGGTTTTGGAGCTACGGCTTTTACTTGCACCGGCTTAGGAGCCAAAGCTTTAACCTCGACAGGCTTTGGAGGAATTATTTTTCCTTGTATAGGTTTAGGTGCTATAGCCTTTACTTCAACGGGTTTAGGAGCCAAAGCTTTAACCTCAATAGGTTTAGGAGGAATTATCTTTCCTTGTACGGGTTTTGGAGCCAATGCTTTAACTTGAACTGGCTTAGGCGCTATAGCCTTTACTTGTACAGGTTTTGGAGTTATGACCTTTACTTCAACTAGTTTAGGAGCTAAAGCCTTTATTTGTATTGGCTTAGGAGCCAAAGCTTTGACCTCGACAGGTTTAGGTGCTATAGCCTTTATTTGTATTGGCTTAGGAGCCAAAGCTTTTACTTGTATTGGCTTAGGTGATATAGCTTTTATTTGTACAGGTTTTGGAGCTATAGCCTTTACTTCAACGGGCTTAGGAGCCAAAGCTTTTATTTGTACAGGTTTAGGCGCTATAACTTTGGCTTCAACAGGTTTAGGTGCTATAGCCTTTACTTGTACAGGTTTTGGAGCTATAGCCTCTATTTCGACAGGTTTAGGAGCTAAAGCTTTTACTTGTATTGGCTTAGGAGCCAATGCTTTAACTTGAACTGGCTTAGGTGGAATTATCTTTCCAATTATGGGTTTAGGTGATATAGCTTTGACCTCAACTGGCTTAGGAGCTATAGCCTTTACTTGTACAGGTTTAGGCGCTATAGCCTTGACCTCAACAGGTTTAGGAGGAATTATTTTTCCTTGTACGGGTTTAGGTGATATAGCTTTGACCTCAACAGGTTTTGGAGCCAATGCTTTTACTTGTATTGGCTTAGGAGCTATAGCTTTGACCTCAACAGGTTTTGGAGCTAAAGCTTTTACTTGTATTGGCTTAGGCGCTATAGCCTTTACTTCAACGGGCTTAGGAGCTATGGCTTTTACTTGTACAGGTTTTGGAGTTATAACTTTTATTTCGACAGGCTTAGGAGGAATTATTTTTCCTTGTACAGGTTTAGGTGCTATAACTTTGGCTTCAATTGGCTTAGAAGACGACGCAATAGTTTTAGTCGCTTCTTTTTGCGGCATCGCCTTTACTGGCGCAGGATTCATTGGAATTGATTTTCCTTGAATCGGTTTTGGAGCCGGCGGAACTATCTTAGCGGCAGTTGCTGATTTTGGTGTAGAAGGTATTTTCTTTTTTTCGTCATATACTTTTTTAACTGACGCTAATTCGACTGTTAAATCTACTATTCTTTTTTTGATTTGATCTCCATCGCCTTTAGGAATAATTTTTTTCGCCTCATTTATCTTTTTTATAATTGCAAGTTCCTTATTCTTTTGTTCCCAATATTCTTGAGCTTCTTTAATATTAAGTTTAGGAGGAACTAGACTACTCTCTTTATTTATTTGTTTTTTTATACCCAAAAATCTAGTTAACTCTGAAACATAATCCATCAAAGATTTTTTATCTTGTTTTGGTGGAACTTGTTTGTTCGCAGAATTTACTTTTTGTACAATATCTAACTCTTGTTTTTTAGCGCTAACTGTTTTTTCTATGCTTGACACATCCACTTTAGGCGCCTCTGGCATTTTTACGGGCGGCGGAGGTGGAGGTGGTGGAAGCGGTGTTACAGGCCTTTTAATTGGAGGTAAAGGCGTTATAAGCTTCTTAACTGGTGGTAAAGATGTTATTGGTTTCTTAATTGGCGGTAGTGGAAGCGATGTTATCGGCTTCTTAATCGGTGGTAAAGGTGTTACAGGCTTCTTAACTGGTGATAATGGAAGCGATGTCACTGGCCTTTTAATTGGAGGTAAAGGAATTTTACTCTCAATTATTTTTTTTGCTGGTAATTCCGGTTTTTTAACTGGTGTTTGTATCTGTAATTTAGGCGCTGGAGGAGTTTTCTTTTTCTCTTCGTACACTTTCTTTATTGTAGTTAATTCCGTATTTAACGCAGATATTCTTTGTTTTATTTGTTCACTATCTCCCTTTGGAATAATCCTTTTTTGATCGTTTATCTTATTTTCTAGCTCTAGCTCTTTTTGTTTAAAAACTAAATATGCTTGAGCTTGTTTTGGATCAGGAGGAACTTGTAGTTTTTTAGTTACATTACTAAGTTTTTCAGAAATTTTTAATTCCTGATTCTTCAGATTTATCGAAATCTGTTTGTTTTTATTTAGTTGACTGGTTGCATTCTGTTCTCCAGTTATTGATTTTACTAGCTTTTCTTGTCGATTATTTGCGTCTTTGAGTATACTAACTCCAAGTCCTATTGACTTATTTATATCTTTTTGACTTGCTAGTCTCTTTGATTGAGATTGAAAAATACTTTTTTCTAAACCAATAATTTCTTCAGTAGCTTTTTTATTCTGCTTATCTTGATCTTGTATTTGTTTCTTTTGCTTTAATACTTGATCTGCGGTTTTTTTATTTTCATTCATGAGCTTTTGAAGCTCTTCTTGACCCTTTTTATTGTCTTTGGCAATTTTGTCAATATCTTTTGATAGCTGAAGCTCTTCCTTTTTTAACTCTACGAGTTTTTTTTGAAGTTCAACTAACTTTTCTTTATTTTTAATGGAATCTTTCGAATCCTCCGGTATTTTAGGTGCGTCTTCAGCCATCAAAAGTATTTAACAATAAATATTCACACAAATTATTTTTTAGTATTTGATTTCACTTTGGAAACAAACGCAGGCACCTCTATTGGTTTTGTAGAAGGTTTGACATTGTTTGCAAACTTCTCTTTTCCACTGTCTGCAGTTAAGGTATTTTTACCTGATGCCTTTTCGTACTCTTCTCTTTCTTTTTCATAAAAAGTTTTTATTTCGTTGAAAGTGTACTTTCGTAACCAGATTGGCATATTGTACACAGTATTCCATGAATAGCCTCCTTTACCGTGAAAACAAATCTCATGAATCTCTTTGAATATATTAGATCTGTGATTAGAGTGCTGGATAAAAAAATGAAAACCCGATTGGAATTTCTACACCCTCCTCTGTGTATCCGTCTGATCCCACAAAGGTGAATGTCATATCTAGTCCGGGAGAAACTTTTTTCATATAATCTCTAAGCGCTCTTGCATCTGATGCCAACAAGTATTCGTCTACAAAAGATCTAATTGCCTTCATATCAGTATCTCCGTTAACTGATGTGATACTGTACTTTAATTTTGAAGTAGTTTGACTAGAGATGTTTAACTTTTTGTTTGCATTGATATCATCTTCCACTCTTTTTTCATCAGCATGAGTAAGTAATTTAAAAGTTACTGTATTGCCTGAACTAGGTAGGGTATACTCAAATTCATTTTTGTTGTTATACAAAGATAAATCGAGTTCTTTGTCTCTGATTTGAGTCAAATCAACTGTATAATCTTCTGATTCGCCAGTATTTGGATTAGGATATTGAATTTGATAGTCCTTGCCGTATCCTAAGATTCTGGCGGCTACTAGGATAGCGTCCTTGTCTCCTATTACTATATCATTAAAGTTTACTTTTGATACGATTAGGGACTGCAGGAGCTTATCAAAAACTATGCCCTGTTTCAAATAGTTTGCATTAGTTAAAATGTCTTCATGTTTTGCTGTCATGTAACGCATTTCAATTTTTCCCGAAGAAAGTGGATTTTCTTTTGGATAAACTAATCCTTTAGAAGGAAGTTCGATTGTCTCTGTTGGAATTTTTAATTCTGCCATAAATTGTTTTTATTATAAATATACATACATATATTTTTTAAATAAAAAAAACCTTCCAAGTGGAAGGCTTATTTTTTTGTATGTTGTGCTTGATTAGAAGTTTAAGATACAATAATCCATTGATAGAGTCATAGTCAACTCTGTAGGATCACTGCTCGACCAATCGTAAGCTCCGAAAGCTGCTTCTTGAATGAAAGCTCCTTTAATGATCCACTCTGATACGATATCTCCAACCGGACCAAGTATAGATAAACTAACATCTTTCTTATAAAAGTCAGAATATCCATCGCGACCTGTTACAGATTCGTGGTGTAGACGAACCCATTCCATTATGGCTTGCTGACCTGAAGGAGAGATTGGATTGTGAAGAGATAGAGTTATGTTTTTCCATTCTGCTTTGCCCTTTAGCTTTCTATATACATTGATATGATCTAATTTGATTTCATTCAATGTTACGCCTGGTGCATCTGCTTTTTTGATTAGGTACGATGGTATACCGTCTACGTACATTACGAACCTGTTATTTACTGTGGGTTCAAACGCCGTAAACATTATTTCATTTGGATCTAATACTGCCATTTTATTTCGATTTTAATTTTTTATAAATATCGTGTTATTAATATTATTCTTCTTCTTTTTCTTCTGAATCAGATTTTTTTTCTTCTTCTACTGGTTTGTTGGACATCATCGCCTTGTGCATTTCCATGATAGCTTTTTCCATTTTAGCCATGCGTTTTTCCATGGTCATTTCAGTATCTTGATCTCCACTAGGACTTTGTTCTCCTTGTTTATATCCAATATTATCTTCAAATCCTTCTTTTTTAGGCTTTGACGAAGAGCTGTTTTTTTTCTCTTTTACGGGCATATATCCCGATCCGTAGTTTTGTTTAGCTTCCTTTATACTTAATTGTTTTTTTACGCTTTCGTATAAGTGAGCTGGTACAGCAATTCTGATTCTTGTTTTATCGTTCATTATTTGTTTTTTCTAGTTATTATCCGCCAAATGATGCTCCAGTTGGTAAGATGTTGAAATCAAGTTGAATGAATTCTGCAACTCTTGTAGGTTGTAAGTAGATGGCTCCAACTAATTGGTTTCTATCTATTACAGCAGGAGTGTTGTTTGTATCATCCATAATTACTTGGAAAGCATAAAGACCTTGCTTTTGTTGTACATATTCCAAATATGGATTAACTTGATTCAAGAACTTATTACGAGTTACTTGAGTATTTGGTTCGAAAACTAGAGTTTCTGAAACGTTTCTAATATATCTCTTCAATGCTATTAATAATCTTCTAACATTCACTCTGTCAAGAGATGTTGATTTATTTTGTAGAGTTTTTTGACCATATACAACTGTTCCAACTCCTGCGAATGCTGCGATTGGGTTGATCTTAGCATTATATAGATAGTTTCTTTCAGTTAGTCCTAAACGTCTTTCAGGACGAAGAACTGTTGCCAAATTACCTCTGTTAAGACCGGCTGGTGCAAACCATTCAGCTGATACTTTATCGTTATATTCGTATATTGCTGGTATGATGGTTGATGGTGGTACAAAATTCATTTTACCAGTTTCTCTACTTCTAACTTGTAACCAAGGGAAGTATGTTGCTGCATAAGAGCTGTCATATGCTGATGCTTCTGCTGCTGCCGTTCCTAATAATTGTCCATAAGCAGTCATATCAACTACTGCAATACAATCTCCTCTATCTTGAGCTAATTGAGTTATACCTAATACAGTTGCAGATGCATTTTGATTATTTAAACCTGGAGCATAAACAATATTGAAATCATATGCATCAGAATTTTGTAATAGATTTAATGAGTTGGCATAATCGTCTGGGAATACGCCTTGAATATTTCTTGTTGGTTGATCATAGGTAGCTTCAGCTGCAGGAATAGACTCAAACATATTAAGTGGTGCTTTTCCATAAGATCCCCATATCGCTCCTGAGCCACCGCTAAATGCTCCATAAGTGCTGCCAAATCCTAAAGATGGAATAGATCCTGTATAAGCGTTTTGAATTTTTCCGTTTTGATCAAAATAGTTTGCTGTAGGTAATAATACTTCTTTTACTCTTACATATCTAGATTTGTTTGCGTAAGATCCACTAACTTGAAGATATGAATTTCCAAATTCGTCAGTTAATCTTGTCTCTGTCATATCACCAATTACGTATGCTACGTAGTTAGGTTGATTTGGATCCATCGATAAGTTATTCCATGTTTCTAATACTGTTGTATTTGTGTTGTTATCGTCTCCTCTGCGTATAATCAAACTAAATTGACCAGAGCCAGAGTTTGAAGATACTACTTCCCAACGAATATTGGCAGAAGATCCAGATGGTAATGCTCCATTAGCAATTGTATTTCCAACATTATAGTTATTCATTATAGCTCCAGCTGTTAAGCTTTCAAGAATGAAAGAAGTTGTTGATGATCCGCTTCCAAATTGAGTAACAGTGTTATTCAATCCATTCACTACGTAGTAAGTATTTGAAGATGCTCCTATTGTTTTAGATGTTAATACTAAATTAGAACCATTTAAAGACGATGATACATTTGCTTGTGAACTCGAGTTAATAGATGAACTAACATTATTGTAAACAATTGTGTCTGAAGATCCTGACAAATTAAATGTTGCTGCACCTCTATCAGTTACAATTGTTATTGGTCCTTGATTTGATACGAATGGAGTAAGTAATATACTCGCTGTTGCATATGATAATCCTACGCTCGATGCGACACTTGATGTTGCTGGTGTATAAGAACCTGAAGCAACTCTAGTAACTAACAAAGAGTCTCCACCTTGTTCGAAATAGTTTAAAGCTGCTATGCTCGTTAGATACTCGTAGTTTGTTCCTCCAGAAATAAAAGAAGCTCCAAATACTGCTTTATATTCAGAATAAGAAGTTACTACTGTTGGAATATTTACTGGACCAGATACTGTTGGGCCTAATAATGCAGCGCCTGCTGTTATTGGACCTGCTGTAATCTGACTCAGATCGTTCTCTCTTAAGAGAATACCGGGAGATATTAATGTTTCAGCCATTTTGTTTTAGTTTTTTTTTAATTTTTTTTTATCTGTTTATAAATATCAGACTTTTTTTGTAAAAATTAATTAAAATCTCCAGTTTCTATATTTATTGTCACATTGCCGTATTTTGTTTTTAATTCTTCAAATAATTCGGCTTCTCTTTTTTTAATTTCTATTATTTTTGTTTTTATTTCGTCTTCTTGAATCTCTATAACTTTTTTTTGATATGTTAATTCTCCTAAACTAGATGCAACTTCTAAAGCATCTTGTCTTACCATATCGATTCTTTTTAATTCTGTTTCTGTGATTTTTCCCATGACTATTTATTTGTAGTTGTTTTTTTCTTTGTATATTTTCTTTTTGGTTTTTCTTGATTTTCTAATTTTTTATCATTAGTGATATTGCTAATAGGCAATTGCATTTTTGGAGGATCAGGAATGCCTAAATCTATTTCGGTGTTTGGACTTGGCTCTTGTTCGATTTCAATTGGAGTTGGTAAACTTGTAGGTTCATGAGCTTTAATGGGTTTTGTTTTTACTGTAACATAAATTCCCAATGCAATAATAGCTAATACGCAAATGATAAATAGTGCCATAAATTGTTTTTATTATAAATATATGTAAATAAAGAAAATTTACACTTTCAAAAATATATTCTAATTTATTTTATCCTACGCCTAAACTTCCTAAAGTAGATCGTGAACTAGAAGGGGTAGTAAAATTCCACCCTGATCCTGCTACAGAAACAGATTGGCTATTCACACTATTAACTCCAGCATACCAAGTATTAGCAGGGCTGGCGATACTATGTGCAATATTAAGATAATCACAATTTACAACCCCTGAACCTGATTTTGCAAAACTATATGGATTTACTCCGGTAGTGGTAGTTAATGTAATTAAATTACCTGGGGTGCCTTTTACATTAAATCTATGAAAAGTAGTAGTAGTTGATAATGCAAAGGTTAAACTATGAGAGGCGGCCGATGTGATGTCTATAAAATTTATAAAAGTGTTATTTCCATTAAATGATACACTTCCTGTACTAGATCCTCTTGCTACTTCAAGTGTATAATAAGTTAAACTTCCACCATTAAAAGTTACAAGTGCTGAGCCTGTATCAGTAATTAATATCCTACTAGTTCCTGCATTAAGGGTCATGTTAGTAGATGTATTAAGACTCCAAATTGTACCTGTACTAGTAAGAGTCCATGTACCACTTCCCATATTTAACGTTCTAACATTGGAATTACTACTAATAAATAATCCCGTTGTTACATTAGCATTATTATTAACACTAAATGACCCAGCTGTTAATGTGATTTGTGTTCCTATATTTAAATTACCATTAGTAGTAAAACTGCCTGTTGTTAGTATCAATTGCCCTGTTATAGTTAAAGGTCCTATATTTTGAACAGTAGTAGTAGATGAATTTATACTTAATGCAGTAATAGATGCATTAACTCCATTAGATATAAGGCTCTGTGTAGTAGAGGTTCCAGTAAAAAATAAATTACCTGCAGCAGTAAATGTTTGGGTTGGTGATAAAGTCAAATCTTTATAAATAGTACCAAGTACCGATCCCGTTCCTGAAAATCCGGTGAAGTTTATTGATTTAAAAAAGCCATTAGAAAAAATTATACTATCAGAACCGCTAGTTATATTAGTACTTATGCTATTAGCTTCTGATAAAGTAGTGCCAAAAACTATAACTCTAGTACCTACACTACCTGAGTATGTAAGATTAATTGTAGGGTCTGTGCCTAAAACAGTTAAGTTAGTTGATGTTGACGTAGTAAAAAGTGTAGCATTATTTCCTGTAAGATTAACTGTAGATGTTCCAAAATTTAATGTTCTATTATTAATATTACTAGAGTTAAATGAAAATAAACTGTGTGTAAAACTCCCAAGATTTAATGTTCCTGCTGTAAAGGTAAATAATCCCCCAGCTGTAATTGGAGCTCCAGTGATAAGTGATCCTGTTGTTAATATTATAGTAGTAGACGTCGTTAAAGCATCTTGATTAGACCAAACTCCTGCAGCATTATTAAAGGTAAGAGCAGATAATAATGATTTACCATTAGAATATACATAACCACCACTTGCTCCAGTAAAATTAATAGCCCCATTATATGTTATTGTCATTCCTGATGACAATCTAAGGCTTATACCAGTAGATGTTCCTGTTGTAGAACCAGATATAAACATTGCTTGTGTTCCACTTAAAGTTCCTGTGTATCCATTAAAATCTATGCTATTGAAAGTATATGATCCATTTACATTACTATTAGCCGAGTTATTAAATACGAGGTCATCTGTAAGTATAGGTGTAACTGCAGGGTTCCAGTTACCTGCAGTAGTCCAAAGTGTATTTATTGCTCCTGTCCAATTTTTAGTTGCCATTAAGCTTCTGTTAAATTAAGTTGTTCAAGCACATATTCTTTTACAATAGTATCATCTGTTCCCCAATTATCTATTATATATTGAGGAAGAATCATTGATCCATCTTTAGAAATACCATTACCACTTACAGTCCAAAGAATTGTAATTTCTGTAGGAAATAATGAAAAAGGATTTATACTTATTTCTAATTGATTAACCTCTTGAGTTAGAGGAAGCTGCACATAGCTTGTAGGAGTAATTTGCATATTAGTTTATTTATAAAAAAGATTAATAATAAGATCATTAAGACCAACTGCTGAGGTACCAAGATCTGTAAGATCGGTCACTGTAGATATACTTATACCTGTTGAAAAATCTAATCCACTAGGAAAAGATACATTAGCCGCAGCAAGACCTGGGATAATAATAGCCAATGTAGGTACAGATGTTCCCATTGTTGGAGCTACATTAAGATTATATAAATTCACTTTTCTAGCAGAAGCATTTGAATTATATATATACCACCCGGTTATTTTTCTTTGACCTGCCACTATATTAGCAGCATTTGTACTTGCAAGAGAAACTAAATGATATGCCGTATCTCCACCTGTAGTTGATGCTACTATTGTTACTGGTATTGTTGATTGATCAGATGCAATAACTACAGGAGCTGAGTTATTCATTATTTTTTGACCATTAGAATTCTGTGGATTATATGCCATAGTTTTTAGATTATGTTCCAGTTAGCGTTGTCACTTACTAGTGTAAGAGATACATATTGTACGTTAATGTTTATTGGTGATGAACTACCGTCTATAGTTTGACCAGCTGTTGTTGCTATAGATGCTGTACTAATTCCTACATTTTTTATAGTATATAAATTAGTATTATTTATAGCTGTAGGAAGCGTTAAAGTAACTGTTGAACTTCCTAATACTAAATAAATATAATCAGTAAATGAAGCAGAACCAGCAGTTGTATTTGTGTTTATTGATGATATTACTTTACCACCTGCAGTTGTTAAGGCATATGATGCTGTTGTTGCAAAAGAGGCAGTACCAACAAGAGATCCGCTAAATGAGCCTGTGTTATATGAGCTAGTAAAGGTATTATATGATGATGTAAAGGTATTAAATGAACTAGTAGTTACAAACGATGATGTTTGTGCATTAGTAACAAATGAACTAGTAGCAGTATTAATACTTTGAGTAAACGCATTAAATGAAGATGTAGTTACAAATGAACCTGTATCTACATTAGTTCCACCACCGTTCATTGCATATGATGCTGTTAAAGCATATGATGCTGTACCTTGTAATGAGCCTGTAAATGAAGGAGCTTCTATTCCGCCAGCTATAGAAGCTACTAATCTACCACTATTTTTAAATTCCCATAAATTAAATAGTGAGCCTGACTGCGTTGTTATATACACACTATAATCGTCAACGTTAACAGAAGATGATTGATTGTATGATAGCAATTCAACAAATCCATCAGGCGCTCCTGCTACAATATCAATATATCCAGGGTAATTATTACCATAATAGGTCGATGTTATTTGAGATCCACTATTAAATATAATTGAACCAGTTATAGTTTGATTTCCCCTAAATGTATTTGAACCTGTTGTTGCAAAAGATCCTGTATCTACTGTAATACTAAACTTAGTATTATCTCCTTTAGTAAATTCAATTGTGTTGAGAAAGACGGATGCTGTTAATAGAAGCGATCCTGTTGGTGTAGTACCGAATGTAATTAAACTACCAGTTCCATCAGTGAATATTCCGCCCTCTACTTGTACAAGGCGTTGATATGTTTCATCTATGTAAGTACCAGCTAGTGTTGTTGGTTGCGCCATTATTCATAACTTAATTTAATATTTGCTTCAACACTTGTTTTTTTTCTAATTTAAATGTTTCGCAAATTCTATTTATAAATTTTCTATTTGTAGGATCTTTTATCACTCTTTGTAAGCTACGTAAAGATCCATCGAAATTAGATGATTCTTTTAAATATGATTTGATCTCTTTTACTGGATCTAATTTATCTTTCTTTTTAGGTTGAGATTTTGGCTCTTCCTTTACTTTTACTTCTACTATTGGTTTCTTTGGAGTGTATTCTTTTTGAATCACTTCTACAGTTACTTTCTTCTCTTGATCTAATTCATAATCACTTTCATAAGGAACAAAAACTGTGTCTTCTGCAATGATTTCTAATCTTATCTTGCCAGATTCTAAAAGATTTTGATACTTCTTTAATTTTCCCATTGGAATCAAGCATCTCTCTCCTTCAATTTTACCTTTGAATACATACTCACAACCATCAGCTTCTAAAAAAAGTCTTGCTTTTGCGTCTTTTGCACTTGCACCCTCTAATCTGATTTCACACTGAAACTCGTTGTTTTTATCCTTTAATAATTTGTACATCGCTAAGTGATATTTTTGTTTCTAATTTCTCCTCTATTTTATTTTGAATATCGGAAACTATTTTGGCAGATATTGTATCGTTGAATTCTTTTGTTTCATCTTTACGAACATCACCCATTATAAATATCAGCTTTATCTTCTTTTTCGCTTTTTTCTTTTCTTTGGCTAAATAACCAAAATCATCTCCTGCTCCTCCTATAGGCACATTTATGACGACTTCTATAATTCGTAGAACGTGATTCCATATCACACGACCACCAGATTCTACAGTTATTCCATAAGTATCAAAAAGATATTGTGTATAAAAATCCCCTAATTTGAAATCGCTCCATAGATTATGAGCTTCATTCCATTTTATTTGGGTAGCTTGTAACATTATTGAATATACTAATTTGTTTTTATTTCGAGTAGTTTATCTTTGCAGTAGATAAATTTAATATTATTTGTTATTCTATTAGTAATGTGTATTTCCCAATAGGCATAATTTGTTATTTATACTATATATTATGAAGATGGATATACTCTAATTTCTATTGTAGCTTGCCTTAATGCACCTCCATATGGGTCATCATTTTTCTTTACATAGAATTTTATTGTAGACTCATCTACATATTCATAATGTGTATTATATACATTTCCACCTCCCGGTCCAGGTAGGCCAGTTGTAAATCCTATGTATGTATACCCAGATATAAATAGAGTTGCTCTGCCCGTTGTGAGTTCGTATACTCCGTTTGTTGCTGTAAAAGTAAAATTACCTACTAGTGTATTTACAACTGTGTTATAGGTAAGGGTACCTACTGTATCGGTTACTCCGGTTAGTATTAATTTTGGAATACCATCATTAAATGAACCAGTAAATGACCCTGATAATGATAAGGGCTGACGTAATTGTTCTGAACGAAATGTACTCATACTATGTATAAATATTATGCAAATTTTCCTATTGCTATTATCTCATCGGCTGCATTAAAACCAAATCCTAATTGAGCTATGTCTATAACTAAAGTACTTAAGCCAGTAGACTGAGTAAAGCTCGTTATTGCTGTTTTTTCAATCAATTGACCATTACAAAAGAATGTAAAGTTATCAACAGAAGTAGCAGGCAATCCTGTCGGTGCTGATATAAAACCAGCAGCAAAAGTGCAATTAGTACTACTCACATAAGTTCCAGTAAGTTGTTTATTCGTATTTAGGTATACTAATGTTGCTGGATCTAATGTTCCACCGGTTGATTGATTAATCACAATATTTTGAGAATCTGAAGTTATTATGCTAGTAAGTTTTTTACTTTGTGGTTTATTTTGTATTGCTTCAAATGTTTCTAAGCTATTTGCAGTTTCTAAACCAAAAATTATTTGAGACGCTCCATAAGCTCTATTTGCAACTGAAAGAGTCTTATTCATAGTATCTGGTATAAGCCATCCATTCAAAGTCAAAGTGAAATTACTTCTAATAAGTCTATCATCTCCTGTGGTAAAAGATGTAGCATCTTCAAAAGAATCTATCGCACTATAAAATTGAAACTTATTTGGATCACCCCAATAAGATCGTGATGCATAGTTCAATGATTCTACGAGTTTATCCATTTGTTCTATAAAATTCGTCCAGATTATACAACTATATTGCACGGTAACGTAATCTGGAGTTGCTACTACAATGTATTCTTTTTGAGGTACTCTATTATTAAGAGCTTTGAAGTTGCTATATGCATTTGCTCTAGTAAATGTTTTTTCAAATACTTGAGTATTTTTAACTTGATTTCCATCTAATTTATTGCCTAATCCTCTATTTTGTGTTAGATTAGTTCTTTTAAACATTATCAATGGAGCCATCAATTTTGAGTTTGCGTCTCTATAATATCCATCTGATTGCACGCTTTTCCAATTCTCTGCAGATCCATATATAACTGGCACAAGAACTTTTGTGTTGTTCTGTGATACTGATAACTTTAGTACATTTGTAAAATAGTAATTAACTGCTTCATTTATGTCTTTTATTCCGACTGAAAAATCTTTATCGTCATCATTTTTTAATGATATTTCAAGAGATCTATTGTTTTCAGGTTGACCAACTTTGTATGGTTCGCTAAAAACATCGTTTGGGTTTCCATATTTAGCATCATACGGCACCACTAACTTATTCATAAACTCTCGTCTGTTTTCTGGTCTGGTGGATTGGTTTGCCATAGTTTTAAATTCGTTGTTGAGTGATACCTAAAGAATCAGGAGATGCATAATGACATTCAAGTATAATAGAATACGAAGATCCGTAGTTCTGTAATCCTGATGAATATACATAATCAGGATCTTTACCTACAATCAACTGATTTTCATTTACATTATCAACTAGATAATAAACTTCATTATACATAACGACATCACCAACTTCAGGATGTACATTAGCTTCTACCATATGGTCTTTTAAAAATCTAAATGTAACAGGTCTTGCTGTATCAGGACCAAAATCTGATTGATCAAAAGAAAAATCACCTCTTTCTATTAAGCAGTTTAATAATACTGGTCCTATATAGTACTTGTTTTTAGCTTCTCCGTATATGTTATTTTCTGTTTGCGATAATATGATTTTGTAGTAACCACACTGCTGACTTATGACATTTTCCAAAAGTTCTTTAGATATGCCTTTAAAAGTTCCTATGTCTCTTGATGTTCCGAATAGTGCCATTTTATCCTAAAAATATTAAAAGTGGTACGTTTCCTAATGTATCGTTTAACGATTGATTCTCTGATTGTTTTCTTTCTAACTGTGCTTTTCTACTCATGTCTTCAAAATCTAACCTTAATTTCTCTCTCAAATCTTTTTGCATATCTCTTCCTTTTGATACCAAGTCTGTTGCATTTAACGTGGTTTCTGCTCCTGGTATTGGCACTGTTGTGTATTTACCTCTAATTAGTCCAAGTAATTCGGAAGCTAGAGCTAATGTGTATTCATAGATCCATTGTTTACCTGGATGATTTATTTGAGAATATGTTATTGTTCCGTATGGTACATTAGATGGATTTGTTACTAAATTCCTACTTCCACTATATGGACTATTCACCATTACATTTGATCTATCATTTCTTTTTGAATATTGAAAATGTAAACGTATTCCTTCATCATCTGGTTTAGGAAATATTCTAAGTTTATTATTTATTAACTCAAAAGTAAAGGCTGATCTTCTAACAGTATTTGACATCTCAATCTCTTGAATTCTTTGTATATCCCAATATACTGGAAAAAGAGTAAAATTCAATCCTGGAGAATAACTAGCCCAACCAAAATTCTCTGTTGCGCCTTGATAGTTTATTGATCCGCCTATATATGGATCATAGTATTGATTGATTGCTGGATTTCCTTCATAAAATATACGCCTGATTTCTATTCTATCGCCTGGTAATATAGATCCGCTTTGTATTCCCCACTCTTGCATATCATATACTTGCTGGTGTCTAACTAGATCTATTGATCCATCATACCATTCTACATATCCACCAACATCAGCTTGTTCTCCGTAGCCTTCTGCTATTGTTATTATTGTGTTTAAGTTAGGAACTACAACTTGATTATTTAAGTTAGATCCTGTTGGAGAGCCTTCTAAAGTTATATAATTATCTTTTATTTTAGATTGATATAATTCTTCAGAGTATATAGATACGGCTTCTTCAAAACAAGTATATATGTTAATATCGTCTAACTCCACTTCCATTACAGGATATCCTAGCTTTCTTGCGACATAATTGGCGACCTTTGGTCCATCTGATTGATAAACAGTATCTAGATCATAAAAACCAAAAGGGGTAGATCCGGAGATAGCTCCAGGTGAGCCGTCATATATAAGTGCATTTGCCATATTTTATTTTATTTTCCGTATTCAAAATCTAATATTTTACCCACTAGATCTGATCTATGATTATGTTTAAGTTTAACGTATCTAATTTCATCAGGAATCTTTTTAGATAATTCTATAGCATATCTAAGTCCATTATCTCCAGAATCCCTGATATCTGTTTGTTCGAGATCGCCATTAATTATAATCCTACCATTTTTACCTAATCTAGTAAGAATAGCTAACATTTCAGATTTAGTAAGATTTTGAGCTTCTTCTACTACAAGTACATCATCTATTGTTTTGCCTCGTATAAATTGTACGGGTAAAGCTTGTACTTTTTCATCTTTAATTAATTCCTCAATTCTAACTTTATCATAACATTTAACTAAGTTCTCTTGAAATGCCTCCAAATATGGATCAAACTTATCTTTAAGATCCCCAGGTAAAAATCCAAGACTATGTCCAACTTCTACCGCAGCTCTTGTAATTAGTATTTTTTCAAATTGTTTTTTAAATAAAAAATCTAAAGCACATTGAGCTGATACCAAACTCTTTCCACAACCTGCTCTACCTGTTATTATAACTATTTGATTCTCTATTATTAATCTTTTAGCTTCTTTTTGCTCTTCGTTTAATTGTATTTGATACTTAATCTCATTTTTTAAAACTTTCTTTGGTTTTTCCATAAATTTGTTTTAGTGAGCTATTTAGAATAAATATCGATGATACGCAAATAAAAAAAGCCCAACCGAAGTTGGGCCTTTATTTTTTATGTTATCATAAAGATTAAACTACTTGCAAATCAGATACGATTACTCGACCATAGAATTCAGGACGAACCATCTTCAATGCATAACGAGTCATAATACCTTTTCTTGGAGTGAAGGTAGTAGGATCGTACACAAGAGGAGTCATAATCAATGGAACATAAGGGGCATATACCGCTCCACATTCCAAGAATTGAGTTCCACGGAAGCCCATCAAGATTACATTCTCAGTCATGTATGGATTCTTGTAAACTTTGTAACGACTGTTCAAAGCTCCGATTTTTTGTACACCGAAAGCATACTTCATTGTATCTGCAGCTCCGTCTGTATCAGCAGCAAATCCAGGAATTGATTCCAAGATAGTTGCAACAGTTGGAGAAACAACCATGAAATTAGCGCCACCACGCAATGTACGTTGGTGAATGATATTAGATACTTTTTGAAGCTTGATGCCCAAAGTTTGGAACCAAGTCATTTGAGTATAGTAAAGACCTGCAGTTTGACCAGTTTGATAAGACGTATTAGTTACTGGTGCAGTACTATCAATTGTATTACCAACTTTAGCTGACCAATATTCAGTAGTAGGCGCATTTACCATTAGCAAATCCATGATTTCTAAATCGATTTCCAAAGAAACGTGCTCTGAAAGTAATCCAGTCAATTCAGCTTCAGCATCCAACGCATGGTAAGCGTTAAGATCTTGAGCAAATTCCGGAGTCCATTGCGCTTTTAACTTACGCGTCTTAGCAGAGATGGTCATAGATTGCATACCTACATTTATTTCAGGAATCGAAATAGATGATGCATTATAAGCATTCGGTACTGAAGGCGCGCCTGAACGATCTTCAAAATCACCACGAGTGTTGAAGTCCGTAGATTTGTTATAGTACACTATGTAGTTTACGTTTGTTGCAGGAGTGGCTGTGTTCTTATTAACATAGAATACAACATAAGTACCAGCATCAGAAGCTGAAAGCGCTGTATAGTTATTCAATGTGTTATTCTCTGTAAAAGAAATAGCATTAGCTGCTGCAGATTGTAATCCAAAAGAACGAACTGCATTAGCATCAGATCCGCTCAAATGAGTGATAGGTACTGCTATTCTAGTAATTGTTTTTGCAATTACAGATGCAGATACTGCTGAATCGAAATTCGTATCTGCCCAAGTAGCTGATGAAGATAATGCTGCAGAAGATGATACAGATGCAGAGAATAAGTTCAAAGAATATCCGAACTTACCAGCTTCATAAAGACCGCCAGAGATAGCATTACCGAAACCTGTAGTTGGTGCACCATATACAGAAGTTCCTTGAGGGAAAATTGGGTTACCAGTAGTTCCGTATTGGAAATCCAAGAAGAATACTAGACCAGCAGGTAAGTTCATTGGTTGAACTGAAACGAATTCTTTCGCTGCAATTTGACCAAAGATCTTACGAACCAAAGGAAGAGCAACACCAGCCCATTGTTCACCAGAACCGGGAGTGAAAGTTGCACCGCCAGAGTTAATTCCAGAGTTGGTTTGAGATGTTTCTATAACTAATTGTTTTGCTTGATTCTCAAGAATTACTGCCATCGTAGAACGATCGAATTCACTAAGACCTTCAAGAAGACCAGATTTTGCCCACTTTTTTGTAAGTTTAGCGGCAACACCATACTGGTCGTGGTACGTAGATTGAGCTGATTCGCTCAATAATGATTGTACTAAATTTGCCATGTTGATAGGTTTTGTTTTTTGTTTTTTAATTATTTTATGCCAGCAATTTTTTGCCATCTTGATACGAAAGCATCGGCTTCCACAATAGGCTTCTTAGGAGCAACACCTGCCGGACTTGAGGCGAATCCTTTTACTTCAGAGATTTGAGACTTTTTAGTCTGTATGTTCTCTTTTAATGTTTCGTAAATGTTTTTTGCTTCTCTCACGTTTGTTGCGCGATCTAAAGCAGAAACTACGTTTACTTTTTGAGACTCTGCTAGATTCTTAGATTTAAAAATCTTGTTCATGTAAAGTAACTTTGCGTTTAGCAAATTAACTTCATTAAGTTCTTTGCTTAAAACAACAATAGTTTTTTTGGCTTCTTGCAAACTTTTCTTCATTGCGTCTGCTTCTTTTTTCTCTTTCATTTTTTCTTTGTCTTTCATTTTGCCTTTTTTAGCTTCTTCAAGACTGTTTAAAATTTCATCGAGATTAAGTTCTTCTAAGCCTTCAGCGTCTTCAGCGCCTTCTTCAGAATCGATGTTGATTTCATCTTCTGCAGATGCGATTGATTCTCCGTCTTCAGATCCCATGTCGCCTGATTCCATTGATTGAAGTACTTGCTTTAGATCTCCAAGAGTGATGTCTATGATCTTTGTTTCATCGCTGACTACTTCTTCTGCATCTTCTGTATCATCTGCAGTGTCGTCTGCGTCATCAGTGTCATCTTTGTCATCAGCATCTTCGTCACCAGCTTCTTCGTCACCAGCTTCTTCATCTTCTTCGTTCATGGCGTCTAATTCAGCTAGAATTTCTTCTAAAGCCTTGTCATCCATTTCTGATGAGTCGCCCTCTTCTACTTCGTCTTTAGCTTCTTCGTAACCCGTAGTATAGCCTGCGTCAGCGATTGCTCTTTCAGCTTTACGCTTGTCCATTGGATTAGTTAAGTGGATTTCAAGTTCTCCGATTCCAGCTTCAACTCTTGCCATAATTCCAGCGTCGTCAAGCATTTCTTGAAAATACTGAGCTTCTTCATCTAAATCATTGGCATCGTTAGCCGGAACGATGATTGTTGAGCCACCTCGACCTTCGGTTGTTGGTTCTTCCATTTCTTCTTCTAATTCTTCAGATAGCTTTAAACGAATCATTTCTTTGATTTTTGGTTCAAAGGCTTCTTGAAGACTGGCTTTAGCGTTAGCCATTGCACTAGCGCGTACTGCTTTGGCATCTAGGATTGCCTGTTTGTACATTTGTTCCATCTTGTTACTTGATTGTGTAATTGCTTATTGTAGTGTTGAAGCAATATGATTGTTAAGTTGTATAGCGCTGCAATGTAGATCAGCGCATTTTAACAATAAATATATAAAATTTATGTAAACTAAAAAATATACATAAAATATTTTTAACTAACGCAACAATATCCTCCCATATTACATATAATCTCTGAGATCATCTTGTTTGCTCTATCGTATTTATAGTTGTTATTTACAGAATTATATGACTCAGAAAGAGAATCTTTTGGTCTAACGTAAGCTCCAAAAGTAGATGGAGTAGAAACAAAATCCCAACATATCAAATCCAAATCTTCTTCTACTTTAACTAAACCTTCTCCTATTGGAGTAACGGTGCCCATTGCTCTAGATGAAATACCTACGGTTATATTATTTGCAAATAATTGTTTTAATATATTTCCCGATGGTGTTGGTAATATTTCTATATCGCCATATAGATTTTTATCTTGCCACCAAAGTCTTGTTATATTATGAGAAACATTTTTTAAGTTTATTATTGAACTTTCTGGGTGGTCTAATTCACCTAATGCTCTGTTTTCTGATATAGGACCTTTTATATAAAGATCTACTTGAGATCTAAGAGTTTCGTATGGATATATTCTTTTATTAGCATTAGGTTTATCGCAAGCTTGTACAAGACCAGATACAATCATGTTTCCAGACCCATTTCTAGTACTCTCAGATAAAGCTTTTTTTGTCGGAGTAAAAAGACTATGCTCTATTAGTAATTCTTTATTCATTATACTTTATCTTTTGTATATCCACTAATGCCTGCTTTTTTCAACTGTTGTTCGAAACCCGATGCGTCTTGATCTTTTACATATTCTGATTTACCTTTTACATTAAAGCGAGTCGCCTCTTTTTTAATGGCTTTTTTCAAAAACTCTTTTAGTTTAGAGTATTTATCTTTTTTTTCTTCTCTCATCATAAAATAACTATTCTGCACTTGTCTATTTTTTGGAGCATTTCTATTCCATATTTCAGCAGCTGTATCAGCTCCAATTGTTTTAGCGAGAGCTTTTAATTTTGCCTCTAAATCTTTTTGTGCTTCCCACTTTCTAGAATCATCACTCATCTCTGCGTACCAATCATAAGTTTTTATTAGTTTTTCAAATTCATCTTCGTCAGATATTTGACCTTTAAACTTATCAAAAGATCCTCCAAGATTTACTCCTGGTCTAAAGTTTTCGTTTTTTTCTGCTGCTTTGTTTTCAAAATGATTTAGTGTATTCACTTGATAATCTTTTTGTTTACCATTCGTGAATTTTACTGTAGCAGTTCCACCGACATAAGATTCAATTACGCCTGATCCATCGGGGGTTTCTACTTTGGTGCCAGGTGTATATTTGTGATGAGAATCTTCTTTAAGCGATTTTTTTAATGCTTCTTTTAGTTGATCTATTACTTTTTCTTTGCCTGGCATGTCCATTACTGCTGTTATTCCAGCTGCTTTTTTTGGAGTTATTCCCATTTCTTTTACACCTTCTGGCTTTCCTTTTCTATTTTCTGTTTTTGGAGCACTATCAGCTTTATATTTTTCTTGGCCTTTGATCTCTTTCATTCCATTCTCTTTGTCAATCATAGATCCAGGTTTAACTTCTTTCATTTTAAGATTCTCGTCTTGTTTAGCTATTTCTGCATAATTAGATGTGACCAACTCTCTATATGCATTAGGATCTTTTTTCATTTTTTTTGCTATCTTTTCCATAAGAGCTGGTAGCATTTTATCATCAAATCCAGGTTGTTGACTAATTTCAAAAGCTAACGCTTTTAAAAAAGTTTGAAAATTTACATTATCTAGATCTGAGAATCTTCCATATTCATCTTTACCTATTGCTTCTTTATATTTGCCTTCTGATTTTTCTGCAGCTTCTTTAAGAACTTTAGCGTTATCACTATCATAGGTCCAAACTTCAGTTGTGCCGTTTTTATATTTAACTGCTATAATTGGAATCATATCGCCAAGACTTTTAGCGCCAGATGGAGTATTTTTAATCAATTTTTGAATATCGCTATTTGTTGCAAATTTTTTCATATTTTTCCAATCAGTCCCTATTGTTCCTGTTGCTATCACTTCCCCCTTTTTACCATTTTTATCTATTGCGATATCTCCTATTTTAACTTTTTTAGCATCTTTCATAGAAGCTTCCTTAAGAGATTTCTTTCTATTCTCAAAGAATGGTAGATCGTCACTAATAGTAGTAGTCGGAGATCCCATATCTTTATGCGTATTAATCATATCGAGAACATCGTCTATATCTAAATCAGGAAATATTTTTTGAACAAATTTAGCAATATTATTTACATTTCCCCATTTCTCCATTCCCTGCTTTAATAATGAATATGTAAGTTGCGCAGGCGTGAATTGATTTTGTAATTTAAATACTCTTGAATCAATATTTCTACTATCATCATTTATATCTTCTCTATATAGATCTCCATATCCTCCAGTTTCTCTATTATATGTTTCTTCATCGTGATCCATTTGTTTCTCGGTTTCGTAATCCATCCAACCATCTTTCCATGATGCGGCATCATTAGGATCATTATATGGACAATCTTCAAGTGGACGCCCTTTTTCATTATCTACAAATCCTTTTACATATGGATCTTTATAACTCGTATTATCTGGGATCGCTTCAGCAATTATTCTTTTACTTTTAAGAATTTTAATTGCGTCATCTACTGATGTTACAGGTGATACAAATTGAGGAAATTGTTGACGACAGTTTCTAATGAAATTGTCTCTACTCATTTTTCCTTCTGCTAAATCTTGATATTGTTTGCTGATATTTTTCATAATAATAAATATGTTTATCTACCTTGTCCTATGTATTTTTTTGGTCTTGGAGTGTGTTTATTGTAACTTTTTTTTGCTAAACCTTTTTTTCTTTTGCCGAAATTTAATTTGGCGCTAGATCCGCCTTTTACTATTGCTTTTGCCATCTATTTTAATTTCTTTGTCTTTATATGCAAAGCTTTTACTGCTTCTTTTATTTTAAATATTGCGCTTTCAGTATATTTTTTATATTTTAATCCATCAGAACTTTCGCTTAATTCTAATTTTAATCTCTCCATATATTCATATAACTTATGAATCTCTTCTACTTTACGTTTAACAGATTTAACAGCTTGATGAAATTGTTCTGGATTTTTACGAGACTTTACTTCATTTTTAAAACGAGAATAGTTTTCATTTAATCCAACTAAACTTTCAACTTCTCCATAACTATGAGGATATATGTCATCTACTAAATCCATTATAGCATTATACAATCTTGTGTTAGTATATTTTATCTTATCAATAATTTGCAATACTTTTCTATAATCTTGTGGACTAAATACTTCATCAACTATTTGATTCATTTCTCTTAAAATAGATAACTTATTTTCGTTAGTCTTTGATTTTGATAATTTAGCTTCTAATTCTTTAGCGTCTTTTACTTTTTGTTTTTTAAGATAATCTGACCAATCAGTTCCATAATGTAGTACTGGTAATGATTTTTTAGTTTTTTTCTCTATACCAACTAATATTTTTAATTTTTTTATTCTGTCTTCTGCGCTTGCTTTCTGAGATGATGAAGCTTCTTTATTATATGCTTCTACTCTAGCTAATTCATCAGCATTAGTTTTTATTTTCGATTTGTCGTAAGCTTCGCTTAATCCTTTTTGTTTTGCTTTAGACGCATCAAAATGTTGTTTAGCTGCCTTCTTTCTTGCAGGAGTTACAGTATTTTTAGATTGCATTCCTGGTTTGGACTTAACCGTTAATAGCACAGATGAAGCATCATCATGATCAGCCGCTGTAAAGTCTTTATGCGCAGGATTATTAAAATCCATGTAAATGTCTTTGCCTGATTTTGTTTTTCCTATTGCCTTAGCTTCATTTATATTCGAATTAGATAGCATAGCAATTGCCATATCTATTTTTTCTAATTGATCTCCATACATATCAGCAATAGGACCACCTTCTAATTCTGCTTCTTGTTCCATATCACGCATTATTTGAGCTCTCTTCATTTGGAGTGCTTTAATTTTGCTTGCATTTTTGGATATCGCTGGTTGTAATTGCGGTCTTGATTCACGATCTCTTCTAGCTCTTGTTGCCATTAGTACGGGATCATTTATATCCATTTCATTTAATCCCCAAAGATCTTTATATTCAAATCCACCTCTGTCTTTAGTATGTCCAGGACGAAAGTTTTTATCTTGTGTATATCCAGATAAAACATCTTCATCAATGTATCCTTCAACATTATTTTTGCTCTTTATTCCATTCTGCTTTAATGTATCAATTAACTCCTCTGCAGCCATTACACTATATGTGGTATACACATCTGAACCTTGTTTCTTTATATCATTGCTTAAAGAATTTGAGTCATCTATAATAGCGAGCGCTCTTTTAGCGTCTCTTACATCGACTTGAATAAAGTACTCTTGTTTGTTTTCTTTAAATGGATTTTGTTTTTTAGATGGCATATCCATAGCTGGTAAATAAGCTTCACCAGCGCCTGTTACATTTCCACCCATATCTTCTTTAAAGTATTCTTGAACTTGTATTGCATCTCCATTTAATCCTTTACTCTCAATGTAGTCTACGAATCTTTCAAGTTGGTTTTGGTCAGTTACATAATAAACATCTGGACCATCATGTATATAATCTACATCTGCTTCAAAATCATTCAAAAATAAATGATCTATATCCTCATCGTCGATTGTAAACATTACTCTACCTTCGTTAATTGGTTCTCTTAATTTTTGAGTAGCTAATTGTTGATTAAATTGATCTTTTGCCATCTGCTTTTTTAATTTCATCTATTAAGTCATAACATTGTAGTATTCCTATAACAGTTTCGTCTTTTATAGATTTACTCTCTTCTATAGGTTTCACTAATTTGTTTATTTCTTGTAACTTTATCTGCAAAACCTTGTCATCTGTAGACTTTTCAATATTTTTTAATTGAGATTTTATGTCAGATATTCTTTCATTTAAATAAGTTACTAAAGAACTAGTATCAGCTATGCTATTAATATAATTTTTTAATATAGATTTTTGAATATCGCTTAATATATTATACTTTTCATTGAATTTTTCTACTAAAATTTTATATGCAAGCAGTCTTACATCGCTATCTTCTTTCATAAAATCTTCCATTATTGATTGTGGAGCTTTTTTATGTGATGCATCTAGCGATAAGTGTTCTAATAGCGTTATTTTATTTAAAATTATTTGTTTAGTATTGGTAGCTTTGCTGTTTTGAGATTCAAAAAGCGTATATAAACATGCATATTGTCTATAGTTATCTACTTTTGCCTTGAAAAAATCATCGATATCATAAAAAGATTTTATCTCTTTAATTAGATTATATTTTAATTTAGATAATTTTTTTTCATCTAATTTTTTATATTGCTCTAATAAAGTTGCTAACAACATATCAGCACGCGTCTCGCTTAATTTTTCGCTTTTAGCTAAAGCACTATATAGCGCATACTCTTTTGTTAATTCTGTGTCTGAAAAATATTTTTTTATTATTTTTATAGACTTGGAATCTTTATTGTTGATAAGATCTGATGTTGTCTGTCTTACTAGCAATTCAAATAGAATGCCGGTATTTCTATATTTTGAATGTTTTACCATGGCTTTTTATACTGTTAATAAATATATGGCGTTTACTTTAAATCTTGTTTAATATTGTCTTCGCTTAATAATGAAGGTGAATCATATAATTTTGTACTTCTTCCCATTTTTTCTAATGTAGATTTGTGTTTTGCCAGTTCTATTTGTGTGGATTCATATGTTAATGGTCCGCCTTTATACGTAACTTTTAAAGAATCTTCTGATTTGCCTTGGCCGTCTTTCATTCCTTTCTTTCCTATTGCGTCTCTTCCGAAAACTGATGCATCTGTACCGATTTTAGATTGGTATTTTTTCGGTCTTCCAGGGCCATCTAATTTGTCTTCATCGTAACCAACTGGAATATCTACTGGGGAATCACCTTTGCCGCCATATAGACTGGCTAATTGGTGAGGAGTTCCAAATACTTGGCTAGTTTCTGATGGATCATTGCCTTCTTCTTCAATTTGTTTTAATCTAAATGCTTTTTTCTTGTCTTCTACTATCATGTCTTCCATTTCTGCATATTGATCTTCTGAGAACTGGAATATTTTATCGTAAATAAAATCTTTTGGTAATAGATTTCCTTCCATTGCGTCTTTAGCTAGTGCTACTTTCTCTTTAAATAGAGCAACTCTTTCTTGCTCATATATAATAGATGGATTTGTTAATGATAATGAAAAATTAGCAGCTGATTCATTAGTATATCCATTTGCATATAGATGAACGAGAGCGACTTTAGTCAATTCTGATATTATAATTCTTTGTAGTCTTTCTATCGTTCTAGCAAACCTAATGTCTTCTGCTGCAAGAGTTGCCTTTCCAGTCAAATCTTTTTCATATCCCATAAATGCTTTAGGAATTTTTAGAGCAGCAAAAAGTTTTTCTCTAAAATATTGTACATCTTCTATAGCATTATATTCTAATCCTTTAGCAGTATCAATTCTAGTAGACTGATCATTTCCTCGTACAGGTATAAAAAAGTCTTCTAATAAATTTTGTTGATTATATTTAAGATTGTATTGCCCATTATGATCTATAAGAGGAGTTTTTTTCATCTTATTAATCATTCTTTGCATGTAGTTTTCTACTTCGTTTGGAGGTATTGCTCCTACATTCACATAGAATGTTCTACGTTCTGGAGCACGAGTGATACGATGAATTAACATTGCATCCTCTATAAGAGTATATTGTTTAAATAACTTTCTTCCTGGTTCTAAGTAACTTCTGCCATACGGCAAATAATTGACATCACCAGTTAGTCTAAAATGCGCCATTTCAAAGTTATCAAAGTATACTCCAGGATCTTCATTATTATATGCGGATGAGAATCCTGATGTTGTTCCAAGAGCTCCAAGAGGATCATATTTAAATCGCACTTCATTTGGATTTGATGGATTGTATCCTTCTTGACGTATAATATTATATGCAGAGAATGGAATAACATTATATACTCCAAATTTTTCTGCTATTTCTAATTTCAAGTAAAAATCTCCGTATTTGCACATATTTCTTATCCAAGCCCATAAAGTAAATTCTATATTTAATACTGAATAGAATAGATTGTATAGTATTTTTTGTATATTTTCGTCTGATGATCTAATCTGCAAGACTTCTCCCTGTTCGTTTTTAAGCGTACATTCGTCAGCTATAATATCTAATGCGGATGAAACTATAGCATCAGTATCCATAGCGTCATAATCAGCATATATTTGAACCCTAGCTGATTGGTAGTTTTGCGCTAGATTCAAATTGACTCCATACGCAGTAGATGTTGTATATATTTTATGAAATCTATCTACTAAAGCATTATTTTGTATAACACCATTTGTTTGGATTCTGTCTACGTCCATTACTTTTAATGCACCTTCTCCATTATTTCTTATGATTACATCTGTAGAAAATAATCTCCTTAACGTAGAAAATAAATTATTTTGTTTTTGTTGTTCTGCCATATTTTTTATTTTATAGTAACCAAGTTAAATCCTCGTTACCTGTTCCTTGAGTATTTGTAATTTGCATAGACCACGGATTTTGATTGTAATTGCTATTAGCATTATACAACATAGAATCACTATTAGTTTTAGAGAAATTATTTAGACTATTATACGTTAAACTCTCTGCTGTTTTTCTATATCTTAATGAAGTCTCTCTTAAATACATTCCTATAGAAAAAGACATAACCAAATCATCATGATAACCAGACATTGCTTGTTGTTTATTATTTTTCCATATAAAAACTCTAAATTCTTCTAATAATCGTCTAGATCTAATTGTGGCTATTTTGTTTTCTATAGAATCCCTCATTTTTTCTATGGCTAAAGGTCTAGTTCTTGGAGACATTGTAAATCCTGCGACAAGGCCGTCTGATCTTTGGTATTTATTAAGATATGTTTCAAAATCAGCAGTTCCTTCAGATCTTATGCTATAGTACATATTTGAATATCCGCTCTCTTGTATCGATTGAACTACATCCCAACCAATATTTGCATTTTCTACTACTAATAATGCTTGATTATACTCGGTCGCACAAGAAATTAATATATTTGCAAACTCCCTTGTTCCAATTTGTGATTGATATTCTGCTACTTGAGTCATTGTATCAATATCAATAATATGAAAAGCTGAGTAATCGCTTCCATCTCCTCTAGCTACGTCAGCTACTACTGCGTAGTATTTCATAGGATCAACATATTCCCATATCCAATAAGACTTGTCCACGAATCTTTTTTCTATAGGTTCTGTAATCATATTTTGCTCATACCAACTAAGAATCTCTGGTTCTATTACTGTATTTCCTGAACTCAAGAAATCACAATCACATTCTTGCGCTGCATTTCTTTTTCCTAAATCTACATCTTGTTCATCTCTCCACGCTTGATCTCTTTCTGGATGTACTGTCCAAGGTAATGAAATAGGTATAAAGTTATTTTCAGATTTTTGAGCTGTTGTATATGTTTTATGAAACCAGTTACCTATACCATTTGGAGTAGATAGTGATATACATCCTCCTCCTGTGGCAAGAGTCATTTTAGCCGCTGTATATATAGTTTCTATATTATCGATAAATGCGGCTTCATCTATAATCAAAAGAGATACAGCCTCAGAACGACCTGCGTCACTGGCTGCAGATACCGCTTTGATTTGAGATCCATTCGCCAATCTTAAGCTTAATCTATTGTTTTCTGTAGCAGCGGCTCCTATTTTCAACCATATTGGTAAGTTATCGTAAGCGAATCTAACTTTCGTAACCATGTTTTTTGCTGTGTCTTGTTTTGTTGCTATGACAAGAACGTTTTTATCTTTATTAAAGATCATTAGCCACAAAGAATACGCAGATACGAGTGTAGAGATTCCCAGCTGTCGAGATTTATTAATGATTGAGTCTGGATATTTTTGGAAAAGTCTAAGTACTTTTTCTTGGAAGGGATATAAATCGAATAGTTGTCTTCCTCGTTGAGGATGTTGAATCATGTAATACTTTTTCATAAAGTATACAGGATCTTGAGAACATTTTATGAACTCTTCTTTAATTCTCTCTTTTATGTTTGATTGTTCTGACACGAATAGTCTTTAATTTATAAATATATATTTTATGCAGTCAATTATAACTGTATAACTATTCGGTGCGTATTATATTATTTTATAAGCATATATCCAATAAGGCCAATAATTGCACTCATTGATATTTTAGTATATAATAATTTAGCTTTTAATCGTTTATTGTCTTTTCTTAAATCATCTACCCACAATTCTTGAACTTTAAATTTCTGTTGTTCATTATTTAGCATATCTTTGTACATTTTTGTCTTTTCTTGATATCCAGAAATAATACTATCTTGTACTTCTACTTTTTTCTCTGTAAATGTAAGTCGCTCTTTAGTTAATTCGTGTATTGCTTTTACGCTATCACAACCAACTAATTGTTGTACCATCGCTTTAGCAGCTGGCGCTGGTATGTGTAATGTATCTTGAGATATGACTGTTATTGGTATCAATAGCAGAATAAATAATATTTTTTTCATTAGTAATTAAATCTATTTCTTAAAAATGAGTCTACTTGAGTTGTGTTATATGATTGTGTTTCTCTGCTAACTTCATGATAGTATTCTTTAACTATCATAGTTTTTTCTTTGATATTGTTTATTTTAAATTCTATATCAGTTAGTTTAGTTTCGTAATCGTATATAATACTATCAACTTTTTTTTGTCGCTCAATTAATGCATTATTAACTTTTGTAAGTGAATCTATTGTATTTTTATATTCTATTGGAATTTGTGGTTTTGTAGTAAAAACATGAATTAATACATATAAAGCAAATAATATTGCTATAGCTCCTAAAATTATGTATATTATATTTTTTTTCATAGATTATATTACTACTGATACTAATCCGTTTTGAGTTTCTTTTACTATGACCATCGCATCGAGAAATGCGAATATTAATGCTTTTATATTTTTTTTCTTTTTAGCAACATCTAGTTCGTCTACCATATAATTAATTTTATCAGATTTAAGTAAATCTTTAATTGTATCAAATTCATTTACATAATCTATAAATTGTACTTCTCTACCTTTAGGCTCATCAGCTGCTGCCATTACTTGTTTTAGGGATAATTTCGGTTGATCTACTTCAAAAGTATCATTAACGTTTGCGTATGTTTTTGCGACTCCATATTCGCCTTTTATGTAAGATAACCCTTCTACATTATGCATGATCTTTCTTACTAGTTTTGGAGGATTTTCCATAGCGATAAAGCCATCGATTCCGTACATATCAAAGATGGGTTTATTTTTTATGGTTAATTCTTCTTTTGGTATAGGCAATATTACTCCATCTAGTATTATTCCAAAATACGAAGCTAATTTTGGCATATACGTTATCCACATTCCAGCTGATCCTTCGAATAGATGAGAATCACTTGCAAATGCTCTCCCTTGGCTTTTCACATATTCGTATACTAGTGTATACAACATCTTTCCTATTCCTTGACCTCTCAATTCTGTTGCTAAATTAGACCACTCTACTGTTTCTACTACTATATCGAAAGCTTTTTTCAGATTATATCTACGATAGCTAGATGTATTTGTTTGCATAACCGCTACAAAAAACTCTTTAACTTGCTTAGCTGATTTGTTTACTAAATAGTATTCATAGTCGGATTTACCACTGGTTTTTAATATTAACATGTATTCTCCAGATTGAGTAACAATCTTGGTTCTTTTAGCTAATGATTTTGTAAATACTTTGTTGTTAATCGGTAATTCTAAATAGTTAGCGTCTTCAGGTAAACCCCTGTCTAGATCATTATCTATATCCAAACCAGATATCGCATAGTCAGCCATGTCTTCTAAGTTTTTAGAAGATGCGTGACCTTTTGAAAATGTAATTTCTTTTACTATTTCTAATAATCTAATCATATTAGTCTTCTTCTTGTTCTTCTGATGATGGATTTTCTACTGCGTCTATTTTCTTTTTTACGTCTTTTATTTTTTTCGGTAAATCTCCAACAGCTTTTTTGTAAGCAGTTACATTAGTCAATACTTTTCCTTGTGGAGTATCTTTTGTAAACTTAAATATAATGTCTTTTAATTTACCTTGAAGTAGTTTTAATTCTTTTTTATTTTTATCTAATTCTTTTGCGCCTTTATCATTTTTCGCTATCTCTTCATCTGAAGGTTCTTCTTCTTCGTCTGCCTCTAATAGTCTTTTATTCCCTATTAGAGTTAGATTATTTTCTATTAGATATTTTTGTAAGTTAAAGCTCATAATTATTTTTTTACATTATTTGGAAATAATCATCTTGAGTACATGTTATATCTATTTCCATTTCGTATCCTAGAAAATCTAAAACTTTTTCTATGCCTTCTTTAAGAAGCTCTTCTATTTTTTTTATGCCATCAGATATGAAATCTATTAGCTTATTAAATTTTTCGTATAAATAAGAAAAGAATTCTTTTATTTTATCTAATATATCTATCTCATTTATTTGATTACTATTCATCACTTCATCAAGACTTTCTTGTTTTTCTACTAAATCTTTTAAAAGTAATCTAACAGAAGAAAAGAATGTATATCCAGCTTTTTCTCCTTTTTTCTTGTATGAAACAGATTTGAAACCAACTACTAATTTTGTGAGATCAGCAACTTTAGCTACCATAGGAGAAGATAATTCTGATATATCTTCTATTTTTACTTGAGTAAAATCATTGTTGAATGCTATGACACAGTTTGCTTCAGCTGCAGAATCTACACCAAATTTTTGTTCTCCTGTCATAGCCTCATATACAAAAGCTTTTTTAAATTCAGGATTTTTAGTAAACGCGTTATTTAATTCTTTTTGTAGTTTTGCATTCGCAGCAATCGCGGTATCTAGAATTTTTTTGGCGTTTTTATTTATTTCAGATTTTAATTTTTTTGGATCTGATTTTCTTAATTCGGCTGTATTTAATTTATCTGTTTTTGTATTTACTGCCATTTCAGATATAGCATCTAATATATTTTTTTTAATTTTTTTATTTAGTCCAACTGTATTTGCAGCCGCTAATACGGTGGCTTTAGATTCTTGTTGAACTGCACTCATTAATTGTGCAGGCCCTTTTTTTGCAGATAATTTTAATTTTTGATCACTAGATAGTAAATCTGTTTTTGGTTCATCTTTATCTTTTCCTGTTTCATCCAACCAAAACTTAGTAGTTGCTTCTTTTCTACCTGAATATTTTTCAATTTTCGTATTATATTTCTGAGAATATGTTTGCAATTCTTTAAAAACTTTTTTAAATTTAGCCAATTTCGGTGGTACATCTTCATATTTTAGAGATGCATTCCATAATACAACTGCAAGAGTTTCTGCATCCTGTCCTGAAACTTTAACTTCTAATAAATTTTTTAATATATCTGTTTCTTTCATATTTTTTGATTCTTCTAAAGATTCAGACTCTTCTCCGCCTTCTGCTGGTGGTGTTTCTCCTTCTGCTGGTGGTGTTTCTTCAGTTGCTGCAGTATCTTCTGTTGATTGTTCTGCTCCTTCTGGTCCTTTTACTTTTAATGGACTTCCAAATCTTAATAACCTAGTTATCGCCATCATCGCAGCTTGTTGTTGATCCAACGTCATTAAAAAGTAATTTTTACCAGCTATAGTAGCTTGATACGCTTCACCCATAAAAGTTAAGAAAAAATACTGATTATTGTGTAGAACAATTTTAAAAGTACTAGGTTTATATGCTATGATGTATATCCCTGTTAGTAATTCCTTGAAATTTTCAGACATCAAATTTACTAAAACTTGTTTTAGATTGTCATATTTTTTCAATATAAAATTCATTGGATCATCTTCGAATGTTTTCGGAGATGGTTCCATTTTTACATCATTCTCTAAAAGTTGTTTTATTATATCTAGTTCTTTCATTTATTGTAATTATTATAATTCGTGATATCCAACATTTGCTTGATCTATATAATTTTGAGCTTGAGAGATGTGATCTTGAATCCATCCGGGCAAATTCATCTCTTCTTCGCCGATCTTTTGCATCAACTCCTCAGCGTTTCTTATGATATCTTGCAATAAATTTTGAGCCATGCCTACTTCATGATCCTCTCCAGATTCTTGAGATTCGTAAGAATCAGATTGATCATAGCCACATTCCATGCATAAACCTTCATACATCATTCCTCCGCACTCGTTGCACATCTTATTTTCATTTATTGGTACGCATTTATCTTTTCCATTTTCGGTACCAGCATATCTATAACCTCTCCAACATGGAGTTCCATCTATACCTTTTTTCTTTTCAGTTTCGTTTTGAGATAGTTTAGGCTTAGACGTAGTATATTGTTTCATGCCTATATTATACGTTGTGTCTCCGTAATTTTCTTGTTGTTTCTCTATATTTTTGGCTACACTTTTTTCCCAACTAGATATTTTTTTATCTTTGTCTCTGTCGGCTAATTCAGGTTTTTTAAGACCTGATTTTTCATATGATACTTCTGTTAAAATTTCTTTAAGCTTTATCATTATTTTTTATTTTTCTGGATATTTGGTTTATATTTACCATTTTCTACAAGACCAATATCTTGGTGTTGTTCTATCTTTTGCTGTATCACATTTATGTCTTGCTCTAAAAGATTTTCTTCTTGCGGGGTTATTTTTTTTAATTTTTACCCCTTTTTGACCAAAGTTTACTTTTATTACATTGCCTTGTTTATTTTTAACATATACTTTAAATTTCTTTACATCTCCTGCCATTGGTTTTCCAAGCTGAACATTTCTACCTTGATATTCAGCTTCGTGCAATTTGTTAACATGTTCTAAAATATATTCTTTTAGACACATCGGACAGAATTCGCCTTCGTTTAGTTCATGTACATGTTTCAATTATTGTAAATTTTCAAGTTTATATTTTGTACTTTCTATCAATTTAACTATTTCATCTACTTCATTTTGAATATAACTATCTTGAGGAATGCTTTTTCTAGCAGTTTCTACATATTGACAAAGTGCTTGAAAATACATTAAACATTCATCATCCTCTTTAAATTGAGAAGGACTGCTATATCCACGTACTATTCCATAACGACCTTGTGTGCTTTCAATAAGACCATCAATCAATCCAACGATTTCATCATAATAAACATTCAAAGCTTCATGTTTTGCAAGAGATCCAGGACCAGTAGTTTGCAAATGATATATGTGAGCTTGAGTGCGACTAGAGAATAGAGTAGATACAAATTTTACAAATTGTTCCATTATTTTTTATTTTTTGTTTTTTTTTCTTCTTTGTCTTCTATTTCTTTTTTTGATTTTTCTATTTTTTCTAACTTTGAAACGAAGTCATCTATTTTAGACACTAACGATGCTATCTTATCTCGGTATTTTGAAGCATTTTTTGGATCTTCTTTTACCATATCTAATTGATCCTTTCTTTGCTTTTCTAAAGTATCTATGGCTTTTTTTATTTTATCTGATACTACAGATTTTTTATCTTCTATTAATTTTTCTTTTTTCAAAAAATCTTCGTATAATGAATTTGCTGTATCATTTGCTATATCTTCATCTGCGTATACAGCATGAATTTGATCTGGCACTATTTCATGTCCAGCTCCTATGCCCATTAATGGGTCTATAGGTTTTACTAATGATGTTAATTCACAGCCTGAATATGGTTTTTTTACTGCAAATAATTGAGTAATTGCTCCTGTAATATTTTGTTCCATTTGTTCTCGTATTGATAATTTTTTTTGTGGTTTTTTACCTTCTGCATGTATTTGTAATGCAGCTATGTAACTATCTAAATTTTTTTTTGTGCATCCTACTTTCTCTCCACGAGAACCGTCTTGCTTTTTTTTGTATACACATTTATTTTTACGGTCTATACTATATGGCATATATCTTTATTTTATAAATATTTTAAATCTTAGTGTTTTTTAATTTTTCTATATTACTTTTTATTTCTTTATATATTTTACTTTTATCTATTTGTCCCCAGTCTTCTACCTCTCCATTTTCTGTAACAAATGTATCGTTTTGTTTAACCCATGATTCTAAAGCTATTTCAAAATCTTCCAATGACGAATTTTTATTAAGATTCATTATATTTGATTTATAATCTTGCCAATTTCCCTCTAATTTTATTTTTGTTTCCATTTCAGCAACACAATTAACGCATTTAGCGTGGATTGAGTACATTTTTTTATTTGCTACAGATGCTTTCATAGGTTGAGAACAGTTAGGACATGATAATGGAAGAGTTGTTATATTCTTTATATCTTGCAACTTACTTATAGATTGCTTAATTCCATTTTTTATTGTCCATTTTTTTCCATTTTCTTCCCAAACATCGCCCTCGGAATGATCTAGATTCTTTTTTTCCCAACCAGTTTGTACTTGTGTTCTATCTCCGGCATTACCAGTAATAATATTTCTCATTCTTTGTACTGTACTTTGAGAAAATTCTTTTTTTAGTGTTGAATTTTTCATAATCGAAACTTTTTTAGGATTGATATTGTTTGTGAAATGTTTTTATGTGTTATTCCAATGCCACCCGCTTGTTGCCATGGTTTTATATTCGTATAAAAATCATCGATAAGAATACTATTCTTTATTTGATCAGGCGTTAAGCCACTTAATACATTTTGTTTTTCTCCGCTTTGTTCAAATAGGGTTTTTGCTGGTTTAGGATTAAGATTATTTTTTATCCATATTAATTTTCCTTCAACAGCATATTCAAATGTACTTGGACTCGATAATATATTAGCATTATATTTTGAAATATATGACCACAGCTCTTGTCCGCCTGGATACCATGGCATTTTAGACCAGAAATCTACTCCGATATCATCTATAGCTCTTTTTAATATAACAGCGCCTTTTTCTTTTCTGTATTCAGAAACTGATATTCCATAATAGTGATCAAATTGCGCTTCAAAATCACATAGAACTCCATCCATATCGCAATATATAGTGAATCTACTACTTATTGCTTCTATCATTAATTTTTTTAAGGGAGATTCGTATATTAATTCATTTTTCTTACCAAATTCTCTCATTATTACTCCAGATAACGCGTTTGCTTCATTTTCTATTTCACTGCCAGTATCTCCTGATTGCATCTCTAATCGATTTTCTTCTTTTTGTTTATGATGAACTAATTCATGAGATAGTGTTCTTAGTATATCTGCTAAATTTCTATTACCTATATACACTTCTATATGATCTTCTGAAGGAACATATCTTCCAAAACTTCTATTATCGATTGTCCATTGTCTTTGCGATACAAATTTAATATTTGGCATTTTTTTAATGCCTAAACTATTTTTGCAATACAATAAAAACTCTCTTATAATCGATATCTTATCGTCTATTGTCATTGTATTATTTTTGTTAACATGCCAAAAATATCTTTTGTAACTCCAGAATTGTAGGCTGCTGTAGGTACAAATTTTGCGAATTCATCGTAGTCTCCTGATTTTATTGCGGCTCTCATTTGAGTAGCTGATATCCTTCCAAATTGATCGGGTATAATTATTTTTTTAATATTTGGATATTGCTCTTGTAATTTTTTAAAATAACCTAAATCTTCTGATTCTTCTTTGGCCGCTGCTACATATATAGATTTAAGTTGTTGATTATTTGCTGCGAATCTAAAGATATCTCGTATTGGCGTGCCTTCCGTAGATTTCATAACTTTTATTTTGTTATTGGGCTTTGATTTTAGATAATCTGTCCATATTGATAAACTGTCATCAGCTGTTATACCGAATTTTTCTACATTACTAATCACAACATAGACTATATTAACTCTTTTATCATCTGCCAAATAATTTGCCGCTTCAAAGTGACCTTTATGCGGAGGTTTAAACTTTCCTGGGAAGAAACAAGGTCCGGTTTCTGGATTGACTTCAGCTAGAATCTGTTCAATTATCTCTCTTCCTATTTGACTATAATCACGCATTTACAAAATTTGTTATTTTTGATTGGATTGAATTAATATCATCGAATTCTATATCGTTTAATTTAGACATTTGCGCTTTTATTTTTGCATTCATATCTGATATTTTTTTATTTGCCTCGGCTCTTTCTTCAGGAGATTTTGGTTTTCCTCTAACTTTGAAAGGATCAAAGAAAGTTTTCTTAACTGCAGCATCATTTGGATCAAAATCTTTAAATTTAACATCCTCATCTTTATATCCCCTATACACTATTAAATTTTCTCCAAAAGCTTGTCTATAGATATCAATATTGTCAATTAAGCTTGACCAACTTTTCAATATTATTGCCGGCATTAGAGTTCGACCGCCTTCATCTCCTCTATTTATATTTCTTTGAAGTGATATATCTGGAGAAACAATAATAACGATCATCATGGTTTTATATCCTAAATCTTCTAGCTCTTTTTTCTTCTTAAGAACTTCTCTTGAAGAAGCTCCAGTACCGTCAATTATTACATTTTGTAAATTGCTTTTTAAATCTAAATACTTTTGACTAATTATTTTTTGGGCAGCACCCATTTGTTTTGCGGCTGTAGATAAATCTTCTGATCCTTTAAATTTTCTAAAATCCAAAGGCAAATTGGATTTGGATAGCAGTGGTTCATATTCATCATCTATATTTAGAACTGTGAACTTGCCAATTTTATCTATGTATTTTTTTCTAAATGTTGTTTTTCCTGAAGCCGCCGATCCTCCCATAAAAATTGCTAAAGGTTGATTTTTAGACTCTAAAAGAAGTTTTGTTAAGCTTATCATGGTAATAAATATTAGGTTTTATAGCTTTATACTATTTGGTAAAGTCAACATCTCTATATCTTGTTCAGGATGCATCATTTTGTATGTGTCGTATGTATGTAGAAACATTTTAAAATAATCGTCTATGCTTTTTTCGCCCTCTTTAAGCTCCCATCCATGACCTTGAATTCTTTTTCCTGTCTTATCTGCACCTCTTTTACTAGATTTTAACCATAAAATGCCTGTATGATCTACTTTCTTATTATACATCTCTTCATAGGCTTTTACATATGCAGACATTTGTAAATAGTGGCTAGTGTGAATAGCAGTCGAGGTTTTTATATCTATAATCCACGTTTTATCATTTAATTCTACTAAAAGATCTAATGTACCTGAATATTTGTAAGTGTCGGAATACATAAACTCTTCTGACATTATTAATTTAGGCTTGTATGTAGTCCAAAATTCGTAAAAACTAAGTATCATTCTCCATACGTACGTATTATAATTAACATATCCATCTGGTTCTATCCATCTGATTTCTTCACCTCTTAAAATACGTTCTGCAGCATTATGCACTTGATTTCCTTCATCTCCAGCGCGTCTCATAATTATATCAGAATTATGGCCAGAATCTTTTAGCCAAGTTTCAAAAAAAGCTCCTTTTGGAAAATATCCAAGTACTGTGGTAACTGATGGATAATATACGCCTGGAGATCTTTGATAGTATCTTGCGTCAGGAAGCGTTATCTGTCTTAGATCTGGATCGGTTTCTACGATCATTTTAAAACGCTTGTCTTTAAAAATGTTTTGGGTTTTGTTTATCATGCTAATTGCATTTTTTTTATGAATAATTCTGTGAAAGTGAGTTGTTTTGCTTGTTGTAATAATGGAACCATATTTTCAAATCCTAAATCAGATGGATCTTTGCCTTGTAATTCTAACAAATATACGTCTTTTCCCATATCTATAAGTTTTTCTGCGTAAGACATAGATTCTTTTAGCGCGTCTTTATCTAATGCAAGATAGACTGTTTTTACTTGCGATTCTACTAATTTCATCATAACTGCTTTTGGAATAGTTTTGCCAAATAAGGGTATAGCGTTTCTTTTTATGGCTATGGCGTCAAATACTCCTTCGCAAAGTATTACTGGAACTCTCCAATTTATATGATATTCAAAGCCAATTATTTCTGATTTTGAGCAACTAGGAGCATCATATTTTAAATATGGATCTAGTTCGAATGATCTAGCTATAAAATAGTTTATCTTTCCGTCTTTATCGTAAGATGGAATTATAATTCTATTTCTATACTTTCCAGATGTACAATAGCCGATGTTGTATCTTTTTATATCATATTGAGTAATTCCTCTTTTTTTAATATAAGATAAAGCTTGCCTATACTCTAAATTTATACTATTAGGTATTATACTTAATGGTATAAATTCCTTAGGAAGAAAAACCGCAGTGGGATTATGATCAGTTAAAGATGTGGTATCATTCTTAAAATAGCTTTTCATCTCAACCAACTTTTCTGTTTCTACACCTAACTTTTTAAATAATGAAACCGGTGATTTTCCTTTGGTTGGCGGATGACAAGTCCAACAATTATATTGGCCGCTTACAATGTTTACAACAAGCTTGGGTTTTTTATGTTTACATACAGGACATTGAAACATGTAATCTTGTTTATTTTTGTCTGGTTTTGACTTACCAAGAACAGATTCTAATAATCCTAAAATATATTTACTATTTTCCATGGTACTAATATAATCATTATTATTTAAATAAAAAATATTTTTTTAATGTACCATAAAAATTTATTTCTTACTAATACTTTTTATGATTATGTTTATGTATCAAATGTGGATCGCGTGTCATGAACCGTAGCTTGGTTGAATTCCATGAGCGAGTTTAGGATGTGAGGCCAAATCCACTACCAGGCGCTAAGATCAAGAAAACAATGCGTCAGGTATATAAAAATAGCGACTCATGAAAAGCTAATGAATATCGAGTATCGACGGGGTTAAATTCCGCAGGGCATTAGTAATAAGTTTGATCGTAAAAAATAAAATCACCGAAATTAAAACAGGTATACCCTGAAAATTTTCTATTCAATATGCTTGAAAAAAAATTAACACAACAAGAACTAGATGCAATATACATGTTTTTATCAATTTCATTTTCTGATATGGATGATAATGAACGACTATATTGGACAGCAATACTAATGGAAAATGATCCTGATTTTGATGACGACGAAGATGATGAAGATAATTATAACACCGAAAAATAATATTATATGATTACATTAAAAGTTCTTACATTGAATGGTTGCTCGTATTGTGATAATTACAAACGCTTATTAGATTTACGAGATATTAAATACATAGAGATATCTTGTTCTGACAATGAGAATTGCAGTTGGTGCGATAGCATAGAAGCATTATCTGGATCTGAATTATATCCTATGACAATTGTTAACAATCAATTATTGTTGTGTATGACGGATAATTACGATATGCTAGGCAAATCAATAAAACATAATAATTACACAATTCAATATTATAAAGATTCGGCATCAATATATAAACACATATTATCAATCATATAAAAATAAATGTTATGAAAATTAAATTAACTGCTGAGCAAATATTAGAAAATGTTACTAAATTCTATGAATATATAGACAAGTATATCACTGGACAAAGGAAAGATCAACTTATTAAATTCTATAAAAGTATTGAGCAAACACTAATTGAGTCGCCAGCATCATCTAAAGAGTCTCATCATAATTGTTTTCCAGGAGGATACTTAGATCATATTTTACGAGTTACAGAAATGGCAATAGTTATTGATAGAGTGTGGGATAAATTCAATCAAAAGAAAAATTATACATTAGAAGAATTGGTATTTTCATGTGTCAATCATGATCTTGGTAAATTAGGCACAAATGAACAACCATTCTATGTACCCAATGATTCAGATTGGCATGTTAAAAATCAAGGAGCTCATTTTAAAATCAATAATAAGATCAATCACATGAGAATAGCAGATAGGAGTTTATATTATCTGCAACAAGCTGGTATTCCAGTAACAGAAAACGAGTTTTTAAGTATAAAACTACATGACGGACTTTACGAAGAAGGTAATAAGCCTTATTATATAACATTTTCAGAAGATACTTCGATAAAATGTAATCTACCATATGTGATACATCAAGCTGATTTAGCGGCATCAAGAATAGAAAACCAAAACAAATAATATAATATGATAACAACAATTATGCTAGTCTTATGGCCAGTAACAATATTAACATACATTATATACAATCTGTATAGAAAAAATGTAAAAATAGAAAATATGTTAATAAAGCAATCTTCATTTGTTAATATGATTATTCTAACATTTAGAGAACTAACAAAAACAACAGATCAAATTGATGCAAGAGTGTGGTCTCAATCAGATCCAGAACTTGAAGCTCTTTTTAATACAGTAAAAGAATTACAAGAAAAAATCAAAGACTTTTTAGATAATGAATAATTTAGAAGAAGTGCAACTTTTCACAAAATCTGGAAAGCCGAGAAAACGTAAACCAAAAACAAAGAACGTATATTTCACAGAGGAAACAGAAGAAGCGATTCTGAAATATAGATCGGCAAAAACATATGATGAAAAAAATCGCTTGTATAATGAAAAGATTCACTATGCGTTTTATAAGTTGGCAGAAAATATTATTCATACATTCAAGTTTTATTACACTGACGTAGATAATATAGAGGATCTTAAATACGAAGTTATTTCTTTTCTTTTACAGAAAATAGACCTATATGATCAAAGCAAAGGTCGAGCGTATTCGTATTTTGGAACTATAGTAAAAAGATATTTAATTTTATATAATCAAAAAAATTATAAAAAATTTACGTCAAAGATTGATTTTAACGAAATACACAATGAAGAGAATACAATAAATAAACTAATAGAAGAACCCATTGAGTCTGAGATAGACAGATCAGCTCTTCTTGACGCATTTATCAAACATATTGATGATAATCTAATAGATTTATTTGATAAAGCAGATGAGCTTAAAACAGCTGATGCGATATTAGAAATACTTAGAAAAAGAGAGAATATAGATATTTTTAATAAGAAAGCCATTTTTATTTATATAAAAGAAATAACAGACGTGCAATCGGTGGTTATTACGAAAGTCATAAAGAGGTTAAAAGACATATATAAAAGCTCACTAAATTATCACATAGAAAATCTAGACAACTAATATTTATATAAAAAACTTATGGATACTGATAAAGAAATATTCGAAGGTAAAAAAATATCAGATTTAGTAAAAGAAATCTATGAGAAACATAAACAACAAGATAAAAGTCTTTCTAGTGAAATATCAAGATTGTCAGATTTAGTAGAATCTCCTGGTGATGCTATAATAATAGTACCTTTACTAAAAGGTTTTTTCGATTCTAGTTTAAAAAATGATGAAGTATTATTAAAAATATTAAATCTATTTCAAAAGGCAGCTGAAAAATCTAATTCTGATTCATCAGATAGTAGTATTTTGAGCGAAAAAGATATAGAACAACTATTCAAAGAGGTTACAATTCCAATTAATACAGAATTAAAACAACTAAAAGATACAAATGTTTGATCCATTTGACGGTAATAGAGGATCGGGAAAATCCAGCCCATTTTCGATAGCCAGAGTTAAAAAAATTATTTTAGGACCATATCTAACTGAAACTCAAGTAGATCCAGACTACACTTCAGAAAAAGATATTGGTGCAATAAGATATGAACTTTTATATCAAGGAAAAATAAATTTAAAAGGATCTAAAAATAATAGTAAAAAAGCATACGCTATGTCTGCTGCTCAAAGACAATATCCAAATGTAGGAGAAATTGTTATGCTAATAAGCGGACCATCTTCGAATTTAAATGATAATTCTGACGCAAAAGATTTATACTACTTTTCTCCATTTTCTATTTTTAATAGTCCTCACCATAATGTGTTTCCTAATATGCAAGAGTTTGAGGATCATGTTAATAATCAATTGGTTAATAGTAATACTAATGCAGATGCAGCTAAGCTTATGGCTATGCCTCAAGGCGTAACATTTGAAGAAAGAGATACTATAAAAACTTTGAGACCATTTGAAGGAGATACTTTATTTCAAGGAAGATGGGGACAATCAATAAGATTTGGTTCTACGGTTTCTGAATTAAAAAATATCAATACTTGGTCATCTAAAACCGAAAATGGAAAAAATGGTGATCCAATAACAATAATAGTCAATTCTCAAAAAACGTATAATAAGTTAGAAAGTGAATCTCCAACCACAGTAGAAGATATTAATAGGGATGGATCATCTATTTATATGACAAGTGGACAGGCTATTTCTATATCTGATATTTCTTTATATCAAGTAAGATCTTATTCATTATCAACGGCTTCTGATCCTCAAACTATAGTAGTAATAGTGCCAGAAAAGATTCCTATTTCTAATGAATATGTATCTGCAAATGATCAAGACACAAATTCTAGAAACGCTAATCAATCACAAACAACATAATGCTAAGTCCAGAATTTCCATATAAAGGTAATCAAATAATACTTTCCTCAGAAAGAGTTTTACTTAATGCTAAGACTGATGGAATATTTCTTTTTGGTAAAAAAATGGTGGCATTAGCCTCTACTGAAACAATAAATCTCGATGCTAAAGAAGCAATTTTATTAGATTCAGATCAAGTCCAACTTGGACATAATGCAAAAGATCTTGGAGATCCAGTTGTTTTGGGTTTTAAGTTAATGTCTCAATTAAATCCATTAGTTGAAGCTATGCAGCAATTAGCAGCAAATTTATCAGCTGTATCAAAAACAAGCGATGCTGATTCTTGGTTGGCTTTATCTGAAGGAGGTAGAGATTTATATGCTGCATGTAATAGGTTTTTACTAATAGTTAATGATGTTAGAGAGCCTAATTACCCACTATCACAAGTAACATATTCAAGATAATGCCAGATCAAGGAACAATACAAATCCAGAATAATAATAATCCGCTTACTTTTGGTGCAATTTCTGATATAAATGGAACACCAACTCCACCTCCGCCAGCTAATCAAACAGCTCCTCCAAATATTTTACTCACTCCTCAGCCTGGTAATAAGGTAGAACCTCCGAATATTGTGCCATTGCCTTTAACAAGCGCAAAAGGTTTAAATAAAGTAACCACTAAATTTATTGGTACAGTAAAAGATATAGATAGAAAATGTACAGATATACTATTAGGTAAGCCAGGTAAAAATAAATCAAAAAAAATAAATCCTTTAGATTACGGAGTAAAACCAACAGTTGATTTGCTAGCATCTATTGATCTATGTAATATAATAAATTACTTATTTAATCAAATACCTGGAGCTAAGAAATTTAATCCTAATGATCAATCAGAAAGAAACACAACTTTAGGTAGAATAAAATATGATATTCAATATTCAGCTTACACAATTCAAAAGTATATAGATGGATATTATTCAGAAAATATGGATTTATTAGATCAAAAAGATCCAGATAACGTAAATAAGCTACAAGAAATAGTAAATAAAATATCTCAAACTCTCGCAACTATAAATGGACCTGAATCACAACAATTGTTTACAAATCCAGAATTAAACAGTGCTTTTCCAGCTATGTCTAGTTACGGAAATTTTATGCAAAATGTTCAACAAACTTTTAGCAGATATACCGATTTAAGAAATATACCGCAAAGAGATTTTCAAAAAGTAGTGCAGTATGTAGAAAAAACTAAACAAACTTGTTTATTAATTCAAGCTTTAAGTACGCCATCAAGTCTAATTACTTTTGCTGATACATTTTTAAATGGACAAATTGGAGATCAATTACAGAAATTAAACAGATTAATAGATCCTAAAAAAATACAAAATCTAATAAAAGCAGTAAAAACAGGTTGTGAAAAAATAAAAACAGTAGTTGATGCTATATTAAAAATTATAGGATTTGTTAGAACTATTGTAAATTTAGCTGTATTATTGATAAACATTATTAAAATTATAGTAAAATTTCTTGTGATACTTCCTATTCCAAATATATTTACTATTACTGGAGTTACTACAACTGCGGCGGACGCAAAAGTAAAAATAGACGAAAAAGCTCAATATTTTTTAGATCGCATTAGTGAAATTAATAGAATATTAGGAGCTATATACTCTTTTTGCGTAAATAGATCTAGTCAATTGCAATCAATAATTAAGTCATTAAATATTGTTATCATTAATTTACAAAATTGCAATCAAACTGATGCTCCAATTGATGCTGATGTAGATTTAGGAAGCAACGAAATAAATACTATATCTCAACAATTACAAAGTTCTGTTTCTGCATTACAAACTGCAACAACAAATATGGATAATTTTGTTGCCGTTTATGATAATAACAAAAAGAAAAATAAGAATAAATTTGGGGAATATACTATAGAGATTTTGCAAGAACAACTCACTGATGAAGGTATACAATTAAAGAGAAGATATGGAGTAGGACTTGATAAAAATGCTAGCGTAGTTGTATCTTCAACTCCTACATTTGCTTCTGATGATAATATAATTATACAAGAGGTAAAATTATTATTAGCTGGCTTAAATGGACAATCTAATGTTCAAAGAATATCGGTATTTTCTTCTGACAATATACAATCATTAAACGAAGCTATTAATTATTTACAAGCTGAGCCTATTTCTTTGGAAGATGTAGATAATTTTAATTTAGAAGCCGGTTTAGACGATCCAAATAATGAAGATGAAGATTCTGAAGACGGACTAGGATTGAATGCATTTATAAACAATCTAAAAGGAGGTAAAAGATTAAGAAGAAGAATGAGAAGACAAATGATACGACAAAAAGTACAATTAGTAAAAGAACTTAGAAAATCAGATCCTACTGGAAAACTTACAGCTAAAAAAGCAAAAACGGAAACTATAGCTGCAATAAAAAATGCAATAGAGGCATGCGAATTGACTATAAAAATAAATAGACAAGATATTATAGCAATTATAGCTATTTCACCAATACCAAATCCGATAAATATTGCACTTATTATATCTAAAAAGAAAACTATTGAACAAAATAAAAGACGTATACCAATATTAAAAGCAGAATTATCTAAACCAAATCCAGATATCGCCGTTGTTGAAGCCAGTATTGCTATCGCTGTAAAATAAAATAATCACAATAAACATAAACATTAAAATATTTATAGAATATGACAAAAATTGACGCTCTTAGAAAAATAATACGAGAAGAAGTAGTTAAAGCACTACGTCAGGAATTGCCAAAAATAATTTCAGAAGTTGCAAAAAAACCTATAGGCTTAGAAAATGTAAAAAGAGAATTTAAAAAGCAATCATTTCCTACTAGTTTAAATACTGTTGAAACATATAGAAAGCCAGAACTACCAACATATGCATCATCTAATATATTAGATAGCTTATTAAAAGAAACTGCAACTTCTATGATAGACGAGGATGTAGAATCTATAAGTTATACTCAAGACGATGTGAATCCAATTGATTTTTTTCAACCAAAAAATGCATCAGTAGGAACTATAGATAGTATGTTATCTACAGCAAGACCTAGTTCTGATATATCTCATGTACAGATTAACACTGTTCCTGATTATTCTAATTTAATGAAATCACTAAAAGAAAAGGGAGCTATATAAAATGGCATATGGATTAAAAAATATTCCTATAGTAGATCTATATCCTTCTAAAGGCGTTGGAGTTAAAATACCATTTGAGTCTGATAGTGTATTTACATCTACTTTTACTACGAAAGATCAGTTAAGATATAATATCATTAATTATTTATTATCAGATCCAAGAGAGAGACCATTTAATCCTACATTTGGAGCTGGACTAAGATCAAAGATATTCGAACAAATATCTACTAAAACTGTAGAAGAAATTAAAGATTCTTTAGGTCGTAAATTACAAAATACATTTCCAAATATAGAAGTAGTTGATTTGTCAGTTGAAACAAGCCCAAACGAAAGTACTATACGCATATCTTTTTCTTACAGAATAATAAACACAGCTCAAGAAGACACAGTTAATTTAGAGATACAAAACTAATAAAAATGACAGAAACAAAAGACATACGCTATCTAAATAAAGATTTTTCTACTTTTAAAACAGATTTGATAGACTATGCAAAATCATATTTCCCAAATACATATAATGATTTTACTCAAGCTTCTCCAGGAACAATGTTCTTGGAAATGGCTGCTTATGTGGGTGATGTGATGTCTTTTTATTTAGATAATCAATTACAAGAAACTTTTTTACAATACGCAAAACAACCTAACAATCTATACACACTAGCATACATGTTAGGATATAGACCAAAAGTTACATCAGCAGCAATAGTAAATTTAGATGTATATCAAACTATACCCGCAATACAAAATGGATTAAGTACTTGGGATCCTGATTGGTCTTATTGCTTAACAATAAATTCTGGTATGCAAGTTTCGTCTAATATAGATTCATCTTTAACTTTCTATGTACCAGAAAAAATAGATTTCACAACATCTTCTTCAATAGACCCAACAGAAGTATCAGTATACTCTTTAGTAAGTGGTAGACCCGATTCTTTTTTATTAAAAAAATCTACAAAAGCTCTTTCAGGAGAAGTAAAAAGTGTTAACTTTGATTTTGGTAATTCTGATAGATTTCCTAATGTAACTATTCAAGATTCAAATATAATCAGTATTCTTAGCGTAACAGATAGCAGTAATAACATATGGTATGAGGTGCCTTATTTAGCTCAAAGCTATATACTAAATCCTGTAGCAAACACAGCTGCGAACTATCCAGATCTATATCAGTATAACAATCAAGTTCCGTACATGATAGAAAAATTAGATACACCAAGAAGATTTACAACTAGATTTTTATCTAATAACAATTTAGTTTTAGAGTTTGGATCTGGTGTAAATTCTGTTGCTGATAATACTATATTACCAATGCCAACAAGTGCTAGTTTAGGTTTAGTAGATTCTTTATCTCTTTTAAATACAGCATTCGATCCTACAAATTTTGTAACTACACAAACTTATGGATTAGTTCCAAAAAATACTACTCTAACTGTGAAGTATTTGGCTGGAGGTGGAGCATCATCTAATGTACAAGCAAATCAATTAACAAAAGTAAAATCTATATCAGCAACATCTCTAAGTTCTCCTAGTCGAGTTAATACAGTTGTTACTAATAATGAATCACCAGCAAGTGGCGGCGGAGATGGCGAAACAACAGAAGAACTTCGATTAAATACTCTTGCGCAATATCCAAGTCAAATGAGAGCAGTTACTCAACAAGATTATCTATCTAGAGTAATGAGTATGCCTTCAAAATTTGGAAAAATAAGTAAAGTATATGTTACAAAAGATGATGCAATATTCAATAATTATGTAACAAATAATATTTCTAAGAGAGATCAGGTATTGGTTAGTTTATATACATTGAGTTTAGATTCAAATAATAATTTATCTACTCCATCTCCTGCATTATTAGAAAATCTAAAAACTTATTTATCAGAATATGTATTGCTTACTGACGCTGTAAACATAAAGACTGCATATATAATAAACATAGGTGTCAATTTTGAAGTGGTTATTAGACCAAATTTCTCAGGACAAGATGTTATAGCCAGATGTATCACGGCTGTAAAATCATATTTTGATATTTCTTCTTGGCAAATAAATCAACCAATAATAACATCTAATTTATATTCTATAATAGATCAAGTAGATGGAGTTCAAACGGTAACTAAAGTAGAAATCATAAATAAGTCTGGAATAGCTTCTGGATACTCAAAATACTCTTACGATATTGCGGGCGCAACTCTTAAAGGTGTATTATATCCATCTTTAGATCCATCTATATTTGAAGTAAAATATCCAAATACAGATATTCAAGGCAGAGTTGTTGCGTATTAAAGTATTTATAATAAAAAATAACCATGGCAATATATAAAATATTTCCAAACGCAGACGCGACATTATACTCATATTTCCCAGCAAAAAACACTGGTTTAGATGAGATTCTAGAGGTATCTGTTACAAATAGTGAGAATGCAGCAAATTATTTTGCAGGACCTGTTCCTAATACGCCTATAGTAACTGATGATATTCGTAGATCTCTTATATTATTTAGTGATAGCGATATTCAAATATTAAATGGACTAAAGTCAGGAAGTTGGGATGCGTATTTAAGACTATACTTATCAACTGCAGAGAATTTATCTATTCCATATACACTAAATGCTAATCAGGTAACAAATTTTTGGACTATGGGAACTGGTAAATTTCCTGATTCGCCAGAAACAAGAAATGGAGTATCATGGTATAATACAGCATCATATATAAATTCACAAAGTAACTGGTCTTCTCCTTCATATTATTTAACTTCTGGTGGAGGATCATGGAATTCTACAATATGTTCTCAATCTTTCCAATACAAAGATGTAAAAGACGTTAATATGAGTATTAAACCTATACTTACAAATTGGTTTAATGGAAATAATAACTATGGAATAATAGTTAAACACTCTTCTTCAATAGAAAATAATCCAAATAGTTATATTAAATTAAGTTTTTTTAGTGCTGATACTCATACTATATATCCACCAGCTTTAGAGTTAAGATGGGACGATAGTTCATATTTAACAGGAAGTTTAACAAAAGTCACTAGCAATCAAACAATCATAAATGTTACGAATAATCCATACACAATAAAATCAACAACAAATAAATTTACTTTTAGAGTAACAGCGAGAGATCAATTCCCAGTTAGACAATTTACTACATCGTCATTATACACAACTGTTAAGTGTTTACCTAGTACTTCATATTGGTCTCTTCAAGATGTTAAAACTGATGATATAGTAGTTGATTTCGATAATAATTATACAAAGATTAGTTGTGATTCTACGAGTAATTTCTTTAATTTATATATGTCAGGATTAGAACCAGAAAGATATTATAAAATATTAATAAAAACTGTATTAGATTCTGGGGAAACGATTGTTTATAATAGTGATAACGTATTCAAAATTATTAGATAATGGAAAATGCAAGCTTACAAAAAGAGATTAGGGGAATCAATACATATACTAATGTTATTGATACAGAATTTACGGAATTAATAACTGTGACTCCACCAGAGCAAACAACACCATTTACTGTTTCTGATTTTTTTGCTAGATATAATAATTTGTTTTATGATATTCCTTTAACTGGAATAAATTCACATACCACTTTAGTGCAAAAAAGTACTGAATATATAGGTGGATCTGTAATAGATGAAGAAAAGCAAGCATTAATAGAAGAGATAAATACTCTAAGACAACAATTAGTAGAGTTAAGTGAAACTTATATAACTGTAGGATCAATAACATCGTAATTAAAAAAATAAATGGAATTAACCAGTGTACAATATATAGGCTCAGGTATAAAAACATCAGATTACCTAACATCAGACGATTTTTTAATACAAAGTAGTTATGTAAACTCCTCTTTTGGAGATCAGAGTGATTATATTGAGTATTTTATATACGATGAAAATCAACAACTTTTAACATCAAACTATAATGTAACATCATATAAGTTAGTTGATTCTTCTACTTTACAAAATGGTAAATATTCTACAATATCTTTAGATCCTATAGAAGATATAAAATCAGAAGGATATGATAGAGGTAAAATTAATATACAATATAATTTCTTAAGAAATCTTTTTAATTCTAGACAAGGTGTTTTTTATTGGATAAAAGAAATTTCTAATAGTAGAAAAGAGATAAAACTATCTTCACAAACAATACCAGGAGCATCTATACAAGCTGGAGTAAATAGTTATCAATCTTATATTCAAACTAAAAATTATTACTCTGATTTCTACATAAATTTTGGATCAAATAATTTATATCTAGCTGTAAATGCTGCGTACGTAGAAGAGAGCGATGGAGCTGGATATCTTTTGATTAAACTTTATCAACCGCTGCCTTCTGAATATGATCTTAAGAGTCCACTCTGGATAGTTGATAAGATTTCTGAATCATATAGTTACGATGTAGAAATCCAAATACCAGTTGAGACGCAAACTAATGCAGATAAACTAAGAGGGCCTAACTATAATATAAAAACAGTAGAACAGATAGGGCAAACCACCCAATACTATTCGTATAATTCACTATTCTCGTCTCCTATTTCTTCTTCTGCACAAAAATTATTATCATACTATGATGATAAGGCCATCAATATAAATGTAGATTATTCTGATTTTTCTAATTTTATACATTTTTCTAGCGCAACAGAGAGAATAAAGAATTTTGCATACAAGATAGGTCTAATAGAATTATATAATTTACAGATAAACCAACAAAAATCTATAAAATCTGTAGGAAATTCTGCTCAATCAACAGACTCATCTATTAATATATTACAAACTAATATAGATAAAATAGTAGAAAAATTTGATACGTATGAATATTATTTGTATTACGAATCCTCTTCGTATGCTTGGCCAAAATCCAATTCAACACAACCCTATAAATTATATCCAGCTTCATCTTCTCAAGTTATAAATTGGCTAGGATCAGAAACTACATTACCATCATCAAATCGTCTTTCTATATTGTATTCTTCTTCGTTGTATGATAATGAAAACTATGATTCGCTGCTAAGTATTGTTCCTAGATATTTACAAGATGATCCTTCCAATCAACCATATTTGACTTTTATGAGTATGATTGGACAACACTTTGATAATGTTTGGATATACTATAAAGATGTTACAAATAGATACGATGCTAGAAACAATCCAGAAATTGGTGTTTCTTTAGATTTAGTAGCAGATGCTATTAAGAGTTTTGGAATAGAACTTTACACTAACACTAATCTATCTGATCAATTATATTATACTCTTTTTGGTATAGGACAAGATGGATCTTTACTGCCACCAACAGGTTCTGAAGTTATTAAAACTTATGTCACATCTAGTATTCAAACATTGCCATATGATCAAGTTCAAAAAGAGATATATAAAAGAATCTACCATAATTTACCGTATTTACTAAAAACAAGAGGAACTGAAAGAGGCGTAAAAGCTTTGATATCTTGTTACGGAATTCCAGATAGTATCCTAACTGTTAATCAGTATGGAGGTTATGATAGATTAGATAAGATTGGTGTTATAGGGCAAAACAATGATAAGGTCAATATAATAGAAAATAATTTAGAGTTGTCTCAATCAGTACTGTCTCCGTACTCAACATTGCAGTATTACGATAATGACAACAGACTGAATAGCACAGTAGTTGAAATCGCTTTTTCTCCATCAGATGAAATAGATAGACAAATATCTTCTTCTTTGGGGTATTTTAATATAGACTCACTAATAGGTGATCCTAGACTACAGTACTCATCTTCGTACACAGCTTTAGATCAATATAGAAATTCGTATTTCACATCATACAGCGGATCCTATAATGTTTGGGAGTACATTAGATTGGTTAAGTACTACAACAATTCGTTATTTAAGATGATAAAAGATTTTACTCCTGCTAGAGCCACAGTATCATCTGGAATTGTAATAAAGCCGCACGTCTTAGAAAGAAATAAATATGCTAGACATGAACCTATCGCGTCTAATAATATAATGACTCAGTCTATAGAAATGGTGTCTATTACTGGTAGCCATGCAACCACTTATAATATTGATAGTACTACATATGAAAACATATCTACTGCTATAGGATATATCCCATATACGAGTTCTTATGGATTTGAAAAATATACTGGAGAATATCAAGGCACAGTATTTAAGGGCATAGAATCTAATTATTTCGATCAAAGAGAAAATTCTAACAATGCATGGATATTAAGTCAATCTTTAGAAATCTCAGAAAAACAAGATCAATTTGGTGATTATGAAATAATAGTGTCTAATAATACTGCTGTAGGAATTGGTCCATTTTCTATACTAAGAAGCGCTACATTTAATAATGTCACAAATGCAGTAAGATCTCAAAAATATTTGGATTTAGATTTTTCTTCTAATCCACAAGTACCAGTTAATTTTGGAACAATTACTCAGTCAATAATCGAAGCTCAACAAAATAACGCTCAGACATATAATGATCCAAATTTTCCATACGCGCAATTACAAGATTTTAATTACGCAACCCAAAGAAGTACAATTCCAAGATATTATGGATCTAAAGTAGAAAGTTTAACGTATAACATATATTCAACTGCATCTGCAGTATGGAAGGGAGATAGTTCTTATGGAAATTCTTCTGCTATAGATCACAAGTCTCAAAAATTAGGATTTTTTACTCAAATTAGAACTAGTTCTTTTTTTCCTAATCAAGTTAATGTTACAATGGCCTACTTAGTAGATCAAGTTAGTGGATTAAATGAATTAAATTTATTAAATAATAATTGGTTTGAAGTACAAAATACCTTTAAGTCAGGAGAACATTTAACAATTAAGCAGTTTGATAATAAGAAATATAGTGATCAAAAATTTACAGATGGACAAAAAATTATTTTCGAAAGCGGATATAGTTATCAAGCAATGTTATATTTTAATCAACAATTAGATACTAAAGTTTATTTTAATTTCTTAGGATCTGCTAATGCTTTTTTAGAAGCGCATAATAATTATGATCCTCTTAATTCAATAATTGGCTATATAGATATAGAATATCCAATAATATCCAATGGACCAGCTAGAACTGCATCTATATATAATATATTCGATGATATAACAACAGATGCTGGAAATAATTATACTCAAGGAAGTTCAACTGCACAATTTTTTCCAACATATTCTATTAATTACGCGGGTAACTATGATATAAATGCTAATTTTTTACTTAATATCACAGCATCATCTGAATTAGATTCGGGATCTTTTACTTTAAGAATTATAAAAAATGGTCAACTTATTGCCACTCAATCAAGAGTATTTAGATTAGGATCCGTAGATAATAATTGGTATATAGGTTGGGGATCTACTCCACCAATTGACTAATTAAAAATATAAAAATGAAATACGAAGTAATAAACATATCAACAACATCAGAAACATATATTGCTAATGGCATTTTAACTCATAATAAAAATGCAACATGTACAGGACTCACTACGAATATTCAAGATACAATAACCGTATCTTTTGGAAAAGATTATGTACCCGCATATCCATTAGTTTTATTTGTTAGTACAGGATATACACAAATACAAGACATAAACGGATGTAAAAGATTTGAGTTTCCTGATGGATCGGCAACCAAAGCTTTTCAAATCAACAATGAAGGTCAATCATATCCTTACTCAGTAAATATAGATTTTATAAGAACCAGTGATACATCGGTAGGAGCTATAGCCTATACAGCATCTGTGTATGGTATAGATGCTAATAATCAATATGCATCAGCATCAGCAGTAGGAAATATTGCATATAGCAAAAAAAGATTTCCAACCTCAGGAATATACTGTTTAACACTCGATACTTTAATTGAAAAATATGACGGAAATACTGTATTTTTAAATGAAATAGAAATAGGAGATGAATTAGTATCTATAGATTTAAATACTATGGAATACATAAAAACAAAAGTAACAGGAAAAACATATCATTGGGTAGATACATTATATCTAATAAACTATGGAGCTTTAAGATGTTCAGAAAGTCATAGACATATAGTAAAAAGAAACAATGAATGGCATGAATTACAAACTAATGAGTTATTTATAAATGATATTTTGATAAATAAAAATTTCGAAGAAATAAAAATAACTTCAATAGATATACTAAAATAATTTTTTAATGGCTGCAATATCAGGATCTTTATCTTTTAATTTATCTGCAATTATACCATCTTTAGTGAGCGGTGATAATTTAAGTTTTGAATTAATAAGTGAATATCAACCATTTAATAATAATTGGACTGCATCTATTAGTCGTGGAGCCCTAACTGTAGATATTCAACCACAAATTATCGGAGGTTATCCATTCGCAACATCTAGTGTACAATATGGAAATTTTGTTTCTGGAACTATTTCTCCAAATACAATAGTTTTAAATTCAAATATAAGTAGTTTTTATGAAAATTATTCCCAAATCCCGGCTTTTTCTAGCGGATCAGGAAATAATGAAACTATAGTTTCTAGTAGTTTATATACGCAATATGGAAATATAAATTATCCAGTCTATCTATCTTTTGGAGATAAGATATATCTAAAATCAATAGACGGTCGAGCTCAAATAGTATCAGTATTATCATCTCAAAAAATAAATGGAAAATTGAATATATCTGTAAGTCCTAATCTAAATAATACATTCATAGTAGACCCAACATCTATTTCAGTTTTTTTAATAACAAAAAGAATACATGATGAACAAAATATTATATTAACATATAATAAACCACCTGGTGAAACATCATATGGATTTGTTATACCAGAAGATATAAAATTAGAAGTACTACAGAGTATTTCTACAATACAAGCAAGCGTTCAAAATCAATTGCTTTCAAATCAACAAAATACAAACTAAACATTTTTATAAAGGTAAATATTTATTAAAAACAAAATAGACATATGTCATACTTAAGTAGCACATCAGTAGTTGTCGATGCAATACTGACCAAAAAGGGAAGAGAGCTCCTATCTCGAAACGACGGAAGTTTTAGAATTACACAATTTTCTTTAGCTGATGATGAAGTAGATTATGGATTATACAATCCAAACCACCCTTCAGGATCTGCGTTTTACGGAGAAGCAATAGAAAACATGCCAATACTACAAGCTTATCCAAATGATCAAGAGATAATGAAATACAAGTTAATAACTCTACCAAGAGGAACTGCAAAATTACCAGTTTTGGATATTGGATACTCAAGTATTACATTAAAGCAAGGATCATCTCTATCTATTACTCCACAAACTTTAAATTATCTTGGGGCAAATAGCACCTTTGAACAATCAGGATATGTAGCTACCATAGCGGATGTTAGAACAATGTCTACATTTACAGGGGTTGGGCTAAATACTCCCGAAGCAAATACACTGAATTCAACTACAACTGTAGGAACTAATGTAAGTAAAACGGTAATCGGCACTACAATAAATTTAACAGCGACCACTGTAAATACTTTATTTGGAACCAACACAACGCTATATACTACAATGACAATCACAGGTCGTGATTCAGGAGCAAGAATATCAGTACCAGTTAATATATCATACGTAAACCAATAATAAAATGTCTTTTACAAGATTTGATACAACCGATTTAGTAATATCTTCAGACGCGGTAACAGCTCCAGCTTGGAGTACAAATATTCCGGTCTTAGCATCGTTTTTTACAGCATCATCTGGTGCTACTACTAGCAGTTATTATGTAGATGTGTATAATACAGGATCTACTAATATAAACTCAGCAATTCAATTCTCTATAGCCTATGGTCATGCGCAAGGAACAGGATCTGCACCAATAAATCCATTGGTACCAAGCGCCACTCCTACTAGAATAAATTATGGCCAATATAGAAATATAGTATATGGAGATAATGAAGCTAGATTTAATTTTGGATCAGGAAATACCGGATCTTTAGATATATTTGCTCTAGCAATAGATAGAAATAGATATAAAGAATCTCTTATGCCTGGGACATTCAATTTAAAATTAACATCAGGTAGTAATGATCTATATCTCACTGACGATTCTAATGATACAAATATTATCACTTATTTGGATTGCGGAAGAGTTTATAACATCGTTTCTGGATCTAATGGATCCTCAGCTTCTCAAACAACTTTAGCTGGTGCTGCGCAAAGAGGATTTACAGCATCAGGATCTTATGGTTTATTTTTACCTGATGTAGGATTGATTGTATTAAACCCTTTAGCGTTAAGACAATTACCAGCTAATGGAGGATTAAGCTCTATATTTTATTCTGGAGTTGGCGCTTCTGCTATCAATGATGCTAATAATATACAGTTGTATAAAACTATAAATGCAGGATCTCGTTTCCAACTGAATTCTCAAGAGACAATTTCTTCGGATTATGTATTTATTAGAATTAAAAATGCCGAATATAATTATAGCACAAACCCTTCATATATAACAGGATCAGGAAATTTAGTCTACTCTAATTTTATAAACAATTCTCAAACGTATATCACCACAGTTGGTATGTATAACGACAATAATGAATTGTTAGCAGTAGCAAAACTATCTAAGCCACTTGTAAAAGATTTTACAAAAGAAGCGCTTATAAGAGTTAAATTGGATTGGTAATACTATTACTTTAAAAAAACGTTATTATTTTACATGGCATTTGCTTATGAACCATATTCTATGAGTTTCTCTGCGGAAACAACTATATATCAAAATGAGTATAGATGCCATGTAAATGAAAACGATTTTAATTATACATTAAATCCAAGCGCAATTAAATCAGGAACCTCAGGATCATATATAAATGGAATAACAGGTTCTGATTTTAGACCATACACAACTTGTATTGGATTGTACAACCAAAGCGATGAATTATTAGTAGTCGCAAAATTATCTAAAGCCTATCCCATACCTCCAAATACTGACATAACCTTTGTCGTACGATGGGATTCATAATAAAAAATAATTATGAATAAGGCAAAGAATATACTAAAACATTCAGAAATAACAACTACGCCAATACTGCTAAAGTATTCTGCTAGCTATGGTGATAATTCATTTGTAAATAATGGAATAACAAGCAATTTAGGAATAAATGGACTGGTATCTATCACTGGCTCTGTAAAACAAACAACAATAAATTATGTAGGTATTAGACACCTATATTATCAAAACTATATAACAGGTTCCTTAATTAAAAAAGCGAGTATATGGAATTGGAATGAACAATCTACTGCTTGCTCAGGATCTTCTGATTTTGAAAATAGATATTTTCCTACACAATCTAATTCAACCATTGGCATAATTAGTATACCGCCTCAAGTTTTTGGAGAACAAATTTCTAGAAAGTCTTTTACATTAACACCTAAAAATAGTTCAAACTATAGAATTGTTGATGATGGAAACGGTAATTTAGTGGATAGACAGAATTCTAATGCGCATGTTGGAAACGTAATATATTCTCAAGGAATAATAATAATAACTAATCCTGAATATTCTCGAGCATTTTATGCTCCTTAAAAATGAGTCTATCTAAAAATTCCATATTGCCCATAGATTCTTTAACCACTCCTGTGAAGTTGAAGTATGAATCTACGTACATTAGTAATTATGATAATATTCCTTACACGTTTCCTTATGATCCTATATCTTCAACATTTGCATCAAACGGACCAGTTTCAATTACAGGATCTGTTCCAGCATCTACTCTAAGATATAGAACTATACGACAATTATACTATCAAAATTATTTAACTAGTTCTGTTTTAAATACATTAAGCTCTTGGGATTGGTATCAACAATCTACTGCTTGTTCTGGATCTTCTGAATATGAAAATAGATATATTCCGACTGGTTCACAAGATAATATTGCTATAATTGCAATTCCACCGTCTCTATTTGGAGAATCTATTTCTAGAAATACATTTTTATTGAAACCTATAATAGGGTCTGAATATCTAATTGTTGACGATGGAAATGGAAATCTTATTGATAGACAAAATTCAAATAAACATATTGGTAATATAATATATTCTCACGGGATAATTATCGTTACAGATACAGAATATGCACCAGCATTCGTAATACCGCCTAATCCTCCTGATCCATACTATACGCCAACAGGACCAGTAGCCGGCTATGTTAATACTACTTCTGGTTTATATGTAGAATTCACGGATTAAGAAAAGATATTTATAAGCAAGGAAATAAATCAATGTCATGCCAAGAATTAAACTCAAAGATCTGATAAAAGAATACGCTCCAAGCGATCCTATTCTGATTGATAAAGCTATTGCCGCAATAAGAAGATTAGGTGTTAGAAATCCACTTAGATCTCAAGAAACTCTTATCAATAATAATGTAATGATAGAAATTTCTAATTTTGATAAAAGACTATGGATCAACACACTACAATCTCTAGAAAAAGGGCAAGGAAATGCTACTGTAGTTATGAATATGATGTGTAGGATTGCAGATAAATATAATGTGACTATGGCTTTGGATCCTTCACCGTATGGAACTGATCCCAATAAATTGAATTACAATCAACTTGTAGAATTCTATAAAAAGTTTGGATTCCAATTTGAAAGAGGCGAAGAAGGTTTTGGAGACATGGAAAGACGATCAAATAAACAATAAAAATTATGATTAGTTTAATCGAATTATTAAAGGAAACAGAAGACACAAAGACAGCAGCAGAAATTGCTAAATATATTACAGGAATAACTCCTGATCCTGATGCTGTACCTGATTTTTTTATTCGTCAAATATTAGATTCAAATAAAGTATTCAAATTACAAAAAGTACCCATAAAAGATCTGTTAAAGAAAGATAGCGATTTAAGAGCGTACGTAAAATCAGGAGAAGATAGATATGGAGACGATTCTGACGATGGATATGTTCCAGATCCTGAACAAGTATATCAACCAATAGTAGTATTTAATGGCGAGGTAGTAGATGGTTATTCAAGAACAGCTAAACATGTTCAAATGGGAGAGCCTACTATAAATGCCTATGTGTCAGTTTAAAAATAAAAATTATGAAAAAAGTTTACAGCAAAAGATATCATGCTATAAAAAACGGTTTTAGAAGCGGATTAGAAGAATCAATAGCAAATCAGCTTACAGAGAAAAACGTATCATACGAATACGAAGAAAAGAAAAACACAGTTAAGTATATTGTACCTGCTTCAAATCACACATATCTACCAGATTTTAAATTACCAAATGGTATTATAGTAGAAACCAAAGGTAGATTTGTTTTAGCTGACAGGAAAAAACATACACTAATAAAAGAACAACATCCAGAATTAGATATTAGATTTGTATTTAGCAATAGCAATGCAAAATTATCTAAAGGATCTAAGACAACTTACGCTATGTGGTGTGATAAATTAGGAATAAAATATGCTGATAAAAGCATTCCTGAGAGTTGGCTATCTGAATAATTCTTCATATATAACTTATTGATTTAGAGCTTGATATAACTGATTGGTTATTAATTAGATACCCGCGACATTTGGAGCTCATGGCGTGATTATGGGCGAGTGCAAAAAGCGATAACGATTAATCTATTAGGAAAATAATTTAATCATAAGGGTGAGCTTCCTGCATATCCTAAATAAAAAACCCAATCTTACGGGACTGGGCTAAAGTTTCGCATCGGTCTAAAATGCTAAACGGATGTTCCTAAGGTAGAACTATTTAATACCTGCTAATTTTTTCATTCTACGAATTTCATGAAGAGATTCTTTTTGAACGTCTTTTTCAGCAGGATCTTTAAAATTAACCATGCCTTTTTGTAATAAATTTAATTTGGTTGTAGCTGGTTGTTTATCAGCATCTGTTTGCGGCATATTTATTCTGCCTGGTGCACCTGCAACTGGTTTATTTTTTCTAATTAATTGTTGCAAGTTTCCAAATATATATTTTGCGATAGCATTTTTATCGGCTAATCCTTTTTTCTCTTTATAAAGCTTTTCTGTTTCTGGAGTTAGATTTTTATCAACAGCATCTTGCACTTGTTTCAAATCTATACCCGCAAGAATATTTATGCCTTTTGGATCTGCTCCTGGTACTTTTCCCATTTTCGCTGCGATAGCTGCATGAACTAACTTTAGAATTTCTGTTGGTTTCAAATCTCCTTGAATATCTAAAGCTTCCATTTTTGCTTTAGGATTTGCTGCGTATACTTGACTCCAACGATGGTGTCCATCTATAACGTATTTTTTATTGTATGTGACAATAGGTCCACCAACATCTGCATTTCCATCTAATATACTCGCTACACTTTTAAATTTATCAGTCAAGATATTCATAATACTCTGATCGAATCCTATCTGATTTTGGGTTGGGAGTAGATTTAAAACGGGAAGTGTGGTTTTTGAATAATTCAATTTCTCATCATCTGGACTTCCATCAGTTAAACCAGCTTTTAAAATAGCTTGAACTTTAGGATCAGAAGCGATCTTTTTAAATTGAGCTACAAAGTCGGATACTTTAGTTGCTTTGAATGCATTGCCTAATTTTTTAGCTGCTTGAGCTCTATTTATTACGCTTTTCATAGGAGAAACATTTTGATCTCCTTTTTTGTCTTCTTTTATGTTCTCTATTATGAGTTTTAATATGTCTAATTTCATTAAGATAATAATTTAGTTATATATGCTTTGATTTCTCCACCTTTAACAGCAGCTAATGCAGTCTCTAAAGTAGCAAGAGATATTTCTTTTGACTTTAATGCTTTTATAGCTGTAGCTCCTGATGCTAATAACATAACAGCTACTATAACATGAAATAAAAAATGAGATATTTTTTTAGCTTTAGCTGGATCTTTTACAAATTTAGCTACGACTTTTTCTAAAGGTGCCATATATAAATGATGTAAATCATCTGCAATTTTACCTAATTTATTAAACCAATTCTCTTCTTGTTCTTTATCTGTGGGTTTTTTTCCCATTACTTTGTTAATAATAGAAGATGCTGATTTTCCAAATTTAGATACTAAACCTAAAATCGCTGGCATTGCTACTGCTAAACTCGCAACGGTCAATAGACCTTCATTTTGTTCTTCTGATTTATCTTCTAGTGTATCATCAATAGAATTTACTAAAGAACTCATTTGAGATTTCAATTGAGCCACAACATTAGCTTCTTGCTTATCTGCTTCGGCTTCTAATAATAAGTGCATTAATTTCATACTAATAAATATTAGGCTTGTTCATACATTAAATTTTTATTTTTTATTTCATGTAAAAATTCAGAACGATTTGCCAAATTAAATGTATCAGGAAATATCCAAGTATACGGTATCTGTTTGGTCGGTTTTTTTGCTCCATGACGAATTGCAATCGCCTTGAAAAAAAAACAAGTTTTATCTTCTACATTCAAATACTTTTGCTCTCTCATGGGATTACGAGGATCATTCACAAGAATATCCATTTGATGTAACCAAGTTTCTGCTTGTTTGTTTTCTGGGATGAATAGACCGCTTTCATTAATAGAGTATTTTACTTTGCCATTAAGATTGTGTCCACCAAAAATCTGATGAAGTCCATCAAAGTGACCAGTACCGCCAAAAAGAATAGATTCAGGATCTACTAAGTGAGGATACGCCATAGCAATATATCTTGCAGTATTCTTACATGGATATAAAGGACTTCTAAAATTTTGATGTTTTTTAAAGTATGACTCTAAAGCTTTAGCAAACTCCATCATTGTCCACTTTCCTCTTTCACCTCTTTCTACAGATCCTAATAAACTATCTGCAAGAAATGTAGCAGCTTTATGAGGACCACTCAGAAGCCATTCCTTTACATTTGTGCCTTTAGGATAGTATATCTGAAACAGATCGTTACGAGCGTGTCTATTGTTTTGAAAATGATCATGAGTATTGCTTATGCCTTCTTTCATTAATTTATTTAAAGTTCCCCAATGTTCGTTAGAGAAACTAAAAACTAAAGTATAGAATAGACGAGATTCATTATCTGTAATAGATTTCATTAGATCACAGAATGGATGCTCATGCCAATGTAAACGATGACTAAAGATTTGATATTCGTCTTTTAATAAAGAGTCTTGACGATCATCAAAAACTCTACAGAACTCAAAAAATTTATCTAATCTTGCATCTAAAGACCAATTGGCCATCCAACTGTCTTTTGGTTTTTTGCCTTTAAATTCAACTTCACAGGTGTTTTGATATATGATATCAGTCATGCTATTTGGGTTTTAGTATAATATTCTTTTACTTGTTCTTTATATTGTTGTGGTGTGATATTAACTGCTTTGATAACCTTATCGTCAGATGGATGATCTGTTATATTTTTAAATGTAGGAACAAGCTTTAGATCTATCATGGCTTTTTGTCTGCCATATGGATGATCTTTAATACCACAACTATTCCAAAGATTATCGTAATCTAAATGTTGATAGTCTTTTCCTGGTTTCACATAATTTTCTACATAACGAATAAAGTCACAGGTAACATCTTCGCTATTATAAGGATAAGCTCCTGTATCTTCATAAATCTTTTTTGTTATCATATCTAAAAATGCTTCTTGCGGAACGCCTTTAATTTTATGTGCAAGATAATTTAAACATTCAATAGCATTCGTTCCATAATAGAAAGGACTTTCTTTGTTTACATATTCTGGAAACCAATCTGCTATATCTGCAATAAATGCGGCATATTGGAATTTAAATACTCGGAAACCTCGCTCTTTGTTCCATGCAAACATAAAATCTCCGATCTCTCTAAAGTTCTTTTTATGTTTTCCAGTTTCTAAGAATGTAACAACGTCTCTTGCTAATTGAGGTACCCATTCGCAAAGAAAATAATCTCCTCCTCGCTTGTATTCGCCTTGTGGTTTTGGAAATGCGGCGATTTGATAGCCTACTGAAGTGTAATAAGGCAACTTATAGTTTTTTATTACTTCAACCATTTGCTCTATGTTTTCACACTCATGTAAATGAAATAGTATACTATTATGGTAGCCACTTGGTTTCTTAGCATAATTAATGGCAGATCCTGATAATCTATGAACCAAAAACAAATAGAACCAATCTTCTGTTTTTAATTGTGTTCTCTTACCATTCCATTTCGGAGCAATCTCTTCCCTAGGTCCACTAGCCAATCCAGCTTGCATGCGTTGCCAATAAGGATGATCTTCTGTCCAACCATAGAATATGTCATTAACGATCTGAGAAAATCCAGCGTACTTTCTCTCTACCACATCATAGAGTTCTACGTGTTTCATTAGGTCATCTGGAATGGAAGATTGTAAGTGAGGTATTAAACCCAAATTGCACTCGTCTTGTTGTGTTTTAGCTAGCGCATAGTAACGTAAAAACTCCGGATAATAATCCGTCATTGTTAATAAACTCATAACGTTTTTGTTTTATTATAAATATGTAAATTCTTAATTTCTTGCATTTATTCTCTCAAACATAGCCTTAACTTGTTTTGAATAGTTAGCTTCATCTGTTCTCATAGGTTGTGGTAGTGTAGTCCATTCTTCAATACAGAATCCGATTCCCATTATTTTTATATGCTTTGCGTTTTGTTGATTTAGTGCTATATTTTTAGTTAATTCTATAGCGTGAGTTTGAGAGTTTGCCATTACACAGCAAACATAATCTTGACATCTATTCCAATTATTTTCAATTTCTCTATCATCATCAAAATGCAGATAATAAACTGAGTGAGGTTTTAATTCGTTTTGCATCATAACTTTTATTTAAATAAAAATACAAAAATAAATCTATAATTTATAAAATAACTTTTATGTAAAATAGTATATAATTACTAGAAATTATATCTACCAATACTATCTATATGAATATTTGGTAATTGTTTATTATCTTCGAAGTAATAATAGAATTGAGCTAAGTTATTTTCAAATTTCCATAATTCAGGTTGATATTTTAAACTATTAAGATAGTATTCATTGTGTTTATCGTATCTAACTGGAAATATGTGTACTATTGTTTTTTGTGGATGGTTTATTATATAATATAATTCATCTATTGCTTTATCACCTATGGCAATACATCCAATAGATACGCAGTTGCCATGTATATAAATTTCTCCGCCTTTTTTGATGTATGGACTTAATATACTATCTGATTTATTTGGATAATTTATTTTTATTGCTTTACGATAATTACTATAAGGATTTAATCTAGTCACCTCATATATTCCCTCAGGTACTTGTAAATCGCCTTCATATCGTTTAGGACCAAATCTGCCACTTAATCTACATATATTATATGTTTTGATAAGCTCATAAGTGCCCGCTTTATAAGACCATACTTCAAGTTCTTTTTCATATTTGAACACACGTATAAAGATTTGATTTGGGACTACTTTTGAATGTAGCCCCAAACCTAAACATAATAATAGTGCGAGCATATATTTCATTATCTCATAAATGTTATTCCTTGCCCAAATGTTGATGCAAAATAAATCCCAGCAGCATATCTATTCATATTAATCCATTGACCGCCAATAGAATAATTAATATTTCTAGTTACGCTTCCTAATGTATTAGTTATTGTTAACACCCCAGGTAATGTACTATTAATCCAAATTGCTTTTCTAGTTGCATTATAATAAAAAGATATTGTAATAGGATCAATACATGAGCGTCTAATACTGTCTTGTGGAGGCACTCCTTGGCAACCGATTTGACTTATAACATATGATCTTGTTTGATATCTATTATTACATAGAGACCATGGGCCATATGTAAATGTACACGGAGATAAAGCGACAGTACCATATTTTTGATATATACCAATTGATGGTATAGAAGGCACAAAATTTCCTGCAAAGTCTCTAGTAAGCCCGACATTCATACCGCCTGCTGCAGCATAACAAGTATCGCTTATAATGCTCATATTCCAATCTTGAGGATATACACTAGAGCTATCAGCAATAAACTTACTATTAATTATTTTTTCTCCTGTAGCTAAACTAGTTCCTGGCCCTAACGACGTAGGTGTAAATGAACCAATTGCTCCTTGATAACCACTAACTAAATGATAGATATTATTTCTATAAAACGCTTTAGGTCTTTCAGCTTGTGTGTACTTAGCATAAAAACCATTATTGATCCAAAATACATTATTACGAATATCAAATACTGTATCTGCTCTTTGTACGCTATGATCACCAGATGCTATTGGTCTCCACGCATTTTGAAAGTTCTGACTACTAGGATAGCGTGTTGATTTATTAATTGGATAAGGAGGCCAATAAATAAACCCAGTATTTGAATATGTTTGACCATCACCCATAGCATCACCACCAGCATTGTTACCACTAAAACGTGACATAGAACCTTCTACAAAAAAGTTATTCCAAAAACGTAAATTTTTGCATTGTGTTGCATACGTACCTGTAGTGTTAACATATGCAATATTACTACAATTGATAAATTTATTATAGCAAATTGTATCATCATCCGGTCCTTGTACACCACCTGGTAAGTTAGTACCAAACTCCATACCACCCGAACAATCAATAAAAGTATTATATGCTACAAATGAACTATCAAAGTTATTAATAGTTTCCACAGCTCCACCTAATAAACCTGAACTAGAAGAGTTAAAAGGATTGGCATACGCCCATGAACCCGTAATTCTGTTATTAGTGATTCTATATTTACTTCCTGATAATAACATTGGATCTGCACCTATATCAGCTTGACTTGCAGTATCTGTTATCCAACCTGTTGATTTGAAGTTGCTGAATGTGTTATTACTAATTTCAAAACCTCTAACAAATGCAACAATACCGTATGCTGTATTACTAAAATTACAGTTTTTTACGGTGATATTATTGCATTTACAGCCATCGCTTCCACTGCAATATCCAGAATCACCAAACCAAAGCCCCACTGTTGTAAAAGCACCTGAGCGCTTATCGTTGATAGGGAATCTTGTATCATTAAACTGTATGCCGTCTATCACTATGTAACTTACATTTGCAAACGCCAATACGCCTTTTTCGTTTGACCTAACTGAACTCGGATAAGGATAGAGTAAGTTTGGTCTTTCTAAACTCATATCACCATAATAAGTGAATACAATTGGATTGGTTGCCGTTCCTGAAGGAAAGTTTAATCCTTCATATCCACCTCCATACCATTTTACTGAACCAACAATGGAGTTCTGAGTACCATTAGCAAATACTTCACCTCTTTTAAAAGCGAAAGTATCACCTGCAGCAGCAATGCTACTTAACGTATTTAATTTTGCTAAAGTTTTCCAAGGAGTTGCAGGGTTTTGAGCTTGCGTAACGCTATATGAATCACTACCGGCTAAACTAAAGTAAAACTTTCTACCTCTTGTTGCCGGCGATGAACATATTCTGGTTAAACTATCAGCAGAAGGGACTCCGGTGCAACCAGTTGGTGAACTTGTATAAGTTCTTGTTTGTATTCCATTAGTACATGTTGTCCAAGTTCCGTATGTAAAAGTACATGGTACTACCGGTGCTGTACAGCTTCTTTGAATGCTATCAGTTGGTGGTAATCCTGAACATCCTGCAGGCGTCGCAATATAAGTTCTTGTTTGTATTCCATTAGAACAAGTAGTCCATGATCCATATGTAAAAGTACATATCGTTGGAGTTACTCCACTACATTGATAAATTCCCATTGATGGAGTAGTTCCAACTGTATTACCATCAAAATCTCTTATTAATCCTACGTTCACGCCGCTATTAATTGCTGGTGATGTATTTGATAATCTATAATCCCAATTCAGAGGATTCGTATTTGATGTGCTAGCCCAAATAGTTCCTGATGTAGCTATCTCTGTAGCGCCTAATGTAAAATTAGTTACACTACCATTAGATAATTTATATATGTTATTAGTGTGAGTTAAATTAGCGCCATTTAATTGTCCACTTCTTGTTAATGCTAAACCATTGGATACCTGAATTATATTATTTTTAAGAACTATAATCCCAGCAGTTGCATCTGATGTTGCCATAGAAAACATAATACCACTACTACCCCCTGGATTTGTATTAGGAACAGTTTGTAACATCACATTGTTATAGAATTGTAAGTTTCTTACCGCAGTTTTATACTGTCCACTATTACTAATATAAACTACAGTGTTGTTATTAATAATTTTGTTGTAATATATTTTGTTGTTTTGAATTAGATTATTTGCAACTCCATCGTTATTGCTCCCAAATTCAAAAATACCATTACATTCATAAAATGTATTATAAGCAATTATATTATTTTCAATTACCGATCCTTCTTCAAAAAATTCTACACCACCACCATCAAATGTATAATCGTAACTAGCCGCATAACAATCATGAAAGTAGTTACTAGTAACAGTATTATTTGAGCTAGATAGTTGAACAGGCACCCCACCATAATCATCATCTGCATTAACCGATGTTGGAGTATTTCTAATCATTCTTAAATTTCCAATATCACACGAATCAACTGTGTTACCGTTATTGCCCGGAGGAAAATATACGCCATATCCAGTTCTGTCCATTCTACATTTTCTAATAACTACACCTGTACATCCTTGATATGTAGCAAATACATTTTGTATTTTAGCCTGGATGTATCTGTCAGTAGCAGATATAGTTGTATCACTAATGTTCCAACCATAAAATGTTATGTTTGTACAATTGTTTAGTGTAAATAGTACACTTAATGTTGAGCCTGTGCCCCAGAATAATGGATCGGTGCCTGTACCATATACACCAAAGTAGATATTAGATTTACCTGATAGTGACATTGTGCCGCTAAATTTAGAACCTTTAGCAAATAATACAGAATCACCATTTGCTACATTACCTTGTACCTTAGATAATGTTTTCCAAGGTGTTGCCTGATTTTGTGCTTGTGTTGTTGTATAAGTATCATTTCCTGATTGACTTACATAGAATTTTCTTGCTTGCGCCGTAAACATTGTAACGATTAACGTAAACAGCAAAACGATTTTTTTCATAAATGTGGGGGTTTGTTTTTTTTATTTTTATATATTATTCACTAATTATAGTAATATCTACTCGTCTATTCAATTGACGACCAGCGTCTGTTTTATTATTTGAAATAGATTTTGTATTTGAGTATCCTTTAGTTTGTATTCTAGAATTTTCAATTCCTTTAGCTATCAAATAACTTTTAGCAGATGCGGCTCTTTCTTCTGATTGTATTTGATTTCTTTTATCTATTCCAATAGCATCAGTATGTCCGCCTAATTCAATTTTCATATTTGGATTAACTTTCATCATCTTTGCTATAATATCTAATTTTAAATATGCATCTGGTCTTAAAACTGAACTTCCAAAGTCAAATAATATTTTTCCTTTGTTTAATTCTTTTGTCAGTTGTTCTGAATTCATTGTGTCAAGTGGGTCGCAAGGAATAAGTTTAGTTATAACTACAGTATCATGAATAGTAATAGTATCTAATAGTGATACTATAGATGATTCTATAGGTGATTCTATTTTAGATAATATTATTTCTGGTCTTAGAAATTCGGGTAATGTATCACTTTCAATATCATCTCCACCTAATTTACTTGGAAAACTATATTTATTATTTGTTGATACATAACCTAATAATCCATTTTCGCCTATAGAAAAATAAGCGTTCCACGCCCGTGTATTAAATGGAGTTCCAATATTGATTGGTTCAGACCAATTCATCCATGTATCATCTATCCTTTTCACCATCCAAATATCGTGACCACCAATACCACCAGGTTTATCTGATGAATAAAATAATGTTTTATTATCAGGACCTAGATATGGGCTAATCTCATCATAATCCTCTTCACTTATGTTTAATTTAATAGGCACACTATATTCATCTTTAATAGAATCATATTTACTTATCCATAAATCATTAATATCGCTATTTTTTTCAGTAGAAAAATACATAATTAATATTTTTTCGTCTGGAGATATTGTACCTCCAGTGTATATACCTCGTGATAAGATATTATAATCTTTTACAATGACTGGAGATGGCATTGTCCATCCATTATTAATTTTTCTAATAATAGAAAAACCTCGATGCGTGGATTTATTAGCGCTATTATATAAGCCACGTACTAATAGTGTAGTACCATCATTAGAACAAGCATAAACTCCATTATATCTTTGGCTATTAATATAATCAGGTAATCTTTCTGCTTTTTTCCATTCTCCATTTTCATCACGTTTAGACATCCAAATGTCTTGTCCATCTTTATATTTATTGATAGGATTACCTTCAACAGTAAAATAAAGTGTTGTACCGTCTGCTGATGCTACTGGCCTAATTTCTTGGTAAATTGAGTTAATATTAACGCCTAAATTCTTAGTTTGTGCATAAGTTACTACATTAATTAGTGTAGTTAAAAGTAAAAGAATAATTAATTTTTTCATATTTTTTTATTTATAAAGTCCATTATAATATTGTCCTAACTTATTTCTTAGGTATTTTTCTAATTCAATATCATTATCCAAAAAATCTCTTAACCATTTAGGCAGAGTCCAATAAAATTCATCTGTTGGTAAATATTTTCTAAATTTCCTTCCTACCATATAACCCATTAAGTATCCTCCACCATATTGTGTTAAGTAATAAATACTAATAGATCCAGAAGGAGGTATGGTATATTTATATTGTTTTCTAATAATTGGTGGTACATAATTAATATTTGCGCTCTCCAATGGCGAATCATCTTTAGACGTGGGTTTAATTGGTTTAGAATTTAATTTAGGTTTTGGTTCTATTTTTGATTTTGATTGCAATATCTTTTTAGGTATTACTCCCAATAATATTTCTGTTCTAATAATTTTTTCTGAGTCTGTTAGTAATTTATATGGTTTTATGGTAACCGGGATATATAATGCTACGTTAACAAAATCTCCATTATATTCATCTCTACTAAATCTATTTTCATATGAATTTATTATCAATGGTGCTATTCGTATATCATAGATAGGAAACGGTGAATTTATATTTAATATACCATTTTCTAATTCTCTTTGATAAAACCTATAATCGTCTATATAAACATAGTATTCATTCATCGGAATATTTTTACCATCTCTAGGTAATAATACATTTGGTAAATTCTCTCCATTTATTACTCTATCCCTTAATTGACTCAATGCAATAAAACTATCCACCGCATTTTCTAATTGATAAAAACAATTCAATACTTCTTGTTTTGTTTTTAATCTTACTGATTTCAATTTAACATAATCAGGATTTTTTTCATAAAATTCATAAATCTTTAGAGCGTTGTTATATACTACTAATGAATCATTTTCAGTTGCACAATCCGATGGTCTTTCATAAATATCATAGCATTTTTGTGCAGATATAATATTCACAATTAACAATAATAATATGGTAGATAATAGTTTCAAATAATTTAATATTATTAGTCCTATAGGAGTGAATAATCACAAAACCATAATATGCTCGCTAATATTACTTATACACAAGGCTCTTAAATAAATATCAATGGAAATGAAAAAGCCCCAATTAAGGGGCTTCTATTTTTTATATGTAGTATTTTATTAGCCAATAATCATATCGTCAAGTTTATCTTTTAATAATTTTTTAATGTCTATAGCATCGAATCCATCATCATCTAAATCTTGAGCAATTGCCATAACTGCCTCTGCGAATTTAGCTAATTCTCTTTGGTTTATAAGACCTTCAATTCTGCTTGGCATTTCTTCTTCATCATCGTATTGCCAACCTTTATCTGATGTCATACTATCATCTTCTCCTTCATGCACGCCTTGAAATTCTCCCATACCTGGAGCTTTAATATCACTTGTCTCGTAATCAGTACTCGTAGGATTGACATTCGCATCAAGTACCATATCTAAATAAGGTTTGATAGCAGAAAGATAAGCTTTAAAAGTAGGGAAATTATCTTGATCTAACACTTTTAACATTTGAGATACACCGCCACCAGATTGAAATTCAACTGGAGTGCCTTTGCCATCCCATCCTGGAGTTGCAACAACTGTAGCATTAGGAACTTCTTCATTAGACCATACGATTAAACCTGGATGTTCCCAACTAGCTTTCCAACCATTATAATCTGGCATACGATCAATATCTGCAATCCATGCATTTGGTTGTGATTGCTCATCATAATCAGCAGTATCAGTTGGATCAAAACTAGAGTTGGTATTTTGTTTACGAACTCCGTCGCCAATAGCTCCAATGCTTCTAACTCCACCAAAACCTTCAAATGCTTCGTTTATTTTGCCTTTAGATAAAGTATTTTTTTCTTTTGTAAGAGGATTTTCTCTTAAGAATTTGTGTAAATTAAAATCTTTCATTTATGTATATTTTTTTATTAATAAATATGTGTAGTTTACTTATAAGCGAGTTCGTTTCTTATCTATAGATATTGATACTCCATCTACCAATATTGATACAATAGGAAATCTTCTTTCATTACTTTCATTTATTTTTCTAACAAACGCATTAGGAAATTTTACCTTATCGTACGTTTGGGAAAAGCCGTCTGAAAATGTAACTGTTACACTACTTCCACCTGGCTCTAATGATAGAGGATTTTTTCTATACTTGTCTTTTACTACTATATTTTTCATGCTGTTATATTTTTTCTTCTAGGAATAATTTTTTAACTTTTTTACTTGTAGACTTATAATTCATTTTAAAAGAAGTAGACATAGCTGATAGAATTCTCGCGTTTCTATATGGATTGTTTTTAGGTGTACTCCATTTTCTGGTGATCAACAAGTGGTTATAGAACAGAATATACGCATTTGCTTTTCTTATGTAGTTGTCAAGATCTATATCTAAGCCCCATAATTTAATCATACGTGCTGATCTTTTCTCATTATCTAATTCCAAATCTCTGACAGCAGCCATGTGTCGTTTTATATTATTGACTTTTTGACCTGATAGCCAATCATTAACAACTAATATGCTTTTTATAGCAGAATTCCATTTGAGAAATTTACCAGACTTTTGATCAAGCCATTGTGTCATATGGCAATACTCATGAACAAGTATTTCTAACCAGTCTTTTTTCTTCATGGCCACAACTAGTCTAGGTTGTATATTGTCATTATCGTCAAAGTATCCACTACATCTAATATTGTCGCTTAAGCGTAAATAAGACACTTGTCTAAGATCACATATTACTCCATGTTTTTTACACTCAGACTTTACGTAATCTACGAATTGTGATTGTTTTTTTGTCATAACTAGTTTATTATTGTATTAGTGATTGAACGCCTAAAGCTATTTGCGTTGATACATGGCAAATTAAATGCACTGCTACGCTACTAATAGCGGCATATATAAAAAAAGTACCTAGCGCATTTAAATAGTAAGTACTTGTAGTGTTATATTTTTCATGTATTTGTATTAATATTAGACCGAAAAATGATAAGATGAATGCAATAATATATAGCATATTAGAAAAGTTTAATAATTAAAAATAATTGATTTTTTGCTAAAGGAGAAATGTATATTTCTAGTAACTGTGTAATCATATAAAATAATCGCTGCCCTTTAACTAGTTTTTAAGATTTAAGTGTTGGTTTTTCTTTCGTTGTAAGTGATTTATCTATTCGAGAGTCTGTGTAAGCCATTAACTCTCGTCTAAATTCTTCATAGTATTGACTGAATTTGTTTCGTGTTTCGTTTGATTCTGTATAGAAATGTCTCTCTGTGTCTGATATATGCCTGTGACAATCATTGATTTCATTATGAATGTTTCTAAAACTTGCTTCATGTCTAATCACCCTAAATATACATATGATAACTGCTAGCGCTACTGCAATAACAACTACCGTAAGTACACCAAGAGCGAATGCTAATTGTGTATCCATATTTTATTTTCTCCTGTATGTCAAAGAGCAGCGATTGTGACCAAGGAGAGATTCGAACTCTCACATCTTACGATACTAGTTCCTAAGACTAGCGTGTCTACCGTTCCACCACTTGGCCTATTTTGCAACTTTTGAACCTCATGTAAGAGTTGCCAACTTTGTCTACAAACGATTAGAAGAGATCAGTGTGCCTGTGCACGACATGAAGTCGATTCTGAGAGGCAGTCTCCGTGTTTCGATCTCCTGGCCTAGGAGCTGGTTATTATACAATTAATTGATCAATTTTAATTCCGTGTTCTTCCATTTGTTCCCAAAACTTCTCAAATACTTTTTCAATTGCATCATATGAATCTAAGTTTTCGTTTTCTGCTTGGGATTGTATCCGTTTCTTTACATTGTATGCCATTTCCCACAGCACAAGTGCCATATCTAATGATTTTACTGCTCTCATATGAGCCATAGTATCATCTGGATCGTTAAGATCATATTCTAGTATTGCTTTAGCCATAATGTTATATTTTTTCTGGTGCTATATAATTTTGTTTTAACCAATCAATGAAGTCGTGTAGATCAGATACTCCGCTATATTCTTGATATATCTTATCCCACATCCCATTATTGATAGCTCGACCTTGTGCCATTCTGCGTTCTACAAATCCAGGCTTTGTTTCAAAATCTGGGAACTCTTCGTCATGTAAGCCATCCATTAAAGTAGCATCCCACTCTGTATGCTCATAAGCTCCATCTGGACCAATTTGAAAATCATCAGACACTATTGGCGTATTATTATTTGTACTCATAGTTTTATTTTTATTTGGTTTAAGCGCAAAGATAAAGCAACCTATCCATATTAACAATCTACACTTCCATTCAGGCATCCATCCAGCCATTGGATATGGTACTGTTGCTAAAATATATTTAGCGTGAATTAAGTCATTCTGCCAACCGGCTTCTGTCTTGCTAAACTCGATTATTGCTTGAGTATGTCTTGCTCTGAAGTAAAAGTAATATCCTAAGAAGTGTCCTTCTGCTTGTACTGGACAGTTGCCAGACGGTTTATATTTCCATTTTATCATAATGATGTATTTTCTAATCTTTCTAGTTCTTCTTTTAACATCTTAGTAGTATATCCTTTATCAAATTTAGTATCAGGATCTAATTCTTTAATTTGACCTGCTAAATCATCTCTATATCCATCGCTATATACTTTATGTTCAATAGCATCAACTAGATCTTGCATTTGATTCGTTCCTGAAATTGATATTCTTAAATCGTAATACTCCCACTTAGTTTTATAATCAAATATCATAAATCCTTTAGTCAATCGTTTTTCTAAGATAGAAAGCGTTCTATTTCTAACCCTAACAATTGAATTATCGCTTCCAAACAAATGTAGGAATCTGAGTACCCATCTTGGACACCATTTAGGTTTAGCTTTATAGTCCATAAAGATTATTAACGGCTCCATTGCTTTGAAGATATCCCCATCTTCATTCCATGGTATTGAGCCTAAGTACTGGTACTTCTCGTGAAAGTTTTTAGGAAAGAAGACAGCACGCAGATCATCTAGTGTAATATCTCTAGTATGAATAATGCCTTTCTTTCTGCCTTTCCAAAACAACATGCTTTGAGCAAAGTCTCTGGTCTTGGCTTTAAAAGATCTGGTGTCTTGTAGAATAAATTTACTGTTTTTTGTCATAACTTAATTTTTACTGGTTTGGTAATTGATATGCTTTGGTTTGATTATAGAATAAAATGGCTTGATCTTCATAAGCCCAATCTTCATCGTTTATATAACCTTCATCTCTTAAAAAGAACTGAAAGTCTATAAGCGCTTCTATGAATTGTTGTTTGGCTTGCTCAGCCTGTAATTCCCGCTGTTTGGTTTCTGCTTCTGCTTGATACAGTTTGCAGTTGCCAGTACAATTGCAGTTTATAGTAGGATAAACGTCGCACTTCTTGATGATGTCCATGATGTTAAGGGATTTAGATAAAAATAAACTAAAAGGCCTAAATAATAAAATTTAATTTCCATGTACCCGAGGGCCCAATAAATACGAAAATTGTTATATACAAAAAATCGTTAATCCGACTCGTAATCCAAATACTTGAGAATAAACAAAGCTGCCTGAGCTTCGTTATCAAACTCGTTCCAATGAGCTACTGTTTCCATAAGCTCTTCGAGAGTTGTGCAGCCCACACAGTCCGAAATCATTTCAGGCATACCTGCAGCTGCGGGTCCGCTGCAGAATTTGTCAACAATGTCAATGCATGTAATCATATGTCTATTTTTTTATATAATCTTGATTTTCTGTGATAGAGAAGGTACCGAATCTGATAACTTCTCGGTTTTGCTCGTCTCGATAGTTGATCGAAGTGGGTGTTAATGCGAATGTGTCCGTATAATCGGAGTAGGTATATCGCCCACTCTGGTATTTGACTTCATACTTGTGCGTAGTGTCCACGCATCTGTCGATTATCAGGTAAACGCCTGCACACAATGTTGCTGTTGCGGCTGCGATAATAAGAGCTGCTTTCATAACTGATTTTGTTTTAAGGTTTGAATAATTCGTTGTGTCGAGTTTCTAGTTGTTGTTTTAATCTGTCCGCTAAAACGATGTCTATCGCCATGGTGATGAGTTTGGGATCCAACATCGGTATCTCAGCTCCCAATCTCCATTGTTGATATACAGTTAGTGTAGCGTAAGCTGCTTCTAGTGTCATAACTAATCTTTTTTAAATTGTTTTATTATATCATCTGCTGTTATATCATATCCTTCTTGGGATGCTTTAAACGACTCTGATAACATTAATCTAACTTCTTCCTCACTATACATTTTTTCAGCTTGCCAGTTGGCACCGAATTGTACACCTTCTCTCCATAAATTGTCACTGGCTGGGAAGTCATAACCATTAGCAGCCATTGCTTCTTCTAGAGTTTCTTGTTTAGGTAGTTTTGAATCTAACATTTGAGCATCTAAAGAAGTTTTATATCCTAATACCACATCTTTAGGTTCGTCTCTATTATGCCATCTCATAGATGATGGTATATCAAGTTGTTGTTCTGATTCAAACATTTCTTTTTCTGGTATCATAATTATGGTTTTGGTGTGTTGGCTAATGTGTCAAGTTCTGCTCGTAATCTGGTGCGAAATGAATCATCTCCGTCATCTCCACTCAACAAAAAATCAATGCGTTGAGCATAGATGTAGGCTTGTCTCATTATGTACAGACCTCGTTTAAACTCTTCGATGATGTCGTCTGGATACGCATAGTGATTGTAATCTTCGGGGTATTTTTCATACCATGAGGCGTCTCTGCCCCAACTTTCATCTCGCAACTCTTGTGGCGTTTTAGGTCGACCGCTGTCGCGTATAGCTTGTTCGATCTCATCAGCAATCAGGCTGATGTTTTGCTGTTTGTAGTCAAATGCTCCTCCACTCATATTATTTACAGTTTTGATTGATTTCCAATAACAAAGCTTTTTCTTTTAATTCTTTAAATTGCTTTAGCGATATAAAAATCTCTAGTTGATCATCACCGCTATCGTAGTCGTATGTAGCTATCTCATCTGCGAACCACTCCACAGCTGTTTTGAGCTTCGCTGGCTGAGTCAATGGTCCACTTAATTGATATACTTTGGATTCTAATTCCGCGATTCTGTCGTTCATCTTGGCGATTATGTCACGATCTATAACAATCTCTTGTACCAATTCAATTCCTGCTGCACTGATTAGACACTCTCGACCATCTGCGTGTACCAATGCATAAAGAGTTTTTCCGTCGTCTTGATGAATGCTTATATCGAATACACGACCGACTTCTCCTTCATTCCAAGAGCTATTAGATACTGTATCTTCAAATCCCATTCTGATAAACATCTCTCTATTTGTAGAGTAAGTTTTTCCTGGCCTGATAACGCGTACCATGTCATTGATCTTGATATATGTGTTTTGTTCAACCGGCACAATACCAATACCCGATATTAAACATTCCCGGCCATCGTCAAGCGCTATTGCATATAGACCATTAGGCTGAGTTGGGTGATCTGAGATAGCGAATACACGCCCTTCGTCACCGTGTTTGAAACCGTCATTGCGTTCGGTATTTTTAAATCCCAATTCTCTGAACTTTTCGGTGTAGCATGAATAGACTTCACCACCGTCGATAATTTTTACTCTGTCGTTGTGTTTGATTGCTGTAGTCATGTGTAATGTATTTATGTAAATATAATTGTTTAGAATGTAAAAAATTAGTCCCCGTTCCCGGTGCGTTTTTGCTATTTAGCGCTATTAATGCAGGTACATTTTTTTGTAGTCTTCGTATAGGGCCTGCTTGATGAGCTCTTCTTCCTCTCTGCGCTTCTTGATTGCGGCTTCTTCTGCGTACTTAGCGTACATTTCTCTGATTGATTTTTCTGCTGCTTCGAATGGGTGATTTGTATTGACATAACTTCCCATCCAATGATGTGGCATCTGAATGCCAACCGAACAGTTGTACTCTGTGCCATTGCCATCGTTCTCTATCGACCATTCTACTTTGTAACTGTCTGCACCTAATTCCTCTGCTAACGCTGGCAGCTTGTCTTTGCAATCATTTACTAATTTCAAATGATCGTTGATGGCGTTGTGTTCTATCACTCTTGCAAGTGTTGCTGAATAGGCTTTTTCTTGTTGTGTCATAACTTATTTGTTTTTAAATGTTTCTTGATAG